>Ga0247692_1000021_pt1 | contig 38546 bp, 34 predicted proteins | sample CNK33_metaG_FD_183041 | JGI IMG/M metagenome (GOLD analysis project Ga0247692, IMG submission 183041) | Soil microbial communities from Purdue University Martell Research Forest, Indiana, United States - CNK33 | ecosystem: Environmental > Terrestrial > Soil > Temperate forest > Bulk soil...
CTCGACACGCGTTTCTTCAGGTCGCGTGCCTTGCCCACGTACAGCACCGTGCCCTGCGCATCGTAATAGCGATAGACGCCCGGCATGTGCGGCAACTGGCGCAACACCTTCTTCGGGTCGAAGTCTTCGGCGACGGCTTCGGGCACGCCGGGCTTCGCGGCGGAACCGGCTGCGGGAGAGGGATCGGATCGGGTCATGCAGAATCGGATTGGACGCCGCGTACGCACGGCGCGTCATGTGGGTGATGTGCTTGTCGGGTAGCCCGACTTTCTTGCGAAAGCCGGGCCCCCCGAGAACCGTACGTGCGAGTTTCCCCGCATACGGCTCAAATCTACAAACAAAGTTCTGTCTACGACAGAACCGGCTTAGTTACAACCAGCTTACCAGCGTGCACTTGCTGGTGGCAGTGCGGGTGGAGCAGCACCCGGTTGGACAGAGCGTCGATACCACCATGCATCCGATATTCCAGATGATGGTCGTGCCAGCCCGTTTCGTCCGTTAGCGCACAGCCACAATGCGCGCATAGCCCGCCTTGTGACATATACAGCGTCGCCCACTGCTTTCGGTAGCGCATTTGTTCCCACATGCGCCCCTGCCGCAAGGTTTCGCCATATTGCTCCCATGTCGGATCAAAAGGGTTGAACTCGCCCTTGATCCTCGTGTGCCGTTTGATAGCCATACCACTAAGCTGGTATAGCTCATTCAGCCCCCAACTGCCGTCTTCGCGTTCCGTACGAACCGCAAACACCCAGTGCCGGGCACCGATAGAGTGAAAGTACTTCTGTTTCACCCACACAGCGCTCTTTTGCGGATGCCTCCGCTTCGACCACCGCCAGAGCTTCCGAAAAATCAGATGCTCCATACGGCTGTACGTCTGCTTGGCTGAGACCGGACGGTGATACTGCGCCCATCCGCGCAACATCGGGTTCAGCAGTTGGATTAGATCCCCCTGCTTTGCCGTTTTGTTGCCGCTGATCGTATCCGCCACCTTGCGATAGAACGCTTGCGCGTTCTTCTTGCTCGGCTTGATGAGCAGTTTTCCCGAGTACTTCCGGAAATTCCACCCAAGGAAATCGAAGCCGTCATCAATGTGAGTGACGCGCGTTTTTGCCTCAGACAGTTGCAAGCCCCGAACAGCGAGGAACGCTTCCACCCAAGGCCTGACCACGCTTTCCAGTACCTCTCGCGAGTCGCCGGTAATCACGAAGTCATCCGCGTATCGCACCACATTGACCTTCAACTTCTTATCCTTGACGATCCCGAATTTCGCACCGAGGTGCGCAACCAGTTCACGCTCCAGCCCGTTCAGCGTCACATTTGCCAGCGTCGGGGAGATGATCCCTCCCTGCGGCGTACCGGCCTCAGTCGCCTGTAGCTGACCCTTGTAAATCAGGCCAGCCTTCAACCACTTCCGGAGAATTTCCCTGTCCATGGGGACATGGTTTTCCAGCCAATCGTGGTTAATGTGGTCAAAGCAGCCTTTGATATCCGCTTCCAGTACCCATCGGGACGAATCCTTCCGGGACGTGCAAGCGCGTACCTGACCCATAGCATCAGCCGTCGAACGGGTTATCCTGAACCCATAAGAGTTCGGGTCGCTCGTCGATTCCGATACCGGCTCCAACGCCAGCAGATACAGGGCCTGCATCGCCCTGTCCCGCATGGTCGGGATGCCCAGCGGGCGCTCCTTTCCATTGGCTTTGGGGATAAAGACTCTCCGTAATGGCAGAGGCTTGTATCCGCGCCGCTTCAACCTGCCGACGGCTTCCCACCGGCTTTCAGGCGAATCCCACAGTTCGCGATCGACTCCAGCCGTTCGCGCACCCTGGTTCTGCGTAACACGTCGTACCGCGTGCAGCTTTGCGGACAACGTGCGGGTTAACATCCGTTGCAAGGCTTTCACCCTGCGCCATTTGCCTTCCCGCGTCGCCTTCGCAATTCGAATCTGCATCCCTCTCACGTTCCGTTCAACCCGACGCCAATCTACGGCGTGCCAGTTGTCCAGCGCGTGGGAAAGCGCAGATCCAGTCTTTCGACCAGATACTTTCATGCTGCTCTCCTACCTTGGATTAGACCCCCGGCAGAAGGCGCATCTCCCCCAGCGGGGAAGACACACCCCGCTGGGGAACAACAGTCACCTCAATATGAGCACATGCACTCACATCTCGGACAAACACCTCAATACGGGCGCGCGCGCCCGCATCTAACCAAGTTACAGAGGGTAGTCAGCCGTCTTGCGACGGTAGACCAGACGGAAGTCTGCCCGCTTATCGCGTGAGGTAATGTCTCAACCCCTATCCGGACCGTTACAGCCCGGCATTCGCTTTCTCCGTCCTCCCATACCTGCACAATCAACAGCGTCCCTTGCGGTTCGCCTGCCAGCCGTACTGCGCTGGCAACCATACAGGCTTACCACGTTCCCGGCATGTCACACGACTGACGTAGGTTCTGCCTATCCCCCGGTGGCTTGACAACGACGTAGCCCAAATTCTAAGTGGACTAACCAGCCACGTACCTTTTGGTTAGAGCCCGATGTTCAAGCAGCTTTGGCTCCTCACTGGTAACGAGGTTTATCAGCAGTTCACATACGTTAACCCTATCAGCCAGCCTAGCTCCTCGACCCCTTTGCTGCTAGGAGTGTCCAGACCCAATCCCTCGCGGGAAGGGCCTGCCCGAAACATCCGGGGGCTACATTGTCAGAAGAGCTTCACACCCCACCGTTGCCAGTGACGCATGTCTTCCTAGGCTACTGCTGGTCGTACAGCAGGTTCACTTCCTCACCCGGACAGCAAGCGAGGCAAAACAATGACACACCGAGCTTTCGCTCGTATCGGTTCGCGAATCCATTGCCGCTGGCGGCGCAGGAATTGCATACATCACTCCACCCTGTCGGCGGAGGTGAAGCCGCTGACGGGGCGGAACCTGACGGTAATCAGGTCAATGCAATGCGAGCTCTCGGAGGATGTGCCTTACCGAGACTCGTATGGACGAGACCCGGCAAACCTCTACCGGCTCTCGCTTCGCTACAAGAGATACCCCACTTCTGAACAGTTGCGTCGAGGGACTCACGCCCCTTCCCGATGCTCCGCGTGGTATCTTCGCGACCGGTTAGGCTCATACAGACGCCTCCTTTGCCGCTAGTCGATGCCCCTTACGTTGGGGCTGCCCGGACACGAGCGTGCGTGTCGCACTAGAATCGCCAGTTTAGAACATTCCGCTCACGCCCGAACCCAGGCGCCGCCATCATGTCTTCCGCTCCCCCTCAAGCGTTGCAGCCGTCGACGATCGCGTGCGACATTTTCTGCGCGGTGATCGACAACTTCGGCGACATCGGCGTCTGCTGGCGGCTCGCGCGGCAACTCGCAAGCGAGCATGGCTGGCAGGTGCGCGTCTTCGTCGATGATCTGCACGCGTTTCACAAGCTCAATGCATCTGTCGATGTGAAAAGCGCGCGACAGACGGTGGACGGCATCGTCGTCGAGCACTGGCACGAACCGGCGCACGCGGGCGATACCCTGCAGGTGGCGGACGTCGTGATCGAAGCGTTCGCGTGCGAGCTGCCGCACGTGTATGTGGAGGCGATGGCGCGGCGCGAGCGCGTGCCCGTCTGGTTCAACCTCGAGTATCTCAGCGGCGAGGACTGGGTCGCAGACTTCCATTTACGGCCGTCGCCGCATCCGCGTCACGCGTTGAACAAAACGTTCTTCTTCCCGGGGCTCGGCACGGGCACGGGCGGCGTGCTGAAGGAGCGCGATCTCGACGCGCGACGTGCCGCCTTCGATGCGTCACCCGACGCGCGCGCCGCCTGGTGGCAAGCGAAGACGGGCAGCACGCCGCCGTCGCAGGACGCCACCGTCGTCTCCCTGTTCGCCTACGAGAATCCTGCCGTCGACAGCCTGCTCGAGCAATGGCGCGCCGCGGAACGCGAAGTCGTGCTGCTCGTGCCCGAAGGCCGCATTTCGGGCGCCGTTGCGCGGTTTTTCGGCCTGCCATCGTTCGGGGCGGGCACGCATGCCTCGCGCGGCAGCCTGCGCGCGCACGCGCTCGCGTTCACCGACCAGCCCGGCTACGACGAACTGCTGTGGGCGAGCGACATCAATTTCGTGCGCGGCGAGGATTCGTTCGTGCGCGCGCAATGGGCCGCACGGCCGTTCGTCTGGCACATCTACCCGCAAGCCGATGACGCCCATCTGCCGAAGCTCGACGCCGCCCTCGCGCACTACGCGCACGGCCTTCCCGCCGCCGCCCGCGCTGCGCTCGGCCGTTTCTGGCATGCGTGGAACGGCAACGGCACGCCCGACTGGGCCGAACTGCAACGCCACCGTCAGCTGCTCGACGCACGCGCAGCCGACTGGGCGCGCGAACTCGCGTCGATCGGCGATCTCGCCGGAAATCTAGCCGGATTCGCAAAAAGTCAGTTAAAATAAGCGGTTATCCAACGGCCGACGACGCAAGCGCGGCACGACGGCCAGACCGGCGGCGGATCGAAAGTCTGCCTTCACGGCTGTGTCAGTCAGTGTCACACGCGTACGCGCCCGCTTCGGGTAAAAGAAGCAGACGGACGAAGCACGGAACAAGGCGTCAGGGAACATCCGCGCCACTCCGGCAAGCACCGGCCCCGCTCACCGCGCACTCCAGCTCGATCTGCCTTCAGGCTGCTGAACGAGATGTCAAGCGCGCGCCGGGCGCCGAACCCGCTTACTCCGTATGCCGTTGAGCAAAAGTTGAAGCACCTTATTTCGTACAGGACAGTTTTATGAAGATCGCTCAAGAACTCCGCACCGGCAACGTGGTGATGATCGGCACCGACGCGATGGTCGTGCAGAAGGCCGAATACAACAAGTCGGGCCGTAACTCCGCCGTCGTCAAGATGAAGTTCAAGAACCTGCTGACGGGCGCGGGCATGGAAAGCGTGTACAAGGCGGACGACAAGTTCGACGTCGTCATGCTGGATCGCAAGGAAGTCACATACTCGTACTTCGCCGACCCGATGTACGTGTTCATGGACGCGGACTACAACCAGTTCGAAGTCGAAGCCGAAATGATGGGCGACGCGCTGAACTACCTCGAAGACGGCATGGCTTGCGAAGTCGTGTTCTACAACGAGAAGGCGATCTCGGTCGAACTGCCGACCACGCTGGTCCGCGAAATCATCTACACGGAACCGGCTGTCAAGGGCGACACGTCGTCAGGCAAGGTGCTCAAGACGGCCAAGCTGAACACCGGCTTCGAACTGCAAGTCCCGCTCTTCTGCAACATCGGCGACAAGATCGAAATCGACACGCGTACCAACGAATATCGCAGCCGCGCATAAATTTGAATCGCGCCGCACTGCATTCGTCTTAAGCCCTGAGTCAACTCAGGGTTTTTGAATTAAAAAGCGCCCTTCGGGGCGCTTTTTCTTTTTTTCGCGACCGTGTATGGTGGTGGAAAACTTTACCGGCCAGTCATGCAATTTTGCCAGGTCGGCTCGCGCGGCCGGTGTTTTCAGCCCGCGCTCACGTCGGTTTTTCAAGAAAGTCCGGTTGGGCACGCCTTCTGCTTACCGAATAGTTCAGGCCTATAAGGCTTTCGTACATTCGAAAACGGGAGGTGTCGTGAACAACGATATCGCTGAAGGCAAGTGGAAACAGATGATCGGCAAGGCGAAAACCGCGTGGGGCGAACTCACAGACGACGAACTGACCAAGGCGGAAGGGCGCGCCGACAAGCTGGCGGGTCTGATCCAGGAGCGCTATGGCAAGACCCGCGACGAAGCGGAGCTCGAAGTGCGCCGTTTCTTCGACAGCAACCGGCCCTTCTGATCGGGATCGCGTCCAGCCCGCCACGCCTACCGGGAGCATTGGCCGCTCAAGCTCACTAAGCGTCCGTGCGTGCGGCGCCGCCTACGGCGAGCCGCGTGCGTCGGGCATCCGTCCATCTGAACAGTTGCGCACGTTATGCCACATGCCCTGATTGTCGAAGACGATCCTAATAGCCTGTCAGGCCTGTCCGCGATTCTCGCCGCCGACGGTTTCTCCGTCGACACCGCGATCACGCTCTCCGAAGCACGCGCAGCCCTGACACGCTTCATCCCCGACGTCGTGCTGGTCGACCTGAATCTGCCAGACGGCGGCGGCCTCGACCTGCTCCAGCATCTGCCCGCGCAGCCGCCCGGCGGCGCGTTGCCCGTGATCGTGATGACGGGCAATGCGACGGTCGAAAGCGCGATCGAAGGCTTGCGCCACGGCATCTGGGACTACCTGCTCAAGCCCGTCAACATTCCACGCCTGCGCAGCCTGCTGGCGCGCATTCCGCGTCCCTATGAACTCACGGAGGAAGTACAGACGCTGCGCGCCAAGCTGCGCCGCATGGGCCGCTTTGGGCCGATGATCGGCCGCAGCGGCGCGATCCAGCATGTCTACGATTCGATCGAGCACGTCGCGCCGACAGAAGCGGCTGTGCTGATTTCGGGCGAAGCGGGCACCGGCAAGGAAGTCGCCGCGCGCACGCTGCACGAGATGAGCCGGCGCCGCAAGGGCCCGTTCGTCGTGCTCGACTGCCGCTCGGCGCAAGCCGTCGCGGGCGGCCGGCCGCTCGACAGTCTGCTGTTCGGCCATGAACGTGGCGCGTTCGGCGGCGCGGAGCAACGCGAGCCCGGTCTCTTCGAGCAGGCGAGCGGCGGCACGCTCTTCATCGACGAGATCACGATGCTGCCGCGCGCGCAGCAGGAAGCGCTGCTGGGCGCGCTCGATTCGCAGACGTTCATGCGCGTGGGCGGCACGAATCAGGTGGCGACCGATTTTCGGCTGATCGCATCGACACGGAAGGCACCGCGCTCGGCCGTCGCCGAAGGCACGCTGCATCAGGATCTCGGCTTGCGGCTCGAAGCGGCCGCGCTGTCGCTGCCGCCGCTGCGCGAGCGGGGCGACGACCCCGCTCTCTTCGTTCAGGCGCTCGTCGACGAGCTGAACGACGAAGCCAACGCGCGCGGCGTCGCGGATGCGACCAAGCTGATCGGGCCGAATTTCGTCCGCGAATGTCTGGCGTATGAATGGCCGGGCAACGTGCGCGAGTTGCAGGACCGCGTGCGGCGCGCATATCACGCATCCGGCGACGTGCTGGAGACGCTGCGCGCCGACGAAGGCAACGGCGCAGGCGGCCGCGATCTGAACGGGGGCCGCGTACAGGTCACCGTTGGCACGCCGCTCGCCGACGTCGAGGAAATGCTGATTCGCGCGACGCTCGACGCCGTCGGCGGCACGCGGCATCGCGCGGCGTCACTGCTCGGCATCAGTCCGAAGACGCTGTACAACAAACTGCAGCGCATGCGTCTGAACTGAAGTCGCGCGCCACAAAAGCAAAAGGACGGGCTCCGATCGGACCCGTCCTTTTCTATTTCGACCGCGAGGTGAAGATCAGCCCGCGAACGCCTCGCGCAACAACGCCTGCGCTTGCTGATACTGCGGCTCGTCCATCAGTTGCGCCCACGACAGCGCGTCGCCGCGCGGCCGCATCCGTTCGAGACGCTGCCTCGATTCCTCCGACGGCATGAAGCGCAGCGCATCGAGCACCTTGCCCGCCTCGTCGGGCTGATTGCAGATCAGCACCATATCGATACCGGCTTCGAGCGCGGCCGTCGCGGCTTGCGTCAGCGTGCCGCCCTGGCGCGCGGCTTCCATCGACAGATCGTCGCTGAAAATCGCGCCCTCGAAGCCCAGCTTCGTGCGCAGAATGTCCTGAATCCACACGCGCGAGAAACCCGCCGGCTTGCTGTCGACCTTCGGATAGATCACATGCCCCGGCAGCACCGACGCAAGCGACAAGCCGAGCCGGTCGTACGGCGTGACGTCTTCGCCGAGAATCTCGTCGAGCGAGCGTTCGTCGACGGGCACGGCGACGTGCGAATCCGCCGAAGCAAAACCGTGTCCCGGAAAATGCTTGCCGCAGTTCGCCATCCCCGCAAGTGCGAGACCGTGATTGAGGCTCTTCGCGAGCATCGTCACCACGCGCGGATCGCGATGGAATGCACGGTCGCCGATCACTTGCGAGCGGCCGTAGTTCAGATCGAGCACGGGCGTGAAACTCATGTCGATACCGCACGCGCGCAGCTCGGCCGCGAGCACGTAGCCGACGGCCGTCGTCACCTTGGTCGCGCGCAGCACGTCGTCGTCCCACAGCGCGCCGAGCTTGCCCATCGCGGGCAGCACTGTGAAGCCGTCAGTGCGAAAACGCTGCACGCGGCCGCCTTCGTGATCGACGGCGATCAGGAGATCTTCGCGTATGTTTCGGATCGCGTCCGTCAGCGCGACGAGTTGCGCGCGGCTCTCGAAGTGGCGCGCGAACAGGATCACGCCGCCCGTCATAGGATGTGCGAGGCGGTGCTCGTCGTCGGCGTTCAAGGTCTTGCCGACGACGTCGAGCATCACCGGGCCAGGAGTCAGTTTCATCGGGTTCGTGAAGGAAAAGGAAGAACGCGGCGCAGTGTTCGCGCCGCGTCCAAAGGATCAGGCAGAAGGGTCAGCAGTCTCGGCGATCACGAATGAAACCGCGTAATCGCGCTCGTCGGACAATGTCACTTTCGACGTGATACCGCGCTCGGCGAGCCAGTCGGCGAGTTCGCCCGATGCGACGCACATCGGACGGCCGCTCGGTTCGTTCAGCGTCTGCAACGCGCGCCATGTCATCGGCCAGCGCATGCCGAGTCCGATCGCTTTTGAGAACGCTTCCTTGACGGAGAAACGGGTCGCGAGAAACGCGAGGCCACGCACCTGCGAGCGTGCATTGCGCGCGTGATAGATGCGCAGTTCATCCGGGCCGAGCACTTTCTCGGCGAAGCGTCCGTTGGTGCGCTCCATCACCGCCGCGACGCGGCTTACCTGAACGACGTCGGTGCCAATGCCGTAGATCGCCATACGTGTACCGTCGCTATCCGTTATGTGCGTTGTGTGTGCCGTGCTTCGTCAGGCACGCGCTGCGAGACGCGCGGCGACCATGATCGCCTTCATCTCGCGCACGGCGTTGTCCCAGCCTGCAAAGATCGCATGCGCAACGATCGCATGGCCGATGTTCAGTTCGACGATGCCTTCGATCGCCGCAATCTGCTGGACGTTCGTGTAATGCAGGCCGTGACCCGCGTTGACCTTCAGCCCCAGCGACGCGCCGAACTCGACGCCGCGTACGATGCGCTCGTACTCGCGCTGTTGTTCGCTCGCGTCGTGGACTTCCGCGTAAGCGCCAGTGTGCAGTTCGATCACGGGCGCGCCTGCTTCGTGCGCGGCGCGAATCTGCGCTTCGTCGGCATCGATGAAGAGCGACACGCGCGAGCCGGCGTCAGCCAGTTGCCTGCATGCGGCACGCACTGCCTCGAAGTGCCCGACGACGTCGAGGCCGCCTTCCGTCGTCAGTTCCTGACGCTTTTCCGGCACGAGACACACGTCGTGCGGCTGCACTTCGCACGCGATGTCGAGCATTTCCTGCGTCACCGCGCATTCGAGGTTCATGCGCGTCTTCAGTTGCGAGCGCAGCGCGCGCACGTCGGCATCGACGATATGGCGGCGGTCTTCGCGCAGATGCAGCGTGATCGCATCGGCTCCCGCCTCTTCAGCCTGCAACGCGGCGCGGATCGGATCGGGATAGGACGTGCCGCGCACATTGCGCAGCGTGGCGACGTGATCGATGTTCACGCCGAGGTCGATCACAGTCGGAGAAGTCAGAAAGAAGCTCATAGATTCTGCAGGTCGATCAGGATCTGGCGGGTCGCGAGCGGCGTGCCGCCCAGATAGGTGTTGAGCAAAAAGCGCATCAGCGTCTTGCTTTGCGCGACGGTCTGCGCTCGATGGTAATCGTCCTGCTCCATGTCGAGCAAGGTCTGTCCGCTGATCACAGGCCAGTTCGAAGGATACTCGCCGGATGCTTCGCGCACGCCGCGCTCAGGATCGAACACGTAGCGGCCTTCAGGCACGACAGCCTTGCGCGCCACCGTGCGATTGAGCGACATCGCGTAGCCGGTTTCGCGCAGCAACACGCGCTCGAACGAACGCAGCACCTGCACGGGCGGCTCGTCGTGCGCAAGGCGCGTCAGCGTGACGACGTAGTGATGGAACAATTGCGGATGCGGGTCTTCGCGCGCGAGAAACTTGACGAGCAATTCGTTCACGTAGAAGCCGCACAACAGCGCGTCGCCACCGAGCGGCAACATGCCGCCGACCCACTCGGCGCCCGTCAGCGTACGCATCTCGGACTTGCCGGACCATGCGAGCGACAACGGCTGGAATGTCTGCAGCACGCCGCGCAGCGCGGAATGTGGACGCTTCGCGCCCTTCGCGACGAGCGCGATGCGGCCGTGATCGCGCGACAGCACGTCGACGATCAGGCTCGTCTCGCGATACGGATAGCTATGCAGCACGAACGCGGGCTGCTCGGAGATGCGGAAGTCGGAAGCTGGCGCACGTGGCACGCGCGACGTCGAGCGACGCCCTGATGTCTTGCGCAGCGCCGCTTCGGCGTGATCGCCGCCTTCGCCGAAGTCATCGCCGTCCTGGCGCGGTGCGCCGCGTTTCGTCGAACGTGCGGGACGCGCCGGCTTTGCGCGTGGCGGCGGCGCAAACGAAGCCGGCTCCTCGTCGTGAGCGGGGGCGTCGTCGGGATCGGCGTCAGGGTGAGTTTCGTTCGGCGGCGTCATCCACGCGTCAGATTGGGTGTCCGGTGCGCCGTCATTCGTAACCATAGGCGCGGAGTCCGGCTTCATTGTCGGCCCAGCCACTCTTCACCTTGATGAACGTCTCGAGATACACGGGGCCGTCAAACAGCTTCTCCATGTCAAGGCGCGCTTCCGTGCTGATCTGCTTCAGCTTCGCGCCCTTCTGGCCGATGATCATCGCCTTGTGCATATCGCGCTCGACGAGGATCGTCGCGAAAATGCGGCGCAGACGCCCTTCCGTCTCGAACTTGTCGATCAGCACCGTGCTCGTGTACGGCAGTTCGTCGCCCGTCCAGCGGAACACTTTCTCGCGCAGGATTTCGGCGGCGAGGAAGCGCTCGCTGCGATCGGTCAGATCGTCTTCGCCGTAGATCGGCTGGCCTTCGGGCAGATAGGGCTTGACGGTCGCCAGCAGGCGCTTGATGTCGTCGGGATTCTTGGCCGACAGCGGCACGATTTCCCTGAATTCGCGCAGCGCGCTCATTTGCTGCATGAACGGGAACAGCGAATCCTTGTCGTTCACGCGGTCGAGTTTGTTCGCGATGAGCAGCGTCGGCGCGGACTTCGGGATCAGGTCCAGCACCTTCTGGTCGTCGGGGCCGAAGCGGCCGGCTTCGATCACGAACAGCACGGCATCGACGGATGACAGCGTCGACGTCACCGCGCGATTCAGCGAGCGGTTCAACGCGCTGCTGTGACGCGTCTGGAAGCCGGGGGTGTCGACGAACACGTACTGCGCGTCGTCGATCGTATTGATGCCCGTGATGCGGTGGCGGGTCGTCTGCGCCTTGCGCGACGTGATGCTGACTTTCTGGCCGACCAGCGCGTTCATCAGCGTCGACTTGCCGACGTTCGGGCGGCCGACGATTGCGACCATGCCGCAGCGAAAACCAGTGGGAGTGGGAGCGTTCATATTCGTACTACGGCAGGTTCGTGTGGACGCGCGTCAGGTCGAGCGCATCCACGTCGTATAGCGTTCAATGACCGGCATCGGCCACGCGGGTGTGCACCGCGCCGGCGACGCCGGGTTCGAGATCGCCCGCGCTTGCGCCGGGAGCGGCCTCGCGGGCGCGCGACGCGGTTTTGTCCGTGCCGCGCGTGTTGGTGTCGGGTTTTTCGGCGGGTTTTTCCGCAGATTTGTCGGCGGGTTTGTCCGACGCCTTGTCAGCCGATTTTTCGACAGGCTTCTCAGGCGTCTTTTCCGCTGCACGCACCGGCGTGTCGGGCTTGTCCTGATTCTGGCGTTCTGCTGGACGCTCGGCCAGTTTCAGTACCGTTTCCGGTTTGTCTGCCGAGCGCGTGGCGCGCTCGGTCTTGTCGCCGCCCGCGGATTCCTGGCTGTACTCGACATGCGCCGCGCGTATGACCGCGAGCGGCGCCGCCGCAGCCACCTGTCCCGCCGACGGTACGTCGGGCGTCACCGGCTTCGCCTCGGCGGCCCGCGACGCTCGATCGGACCTGCGCGTATCGGGCGCACGCAGATCGAGCGCCGCCTGAACGCCTGTCACGCCCGGCACGATTTCGGACTCGGCCTGCTTGGCCGCGCGCGCGGCCTTCGAGCGCTTCGGCTTGGCCACCATGGCGGGCGCCGCCGCCATGACCTCGTCGAGCGCCTTCTTCGCCGCGGCCTGCTCGGCGGCACGGCGGCTCGCGCCCGAACCGGACACCTTCACGTCCAGCTTCGGCACGGTGCACTCGACTTCGAACTGCTGATTGTGCGCCGCACCATGTGTGGCGACCACGGTGTAGGTAGGCAGCGGAATCTTGTGGCCCTGCAGATACTCTTGCAGCAAGGTCTTGGCGTCCTTGCCGAGCGTACGCGGGTCGATGTGATCGAGAATCGGCACGTACAGGCGCTTGATGACCGTCTGCGCCGCCTCGAACCCGCTATCGAGAAAGATCGCGCCCAGAATGGCTTCCAGCGTGTCAGCAAGAATCGACGGGCGGCGGAAACCGCCGCTGCGCAATTCGCCTTCGCCGAGCCGCAGGCTCTCGGAAATATTCAGGGCCTGAGCAATCTCGTACAGTGACTGTTGTTTGACCAGATTCGCGCGAACGCGGGACAGATCACCCTCGTCCAGTTTCCCGAAACGTTGGAACAAAAGCGCAGCCACCGCGCAGTTCAGAACAGAGTCGCCGAGAAATTCCAGCCGCTCGTTATGCGTGGCACTGTGACTGCGGTGAGTTAAAGCCTGACGCAACAATTCCGCATTGCGAAATTCGTAGCGCAAACGGCTTTCCAACGGAGATAGGGGCATGTGCAGAGTATAACGCGGGCGCACCACGGGGCGGAGAGTGTGAGCCTGGCAGCCCCGGCGCCGAAAAAGCGTGTTGTAGCGACGTTACCGCGCGTTGTTAAAGTAGCGTGATAACACGTCGTGCTCGATGCGCGACGTGTTGCGCGGGTTCAGCGCGCATCGTCTTGCGATGCGCGAGTGGCGATCAATGGAAGCCGCCGATGCGTTTCAAATTGCTGAAGTTCATCCAGATGAAGAACGCGCGACCGACGATGTTCTTGTCCGGCGCGAAGCCCCAGTAGCGGCTGTCGGCACTGTTGTCGCGGTTATCGCCCATCATGAAGTAGTTGCCCGGCGGCACCTTGCACGTGACACCGCGCGCGTCGTACTTGCAGTTATCGCGATAAGGGAAATCTTCCGCGCCGACGATGAACGGCGGCACAGCCGGGTTATTGAGAATGCGATTCTTGCGCCCGTCGAGATCTTCTTCGAACTGCTTCGCGTAGCCGATACGCTCTTCATCGAAGTAATCGGGCAGCGGCGTCTCGGGCACGGGCTTACCGTTGATCGTGAGCTGCTTGTCTTCGTACGAGACGACGTCGCCAGGCAGGCCGATCACGCGCTTGATGTAGTCGACCGATTCGTCCTTCGGGTAGCGGAACACAACGACATCGCCACGTTGCAGCGGACGGCCCTCCGTGACCTTCGTATTCGTGATGGGTAGACGGATGCCGTAGTCGAACTTGTTGACGAGGATGAAGTCGCCGACGAGCAAGGTCGGCACCATCGAACCAGACGGGATCTTGAACGGCTCGACGACGAACGAACGCACGACGAACACGACGAGAATTACCGGGAAAAAACTCGCCGTGTATTCGAGCCACCACGGTTGGCGCAGCTTTTCGTCACGCAGGCGCGCGCGTGTGGCGGGCGCATTCTCATCGGCGAAGCGTTCGCCGACGCGTGCCTGCTGATTGTCGAACTCGGCGACGGCGGCTTCCGCCGAGCGGCGCCGCTTTGGCAGGAAAACCAGTTTGTCCGCGACCCATGCCACGCCCGTAATGATCACGAGCACAAAAAGAATCAGCGCAAAATTCATAAGGTTCCAGTTCTTAGTCTTATTTGTCTTCGACGCGCAGAATGGCGAGGAAAGCTTCTTGCGGAATCTCGACGGAGCCGACCTGCTTCATCCGCTTCTTACCTTCCTTCTGCTTTTCCAACAGCTTCTTCTTACGCGTAATGTCGCCGCCGTAGCACTTTGCCAGAACGTTCTTACGAAGTGCTTTGATGTTCTCACGCGCAATGATGTGCGCACCGATGGTTGCCTGAATGGCAACGTCATACATCTGACGCGGAATGATTTCACGCATCTTCGCAGCGACTTCGCGGCCGCGATATTGGCTCTGAGAACGGTGAACGATCACCGACAACGCGTCGACCTTGTCGCCGTTGATCAGCATGTCGACCTTCACGACGTCCGACGCGCGATATTCCTTGAACTCGTAGTCCATCGACGCGTAGCCGCGCGACACCGACTTCAACCGGTCGAAGAAGTCGAGCACGATTTCGCCCATCGGGATTTCGTACGTCAGCTGCACCTGGCGGCCGTGATACTGCATGTTGATCTGCGAACCGCGCTTTTGCGTGCACAGCGTGATCACCGAGCCAACATAGTCTTGCGGCATGTACAGGTTCACGGTGACGATAGGCTCGCGCACTTCTTCGATCTTCGACGGGTCCGGCATCTTCGCCGGATTCTCGACCGTCATGATTGAGCCGTCACGCTGCACGACTTCATAGACCACGGTCGGCGCGGTGGTGATCAGGTCCATGTCGAACTCGCGCTCCAGCCGTTCCTGGACGATCTCCATGTGCAACAGACCGAGGAAGCCGCAACGGAAACCGAAGCCAAGCGCCTGAGACACTTCCGGCTCGTACATCAGCGATGCGTCGTTGAGCTTGAGTTTTTCCAGCGATTCGCGCAGCGCGTCGTACTGGTTCGCTTCAACGGGATAGAGACCGGCGAACACCTGCGGCTTCACTTCCTTGAAGCCGGGCAGCGGTTCGGCCGCGGGACGCTTGACGATGGTGACGGTATCGCCGACCTTCGCCGCTGTCAGTTCCTTGATGCCGGCGATGATGAAACCCACCTGCCCTGCCGACAGCTCTTCCAGGTTCTTCGATTTCGGCGTGAACACGCCGACGTGTTCGACGGGATATTCGGCGCCCGTCGCCATCATCCGGATCTTGTCTTTCGGACGCAGCGTACCGTTGACGATACGCACCAGCATCACAACGCCGACGTAGTTATCGAACCACGAGTCGATGATCAGCGCCTGCAGCGGCTCGTCCGTGCTGCCCTTCGGCGGCGGCACTTTCGCGATCAGCGCTTCGAGCACATCCTGGACGCCCAAGCCCGTCTTCGCGCTGCAATGCGTGGCGTCGGTGGCGTCGATGCCGATCACGTCTTCGATCTCGGTGATTGCGTTTTCGGGGTTTGCGGCCGGCAGGTCGATCTTGTTGAGCACGGGCACAACTTCCACGCCAAGTTCGATGGCCGTGTAGCAGTTGGCGACCGTTTGCGCCTCGACGCCCTGACTCGCGTCGACGACCAGCAGCGCGCCTTCACACGCGGAGAGCGAGCGGCTGACCTCGTACGAGAAGTCGACGTGCCCGGGCGTGTCGATCATGTTCAGGTTGTACAGCTTGCCGTCGCGCGCGCGGTACGACAGCGCTGCAGTTTGTGCCTTGATGGTGATGCCACGCTCGCGTTCGAGATCCATCGAGTCGAGGACCTGCGATTCCATCTCGCGGTCCGACAGACCGCCGCAAAGCTGGATGATGCGATCGGCGAGCGTCGACTTGCCATGGTCGATGTGCGCAATGATCGAAAAGTTACGAATATGATCCATTCAGTGCCGATCAAGCGAAAAAGGCGCGCTCTGACGATAGCGGAGCACGCCTTGTAAGTAAGTGAAAAACCTATCTATTTTAGCCGAAAAGGGGGTCGGCGGGCGGGACTTACGGGTAGCGGGCGTTATTCGTGCTATCTGGCCGCCCGCTTTCGCCCTGCAGGTTCGATGGCGCGTCGGGATATGTTCAACGCGGCGACGTTGCGTGATGACCCGCCAGCGCCGCACGGACCCGCGCTTCGTCGAGGTGGTAATGACACAGCTCGACGCCCTCATGAACCAGCACGGGAACCCAATCGTTGTAACGCGCTTCGAGCGAAGGATCGGCGTCGATGTCGATCACTTCGAGTTGGGCGCCGAACTCGGCCAGCAGAGGCGCGAGCGCGGCGCGCATGTCGTCGCAGAGGTGGCACCACGCGCGTCCGTATAGCGTGAGCGATGCCACCGCGTTGACCACGTCGCTTCTTACTTCTGCGCGCGCGGGCGAACGGGCACGAACTGCGTGTTCTCGCCGCGACGGACCAGCAGCGCGACCATCTTCGACGGGTCGAGATGCGCAGTCACTTCGTCGAACTGCTTCGCGCTCGTGATGTCCGTGTCGCCGACACGCAGAATGATGTCGCCGCGCTGCAGGCCGACACGCGCGGCCGGACCGTCGACCGCGTCGACCTGGACGCCGTTGCGCAGCTTGAGCGTCTTCATCTGATCGGCCGGTATGTCGCTGACTGCCACGCCCAGCGCGTTCGACGCGCGCGGTTTCGGCGTCGGCGCCTTCTTCGGGTCGACCTTCGCCGTCTTGTCAGGCTGCATTTCGGCCACGGTCACAGGCAACTCGCGCGTCTGGCCCTTGCGCCACAGCGTGATCGTCGCCTTCGTGCCGGGCTTCGTGTCGCCGACCATGCGCGGCAGGTCGGTCGCCGTATCCACATTGTGGCCGTTGAACTTCAGGATGATGTCACCCGGCTGCACGCCAGCCTTGTCGGCGGGACCGCCCGGCTCGACGCTGCTGACGAGCGCGCCCTGCGCTTTCGGCAGACCGAGCGAATCGGCCACGTCCTTTGTCACTTCGCCGATCGCGACGGCAATCCGGCCACGCGTGACCTTGCCCGACGTTTTCAGCTGCTCGGCCACGCGCATCGCTTCGTCGATGGGAATCGCGAACGAGATGCCCATGAAACCACCCGTGCGGCTATAAATCTGCGAGTTGATACCGATCACCTCGCCCTGCATGTTGATCAGCGGGCCGCCCGAGTTGCCGGGATTCACGGCGACGTCGGTCTGGATGAACGGCAGATAGTCGCCCGTGTCGCGCCCCTTCGCGCTGACGATGCCCGCCGTCACGGTGTTCTCGAGGCCGAACGGCGAACCGATCGCTACGACCCATTCGCCGACGCGCACCTTATTCGAATCGCCGATCGGCACTGTCGGCAGATTCGTTGCGTTGATCTTCACGACGGCCACGTCCGTGCGGTCGTCGACGCCGATCAGTTTGGCCTTGAACTCGCGCTTGTCGGTGAGCGTGACGTAAATCGTGTCCGCGTCGTCGATCACGTGCGCGTTCGTCATCACGTAGCCATCCGCCGACAGGATGAAGCCCGAGCCGACGCCGCTGTTCTGCTCGGAATCGCTGCCGCCGCTATCGGGCGACTGGTCCTGGTCGTTGTTGCCGCCGCGTGGCGAATTCGGAGAATTCGGCGTACCCGGCGATTGCGGCGACTGCGGGGAGTTAGGCATCGGAATGCCGAAGAAACGTCGGAAAAACTCCGACATGTCGCCGTCGTCCATGCCTGGCGGCAAGCCCCGCGTGGTATTGGTGACGCGCGCCGTGGTGCGGATGTTGACGACGGCCGGCCCGACCTTGTCGACCAGATCGGTGAAATCGGGCAGATTGGCAGCAGGCGCCGCCGACGCCGCATGCGGCGCGAGGGGCAGGCAAGCCACCAGTACTGCGGCCGCGAAGAATTTGCGCACCGAAAGAATCGTCATGTCGTAGGGGACCGAAGGATTACCTGGAAGGCTTGTATTCTATGGCAGCCGCAAATTGCTGCAACGTGGTCTGAGGCACTTCCCCGAGCAAGGTAATCCAGAAATCGCCGCGCCGCTTGACCAGAACGTGCGTCGCGCCGCTGCTTCCCGCGCCTTCCTTGCGGGTGCTCTTTTCGACCGGCTCGACGAAGATCGAGATCGCGGCGAGACCGTCGGAGAACACCATCTGGTCGACGGGAATGGGCGGATTGGATGGATCGTGCGCCGCCATCGGCCGGCGAAGCTCGCGAATCTTGCGGAAACCCGCGACGGGCGACGCGACCTGCCAGCCCTGCGCTTCCATATCGACGGGCTCGACGGGCGGGCGTACCACAGTCCAGCCCGACGTGTTCTTGATGCCGCTGGCGATCGGCGCCTTGTCTACGGGCACACCGATGCGAATCTGCGAAAACGACATCTGCTCAAGCACCTGACCGCTCGGGTCGAGCGTCTGCGCGCGTAGCAGCAGCCCGGTTTTCGTATCGGCCCACAGCTTGTACGCGAAGCGGTTCGCGTCCTTCGGGTCGAGCTCGATGACCTGGCTGTCGAGTCCCGCCACGCGGTCCGAGCCCAGCATCTTCGGCTCGTAGACGGACAGGACCTGCTCGCCGCTTGCCGACATCAGCGCCGGGAACGAGTCCTTGTTCTGCCGTTTTTCGACGACGCACAGATGCCGCTCCGGCACGAACGTGTACAGCTCGTCGTTGTGGCGCAGGATCTTGCGCGGCGCACCGTCGAGGCTTTCGAGCGATTCGAACTCGCCATCGTTACGCGTCGCGTAGTGGGCAATGCGCGACGACTGCACGAAGTTGCCGCGCTGATAGAGGAACGTGCCTTCGTAGTTCTGCTGCTGCGCAGCCTGATGAACGCGGTTCAACAGTTCCGCCGCGCTGTGCCGCGTGGCAGAGTCGTCGGTTTGCGCGTAGGTGCGCGACGTGGCGGACAACATCACGGCTGCACAGAACAGAAATGCCGGCAGCCGCCCCCAGATAGTCGTTTTTTTCAACCGCAGACTCTGCATCAGACTAGTGGCCCTGCGTGGTCAGAGAAGCCGCGCGGAGCAACGGCATCGAACCCGATACGACGGGCTGAAGGCCGAACTGTTGATGCGCTTCCAGATATTGATCGAGGCTCGCGTCACGGATGATGTTGCCATCCGATACATTGACTTGAGCCGTGGTCGCGGCAGGCATCGAGGCCATCGCCACGCGTTGCACCGAATCGCCCTGCGGCGCGACCGATGCAACCTGTGTCACGCCCGCGACCGTGCTCACGCCCGAGAGCTGCGGCATCACGATCCACGTCAGCGTCGCCGCGGCAGCGGCCACTGCGAACGCCGGAATGACCCGGCGGCGCAGCGCCAGCAGACGGCGGGTGGCTGGCACGGAAACCGGCGCCAGCACATGCACCTCGCTTTCGAAGCGGGCTGCGAAGCCGTTCAGAAACGCGCTGCTCGTTGCCGGGCTGACGGCCAGGTCATCGGAACGCAATGCGTCCCCGATCAGGTGATAGCACGACCATGTCGCGCAGTCTTCACGACCCAGCGCGGCCAGAATTGTGTTTGGATGCTCGCCGTCGAGCAGTTCGCCGTCGACAAAAGCAGACAGACGCTCGCCTTGCGAGTTCGCTTGCGCATTCGATTGCATTGGCATCGAAACCGACCCCATGATGCTCCCCATCTTTACAGACACCCCGTAGTGACACCACTTAACCCAGAGACTGCGCCGCTGTCCGCGAGGACCGGCTGGCTGCTGTGTCGAACAGCTGCTACCAGCGCTTGCCTTCGGGTGTGTCAAGCAGCGGACGCAATTTTGCCGCAATGGCCTCACGAGCGCGGAAAATTCTTGATCTGACGGTGCCGATCGGGCAACCCATCATTTCAGCGATTTCCTCGTAGCTCAGACCTTCAATTTCACGAAGAGTTATGGCGGTGCGCAGTTCTTCCGGTAAAACCGCCATCGCAGCATTGACAGTCTCAGCGATCTGTTTGCTCATCAACATCGACTCGGGCGTGTTGATATCCCTTAGTTGGTCGGCATCCGAGAAAGTTTCAGCTTCTTCTGCATCTGCTTCCGTCGAAGTGGGCGCTCGCCGGCCCTGGGTCGCAAGGTAATTCTTGGCCGTGTTGACGGCAATCCGGTACAACCACGTATAGAACGCGGACTCGCCGCGGAATTGGGGCAGCGCCCGGTATGCCTTGATGAAGGCATCCTGGGCCACATCCTCGACCTCGGCGGGATCCCGCACGAGGCGCGAGATCAGGCGGATGATCTTGCGGTGGTACTTGGCGACCAGCAGCTCGAACGCGGCCTTGTCGCCATTCTGGACGCGCTCAACCAGCACCTGATCTATTTCTTTTTCGCTCACCTGATAAATCCGTTAACTTTTGCGCGTGTAGCGGGGCACCATTGTAGCGTCCCCTCCACCGCGGCACGTTACGCCCGTAACAGCCGTTACAGTCTTTACAGCCAAGGTGCCCGGCCCGCGCCGCCAGGCCCGCGCTCAGACGCGCGCGCTGTGTCTCGCCAGCACGGCGATCTCGCGAAAAGCGCCGCGCCCGGCCATGTCGGCCGCGATGAGAAGCCGCTGCAGCTTGCCGCCATCTTCCTCGAGCCACAGCATCAGCAGGCTGTCGCTCCACTGGCTGCATCCAACGATACGGCCCTGAGCGCGTAATATTCCCACCCGGTTCCAGACAGACAGTCCTTCCGGCCCGATTTTAAGGGCGCCCGGCTGATTACGCGCATGACGGGCCGCTGACGCCGCTAGAATCGCGAACACGACCGCAGCATCCACAACCGTCCAGGCAACGCCGAAGCGAGGCGCAATCGTCACGCAGACAGCCGCCACGGCAAAAGCAATGAAAAGTGCCGTCGCCAGATACAACGCGGCGGACCGCCGCAACGCTATGCGCTGCGAGGGTCCGCCATTCACTGCGGTATCGGAAGCATGCGCCGACGTAGCCGGCAGCGACGCTATCGCCGTCAAATGCTTAGAAGCGCTTGAAAACCAGCGTGCCGTTCGTGCCGCCGAACCCGAACGAGTTCTTCAGCGCGACATCGATCTTCATCTCCCGCGCGGTGTTCGCGCAGTAGTCGAGATCGCATTCCGGGTCCTGGTTGAAGATGTTGATGGTCGGCGGCGACACCTGATGATGCACGGCCAGCACCGTGAACACCGACTCCAGGCCGCCCGCGCCACCCAACAGGTGACCCGTCATCGACTTCGTCGAGTTCACGACGATCTTCTTCGAGTGATCGCCGAATGCGCGCTTGATGCCCGTGGTTTCAGCCAGGTCGCCAAGCGGCGTCGACGTGCCGTGCGCGTTCAGGTAGTTCACCGAGTCAGGGTTAACGCCCGCGTTTTTCATCGCCGCGAGCATGCAGCGGCGTGCGCCGTCGCCGTCTTCCAGCGGGGCCGTCATGTGATACGCGTCGCCGCTCATGCCGTAGCCGCTGACTTCCGCGTAGATCTTCGCGCCGCGCGCCTTCGCGTGTTCGTACTCTTCGAGCACCATCACGCCCGCACCCTCGCCGAGCACGAAACCGTCGCGGTCCTTGTCCCACGGACGGCTCGCCGTCGCCGGATCATCGTTACGCTGCGACAGCGCGCGCGCCGCCGCAAAGCCGCCGATACCCAGCGGCGAAACGGTCGATTCCGCACCGCCCGCGATCATCACGTCGGCGTCGCCGTATTCGATCAGGCGCGAGGCCTCGCCGATGCAATGCAGACCCGTCGTGCAAGCCGTCACCATCGACAGGTTCGGGCCCTTGAGACCGAATTTGATCGACAGATGGCCGGAGATCATGTTGATAATCGACGCAGGCACGAAGAACGGCGAAATACGGCGCGGGCCGCGGTTCAGCAGTTCCGTTTGCGTGACTTCGATCATCGGCAGGCCGCCGATGCCCGAGCCGACCACCACGCCGACACGCTCCGCGTTCTCTTCGGTAATTTCGAGGCCACTGTCTTGCATTGCCTGGAAGCCTGCAGCCACGCCGTAATGGATGAAGGTATCCATGTGGCGCGCTTCCTTGGCGGGGATGTAGTCTTCGATATTGAAGCCCTTCACCTCGCCGGCAAAACGCGTGGAGAAGTTCGACGCGTCGAACTTCGTGACGTTGGCGATGCCGGACTTGCCGGCGACCAGATTGGCCCAGCCGTCGGCAACATTATTGCCAACAGGCGAAATAAGCCCCAGGCCTGTAACAACAACACGACGACGGCTCACGGTAACCCCTTTTCCATAGATGACAAAACAAAAGCCACAGCAGCGCACAGGAAAGTGCCCTGTGAGCCCTGTGGCTGTTTAACCTGACGATCGCGCTGACCAGGGCGCTGACGAATACGCTGACCGGTGCACTGGCGGTGACGCCAGAACATGCACCAGTAAGCGCAATGGCGAAATCGCCGACCTTTGCTGCATCGGCCAGTGCGCCTTGAACGACGCCGTCAGGCTTGCGCGCATGCGCATCGGCATTGACGCCTGCCCTCGTTGCACCGACGGGCGGGCAACCGGCCAGGCGCGAATGGCCTTAGGCCTTGACGTTCGCGCGAGCGTAGTCGATCGCTTGCTGAACCGTCGTGATTTTCTCGGCTTCTTCATCCGGAATTTCCATGCCGAATTCGTCTTCGAGAGCCATCACCAGCTCGACCGTGTCGAGCGAGTCAGCGCCGAGGTCGTTCACGAACGATGCTTCGTTCTTGATTTCCGCTTCGGCAACACCGAGTTGTTCTGCAACGATCTTCTTGACGCGCTGTTCGATATTGTCCATTACCCCTCCAAGGGAAAAAAGTTCATAAATACAGGTGCGCGCATTTTATCAGGTTTGCATCTGTAAAAAAGCGACGCACAAGGTTGCTGTAGAGCCGTTTAAATCCGCACTTCGAATGGCTTCAAGGCGCGGATAGTAACCGAATTCGATTACGACATATACATTCCGCCGTTCACGTGCAACGTCGTGCCGGTGATATAACCGGCCTGCGGCGATGCGAGGAACGTCACGGCGTGTGCGATATCTTCCGGGCTGCCGAGACGGCCGAGCGGAATCTGCGCCTTCAGCGCGGTTTGCTGTTCTTCGGGCAGCGTCTTGGTCATGTCGGTGTCGATGAAACCCGGCGCGACGCAGTTCACCGTGATGCCGCGGCTGCCAATTTCACGAGCGAGCGCACGCGTCATGCCCGCCACGCCTGCTTTTGCTGCGGCGTAGTTCACCTGCCCAGGATTGCCCGCCGAACCGACCACCGACGTGATGTTGATGATGCGACCGCCGCGCGCCTTCATCATCGGGCGCAGCACTGCGCGCGACAGACGGAACACGGACTTCAGGTTCGTATCGATGACGGCGTCCCAGTCGTCGTCCTTCATGCGCATCGCGAGCTGGTCTTGCGTGATGCCCGCGTTGTTCACCAGCACGTTGAGCACGCCGAATTCCTTCACCGTGCCGTCGATCAGCGCTTCGGCCGCAGCCGCGTCGTTGACGTTGAGCACCGCACCACGGCCGTTCAGACCTTCGGCCTTGAACGCTTCCGTGATCGCGTTCGCGCCGCTTTCGCTCGTTGCCGTGCCGATCACCGTCGCGCCCTGACGCGCGAGTTCGATCGCGATTGCGCGGCCGATGCCACGCGAAGCGCCCGTCACGATCGCAATCTGTTTATCGAGAGTCTTTTCCATCGTTGCTTTCCACAGTGCCCTGCACATGCAGGGCTGTTCGATTCTTTGCTGCCTTCAACCAGACGTTCAGGCCGCGACGACTTTTAGCACTTCATCGAGCGAAGCCGGATCGACGATCGACGTGCCGACCAGATTGCCGTCGATACGCTTGGTCAACCCCGCGAGCACCTTGCCCGGACCGCATTCGATCACGTGCGTGACGCCATGCTTGCCGATCGACTGCACGCATTCGACCCAGCGCACAGCGCCGGCCGCCTGACGTACCAGCGCATCCTTGATGCCAGCCGGCTCGTTGACGATGGCCACATCGACGTTATTGACGACGGGAATGGACGGCACCTGCACGTCGACGCTCGCCAGGTACTCGCGCAGCTGATCCGAAGCGGGCTTGAGCAGCGACGAATGGAACGGCGCGGACACGGGCAGCGGCAGCGCGCGCTTAGCGCCCTTCGCTTTGGCTACTTCGCACGCCTTCTCAACGGCCGCCTTATGACCGGCGATCACGACCTGCGCGGGCGCATTGAAGTTGACGGCTTCGACGACACCCGCCACCGATGCTTCCTTGCACACTTCGCGCACGGTGTCGTCGTCCAGGCCGAGAATCGCGGCCATGCCGCCCTGACCGACGGGCACCGCGTTCTGCATCCCCTGCGCGCGGAAACGCACGAGCGGCACGGCGTCGCGGAACTTCAGCGCGCCAGCGGCGACGAGCGCCGTGTATTCGCCGAGGCTGTGGCCGGCCACGATTGTAGGCGCAGGACCGCCTGCCGCCTGCCATGCGCGAAAGATCGCGTAAGCAGCAGTCAGCATCACGGGTTGGGTATTGGTGGTGAGGTTCAGGTCTTCGGCCGGGCCTTCGGCGATCAGCTTGCCGAGGTCCTGGTCGAGCGCGTCGGACGCTTCCTGGAGGGTTTCGCGCACGATCGCATTGTCGGCGAACGCGTTGAGCATGCCGACCGACTGCGAGCCCTGCCCCGGAAAAACGAACGCAAATTTCATATCGTCCCCAATTCGATGAGTTCAAATGTGCGTGACGCGCACACGACGTGCGCTGCCACTTGAAGCGGCGCTCCAGGCGCCGCCGCGCGCGGTCGTCAGAAACGGATGACCGACGCGCCCCATGTAAAGCCGCCGCCGACGCCTTCGATCAGCACGTTATGGCCGCGCTGGATGCGTCCGTCGCGAACGGCCACGTCAAGCGCGAGCGGAATCGACGCTGCCGACGTATTGCCGTGCTCGTGCACGGTGACGACCATCCGCTCCTGCGGCAGGCCGAGCTTGCGGCACGTGCTCTGCATGATGCGGATATTGGCCTGGTGCGGAATCAGCCAGTCCACCTGCTCGGGCTTGAGATCCGCCTTCTGCAGCGCTTCGACCGCGACTTTCTCGAGCACGTTGACGGCGAGCTTGAAGACCGCCTGACCGTCCATGTGCAGGAACGCGCTGCCTTGCACGATGCCGCCGTTCACATTGCCCGGCGTGCAAAGGATGTTCGAATGGCTGCCGTCAGCGTGCAGCGCGTTCGACAGCACGCCCGGCTCGTCCGACGCCTGCAGCACGACTGCGCCCGCGCCGTCGCCGAACAGCACGCAGGTGGTACGGTCGTTGAAATCGAGGATGCGCGAGAACGTTTCAGCACCAACCACCAGCGCAGTACGATGTTGCCCGCTTCGGATGAAACTGTCAGCCGTCGCAACGGCATAGGCAAAACCTGAGCACACGGCCTGCACATCGAAGGCGGCGCCATGATTCTTGATGCCCAGCTTGTTCTGCAGCAGACATGCCGTGCTCGGAAACACGAAGTCCGGCGTCGACGTGGCGACGATGATGAGGTCGATGGATTGCGGATCGACGTCGGCCGCTTCGATCGCGCGTTGCGACGCGAACAGCGCGAGGTCGCTGGTAGTGACATCAGGTTCGGCGAAGTGACGCGCATGGATGCCCGTGCGGGCCACGATCCATTCGTCGCTCGTCTCGACGCCTTGCTTCGCGAGACGATCAGCCAGTTCCTGATTGGAAACGCGGTTGGGCGGCAGATAGCTGCCCGTGCCCAGCACGCGGGAATAGGTAGTGGATTGAGCCATTATGTCTTCGAGGATTGTGCGCTGTAGGGCTCGGCCGGCTGTCCAGACACCGGACCCGCGATCGGGCTCGCCATCTGGCTCGCGGAACCCGCGCCACCGGCCTCGTGCTTCGCCTGTTCGAGTGAACCCGCGTTCTCCTCCATCGCGCGGGCAAGACGTTCGAGAACGCCATTTTTGACGGCATCATACCCGCGTTTGATGGCCCACTCAAACGCATAGGCGTCGGCCGAGCCGTGGCTCTTGATCACGAGCCCGCGCAGGCCGAGCAGCGCTGCGCCGTTGTATTGCCTGTGATCGACGCGTTTCTTGAAACGCAGCAGCACGGGCAGCGCCAGTACCGCCATCACCTTGGTCAGCCACGAACGGCCGAATTCTTCCTTGATGATGTCGGACAGCATCTGCGCGAGCCCTTCCGACGTCTTCAGCGCAACGTTACCGACGAAGCCATCGCAGACGATCACGTCGACGGTGCCTTTGTAGATATCGTTGCCTTCCACGTTGCCGCGGAAATTAAGCGTACTGTTACGCAGCAGTTCGCCCGCACGTTTGATGGTTTCGTTGCCCTTGATGACCTCTTCGCCGATATTCAGGAGCCCGATGCTCGGACGCTCCTTGCCTTCGACGGCAGAAACCAGCGCGTGCCCCATCTCCGCGAACTGCAGCAGATGCTGCGGCTCGCAATCGACGTTCGCGCCGAGGTCGAGCATCGTCGTGTAGCCGGTGGGATTGGGCAGGGCAAACGCGATCGCCGGACGTTCGATGCCCGGAAGCGTTTTAAGGACATAGCGGGAAACGGCCATCAGCGCGCCGGTGTTGCCGGCGGAGACGCAGGCCTGCGCCTCGTCGTCCTTGACGCGGTTGAGCGCCACGCGCATCGACGAGTCTTTCTTCTTGCGAAGCGCGACTTCGACGGGATCGTCCATGGCGACGATCTCGGACGCGGGTACGACCGTGAGTGCCGGATTGTCGGACGCCTTCAGCTTCTTCAACTGAGCACGAATCGTGCTTTCGATGCCGACGAGCATCAGGTGCGCATCGGGGTGCGAGCGAACGAAGTTGACGGCAGCGGGAACGGTCACGGACGGGCCGTGGTCGCCTCCCATGCAATCTATCGTGAGCTTTACAGTCATGGAATGCGACGAATTTCAGGCACAAAAAAGCGGCAGTTGAATGCCGCCTTTTTGATGAACCGGGAAAATGTCAAGCGAGCCGATCGCCACGCGAAATACCAATGGGTCAGACCCAAAGGAGCGCGATGCTGGGCGATTAGTCGTTCTTCGTCTTGACGACTTTCTTGCCGCGATAGTAGCCGTTCGGGCTGACGTGGTGACGCAGATGCACTTCACCCGTGCTCGGTTCAACAGCCAGCGGCGCTGCGTTGAGGAAATCGTGCGAGCGGTGCATGCCGCGCTTCGACGGCGACTTCTTGTTTTGTTGAACTGCCATGATAACTCCTGAAAATTTTCCGAATTCTAACACAGCCCGGCACGGCAACCGCCATAGGCCACGTGGCTAAACCATCGTGCCCGGCGCGCCCTGTCGCGCTCCCATGCAACTGTTCAGTGCTTCTTGTCGCCGGATTCGCCCGATTTCAGGCCTTCGAGCGCCGCAAAAGGATTCGGCCGCTTGGGTTCTTCACCCTCTTCAGCTTCTCCCTCGACGGCCTCTTCGCCTTCCTGCCCGCTTGCGCCCGAACTGAGACTCTCGTGCACTTCGGGACAGGCATCGTGCTTCGGCACGAGCGGCAACGAAAGCAGCAATTCCTCTTCGATCAAGTCGACAAGATCGAACTGGCGTGACCCAACGATCACATCGACTTCATCCTCGTCCAGAGGAAACTCTTCAGCTTCCTCTTCGGTATTGACGATCCGGTAAGTCGCATCGACGTTGAATGCCTGCTCGTACGGAGACAGGCAACGCTGACATTCGAGCCATGCGGCGCCGTGAATCGCGAGCCTCAGATACGGCTGCGGACCCTCGGTGCCGTCGTCCTGCAATTCCGGCTGCGTCGCCCCTTCGGCTTGCCAGGTGAACGCGGTGTCGCGGTCTGGCGCTTCCTGCGGGACTTCGTTTAACATGCGCGGCAGTTGCGAGACGCGCACGGTACCCGCGGCCTGACGTCCACTGCGTGCAAATTCGAACAGGTCGAGTGCACGCGGGTCGACGAGACCAGCAGGTTTGCCAGGATGTTGAGTCATGTGCGCTCCTGCGTCGGCAAGGATTTCAGCCGGGTAAGTCGTTATGCGTCGTTTTGGTGGCGCTGAAAGATGGCCTGGATGTTACCAGGACGCCTATCCGGTGCACCATTCGGCAAAGCATACCGATGAAAAGCCCAAAATCATATCCGTTTTGTCTTTTCGAGTCAAACACTTAAGGCCACATGCGCGAGCGCGTTCGCGCCCCGCCTTTTCACCTTCAGTTTTACCTACAGATCAAGGTTCTTTCCCAGCATGCCGGATTCCTCCAAACGCCCGCCCCGCCTGATTCTGGCGTCGAGTTCGCCGTATCGGCGCGAACTCCTCGAACGGTTGCGCATTCCGTTCGAGGTCGCCGTGCCTGCCATCGACGAGACGCCGCTCGCGGGCGAATCGCCGGAAGCGACGGCACTACGCCTCGCGCAGGCGAAAGCGCGCGCCGTCGCTGCCGGACTGGAAGCCGGCGAGCAAGCACTCGTGATCGGCTCGGATCAAGTCGCAACCTACGATGGCCATCAGATCGGCAAGCCCGGTACGCACGAAAAAGCGCTGGCGCAACTGCAAGGCATGCGCGGCCGCGAGGTGCTTTTTCACAGCGCGCTGTGCCTGTTCGACAGCCGTTCGGGCGACGCGCAAACCGTCGACGTGGTCACGCGCGTGCGCTTTCGCGATCTGCCCGACACCGCGCTCGACGCGTACCTGCGCGCTGAGACACCGTACGACTGCGCGGGCAGCGCAAAAGCGGAAGGCCTCGGTATTGCCCTACTGGACGCGATCGAATCCGACGATCCCACGGCACTGATCGGTCTGCCGCTAATCGCGCTCACGCGCATGCTGCTCGCTGCCGGCTACCCGCTGCTGGAGGTGCGATGAGCGGCGTTCTCTATCTGATCCCGAACACGCTCGGCGACGGCGACGCTGCCGCGCTGGACGCTGTCCTGCCCGCGCCCGTTCGCGCTCGCGCGGCCGCCCTGCACTATTACATAGGCGAAAACGCCAAGACCACGCGCGCATTCCTGAAGAAAGTCGGCACGGAACGGCCGATCCAGGAAATCGAGATTCGCGAATTGAACGTCAACACGCCGGCGGGTGAAATCGACAAGTTGCTGGCGCCCGTCCTTGCGGGGACGGATGCCGGGCTTGTATCCGAAGCCGGTTGCCCGGCCGTCGCCGATCCAGGCGCGCTGCTCGTTCGGCGTGCGCATGAGCGCGGCGTGAAGGTTGTGCCGTTCGTCGGGCCGAGTTCGATCCTGCTCGCGCTGATGGCGTCGGGATTGAACGGCCAGAGCTTTGCGTTTCACGGCTACCTGCCCGTCGACGCGAACGAGCGCGCGAAGCGCCTGCGGGACCTCGAACAGCAGTCGCGCAAAGGCAAGCAGACGCAGATTTTCATCGAGACGCCTTACCGGAATCGAGCGTTGCTGGACACGCTGATCGCGACCTGCGCACCGTCGACGCTGGTTTGCGTCGCCGTCGATCTGACGCTGGAAAGTGAAACTATCGTGAGCCGGACGATTGCCGACTGGAAGAAAAAGCCGGGGTTGGATCTCCACAAACGCCCAGCGATTTTTCTGATTCTGGCGGCCTGAGCTTGAGAAAGCGGTGGCCTACCAAGTCCTGGGCCACCGCCGGATAACACCCTATCGCAAATTCAACCTGCCGATCGCCGCCATCGCGTGCACGGCGCCGTTGCCGACGGCCGCGCCGAACTTGCGCGCAACGCGATCGGTGATGCTCTCCTTCACCGTGTAGTCGACCACATCGGGCGCCTTGATGATTTCGCGCGCGACGTAATCTGTGTCGCCGAAGCCGTCTGCAAGGCCCAGCTCGACGCTCTTCTCACCCGTCCAGAACAGACCGGAGAAGATATCCGGCGAGTCCTGAAGGCGCTTGCCGCGCCCCTGCTTGACGGCATCAATGAACTGCGCATGAATCTCGTCGAGCATTGCTTGCGCATGCTGATCCATCTTCGGCGTATCAGGTGAGAACGGATCGTAAAAACCCTTGTTCTCACCCGAAGTGCGCATCCTGCGTTGAATGCCCAGCTTGTCCATCAAGCCGGTGAAGCCGAAGCCATCCATCAGTACGCCAATCGAACCGACGATACTCGCCTTGTCCACATAGATCTTGTCGGCGGCTGCCGCGGCGTAATAACCACCCGACGCGCACATGTCGCTCACAACGACGTAAAGCGGAATAGACGGATATTTGGCGCGCAATCGACGGATTTCGCGGTAGATGATGCCAGCCTGAACGGGACTACCGCCCGGGCTGTTGCAGCGTAGGACCACACCCGCCGTGCCCGCGTCGTCGAATGCACTCGCTAGCGCCGCGTCGACATCTTCCGCGTTCGCGTTCGTATCGGATGAGATCTCGCCTTCAAGTGTCACGAGTGCCGTATGGCGGCCACTGGTGGTCGCGACCTTCTCTCCGCTGAGATCCAGCACAGCCCACGCAACCAGGACCAGCACACCGAGGAACAGGAAACGAAAAAAGATGCGCCAGCGTCGCGCCGCGCGTTGCTCGTTGACGGCCGCCAGCGCAATCCGTTCGAGCGCGGCGCGCTCCCAGTTCGGCTCATCGGCGGGCACCCGGCGCGGCTCTCGGCCTGTTGCGGCCGGTTCGTTCGGATCGGGAGTCAAATTATCGGACATGCGTTGCCGCCGGAGAAAACGAGGTTTCGGGAAAAGATGCTGGGAAATCAGGCAGGTGCTGGACGCAGATCAGCGTCCGGAAGCCAGAACACTGTGCGCCCTTCGGGCGTGTCGCGCTCGTCGACGCGTACCGGGCGAAGCCTGCCGCCGCGGCACGGACCGCCGACGCATTTGCCCGTATCCGGCGCGTAAATCGCGCCATGCGTCGCGCACATCAAGTATAAGCCGGACGATTCGAAGAACTGCCCTTCGTTCCAGTCCAGTTCCATTGGCACGTGCGCGCATCGGTTCAGGTAGCCATACGCAACGCCGTCATAGCGGACGAAGAACACCACGGCGTCGCCGCCCGCGAATGTCGCGTCGCGGCGTACGCCAGCGCCGCCGTCGACGAGTTCTTCGGATGCGCAAATGCGCACCGCCTCCTGCGCGGCGTCCGTCATGCGTGCTCCCGCAGCCAGCCCGACAGCGACGCGATGCTGTCCGCGACGAATTTCGGCTCCAGCGCCGTCAACAAATCCGCGGGATGCGCGCCGTATGTGACGCCGATGCCCGACACGCCGGCATTGATCGCCATTTGAAGATCGTGCGTGGTGTCGCCGATCATCACCGTGCGCACGGGATCCTGCCCCAGTTCACGTGTCAGTTCCTGCAGCATAGCCGGATGCGGTTTCGAGAACGTTTCGTCGGCGCAGCGCGTGCCATCGAAAAGACTCGTGAGCCGAACCTGATCGAGCGCACGGTTCAGCCCGACACGGCTCTTCCCCGTCGCGATTGCGAGCAGATAGCCTTGATCGCGCAGATCGGCGAGCATCTCGCGCACACCCGAAAACAGCTCGGTCGTCTGATCCTTCACAAGATAGTGGAAGCGATAACGCTCGGCGAGGCGAGGATAGTCGGATGGATCGAGCGTCGGCGCGGCGATCTGCAGCGCGTCGCGCAAACCCAGGCCGATCACGAAGCTCGCGGCCTCGTCAGCCGGCACGGGCAGCCCGAGGTCGCGACACGCCGCCTGTATGCTGCGCGTGATGTGGACGGTCGAGTCCATCAACGTGCCGTCCCAATCGAAGACGATCAGGTCAAATTGCTCTCTAGCCATGCGTTTTCGTCTCGGTTTGTGATTGTTCGTGCGTTCCTGCGCCCGCCGTCCCCGCAAGTTGCGCGATGAACCGCTTGCAGTCTGCCGGCAACGGCGCTTCGAACTGTAACGTGTCGCCCGTCGCCGGGTGCGTCAGCTTAAGCCGGTAAGCGTGCAAAAACATCCGTTTGAGCCCCGGCTGCGCGTTCGCGCGCGCAAGCGCCTTATTCAGTGCGAAATCGCCGTATTTGGCGTCGCCGATGATCGGCAGCCCCAGATGCGCCAGATGGACACGAATCTGATGGGTCCGACCCGTTTTCAGTTCCGCTTCGAGCAGCGCGTAACCGGGCCAGCGGTCGACGAGATTGAAAATAGTGTGCGATGGCAGCCCGTCCGGCTGCACGCGCACGCGCCGCTCGCCATCCGGCAGCAGATATTTGTGCAGCGGCTCCTTCACGGCTCTCCGGCGGCCCCAGTCGCTCGCCCATTCGCCGTGCACGCACGCGTAGTAACGCTTGTCCATCCGGTTCTCGCGAATCTGCTCGTGCAGATTCACGAGCGCCGCGCGCTTTTTCGCGAGCATCAGCACGCCCGACGTCTCGCGGTCCAGCCGGTGCACCAGTTCCAGAAACTTCGCCTGCGGACGCGCGGCCCGCAACTGCTCGATCACGCCGAACGCAACCCCGCTGCCGCCGTGCACGGCGACGCCGGCCGGTTTGTCAATCACGAGCATATGCTCGTCTTCGAACAGGATTTCGAAGTGCGCGGACGGCACGGGCGCGTGCGCCGCCTCGTCCGCCTTCGCGACGCGGATGGGCGGCACGCGCACCAGATCGCCAAAGGCGAGACGGTACTGCGCGTCCACGCGGCCCTTGTTCACGCGCACCTCGCCGCTGCGCAGAATCCGATAAATATGACTTTTCGGCACGCCCTTACAGACGCGCAACAGGAAGTTATCGATCCGCTGACCAGCCGCACTGTCGTCGATTTCGATCATCGACACCTGATCGCTTGCAACGGGGCTTGTCACCGATTTCTGGGATATTTTGCCTAACTCTTTCATTCTGAATATAATTTGCCCAGCAGTCTGCGGTGGCCGACTATATAGGATCGGCGCCTTAAACCGAATCGCGGGTGGATTGCGCAGGTGCAAGCGATAAAACGTCATTTTACTTGCGCCGGGGGCTGGTTGCTCGCCCTGAAAATGAGATGCAACAAGTTGCACGCACGATGCACGACACGGCAGGGACGGCGCCCACAGGCACGTTCGGTCACAGTCGGCACCGTCGGTAACGGAATTTTGGTCAAAAAGAATTTGACTGGCGAGCTTCGGCAAGGGCTGCTTTCATGTCCCTTAAGCGCGAAGCGGCCGGTGGCGAAAATACGGCGTGCGCCCGAGGCGTCCTGCGGAGAGTGCAGGACATGGCGACGTCAAAATGAGGCGAGACACCCCGAGCGGGACAGGCACGCGCAGTGAGCGAGCCTGCCCGCTGCGGCAAGACCGCAGCCTTCGAACGTATCCGGACGCGCGCCCAACTGGCGCGCCGGCGCACGTGGACGAAGGCTTATGCTAGTCGGCTGCCAGGACCCGCGGCGTGTCGGGCCATTATTTGAAGCCGTGTTCGCATGTGCCCTGCGGCTGCGCGTCCATTTATTGGAGACGGCGCCCATATCAGGCAATTCTCCCGCCATCTTTCCCGCTCCAGCGTGCTTGTGAAAACACAATAAGGCGCGGCATGCCGCTGCCCCAAGCCGTCGGCCGGGTTCGTTCCCGTGCGCCGTCGGCCGGACAGGCAGAGCCGCTCTGGAGCCGTTCAATGAAACGCATGTTGTTTAATGCGACGCAGCAGGAAGAACTGCGCGTCGCCATCGTCGATGGGCAAAAACTCATCGACATCGACATCGAAACCGCCGGGCGCGAGCAGCGCAAAGGCAATATCTACAAGGGGATCGTGACGCGCATCGAGCCGTCGCTCGAAGCCTGTTTCGTCAACTACGGCGAAGACCGCCATGGTTTTCTCCCGTTCAAGGAAGTCGCCCGCCAGTACTTCCGCGAAGGCATCGACATGCGCTCGGCGCGCATTCAGGACGCCCTCAAGGAAGGCCAGGAACTGATCGTTCAGGTCGAGAAGGAAGAACGCGGCAACAAGGGCGCGGCCCTCACCACGTTCATCTCGCTCGCCGGCCGTTACCTCGTGCTGATGCCGAACAATCCGCGCGGCGGCGGTGTGTCGCGCCGGATCGAAGGCGACGACCGCCAGGAACTGCGCGAAACGATGTCCCAGCTGCAACTGCCCGAAGGCATGAGCATCATCGCGCGCACGGCGGGTATCGGCCGTAGCGCGGAAGAGTTGCAATGGGACCTGAACTACCTGATGCAGCTGTGGCGCGCGATCGAAGCCGCGTCGCAAAGCGGCTCACAAGGTCAGCCGATGCTGATCTATCTCGAATCGAGCCTCGTGATCCGCGCGATTCGCGACTATTTCCAGCCGGATATCGGCGAAATCCTGATCGACACCACGGAAATCCATGACCAGGCACGCGCCTTCATGGACATCGTGATGCCGGACAATGTCAATAAGGTGAAGCGGTATCACGACGACGTGCCGCTTTTCTCGCGTTTTCAGATCGAGCACCAGATCGAAACCGCGTACTCGCGCACGGTGCCGCTGCCGTCGGGTGGCGCGATCGTGATCGACCACACGGAAGCGCTCGTCGCGATCGACGTGAACTCGGCGCGCGCCACCAAGGGCGCCGACATCGAGGAAACGGCCACCCGCACGAACCTCGAAGCCGCCGACGAAGTCGCGCGCCAGTTGCGTCTGCGCGACCTGGGCGGCCTGATCGTGATCGACTTCATCGACATGGAGTCGGCCAAGAGCCAGCGCGAAGTCGAGCAGCGTCTGAAAGACGCGCTCAAGCACGACCGCGCGCGCGTCCAGATGGGCAAGATCTCGCGCTTCGGCCTGATGGAACTGTCGCGCCAGCGTCTGCGTCCGGCGCTGTCGGAAGGCAGCCACGTGACCTGCCCGCGCTGTAACGGCACGGGCCACATCCGCGATACCGAATCGTCCGCGCTGCAAGTGCTGCGGATCATTCAGGAAGAAGCGATGAAGGAAAACACCGCGGCGATCCACTGCCAGGTGCCCGTCGAAGTCACGGCCTTCCTGCTCAACGAGAAGCGTTCGGAAATCAACAAGATCGAATCGCGCTTCAAGGTCAACGTCGTGCTGGTGCCGAACAAGCACCTCGACACGCCGCACTACAAGCTCGAGCGTCTGCGTCACGACGATGCGCGCCTCGACGATCCGCGCGCATCGTGGAAGATGGCCGAAGAAGCAGCCCGCGAACTGGAATCGGAAACGGGTTACAGCAAACGTGCTGAAGAGGTGAAGCCGAAGCAGGAAGCGGCCGTGAAGGGCATCACGCCTGAAAAGCCGGCGCCGAGCGCGCCCGTGCGCACGCCCGCTCCCGCTGCCGCTACGGTTGAAGTCAAGCCTGCGACGGGCGGTTTCATCGGCTGGCTGAAGGGTTTGTTCGGTGTACAACCGGCGGCTCCCGCTCCCGCACCCGCTCCTGTCGAGAAGACGGCGAAGCCCGCACGCGGCGAACGCACAGAGCGTGGTGAGCGCACGGGCGAGCGCGGCGGCGATCGCAACCGCAACCGTCGCAACGGCACAGGTGGCCGCGATGCGGCAGGCCGTGGCGAAGGCGCGGCAACGCAAGGCCGTCAGGGTCAACCGTCGCAGCGTGGCGAACGTCAGGAACGCGAACCGCGTGAAGCACGTGAACCGCGTGGCGGCCGCGAGCCGCGCGAAGGCCGCGAGCCACGTGAGGCACGCGAACCGCGCGAGGCACGTCCGGAGCGCGTCGAACGCGGTCAGGAGCGTGCGGAACGCGCAGAAACTGCTGAGGCAACGCGCGGCGAGCGTCAGGATCGGGCGGATCGTGGCGAGCGCCGTGAGCGTGGCGAACGCGCCGAACGTGGTGAGCGTCGCAAGCAGCAGCCCGAAGCAGCCGACGCGCTGAGCCAGAATGACGCTCAGGCCGATGTCGCAGCACAGGCGCAAGCGAATCTGATGGGCGGCGCTGCTCCCATCGACGACGCGCGTGATGGCGAAGAGCGTCGTCGTCGCCGTCGCGGCCGCCGTGGTGGCCGTCGCGAGCGTGACGAGGAAGGCGTGAACGTGAACACGGCCGCCGATGTCGCGGAAGCGGAAGGTGAAACGGCTGTGGCAGCATCGGCGGAAACGCCCGTGCGCGCACCGGAACACACGGGCCGTCACGAAGCGCAGCCGCAAGCGGTCGAAGCTGTTCAACAACAGCCGGCACAGGAAGTGAAGCCGGTCGAGGTCGTCGTGGCAGCCGTCGCGACGGGCGCCGCCGTGGTCAGCGAGTTGCATGCATCGGCTGAAACGCCGGCGCTGGCTGTCGAAAAGGCTGCGAAGGCGGAAGCCGTCGTGCCCGCCGACGAAACGCCTGTTGCGATCTACACGGAAGCAGCCGTCGAAGAGCCGGCCGCTGTCGAGCCGCAAGCGGTTGCGCCTGTCGCAACGGTGCAAGCTCCCGTTGAAGTGCCCGCGCCGGTTGAGACCGTAGCGGCAGCACCCGTCGCCGAAGCGCCTGTCGTCGCCGAGCCTGTAGCCGAGCCGGTTGCAGCGGCTCCGGCCCCGGTAGCGCCTGCGGAAGCAGCGCAGCCGGTTGTCGAAGCGCCCGTTGCAACCCACCCCGTCGTCGAGCCGGTGGTTCAGGCCGCCGTCGAGCCGGTCGTTCAGCCGGTCGCGGAACCTGTCGCGGATGTCGCGCAAGCGCAACCCGCAGCGGAACCGGCCGTAACGGAAGCCGTGACGGAACCCGCAACGCAAGCCGCACCGATCGCCGCAGCAGCCGAGCCGCAACCCGTTCGCACGAACGGCGCATCGGCCGGCCGTCAGTCCACGCAAGGCCTCGAGACGATGCTGGAAAGCGCCGGCCTCGTCTGGGTCAAGACCGACTCGGACAAGCTGCGCGTCGCGCAGGAAGCCGCCGCGCAAGCGGTGAAGCCCGCACGCGCGCCGCGCGAGCGCAAGCCGCTTCCGGCCGCCGACACGACGCCAATGCAACAGGTCGAAACGGCAAAGCAGCCGCAGTAAGCGGTCGCTAACTTCGCCCGGCGGCAACGCCGGGCAACCCGAAAAGCCCGCCTCCAAGGCGGGCTTTTTGCTGTACCTCACCTGACAACACCGCGCGTTCGCCCTACTGTGACGGACAGGGCCTTCCGCTAGAATGAAGTCTGATATCCCAAATATGTCATCATGTCCCGACGCATCATCCCTGTTGCCGACGTCAGCGCCGTTCCCGACGTCGCCGGTCCCATCCGGACCCCGCGCGGCGAGCTGACCGATACACTGTCGCGCCCGCTGCGCGACCTGCGCATCTCGGTCACGGACCGTTGCAACTTCCGGTGCGTCTACTGCATGCCACGCGCGGTGTTCGACAAGGACTATTCCTTCCTGCCGCACAGCGCGCTGCTGACTTTCGAGGAAATCGAGCGGATCGCGACGATTTTCGTCGCGCATGGCGTCGAGAAAATCCGTCTGACGGGCGGCGAGCCGCTCTTGCGCAAGAACCTCGAATTCCTGATCGAACGGCTCGCGCGAATGACGACCGCTGCGGGCAAACCACTCGACCTGACGCTCACCACCAACGGCTCGCTGCTTGCGCGCAAGGCGCGCAGCCTGAAAGACGCCGGCCTGAGCCGCGTGACCGTCAGCCTCGACGCGCTCGACGACGCGTTGTTTCGTCGCATGAACGACGCCGATTTCGCGGTGCGCGACGTGCTCGACGGCATCGAAGTTGCGCAGTCCGTCGGTCTTGCGCCGCTTAAGGTCAACATGGTCGTCAAGCGCGGCACGAACGACAGCGAAATCGTGCCGATGGCGCGGCATTTCCGCGACTCCGGCGTGGTGCTGCGCTTCATCGAATACATGGACGTCGGCACGTCGAACGGCTGGAACATGACGGAAGTGCTGCCGTCGGCGGACGTGGTCGCTCGCATCAGCGAGCACTTTCCGCTGCTGCCGCTCGAAGCGCATAGCGCAGCCGAAACCGCGCAGCGCTGGGGCTACGCGGATGGCAGCGGCGAAATCGGCGTGATTTCCAGCGTGACGCGCGCGTTCTGCGGCGACTGCACGCGCGCGCGGCTATCGACGGAAGGCAAGGTGTATCTGTGCCTGTTCGCGTCGTCGGGCCACGATCTGCGCGCGCTAGTACGCAACGGCACGAGCGATGAGGGCATCGCCACCGCGATCGCCAACATCTGGCACGCGCGCGGCGACCGCTACTCGCAACTGCGCGGCAGCGCGAACGCGGCTTCGACGACGACGCGCGAAGAGCGGCGCGTCGAGATGTCGTACATCGGCGGCTGAGCCGGTCTTTCCAATGACCATCACGCGCGATGAGATCACCGGCCTGCTGCTCGCAGGCGGACGCGGCATGCGCATGGGCGGCGTCGACAAAGGCCTGCAGATGCTGCACGGCGAACCGCTCGCGCTCCATGTGATGCGGCGTCTCGCGCCGCAGGCCGGGCCGCTTCTGATCAGCGCGAACCGTCACACGGCACGCTACGCGGAACTGGGCGAGCCGTTTCACGCAACCGTCATCTCCGACACGCTGCCTGATTTCCCCGGTCCGCTCGCCGGTCTCCTCGCCGGTTTGCGCGCGGCGCGCACGCCGTTCGTGCTGTCGGCACCCTGCGACACGCCCGGCCTGCCAGTTGATCTCGCCGGGCGCCTCGCAGCCGCGCTCGCTGCGCAAGACGCGCAAGACGCGGGCATCGCGACCGTCACGACCACGGACGCCCAGGGCGACACGTCCATCCACCCCGTTTTCGCGCTCGTGCGTACGTCGCTGGCCGACGATCTCGAAGGCTTTCTGCAGGCGGGCGAGCGCAAGGTTCGCACGTGGTACGCACGCCACAGGGCGGTCGAAGTCGCCTTTCCGGACGAGCGCACGTTTTACAATATCAATT
>Ga0247692_1000022_pt1 | contig 38139 bp, 33 predicted proteins | sample CNK33_metaG_FD_183041 | JGI IMG/M metagenome (GOLD analysis project Ga0247692, IMG submission 183041) | Soil microbial communities from Purdue University Martell Research Forest, Indiana, United States - CNK33 | ecosystem: Environmental > Terrestrial > Soil > Temperate forest > Bulk soil...
GTGCTGTCGCTGCGCACCAGAAGCCGTCGCCAGATCATCGGACTGATCTGGCGAAGCCATACGTGGAGCCGATAAATCCCGACGCCCGGTTCTTCGTCCCTGATCACGCAAGCCTACCCAAAAAGGCAGAGCCATACCTTTCAGCCACACTTTGTCCCGCTCCCCTTGACGGCGTGCCACGCGATCGCGCAGCGAAAACATTCCCGGATCGGCCTGAGCGGACGAGGGGCGCGGATTCTGGGCGAGGACGAGAGGAGGCGCACATTTGCGGGAGCGGGCTGCGGCGTTATTGTCTTCATTGCAGCGACGGCAGTACCACAAACGATCTTCGTTGTATGCTGCGCGTTGCCGCCGTCGCAAAACGGCGGCAGTAAAGGTCCCTGCCAAACGGGTCCAACAACACTTGGAGAATCCCCCAATGAAACAGTCTCGTCGCACGTTTCTGATTACGAGTCTTGGCGCCGCTTCGGCGCTCGCGCTCTCGCGCCAGGCGTTCGCCGATGCACCGCACGTTAGCGAAAGCGACCCGACCGCGGTAGCGCTCGGCTACAAGGAAGACGCGGCCAAGATCGACAAGGCCAAGTACGGGTCAAAGTACGTGGCCGGCTCAATGTGCAGCAACTGCTCGCTGTATTCGGGTAAGGCGGGCGACGCCTTTGGCCCGTGCGCACTGTTTGGCGGAAAGCAAGTCAACAGCAAGGGATGGTGCAGCGGCTATACCAAGAAGGCCTGATCTACAGGAAGACTGCACGGGCGCGCATTGAGGATCACATCGAGCATCTGCTCGGCGTTTCGGATCCGAATGATGGGTACCGCGACCGGCGTCGCGTGTGTGCTGACTTGCGAGGAACCGGTTGAGCGCGGCAGGATGCCGTCAGCGCGCGTTTGGTCGCGCAGGGATATGGGACGGGCTATCTCGCTGTAGTGAAAAATATCAGAGCCGATTCGCCCGCTTCCTCGTTCACACCCAGCGGCCGGGAGCGGCGGATGGAAGATCAAGATGATGTCCGTGTGCAGGCGCTCAAGTATCAGAGTCAGCAGAGCCTTGTTATCGGCACGGCTCGCCGTTGGACAAATGCCCGATTGCGGCTGGCTGTTGAGGCACGCTACGGAGTCAGGTATTCGCACTCGCACCCATGTGGAAAATCATCTCATAGCACGGCCTGTCGTCGCTGGTGTCGTGGCCGCAAATTGCCGACCGATAACGTTCGGCATCGATACCACATACACGCCGCACAACGCGACGCGCTGAAGGAAATCGGCATCAGGTATGCACAGGGATCCTGTTTCAGAGGCCGGCAAGCATCCTGGAGTCCGAGCGGATGTATCATCATTCACACGTCGTTCTCAACCCGTCGGAAGAACCGACGGACGTCATTGACCAACTGGCCCGTCACGTCTCAAGAATCGCGAGCCCGTTTTCGGCACACCATTGCCCCAGCGCTCCAACATATCAAGGACTACCTATCGACGCATATCGGAGCAATCCCGTGCCGCAATGGGGAACCAGACATGGTGACGTGTAGTGCTCCGATATAATGCTTATTGGGTCATTTCGCTGGTCAAGAATCTGAAAATAAGCGGAGACTCGCGCGGGATGTAATAAATATTTCGAAAATTCCGGTTATAAGCGGCGGCCATGTCTGAAAAGAGAGTGCTGACCTATAAACGCCATATTCAAATATGAATGGGGCGCGCCGCCGCGCCATTCGTCTAAATCGTCTTATGCCCCGTCCACCAAAGCTTCCACGGGACTCCGCGCCGGGAATCCGCGAGATCACCAATGGAGATTCCGATGAGTGAAACAGTGGCAATCGTCGCAGGTTCATTCGTGCTGGTGACGGCAACCGCGTTCGTCGCCGTTCACTATCACCGGGAGCGGATGCACCGAAAACTGCTCAGACGACTGGATGACCATCGCAACTGGTGGGACTGGGGCAGAGCCCGGCGTTGAGCGTTCGCCCTCGCTCCGAGGGCGGTTTCGGCCATACCGCGGCGCAAGGAAGCGGCGAGGGATGTCAGCAAAAATGGCCGATCTGCGATTTCAAAATTGCATCATGACGTGGAGGCAGTGATGGGTGAAACGTCATCGGTAGGACTTATGGTCGGCACGTAAGTGCTGGTCTTCGCTGCGATCAGTGTAATAGGACACTATCGACGCGACATCGTCACGCGCAGGTGCTCAAAAAACCGGATCATCCCAATTGAATGCCGGTGGTGCGCTGCCCGCAGATGACGCCGTCTCCGCAAGATGTCTTGTCGAAACCGGAAGCCGACGCCATGCCCGGAGGATGCCCGTATCGCCGTCAACGATCACGATGGACGACATATCACCGGGCGAGGGATGAATTCACCACCTTGAAAGAGTGCAGGGTTGCAAGTCAGACAGACGATCGACGCCCGGTCGGGCGCTGTTACAATCAAGCAGCGGTGATGGAGTCGCGCCTGTAATGAGTTGCGCGCAGCATCGGCTGAGCGCCGTCGGTCCGGTGGACTATCGCGCACCAAGGCAAGCGGTTCATGCGACCTGACCCGAATGCAGACATGTCCCAATGATTTCGCTCGTAGGCTTTCTGTGTGAGCAGCGTCCAGACTTCGAGCATGGTCAACGGAAGCCCGCGATCAAACTGAAGAGGACACCTCCAATCGAGCTTTCACCAGCGAGCCCTGTCGGCCCGCACAAGCTGTCCCCAAACGCAGCGAGCGCTGCAAGACTCCCGGACGAACTACACGTCGCCGTTGCGCCTTCATGCTTATGCCAGTCGTTGATGGCTTTCCTCGTCCTGAAGTGGTGCTTTACGGACAGCGTGTGCGCACCGGGTACGCGTGGGTAGCCAGCGACGTGATCGCCCCAGCCGACCGCAGAATCCCTGACAGCGCTTGCGGCGACTGGAGCCGTCTTTAAGCGAGGCTACATATGCAGGAGTCTCGGACGGAAATATATCGAGATTACGAGCTGGTCGTTGAAATTGCTGGTGACGACTATACCGGTCTGTACGTTCTTCGGCAGACAATGCGTCGATCCATCACGGGAGCATCCATTCACGTTCCGCGTGTAAACGTTCTGTTCGGCACGGTGGATGACGCGTTCGACAAAACCTTTGCTGACCTGCGTCTTCTGGTGGATCAAAACGCTAGCCAGCCTGGCGGTGTTATCGACTTCTCTGAGGATGAACCCGGGTAAATTATATGCCTGAAGGACGACCGCTGTGCTTGCCGCAAATCAACCGGCGAACGTCCGGCGCGACCCGATCGGGCATCGAAGCACAGACCGTTCTCTATCGCCCGTCCGTCGTGCCCAGGCTTCGATAGCCAGATCACGCCGCTTTCCCCGGCCGCCACTCCCTACAGACTCTCTCCTCTCGATTCGAACCTGCGAATTCCCAGGTGTCAATCGAACTAAACATGGAACCCCTTGACGCCCCGGAAACCCCCGCCAGTCAAGGAACGACGGGTATTGTGGTTCGATGTTTGTGTCACTTCAGATTGATTTAAACTTGCAACATTTCTGGAAATTGAACTAATGTTGCGACATTGCCGACGCGAGACGGACGGCCACGAAAGCGCCTGTTTCCGTAGCGGGTAGCGATTTTCCGCGTCGTGCGCGACGGAAAACGTCGGCATTTATATTTGGAGTGCGAACTATTGTTGCTGGCGGCTCCGGCGGGCGCGGACTATTCTTGGCAGTGACATTCCGGGCAAGCCGCGCCCGTCGCAGCCGTTGTTCAGCTCGAAGCCCGCGATTCCAAAATCCACGCGTGCGAGATCGATGAAACCGCCGTTCAAAAAAAAGAACATCAGTGCCGCGACCGAATTGGCCGAAACAGGATTGCCCGGTCCTTCGAAGGTTTCATTTGTGCTCACCCACATCCCGAAAAAGATCAGAAAGAGAGGACCATTCAAATTATCGAAAGTCTCTGGGGAGTACCCGTACTTCTCGCAGCTCTTGAACTGGATTGTTCAGGAAAAAATTTCGGAGCTGCCAGATTTCTCCAATGACACCAAGATCGCGATCATGTCGGACTTCGGTGGGGAGCATCAGAGCGCGCTGTTTTATACCTACTCGTTTCTGTTCCTGGCGTACGACAAGGTCGGGCCGTTCGAAGAGAAGGTGAAGGAACTGCGAATGAAGCACGGGCTTTTTGAACACTACAGCGAGTTTGCATACAAGAAACTCGCGTCTGGCGCAAAAGCACGCGCGCTTCCCGAGTACCTCGAGTTGATCGACCGCTACATCCACGGCGCGCTCATCACTATCGCTGTCGACAAGCGTATCCAGACCGTATTTGGCGCCGAAAAGAAGCAGGCTCAGCCGATCATGGTGAAACAGCTTCAAGAGAAGGGTCTAGGCGTGTGCTGTGCTCCAACCCGGTGCCACGCAAGATCGTCACGGATCAATTGCGCAGCTATCTGGCAGCGAAAGCCGACATTCCGGAGTTGGTCAACGTGAGGCACGTGTTTGTCAAGGCTGCGGCCGGAGTCAACAATCGTGCGGAGAACAGGTATCAGCCGACGCGGGAGCGCGAGCGGCGCATGCGAGGCTTTCGCGACCCGAAGTGCACGCAGCCCTTCCTGTCGAGCGTCGGTCCGATCCGGCAGCACTTCGCAGTGAAACGACATCTGCTGCGTGCTTCTCTTTATCGCAAACACCTCGCGGCCCGGTTCGTCGCCTGGCGCGAATTTACCAACGTTACCCAAAATCCGTCGAATGCTTTCTGAGCCACAGTCCCTTATGCATCTTCATCGACGAAATTTGGCAAGTTGACAGTGCCCTACGGATCGGAGATTGCCAGGTCTAGATGCCGATACGTAGGCATGATTGAGGTCATCGGTCTGGACCGAAGGGCGGTAGCGGGATCCTTGCCGTCCGAACCAAACGTTCACACGTCGACCGTTGACCCGCGCCGTGTATGTGTGGTCGCAACGAGAGCAACAAGCTTGACGCCCTTGCGCCACCCTGCCGCCGTCGCTCGGGATGTCCCCTCCGTCGTAGTCCAGGAAGCAGTCGCGCGCGTCGACAAGCGTAACCGTCGGCAGCTTCCCGGCGTTTCGACATCTCGTCCGTAAGAGAGCGGCGTTGCCGAGTCGCTGATACGACCTGATCGAGGTTGCGGTGAATGCACAACTGGGGGCGGGGCGGCCTCCCTCCGGGCCATAACGATCTGGATGTCGCCCCCATGTGAAAAGTGAAACCAGCGAACGACGCCGCCTGTCTGGCGGGCCGCGTAATCGTGGCGGCCGGGACGGCCAACATGCATCGGAGCCAGGCACAAGCCAGATCGCTGCCCGTCACGGGCGCTTCAGGCCCTCTGCAGAATGTCGATTGCGTGATTGGCATCGCCCAGCGAGTCGACCGCAAGGTAGGCAATAAACTGTGTGCCAAGTACAGCGGCCGAAACGCCGCGGAGGTTGATCCCTCCGTCTGCCAGCTTCCGGGTCAATTCCGCAATGATCCCCAGCTGGTCCAGTCCCATCACACGGACGGAGTGAAGGCTCGGGGTAACGTTGAATCCCACCTGTGTCGCGGCACGGATCTCGCTGTCCCCCTGCAATGGCGCGACAAACACGACCCCCTTGCCCGGTGTTTCCGGCGCGCGCCGTGCCACGACGAACTGCAAGTCTGCGCCAGCATCCCTCAACGCTCCTAATACTTGCGCAAGCCCGCCGGGTCTGTCCTCGATGGTCGCCGCCCAAACATCGACACGTTCTACGATCAGTTCCATGACAGTTCCTCCCGCCTGTCGCATCTCAATTAAAAAATGTACTTCACGAGTGACCCGCGAGCAAGGCCAGCGTGATCGGTGCGCAGCGTCTCCTTGAATAACCAGATCTGCCGTAAAGCGGGCTGCGCGTAACCGGGCACATTGCCTCTGGGGACGGCGGGACACGTACATTGAGGTACTAGAACGCGGTCCGGGGCTGTGCCTCGCTATCACACACCGCGGCACGCGGATGACGGTCTTCCGGAGAGATATTGGTCCGGTCCCCCCTTGGCTTGGTAGCACAGCCGCTGTGGACTTAAATGGTGTTTACGCAGCCCTATATCGCTTTTAGTGGTCTGAGCGCGGACATCCTCATGCGCCGCTGCTCCGTTCACGTCTGTTACTGCCGGGGTATCGCGCTGCAATGCCAAACAGGATCAAGGAGAACCCGTCATGTCGCGAGAAAAGCCATCCCGCCGCGCTACCGCAGAGCAACAAACGGTCGATGTCTCCGAAGCGCAGATTGCCGTGCACTGGCCGGAAGAAGATTACTTCTCGCCGCCAGGCACGTTCATCGCCCAGGCGAATCTGGCTGACCCTGGCGTGTTTGCACGCTTTTCACTCGACCGGTTTCCCGAATGCTTCAAGGAATTCGCCGATCTGCTCGACTGGTACAAGTACTGGGAGACGACCTTCGATGCCAGCAATCCGCCGTTCTGGCGGTGGTTCGTCGGTGGCAGAATCAATGCGTGCTTCAACTGCGTCGATCGCCACCTTGGGAAGTACCGGAACAAGACGGCGATCCATTTTGTGCCCGAGCCCGAGGACGAGGCGGTGCAGCACCTCACGTATCAGGAACTCTTTGTCCGCGTCAACGAGTTCGCCGCGCTGCTGCGTGATTTCTGCGGTCTGAAAGCAGGCGACCGCGTCACCTTGCATATGCCGATGGTGACCGAGCTACCGATCACGATGCTCGCGTGCGCGAGGCTCGGAGTGATTCACTCGCAGGTGTTCAGCGGCTTCAGCGGTGCGGCCTGCGCCGACCGCATCCTGGATTCCGGGAGCCGCCTCCTGATCACGATGGATACCTACTTTCGCGCCGGCAAGCTGATCGATCACAAGGAGAAAGCCGACATTGCCTTTGACGAGGCCGAGGGCAAGGGCCACCGCGCCGAGAAGGTGCTGATCTGGCAGCGCTACCCCGGCAGGTACGCGAGTCCGACCAGGCTCGTGGAAGGGCGCGACGTCATTGTCAACGACGTGCTCAAGGCGTACCGCGGCAGACGTGTCGAGCCCGTCCAGATGCCGGCGGAGGCGCCGCTGTTCCTGATGTACTCGAGCGGCACCACCGGGCGCCCGAAAGGCTGCCAGCATGCTACGGGCGGCTACCTCGCCTACGTGGCCTGGACGTCGAAATTCATTCAGGACATTCACCCCGAAGACGTGTACTGGTGCATGGCCGACATCGGCTGGATCACGGGTCATTCCTACATCGTTTACGGGCCGCTGGCGCTCGCCGCATCGTCAGTCGTGTATGAAGGCGTGCCGGCCTACCCCGACGCCGGACGGCCGTGGAGAATTGCCGAAAACCTCAATGTCAACATCTTCCATACGTCGCCCACGGCGATCCGGGCGCTGCGGCGCAGCGGACCGGACGAGCCGGCCAAATACCACTACCATTTCAAACACATGACGACCGTGGGCGAACCGATCGAACCTGAAGTCTGGAAGTGGTATCACCAGTCTGTCGGCAAGGGTGAAGCGGTCATCGTGGACACGTGGTGGCAGACCGAAACGGGTGGTTTCCTGTGCAGCACGGTACCGGCGCTGCACAAGATGAAACCTGGCAGTGCCGGCCCGGGCATTCCCGGCATTCATCCGGTGATTTACGACGACGACGGCAACGAGCTCCCGCGCGGTTCCGGCAAAGCGGGCAACATCTGTATCCGCAACCCGTGGCCCGGGGCGTTTCAGACCATCTGGAAGGCCCCGGAGCGCTACGTCAAGACGTACTATTCACGCTATTGCAAGGACCCCGAGAGCAAGGACTGGCGTGATTGGCCGTATATGGCGGGCGACGGCGCCCTCGAAGCGGCGGACGGCTACTTCCGCATCCTTGGGCGCATCGACGACGTGATCAACGTCGCAGGCCACCGTCTGGGCACCAAGGAAATCGAATCGGCCGCGTTGCTCATGCCCGATGTCGCAGAAGCAGCAGTCGTACCGGTCGCCGACGAGGTCAAGGGCAGGGTCCCCGAACTCTATGTGTCGTTGAAGCCGGGCGTGGAGCCGACGCCCGAGATTGCGCGAAGGGTCTCCGAGCTGGTGGTCACCAGGATCGGCGCCATCGCGAAGCCCCACCGGGTTGTCATCGTCCCAGACATGCCCAAGACCCGGTCCGGCAAAATTATGCGGCGCGTACTCGCGGCGATCTCCAATTCTCAGGATCCAGGGGACGTCTCGACGCTCGCCAATCCCGAGGTGGTGGACAGTATCAGGCAACTGGCCCGGTAGACCGTGAACATGGCCTCATGTGCCTGGAACCTATCTGGCAGCCTCGTTGGAGACAAGCCGCCTGGCGCTGCGGCATCCTGTCGCGGTTGCACATATGAGCGCCCCTTATAATGGGATCCTCCGCGTTCCAGAGGCGCGCCGACACTCAAGTGAGATAGCAGGCCGTTCATGCACGTCATAGTCCCCATCGCATTTATCCTGATTATCGCGAGCATGGCCTCGGCGCTGTATTTCATGATGCACGACCGGGGCACAACAAAACGGATGGCCTGGTCGCTGGCAAGCCGCGTCGGCCTGTCGATCATGCTTTTCCTGTCGATCCTCTTCGCAAACTGGATGGGCTGGATCCAACCAACGGGAATCCCGTTTGGCCGCTAGCGGACGACGACCGAAAACAAACGCGCTATTGTGACAACCGTCGAGCGTGCCGTCTTGACCGGATCCGGAAGCGGCTATGTCGGGTACCATTCGTCTTGCCCGTTTTCGTGTGCATCTATTCGTTTCCTCGGCTAGCCCCTTCGTACCCGACGTCATCGTGGCTTTTTTCGCTTACTCGCTTACGTGAACTTGCCCCCATTGCTTCTGATTCTCTGATTCGGAAACATAGAGGGTTGCTTTTAAGGCAGGGAGTTGCTGCGCCTGCGAAGGACCGCCGCGCAAATGTTGCGAATACTCATGACTGTCGGGCAGTCGTCGTTCAAGCGCCATTCTGAAAGCATCTTCCCAAGTCGCACCGCATCGAGTAACGGTGCAAATGTCGAGAGTTCCGGCGCAAGTTGCATCGAAAGACATGCCAGTGCGCGGCATTCACGCGCGTCATAACGCGTGCTGGTGCGCGCGCACCATAGCTGGATCGACTCCTGCAGATGAGGGACTGTCAACCAGGTCCTGGTGTGTGCGACAGTTACGAGTTGAAGGACGATCAGGTAACAGAGCATCTCAACGCGTGAAGCTGCTGGTGGGAACGATAAGGTTGAATCATGCATGGCGGCATCCGTCATTGAGTAGGCACCGTTTCGCCCAACTCCTCGCATGGCGGGCGACTGCGGTTTTCACCGCGACACGACCTGACAGGCGATGGCCGGTGCCCGGCACGATCAGGATAATTTATATTACCCACGTCTACCAGGCGGACGGCAGTTCCCACTGCGCGCCGGATATGCATCGTTGTAAGTAGACTTGGCAGTGCCATCCCGCGGCGACGCTGGAGAACGACTGTCAACAGGCTAATGTTGGGAGTCGTGTCGGCGACCCGATCTAAAACCTGTCTGCCTTGACGACGGCCAGCAGTTTCGCCCGTTCGCCTGCCACGTCCATCTTGCCCTCCGACGGCCAGTCGAGCACGATGCCCTCGTCGAGCGACTGGCGTACCAGCGACGAATAGTCCGATTTGCTCAGCTTCCCCGATTTCATGTCGTTTGCGATCTCGTGCCTGAGATCGGCAGGAAAGCTCGCGTACGAGGTCGACAGTGACGCGTATTGTCGCGCATCGATCTCGGCGGACGCATGTAGCAACACCCAGGCTACGACGGCGACAATTGCCAGGAAGGGCACGGCGGTGTAACTAAGAACAAACCTGACGGGCGTCATGACGACTTCCTGCGACTGCGCTCGGCGGGCCGAGCATGCGTAACCTGCTGCAGCTTTCGGGGGAGGGGACCGGGGAAGATACCCGGCGCTGGCGCTCCGCCGGCTGATGCAACGCGCGGAAAAGGAGGCTGTATCGAATTCGGCACTATACCGGACTTCCGATAATCCAATATCCCGCTCGCGCCAGATTGCCGCACCAGAATTCGATGATCCTCCGTGCCTTCATCTTTCATCTGGCTGACCGTACTGAAAGTGGTCGTTCCGGTTCAGGCGGCGGGCTCCCAACGGGACGTCAAGGCGAATGAGTCTGGCCGCAGGGGAAAAGCTATGTTCAAACATCTGCTGGTGCCGACTGACGGATCGGCACTTTCCGAAGCCGCCATCCAGATGGCGGTTACGCTCGCGAGCGAAAACGGCGCCAAACTGACAGGCGTCCACGTGCTTCCGCAGTTTCACGTCTTCGCGTACGGCCCGGAGATGGTCGCGGATACCGAGGAGCGCTTCGTTCGGATCACCAGACAACGCGGCGATGACTATCTCGCGGTAGTCACGAAAGCTGCTACCGAGGCCGGTGTGGAGTGCGACACGGTCGCTACAGCCCGAGCCCACCCTTACGAAGCGATCGTCAGTATTGCGGCACAGCAAAACTGTGATCTCGTCGTCATGGCGTCGCATGGTCGTGGGGGCATGCGAGCCCTGCTGATCGGTAGTGAAACGCAGAAGGTCCTGACACACAGCCATATCCCCGTCCTGGTTGTCCGGCAGTCGACATTATCAGGCGCGGGCCGCGACGTGGAATCCGGCGCGCTGTCAAGCCAATCAAAGCCGTCTGCGCCCCAGTCGTACATCATCGCCTGACGGGCGACTTTCAGTGCCCGGTCGGGCCGCGTCACGACCGTGCACTGGCGGTCCGCCCATTCACGGTGAGCGGCGACCGCTCATTGCCCACACCGCCTCGATCACGAGAAAGATCAGGCAGGAACCCCACTGGGTCAATACACTCGACCACGCCAATGATGGATCTGCTGGCGCCTCGGTATGGCCGGCGATATGCAGGAGGGCGCCCGGCGCCAGCTTCGACTGCTGTTCCACGGTCCACCATTTCAGCGTCAACGCAATCGATGCCAGTCCGCTGCCGATCAGAACGGCGCCCAGCAGCGGGTCACACGTTGAGCCGGATGGCCGGGATGCAAAGCATTGCACGAGGTACGCCACTGCCGCTCCGCTGACAATGGCCGAGAGCACCACAAACCACAATGGAAAGCGCAAGCTGATCGCCGCCATGAAGGCAATTATCGTCAGCAACTGTGGCCATGTCCTGCGGATCAGGGCACCACCGAGCTTGCTGAACCGACTCAATCGCTCATTCATCACTTGTTGTCCTCGAAGCATTGCCTGACCAGCAGGTAGCCCTGCATGCGACACCCCGGAAGCGCACGGCACCAACGTTCCTTTACGGCGAACATCGATGCCCCTGGTCAGCGCGGAACGGATGCGTGCTTCACGCGAAATGCGGTCACGATACCCCTCAGGATATCGATCGGGGGCGGCGGGCATCCCGGGATACTGACATCGACGGGCAGCAGGCTCGATAGTGGCCCGCACACTGCGTAACTGCCGTTGAAGATACCGCCCGTACAGGCGCACTCGCCCGTCGCAACCACGAGCTTGGGATGCGGCGTTGCCTCGTATGCCCGCCGTACCGCTTCCCTCATGTTCAGCGCGAGTGGACCCGTAACGAGCAGCAGGTCGGCGTGGCGTGGACTGGCGACGAACCTGATACCCCGGCCTTCGATGTTGTAGTAGGGATTGTTGAGCGCGTGGATTTCCAGTTCGCATCCGTTGCACGAGCCCGCGTCGATCTCGCGTATGCACAGCGCCCGGCCGAGCACATCGAGTATTTCCTGCTGGATCTGCCCGGCTTCGGTACGCCACGCGTCCTCGCTTTCGGGCACTTGCAATTTCGGAGCGCCTGTCCGGACGATCTGTTTGAGAAGTTGCCACATCAGAGATCGTGTCCCGCGTAATTGAGATTGAACGACTTGTTGATAAGCGGGAAGTCGGCAACGATATTGCCAATGATCGCATGCTCGAGCGCCGGCCAGTTCTGCCATGAGGGGTCGTGACAATGGCAGCGCAAAATGCGCCCGTTGGCGCCGGTTTCAAGTGCAACGAACACGTCCCCCCGCCAGCCTTCGATCCAGCCCACCCCGCAGGACGGAGAACCCGCGAGGTCGATCCGGGTGACGACCTCGCCGTCGGGCAGGCCGGCCAGCAGCGTTCGTATCAGCCGGATGGACTCGTAGATCTCGCCGAAGCGGAGAGCGACCCGGGCGGCCACGTCGCCCCGGTCATCGCCGACCATCTGCGCCCGAACCTCATGGTACGGCGCGTACGGATGATCGACGCGTGCATCGATTTTTCGCCCGCTTGCGCGTGCGGATAGCCCGCATACACCGAAATGCTCCGCCACCTGGGCGGAGAGGATGCCCGCGCCCGAAAAGCGATCCTGCAATCCCGACTGGTCGTCGTAAATGCCCTGCAACACGCGCACCTGTGCGTCAATCTGGTCGCATTGTGTCAATATCGCGGCGGTGAAGTGCGGGTCGATGTCCGTTGCCACGCCCCCGGGAACGATTTGATCCATCAGATACCGGTGTCCGAAAACGCGGCTGTTCAGCCGGAGCCAGTCTTCTTTCAGACGGGAAAACTGCGCCAGCCCGTACGCAAACCCGGCGTCATTGCCAAGCGCACCCAGATCGCCAAGATGATTGGCAATGCGCTCGCGTTCGAGCAACATCGCACGCAGCCATTGCGCGCGTGGGGGATTGAAGCCGTTCAGTGCGCGTTCGACAGCCATGCAATAGGCCCACGAGAAGGCGACCGTGGTGTCGCCTGCAATTCGCCCGGCCAGACGATGGCCAAGCAGCAGGGGCGTCTGCTCGAACAGCCGTTCGATGCCCCGGTGCGCGTAGCCCAGGCGCTCCTCCAGCCGCAGGACCTTTTCACCGACGACCGAGAAGCGGAAGTGTCCCGGCTCGATCACGCCCGCGTGGATCGGCCCCACAGCAATCTCATGGACGCCGTCTCCAGCGACCGGTACGAACGGATAGTCCGCTTCCTGCGACTCAAACCGTTCCATTCCGGAAGACTCCTTGCGCAGCGGATGGTAATCGGCGGGCCAGTTGCCGTGGTTCAACCACGGCCGTGTATCCTCAGCGCCAGTCGCCTGCAGCCCCAGCAGATCGTGGACGGCACGTTGCATCCGTGTGGCACACGGAAAAACCGTCGACAGATCCGGATATTCGAGTTGCAGGTTTCCGACCGGCAACTGAAGCCACACGATGCCGTCTTCCAGCGCATAGGCGGCGGAGATCACGAATGCGCCGGCAGCTTCTTCGGCGCCCCACAGGGAGATGAGCCGTCCGCTGGCCTCGCGGGCCGTCCTTGCGGTGCGGCTCCATGTGTCGGCGTCGACGCGTGCCAGAAAAGCCGAGGATCCGCCCGCAAACTCGGACAGACGGATCGGGTCGGGAAGACCAAGTGACTCGATGCGCATGAATTACCCTGCGATCATGGCCGCCGCCTGCCGATACCACGTCGCAAGATACGGCGGAATATAGAGTCCCAGCATCAGGCCGAGGCCGAGATGGACGAATACCGGCAGCAACGCTGGCGGGTGCTCAAGAGGTTTGGCCGTCGTATCGCCAAACACCATACCCTGTACACGCGTGAAGATAGCGGCGAACGCTACGGCCAGCGTGAGCAACAGGAAAGGCGTGGCCCACGGGAGTCTGCTCATCGCCGTGGTCAGGATAAGGAACTCGCTCGCGAAGACGCCAAATGGCGGCATGCCGAGGATCGCCAGCGCACCGAGCATCATGCCCCATCCGACGGTAGGGCTCACGTGCAATAACCCGCGGATGTCGTCGATCGTCTGGGTGCCGGCCTTCTGGGCAGCGTGTCCGACGGTGAAGAAGATCGCGGACTTGACGAGCGAATGAACGGTCATGTGCAGCAGGCCCGCAAACGTTGCGGTAGGGCCGCCAAGACCGAACGCGAAGGTCATCAGCCCCATGTGCTCGATCGACGAATACGAGAAGAGCCGCTTGATGTCTTTCTGCCGGAACAGCGAAAAGGTTGCCACCACCACCGAAACCAACCCGAACCCGACGAGCAGGTCCCCCGGCATGCCGTTCCGGAGCGCGCCGTCGGCCAGCACCTTGCAGCGCAGCACCGCATAGAGTGCGACGTTGAGCAGCAGGCCGGACAGCACGGCCGAAATCGGGGTGGGGCCTTCAGCATGCGCATCGGGCAGCCAGTTGTGCATTGGCACGAGGCCGACCTTGGTGCCATAGCCAATCAGCAGGAACACGAACGCGAGCGAAATGATGGTCGGGTCGAGACTCGCCTTGACCGCGTTCAGACTGGTCCAGAGCAGCGCTTCGTCACCGCCGAGTTGCCGGCTTGCCGCCAGGTAGAGAAGAATGGTACCGAACAGAGCCTGCGCGATGCCGACACCGCACAGGATGAAGTACTTCCATGCGGCTTCGAGGCTTGCCGCGGTGCGATAGACGCTGACCAGCAGCACGGTCGCGAGCGTGGCGGCTTCCATCGCGACCCAGAGAATCCCCATGTTGTTGGTCAGCAGGGCGAGCAGCATCGCAAAGATAAACAGCTGGTACATGCTGTGATACAGCCGCATGCGGCCACTGGTCATCTTGCCGCGATCGCGCTCGATGCGCATATACGGTCTTGAAAAGATCGAGGTGGTCCAGCCGACGAAAGCCGTCAGCGCGACCAGGAACACATTGAGCGGATCGACAAAGAAAAGCCTGCCCAGCGCAAAGGCCGGTCCGTGTGCCACCGTCTGAGCGGCGAGCAGCATGGCGAAGGCGAATGTCAGGAAACTGAACCCGACGTTGAGCGCGGGCGCAACATGGTGCTGGCCCACCAGCGCCAGGCAGCCGCCGGCCAGCAGCGGGATCCCGAAAACCAGCAGCAGTATCCAGGCTTCAGTCATCTTTGAGTTTTTCGAGGTGGTGGATGTCGAGACTGTCGAACTGCTCGCGGATCTGGAACATGAACACGCCGAGTATCAGGATGCCGACCAGTACGTCGAGCCCGATGCCGAGTTCGACGATCATCGGCATGCCGTTGGTCGCTGCCACCGCCGCGAAAAACAGGCCGTTTTCCATCGACAGGAAACCAATCACCTGGGGGATCGCCTTCGCGCGCGTGATCATCATCATGAATGAGAGCAGCACACAGGCGAGCGCGATGCCCAGCGTCCCGCGCGCCACCGACGAGGCGAGCTGGCTGACTGGCGACGCGACGTTGAACGCGACGATCACGAGCAGGATGCCCACCAGCAGGGTCGCGGGGATATTGAGCAGGGGCTCGACATCCGTCTTCACGTCGAGCCGCTGCACCAGCCTGTACAGAATCCACGGAATCAGGCCAACCTTGAGCACCAGGGTCAGCATGGCGGAAATGTAGAGATGGGCGTCGGCCGTGACGAATCCGAGCACCAGATTGGCCGACACCAGTGTCATCCCCTGCAGCGTGTAGAGGTGGATCAGCGACAGGATGCGGCGCTGGCTGAGCATCGCGAACGACAGCAACAGCAGGATGGCGGCCAGAAAATTGATGATCTGTGTGGCGAACCCGTGCATTCATGCCCCCAGCAGAAAGTGGACGAGCATCCCGATGACGGCCAGCAGGAACGCCGTGGCGAGAAACTCGGGCACGCGGAAAATGCGCATCTTCGCGTTGGTCGTCTCGACGACCGCAAGCGCGGCCCCCCCTGCCAGCAGCTTGACGAACAGTGCCGGTATCGCGAAGAGCAACGCCACCGGATTGCCGGCTTCGGCGATGCCCCACGGGATGAACAGCGCCAGACCGATGCAGGAGTACGCGAACAGCTTGAGGCTCGCGGCCCACTCCATCAGTGCGAGATGCCGGCCGGAATACTCCAGGATCAGCGCCTCGTGGATCATTGTCAGTTCGAGATGGGTGGTGGGATTGTCGACCGGCAGGCGTGCGTTTTCCGCGAGCGACACCATCGTGAACGCGATGCCCGCGAAGGCGAGGCTTGGATAGATCGCGAGTTCCCGATGGCTGAGCGTGGCGACGATGCTGGTGAGCAAGGTCGACTGCGTGATCAGCGACGCCGAAAACAGCACCATCAGCAACGCGGGTTCCGCGAGGAAGCCCACCAGCATCTCGCGGCGTGCGCCGAGCGTACCGAACGCCGTACCGATGTCCATCGCGGCGAGCGAAATCGTCACGCGGGCCAGCGCGAAGAGCCCAACCAGCGCGATCGCGTCGGCGGCGGGCGACAGCGGCAGGTCGGTTGATAGCGTCGGCACAATGGCACACGTAAGCGCCATCGCCGCCCAGACGACGTACGGCGCGCCGCGGAACACCGGACTTGCAGGCACGGCGATGACCGACTCCTTGTTGAACAGCTTGTGCAGCATCCGGTAAGGCTGCCAGATGCTTGGCGCGCGACGGTTCTGCAACCGGGCACGGCACATATTGACCCACCCACTCAACAGGGGCGCTGCGGCCAGCGCAAGCAGGATCTCCAGCGCCTGGGAGAGCAGTCCGGAAACCGTGATCATCGTCTCACCAGCATCAGCAGGACGATCAGCACCAGGAAGCTGTGCATCAGGTAGACGGCGATACGGCCGGTCTGAAGTAATCCGGCCAGTGCCGCAATGCGCCTGACCAGTCGCTCCAGCGGCTCGTAGATCGCGGTCCACGCACGATCCGTCACGGTCACGCTATACACAGGGTGTGTGTCGAACGGAGAAGGAAGTCGCCGTTCGATCCGGAACAGCGGCGTGAAGATTTCGCGGATTGGCTGCCCGAAGCCTTCGGCCGTGTCCTGCATGCGCGCATTCACGAACGGATAGCCACAGGCCCAGGGCGCCGCGCGCCGCAGGCGACCATGATAGAGACGGCGAACCAGCAGCCACGCGAGCCCACAACACGCGACAAAGAACAGCAGGAAAACTGCCGGCATGTAGCTGGCCCGCTCCGCGTTCGTGGGTGCGAGCAGCAGCCAGCCATGTTTCGCGACGGCCTCTCCGATGCCCGCACCCACCAGCATCTGTGTGACGCGATCAAGGACGATCACAAACTGGACGGGCAGCAGGCCGAGCAGCACGCATATCGCCGCCAGCCACGCGAAGCCGACCCGCTCCCACCCACTTGCGTCATGTGCCTCGCGAAGCTTTGCCTCGCGAGGCTGGCCGAGGAAGATGATGCCGAAGAACTTGACCATTGTGTAGCCCGCGAGTGCGGCGACCAGTGCGATCAGCGCGGCCACCAGCGGCACCACCATATTGAGGAACGGGTTCGGTAAGCCTGGCGTGAACAGGAAGCTCTGCAGGAGCAGCCATTCGGAGACAAAGCCGCTCAATGGCGGCAGGCCCGCGCTGGCAAGTGCGCCTACCAGGGTAGCCCATGCCGCCCACGGCATGAAGCGGATGAGGCCGCCCAGACGCCCGAGATTGCGCTCGCCCGTTGCGTGGAGCACCGAACCCGTCCCGAGGAACAGCAGGCTCTTGAACGTTGCGTGGCTGGCGACCTGGTAGAGCAGCGCCGTCAATGAGAGGGCGGCCAGCGTGTTCATCCCGAATGCGCGAAACAGGATCGCCAGCCCCATACTGACGAACATCAGCCCGATGTTGTCGATCGACGAGTACGCAAGTAGCCGCTTCATGTCCGTCTGGATCGCACTGAACACAACGCCAAACAGGGCGGTGAAGAGCCCGAGCATCAGCATGAGCACGCCCCACCACGCAATCTGTACATGCAGAAGATCGAACACGGTGCGCAGCACGCCATAGAGACCGGCCTTCAGGACGAAGCCGCTCATCAGGGCCGAAACCGGTGAGGGTGCCGCCGGGTGCGCCTCGGGCAGCCAGACGTGCAGCGGGAAGATACCTGCCTTGGTGCCGAAGCCGAACAGCGCCAGCAGAAACGCGGTCGATGCCCAGAACACGTCCAGATGCTGCTCGCGCATGTTGGCGAACGTGTAGTTGCCCGTGTTGGCCTGCAGTAACCCGAAGCACAGCAACAGTGCCAGCGCGCCCACGTGAGAGATCAGGAAATAGAGGTACGCGGCCCGGCGAATCTCGGCGATGCGGTGGTTACTCATCACCAGGAAGGTGGCCGAGAGCGTCATCGTTTCCCACGCCACCATGAAGCAATACGCATCGTCTGCCAGCAGGAGTATGGCCATGCTCGCCAGACACACGTGATACTCGAAGCACAGCAAACCCGGCGGCGTGCCTTCGCCCTTTCGGAAATACCCGGCGGAGAACGCGCTCACGCCCGTACTGACAATACCAAGTACAGCCAGAAAATACGCTGACAGGCCGTCGAGCCGCAGATGAAACGGCAGGTCCGGCAACCCGAGCGGCAGGATGACCACCTGGGTGTCCGCGAAGATGCCGGTCAGGCCCAGTCCGCTCAGCAGCAGACCGAACGCCGCACCAACGGGAAACAGGCCATGCGCCACGACGCGCGTGCGACGCAGGCTGGCAAGTCCCAGGACCCCGATGCCCAACCAGCCCGCAGCCGCGAACAGAACGTAATGAATGACCAGCAAGTGATCCATCGGTATGGTCTCCAGAGCCACCCAGCGCCTTACTCAATGGACAGTATTCCGGACAAAGGGTAACCCGAAACAGGTTTGATCCGGTGATGACGTTCCACCAATGCATCCCTGAAACCGCAAAGCAGTTGCCGTGAACCGGGAAGCACACCGCGACCGTGACTTCGTGGCAGGCTCAATGAATCCGCTCAGTCCGCTCGCGCCAGGGGGGGAGGCCAGCCGCAACGCCTGGTATTTTTCGAAACGTGCCACGGCATCAGTGAGCGTGCGTGCCGCGTTTTCGAAAAGGGCGTCCTGTTCAAGCATGACTGCCGCTTCGACCAGACGCCCCTGCGTAATGAAAATGGTAATCACCAGTGCGATTGCGTGGAAGCTCGCATGCGCCAGTTCCAGTTGCAGGAGTTCGGGCGCGTCGTCCCATCGTTCCCCATCGTCACGCATCCAGCGTCCGGGTGCGCAGCATCGCTCGTTGGCGAACGCGGACGTGAGGAGTCTCACGCGCTCGAGCATCCCGTTACGCAACGAGACACCCGCTATCTGGTGCTCTTCAGAAGAGTCGTCAAATGGCATGGCAATTCTCCTCAGTGCGGCGCGGCCGATGTCCTGCCAGTTGCCGGCTGTTCGTGCGGCGCCATCGCGAGCCGCCCCGGCCATGCGCTCGCCGCCGAATGTGTAACCGCGGCAACTCGCGCTCACCGAGCCGGTACTTCCCCAGGGACATCGGGTTACCAGTCAATGGTAATTGCGTTATCATGCTAGCAGCTTTATTGATCCGGTTCCATACGCAATGGTCCATCGGGGTGCACGGAAAAGGTGTTCAGTCCGTTCGCAATACGACTGTGAATTGCCCCGCGTGGGGATCTAAAAGCCAGATCACAACACTCCTCCTGTCTGAGCCCTGATGCGGTTCGGACATGTGAACCCGCGAGTCGATACCTGATGCCAGCACACTATTTCCGGAGCCTGACGGGGAAAAACCGGAGCACGCAGGCCGACCGGCACCTTGGTTTTTCGCTCACCTTCGTGGCAGGCGCGACCAATGCCGGGGGGTTTCTCGCGGTGAAGCAATACACGTCGCACATGAGTGGCGTAATCTCCGCGATTGCCGATCAGACTGCGCTGGGCGACGCTCCGCTTGTTGTCGCGGGTGCAGGATCGCTCATCTCGTTCGTGCTGGGCGCGGCCGGCTCCGCGATGCTCGTCAACTGGGGGCGGCGTAGACGCCTGCATAGCCAGTACGCGTTGCCGTTGCTGGTGGAGGCCCTGCTGCTTCTCGGCTTTGGCCTTATGGGAAGTCACCTGGCACTGTGGGATACGCTGTTTGTGCCAGCAACTGTTGTTCTCCTGTGTTTCATCATGGGACTGCAGAACGCCATGATCACCAAACTGTCGGGTGCGGAGATCCGCACCACCCATATGACAGGTATCGTGACTGACATCGGCATCGAACTGGGCAAGCTCTTCTACTGGAATTCATCCAGGCTCGACGCGGATGCGCCTTTCGTGCTCGCAAACCGGGCGAAGCTGAGAATACACGGTGCAATGCTGACTTCTTTCCTGATCGGAGGCGTCGCGGGCGCAATGGGATTCAAGCACATTGGATACGCCTCAACGGTACCGCTCGCTGGCGTACTGATTGTGCTGGCCATAGTTCCCGTCCTCGACGATCTGCGCGCGGGTGTCTATCGGCTCGATCGTTAGGCGCCGCGCAGGCAGCGCTCCGGTGACAGCACGCCGGATACATCTTCTCGCGTTGCCGTCACGCACGGCCATTTGACCGCGTGGCACGTTGCAGTGCGCCGCTGCCCGGTGCGTGTGGCTCGAAAACATGGTAATATCATTACCATCCACTTATGTTGTGATGTTAACGGTGGGGCGACTGCGGTCGCGACGTCGGAAAGTCACAATGCAGGTAACGCGTGAGCGCAATGAGGTGTGTGCTGGAGGTCGACGTGATTGACACAAGTGTTCCGTTACTGTCCCACGACTACATGCACCTGTTTCTGCGGGACGTAATGGGCGGTCGCGGGCTGATCGTCGTCGGCGTGGGTAAGGCGGGTGAACGGGGATTCCAGATGCTGTACCGGTTCTCCGATATCTGCGATCGCCTCGAAGCTTGCGGAGTCAACGTCATTTTTGTCTATCAGAAGACATCGGCCCGCCACGTCCAGGACGCGACGTCGGTGTTTGGCGCGCGGCAGCGAAAGAGGCCCTGTCTGTTTCTGGACGATGACGGCCAGTTCTTTGTCGGCTCGCCGCGCCCAAAATCGCTTCGCGTTGTGTATCTGGACCGGGACCTGAGGCGACTCGAAACTGCCGAAATTGCACTCGGGGATGAAACATGGGACCCCGTGCTGCGCGACTTCTTTTTCCGGGTTGTCGCGCGTGCCATGCACTGAACGCCGATGCACGGGCGCGACAGCTCATCGCACGAATGTCGCAAAAGGGGAGCGGATTGGTTGAGGCATTGATTGGGGTGGGAGGGCAATGGGGGTTGAACGGGCAGGGATCGGCACGACTTGCCGTTTGTGCATCCGGTTTTACAAGCGATATCGTCTGCATCGCGAACGGCCGCTCGGTCAATGCCAAGGACGTCATGTCAGTTATGTCGCTTCGCGCGAAGCCCGGGACTCTGGTGCGCGTTCTTGCGAGCGGTCCCGACGAAATCGCAGCGCTTGAGGCACTTTGCACCTGCGTACGCGGGAATCCTTCCGAACAGGTTTATGCAGGATGCCAGGAAAGTCTCTAGCTGGTTGTAGATGCAACGATTCACCCGACTATGCCCAAGAAGAGAAAGACACGTTTAAACAGGCCGTTGGTCATAGAGAACGACCAGGTTGTTTCACTGTATTTTGATGCGAGGGGAGTTCAGAGCACCATGCTTCGGCGTGATCCGTTCGGGCTGGCGTTGGGGTACACGCGGACCATGATGGGCTTTCTGTTGTTCCGGCCGACCCCGCGCCGTATCTCGATGATCGGACTGGGTGGCGGTTCGCTCGCGAAATACTGCTATCGTCACCTGCCATCCACGGCCATTACCGCCGTCGAAATCAACCCGAAGGTGATAGCGTTACGCGACCGGTTTCAGCTGCCACCCGACGATGAACGCTTCCGTGTGGTGTGTGCAGACGGTGCGCAATACGTCAACCTTCCAGATCACCGGCCCGACGTCCTGCTCGTCGACGGCTTTAATGCGGATGGCCTGCCCGCAGAACTCGGCAGCAGGTCATTCTATGAAGCGTGTCGCCGGCGCCTCAGCGACGACGGCATGCTTGTGGCCAATCTGGTCACCGACGAACCGGACTTCCATCGCTACCTGCGCTCGCTCAGGGAAGTCTTCGGCAACGCCGTAACGCTGGCGCCGTCGGAAGCAAGTGAGCACAACGTCACCATTTTTGCGTGGAAAGGAGTGGACGGGGTTCCGTCTCTGATGACCATGTTCGACCGGGCCCGCGCGCTCGCGCATGGGCATGCTGTGAACCTTCATGCCACGGCCACGCGAATCGAGTACGGGAAGCAGTTCAACTGGAATCGTTATGATCAGGTGGATTGATCGCATAACTGCGCAGTTCGCGGCCGGGCACGTTTCAGGCCTGAGCACTCACATCCTCGAGGAGCAGACTATGACGGCAGAAAGCGGCAGCGAACGCAGCACCCTGACCCATGCGGCCATCTGGGCGCTTGAGCGCCTTGCCCAGCAGCGGTATGGAAGGGGCGCTCCCCTACTGAACTGGTCAGTTGAGCGGGAGTTGCGTAACGCCGGATTTGTGTCGATTCCAACGCCGGGGCGAGGAAGTGTGACGATCACGCGCGCAGGGCAGGAATTCTTGCGTGCAAGGGCTGAACTTTAGGCATCCCGGCAGCGGAACTGCATGATTCCCGGCCTCGAAGCCTCCAGCTCCGCATGCGGGGGAACCTGGCTGAGGCGTGCTTTTTGCCATCAGGGTGAGCCGCTTGGTGTATTATAATCAGATTAACATATCTGAACTTCAGCCCGCCATGGAAACGAAAAGCGCTCGACTCACGATCCTGATCGATCCTGTAAAAAAGGAAGCGTTCGAACGGCTGTGCGCAGCACAAGACCTGACGCCGTCACAGGTCGTGCGGCAACTGATCCGCGAATACCTGGAGCAACACGGCGTCACCTACAAGACGAAAAGTGCCGTTGGGACACGTCGCAAAACCGCAGCCTGAATCCAGCTACTACTGATCGACGGTGCGCGAACAGAAAAGCCATATCGTCGCGGTGCTTCCCATGCGTGATCGCAACCACGCTGCCGGCGGACGCGTTTGAAGATGTTGCGTGTTGCCTGCCGAGCGCCGATGTGGCAGGGCAGGTACCGAACGACGGCTGCGGGCGCTGACAGGTCGACATACCAAACCCACAGCGCGGGCCGTTCGTCGGCCCGGCTAAAGTGTCATGGACCGGTTCGTCGAGGGCAGGCGCGTTTTTATCAGCGGAAGTTTGACACGCGAAGAATGCCATTGCTGCAGGAACAATCTGGCTTGGTGATAGAGCACTGCGTATGGCAGGGGGCATAGGTTCAATCCTTATATGATCCATCAGCTGCCGGGCTGCCACCTGGGCGACGGCGTTTTTCCATCCACTCCCTGAATCCTGTTCCGAGAACTAGCAATGAGTACGCAGCAACCCAGCATCATCTACACCCTGACCGACGAAGCCCCGCTGCTCGCGACGAGTGCTTTTCTGCCGATCATCCGTACATTTACCGCTCCGGCTGGCGTCAATGTGAAGACCAGCGACATTTCCGTGGCCGCCCGTATCCTCGGCGAGTTCGCGGAATTCCTGACGGAAGCGCAGCGCGTGCCGGACAATCTGGCCGAGCTGGCCCGCCTGACGCAAGACCCGGACACGATCATCATCAAGCTGCCGAACATTTCGGCGTCGGTGTTCCAGCTGGTCAGCGCGATCAAGGAACTGCAGTCGAAGGGCTACAAGGTCCCGGATTATCCGGAAGACCCGAAGAACGACGAAGAAAAAGAGATCCAGAAGCGTTACTCGAAGTGCCTCGGCAGCGCGGTGAACCCGGTTCTGCGCGAAGGCAATTCGGACCGCCGCGCGCCCGCCGCCGTCAAGAACTACGCGAAGAAGCACCCGCACAGCATGGCCGAGTGGAGCATGGCGTCGCGCACGCACGTCGCGCACATGAAGCATGGCGACTTCTACCACGGCGAAAAGTCGATCACGAACGACAAGGCACGTGAAGTCCGCATGGAACTCGTCACGAAGCGCGGCGAGACCATCGTGCTGAAGCCGAAGGTCAAGCTGCAGGACGGCGAGATCGTCGACAGCATGTTCATGAGCAAGAAGGCGCTGGTCGAGTTCTACGAAGACCAGATGGAAGACGCGCGCAAGACGGGCGTGATGCTGTCGCTGCACGTCAAGGCGACGATGATGAAGGTCTCGCACCCGATCGTCTTCGGCCACGCCGTCAAGGTGTTCTACAAGGACGCGTTCGCGAAGCACGCGAAGCTGTTCGACGAACTGGGCGTGAACGTCAATAACGGCCTCGTCGATCTGTACACGAAGATCGAGGCGCTGCCGGAATCGCAGCGCGATGAAGTGATCCGCGACATGCACGCGTGCCACGAGCACCGTCCGGCGCTGGCGATGGTCGATTCGGCCAAGGGCATCTCGAACCTGCACGCACCGAACGACGTGATCGTCGACGCATCGATGCCCGCGATGATCCGCGCAGGCGGCAAGATGTGGGGCGCCGACGGCCGTCCCGCCGACACGAAGTGCCTGATCCCGGAAAGCACGTTCGCGCGCATCTACCAGGAAATCATCAACTTCTGCAAGACTAACGGCGCATTCGATCCGAAGACGATGGGCACAGTGCCGAACGTCGGCCTGATGGCGCAGAAGGCTGAGGAATACGGCTCGCACGACAAGACCTTCGAGATCGCCGAAGACGGCGAAGCGCGCATCGTCGACAACGCGACGGGCGAAGTGCTGAGCGGCCTCACGCAGCAGGTCGAGCAGGGCGACATCTGGCGCATGTGCCTCGTGAAGGACGCGCCGATCCGCGACTGGGTCAAGCTCGCTGTCACGCGCGCGCGCAACTCGGGCATGCCCGTTGTGTTCTGGCTCGACCCGTACCGTCCGCATGAAAACGAGCTGATCAAGAAGGTGCAGACGTATCTGAAGGATCACGACACGGATGGTCTCGAGATTCATATCATGTCGCAAGTGCGCGCGATGCGTTACTCGCTGGAGCGCGTGATTCGTGGTCTGGACACGATCTCGGCGACGGGCAACATCCTGCGCGACTACCTGACCGACCTGTTCCCGATCATGGAACTGGGCACGTCCGCGAAGATGCTGTCGATTGTTCCGCTGATGGCGGGCGGCGGCATGTACGAAACGGGTGCGGGCGGCTCGGCGCCGAAGCACGTCAAGCAGCTGGTCGAAGAGAACCACCTGCGGTGGGATTCGTTGGGAGAGTTTTTGGCGCTGGCTGTGTCGCTTGAAGAGCTTGGTATCAAGTCGGGGAATGCTCGCGCCAAGGTGCTGGCGAAGACGCTGGATGCTGCTACCGGCAAGCTGCTCGACAACAACAAGAGCCCGTCGCCGAAGACTGGCGAGCTCGATAACCGCGGCAGCCAGTTCTACCTGGCGATGTACTGGGCGCAGGAACTGGCCGCGCAGACGGATGACGCGGAACTTGCTGCCAAGTTTGGCCCGCTGGCCAAGGTGCTGACGGAGAATGAGAAGACCATCGTCGGTGAACTGGCGGACGTGCAGGGTAAGGGTGTCGATATCGGCGGCTATTACCAGCCGGACTTTGCGAAGCTGGAAGCGGTGATGCGGCCTAGCAAGACGCTGAATAACGCGCTGGCAGCGGTGACGGCTTAAGTTTTCTGACTGTAGCGATTTAGGCGGAGCCCGCGCATTCTGGTTTGGATGTGCGGGCTTTTTGTTTGTTGTTGGGGTTTGTTTTTTTTCTGCGCAGGCGGGGTGGTTTGCTTGTGGTTGCGCTGGTATCCTGGTCTTTGCGCTGGCATCCGCGTGATGGTGTTTGCCGTTCAAGCGTCGCCCCTGTGCGGGGCGGCACCTACTTTTCTTTGCCGCCGCAAAGAAAAGTAGGCAAAAGAAAGCGGCTAACACCGCTAGTTCTAGTTTTTGCCTGAGGGCCCCCAAATGGTCTTATGCTTCACGCGACAGCGTATCTGTTTGCCCCCGTTGCCAACGCTCTGACCAGGCGCCTCACCCGCTTCAAGTACCCGCGTTGTAGCACGCCGTGCCAGATATTCCGCCGCCGCCCAGGTGGCAAACTGTGTGTAGGCCTTCAGGCCGTACACGCATCACTCCGGACTGAAAACACAGGCCCGTCGCAACGCTTGGTCTGTGCGCATCACTTGCTTCACACCCCCGTGTCGCATCCATACCGCATCAAACTTCCCGCGTTCTAAAGCGGCGAACTGCGCGTAGGCTTTCGGGCCGTACACGCATTACGCCGGACTGAAAGCAAGGTCGGTGTTTCTGGTAAGAGCGCGAACTTGCGTGGTGCTACAACCTACACACAGTTTGCCACCTGGGCGGCCGCAACCGTTCGCTGCCGCTGCTTGTTGTACGGGTGCCTGAAGCGGGGGAGGCGCTTGTTAAAAGCGATGGCAACGGGCAAGGAACAGCGCGTTATCATCTGAAGTATGGGACCGGTTGGGGGCCCTCAGGCAATAACAAGAGCTGGCGGTGTTAGCCGCTTTCTTTTGCCTACTTTTCTTTGCGGCGGCAAAGAAAAGTAGGTGCCGCCCCGCACAGGGGCAACGCGTGAAGCGCGAAAGCAAAGCGCGGATGCCAGCGAAAGCAAAAGCAAAAGCAAAAGCAAACCCAAAACACCAACAGCGCCTGCACGAGCCAAAACGTCAAACGTGAGCCGCGTGCAACGCACAACCATCAACCAACTGCATGCGCGCTCAACATCAGGCGTTCTTCGCTTCGCTGTTCTTTTCGCGGCTCGCGGACCAGATACTGCTGTTTCTCGTGCCGCTCGTCGTCTTCCAGACGACCCAAAAGGCGACATGGTCCGGCATCGCTTTCTTCATCGAGGCGTTCCCGCGCTATATCGTCTTTCCCGTGTGCGGCGCGCTGTGCGATCACATGTCGCCCGTTACGGTGCTGCGCGCGAGCCAGCGCTTTCGCGCGATCGCATGTGCCGTGGGCATCGCGGGCTTTGCGATAGCGGGTGGAATCGGCTGGCTGATCGCGCTGTCCGCCGTATGCGGCACGCTGACCAGCCAGGGGCTCGTCGCGCGCGAAGTGCTGCTGCCACAGGTGTTCACGTCGGAGCGCTTCGAGAAGGTGCTGTCGTATGCGCAGATCGCCGAACAGGTCGGTGTCGTGCTCGGCCCGATGCTCGCAGGTTTGCTGCTCGGCTGGTGGCGTTGGGAATACGTCGTCGGCGTCGCGGCCGGACTGTTTTTCGCCGCCGATGGCGCGACGCTCTTCTGGCAGCGCGCGAGCGCTTTCGAATGGCCGCCCCATGGGCATGGAGGCGGCGCCTGGCTTGCGCCCGTAAAAACGGCGCTGGACCATGTCGTGAGGCTGCCGGGTCTGGGCCGGCTGGTCGCGCTGGCCGCCGCCGAAAATCTCGTGATCGGCGTGACCCTCGCGACCTCGGCGGCGATGGTGACGGGCCTGCATCGCCGGCCGGATGCGTTTTATGCGTTCGTGCAAACGGCGGGTGCGATCGCGACGATCGTGATCCTGCTGCTGATCGCCCGCGTGCGGATTCCGCGCAAGGCGCTCGGGCTAGTGTCGTTTCTCGCAATCTTCGCGGGCGGCCTGCTCGCGGGGGTGAGTCCTTCCGTGTGGGGCTACGTCGCGGGCTTTCTGCTGATCGTCGGCTTCGACAAGATGTTCAGCATCTATATCCGCAGCGTGCGTCAAGCGATCATTCCCGCGAAGGACTATGGCAAGACGCTTGGCGTCGTCATCATGCTCAACAACCTGACGCAGCCGCTGGCGGGTTTGCTGGTCGGCATGTTTTCGGGGAATGGGCGCATGAGCGCGGTCGTTGTGGCGATCTCGCTCGGGATGGGCGCGCTGGGGCTGATCGTCGTGCTCGTGGGTCTGGGCCCGGGGCGGCGTCGAGTGCACGTTGCGCCGCTGAGCAAACAGACGCCCGACAGCGCCGACTGAGCGTGAACTGTCACAATGAACCGTTAGCTTTTCTTCACGGAGCGCGATCGACATGCAATCGGACGACGAGCTGAAACACTTCGAAGCGCACGGCGCGGCGCCGCTGCCCGAAGCGCAGGAAGAAGGCTTCGTGGACAACGCGGGCGCGCGCATCGCCTGGTCCACGTGCGGCGCGGGCCACCCCGTGGTGCTGTTGCATGGCGGCCTCGGGCATCGCGGCAACTGGGGTTATCAGGTGCCGACACTGGTTGAGGCTGGCCACCGCGTGATCCTGATCGACAGCCGCGGACACGGCCGCAGCACGCGCGACGCGCAACCGTACAGTTACGAGCTGATGGCGTCCGACGTGCTCGCCGTATTGGACACGCTGCAAGTACAGAAAGCGGCCTTCATCGGCTGGAGCGACGGCGCGTGCACTGCGCTGATTCTCGGCCGGCGCGCGCCGCAGCGCGTCGCGGGCGTGTTCTTCTTTGCGTGCAACATGGACCCCGGCGGCGCGAAGCCATTCGTGCCGACGCCCGTGATCGACCGCTGCTTCAGGCGGCATCGCGCGGACTACGAGGCGCTATCGGCAACGCCCGGCGAGTTCGACGCGTTCGTCGCCGCCGTCAGCGAGATGCAGCGCACGCAGCCCGATTATTCCGCCGCCGATCTCGCGCAGATCCGCGTGCGCGTGACCGTCGCAATCGGCGAGCACGACGAGTTCATCAAGCAGGAACACGCCGTGTATCTGGCGCAAACCATCCCGGATGCAGAACTGATCGTGCTGCCGAACGTCAGCCATTTCGCGCCGCTGCAGCGGCCTACGCTGTTCAATGGCGCGATCGAGCGGTTCGTCGGAACCGCTTTCGAAGCGGACGACTGAAGCCGCTCAGTCGGCCTTGGCGCCGACTTTCTCGCTCGCGTTGCTGTCGTTCTTTTCGTCCTCTTCCCATCCGCCGCCAAGCGCGAGGAACAGGTTCACCTGATCGACCGCGACCTGGCCTTCGGCCGCCGACACCTGCGCGGCAACGCTCGTGAGCGTGCGCGTCGCGTCGAGATCGTCGATGAACGTGTCGCGTCCCGCGGCGTACAGGCGATGCGTTTCATCTGCCGACTGCACGGCCGACTTGTACGCGGTGCGCAGCGCGTCGGCGCGCGTCGTATCGGATGCGTAGGTCGACAGGCTCGTCTGCGTTTCGCGCAGCGCGTTCAGGACAACGCCATCGAAGTGCGCGAGCGCGCCGCCCGTCGCGGCTTCCGCTTCGTGGACACGCGCGCGCTGGCCGTTGATCGGGAAGGTCCAGCTGATCAGCGGACCGAACGCCCAGCGGTTCGTCGTCGGGCCGAACAGATCATCGACGACGCCGACCGAGCCCGCCGATGCGCCAATGCTCACGGTCGGATACAGCGCCGCCGTCGCGACGCCGATGCGCGCCGTCGACGCCGCCAGCAGCCGTTCGGCCTGGCGCACGTCCGGGCGGCGCTTGAGCAGCGCCGCGCCGTCGCCGACGGGAATCGGCTGCTTCAGATGCGGCAGCCGGCTGCAGGCGAGGGCGGCGGGCGGCAGATCGGACGGCGCGCGCGCAAGCAGCATCGCGAGCCGGTACTGCGCGGCGCGGCGGCGCGCGACGAAGCGCGGAATGTCGGCGGCGAGCGTGTCGGCCTGCGTCTGGCCGCGCGTCACATCGGGCTGGTTGCCGCGGCCCGCGTCGCGCAGCCGCTGCGTGAGCTTGACCCGTTCCTTTTGCAAGGCCAAAGACTTCTGCGCGATCTCCAGTTCTTCCGCTGCCGAGCACGATTCGACGTAGGCGCGCACGACATCGGCGACGACCGTGATGCGCGCGAGATCGCTTGCGGCTTCGACGGCTTCGTCGTCGGCCTTCGCGGCTTCGACGCCGCGCCGCAGCTTGCCGAACAGATCGATCTCATACGAGACGCTCAGGTCCAGCGCACCTTCGTTGACGACGGGAATCTTTTCCGTCAGCAGAAACTGTTCGGCGGATTCCTGCGCGCGCTGGAAGGCCGCCGACGTCTTGCCGGAGAAGCCGCCCTGTTCGTTCGCGAAGTCGAGCTGGGCGCGCGAGCGCGCGAGATTGGCCGCGGCGACGCGCAGATCGGTGTTCGACGACAGCGCCTCGGTGACCAGTTGATCGAGCACGGGGTCGTCGTACAGACGCCACCACTTCGACGGCACGGCTTGCTGCGTGACGGGCGCCTTGTCCGCGCCGTCGATGGCCGCGTTCGCATACGGCGCGTTGACGGCCGCGTTCCCGGGCAACTTGTAGTTCGGGCCGACCGTCGTGCAGCCGTTCAAAGCGAGCGCGATGGGCAACAAAGCCGGCAGCAACGCCAGGCCAGCGCGCGTTGCCGTGAGGGACGGAAAGCGTTTCATTGCGATGCGCCCGATGCAGAATGCGTAGCGCTAGACGGCGCGGGGCCGACGATAGCCGCGCCCGTGGCCGAAGCCCCCGCGCCAGCCGAAGCAGCCGAAGCAGCCGAAGCAGCCGAAGCAGCCGAAGCAGCCGATGCCGCCGGGCGCCGTCCCATCGAAGGCCCGATGCCGCGCACCGACACCGTCGCCGTGCGGCCCGCGATCATACGGAAATCGGCGGGCACTTCGTCGAGCGCGACGCGCACGGGAATGCGCTGCGCGAGGCGCACCCAGCTGAATGCCGGGTTCACATTGGGCAGCAGGTTCTGGCTCTGCTGGCGGTCGCGGTCCTCGATCGCGGCGACGATGCTCAGCACATGGCCGCGCAGCACGCCCGGTTCGCCCATCACCTTGATGTCGACGGGCTGGCCGATGTCGATGCCGTGCAGCTTGGTTTCCTCGAAATAGCCGTCGACGCGGAACGAATGCATGTCGACCACCGACAGCACCGCGCGTCCCGCCGAAATGTACTCGCCGACACGCGGCGCGCGATCGTTCAGATAGCCGTCCACAGGACTCACGATCACCGTGCGCTGCAGGTTCAGGCGTGCTGTGTCGATCGCGACTTCGGCGTCGGCGAGCGCGGCCGTGGCCGTTTCGACACGCGAGTGCGTCTCTTCGACGACTTCACGCGCGACGAGATTGCCGAGCGCGCGGTTGCGGGCATCTTCGCGGCGGGCCTGATCGAGCGTCGCGCGGCGCTGCTGCGCGGTGGCCTGCGCGTTGCGCAGCGCGAGCGTATAGCGCGCCTGGTCGATCACGAACAGCACTTCGCCTTGCTTGACCTGCTGGTTGTCGACGACCTTGACCTCGGTGATGAGGCCGGACACGTCGGGTGCAACCTGGATCACGTCGGCACGCACGTGGCCGTCGCGCGTCCACGGCGCGAACATGTAGTAGTCGACCAGCTTCCACAGCACGGCCGCGGCGATCACGACGACGATAAGAGTGAGCAGGATCTGCCCGACTGAGAACCAGGTTTTTTTCACGTTATGAACCGGTGCGAAACGATGACGACAAGCCCCAGCACCAGAACATAAATGCCGAGATCGAAAATGGAACGGTGCCAGATGAAGCGGTAAACGCCGATGCGCGCGAACACGTTGCGCAAGACCAGGTTCACCAGATAGGCGATGAACATCAGCACCAGCACCGCCGGCACGAAGACGCCGAGAATGTCGATTTCGCCGATCATATGCGTCGACAGAATGTAAGAGATGGGTTTCGCATCAGGCTGCGGTCTCCGGTTGGGGCGGCGGATTGCTGCCGGGCGCGGGATGCGGCGGAAACAGCGACAGGCGCATGCCGACCAGCGCGTGCAGCGTCTCGCGCAGCCAGCGCTCGCCGGAAGGCGCAGCGGGGGCGGGCGCAGCGCCTTGTTCCGCCGCCTGTCCCTCTTGCGCCTGTTGCGTGCCGCCTTGCGTCTGCGCGATGTTGCGCGTGGTCACTTGCGCGACGGCGGCATCGATCGTTTCGATCAGTGCGGCGGGCACCGGCTGCCGTTCGCGGCGCGCGATACATTGCTCGAAATACTGCCGCACGCCGACGAGCACGTCATCGATGGAGCCTTGCAAGTCGTGTGTCAGCTTGCGGCGCGTGCGTCGCAGGTCGAGCGCGTTGAGCGCGACGCGGAAGTCGCGGAAGCTTTCGATCGACGGATGGCGGTGCGAGTCCGAGGCCGCGTGGCGCGGCAGCAGCTGCATCAGCCGGTCGAGCATGCGCGAGTACAGATTACGTTGGTCTTCGATCGCGGCCGTCGACGCGCTCACCACGACGTCGGCCCATGCGGAACGCGTGAGCCGCCCGGCGGCGAGTTCGGCGCCGAACGGCCGCGTGATGCGCGTCCAGATGAAAGCGAACAGCAAGCCCGCGACGCCCGCCAGATTGCTGTTGATGAACACGAAGAAGTCGGCCTCGTAAGCGCTCTGAATGCTGATGAAGGTCGCCGTGTTGACGGCCGTGAGCAACGTCACGAGCGTGAACTGCGGGCTCGGGATCAGCGTGCCGATGATCAGGAACGGCCCGGAGAAGATCAGGACCAGCATCGCGAAATCGTGGACGTGCGGCAGCACCACGAACACATACAGCCCGGCCAGTACGACGCTCGCGCACGTCGCAAGGAAGAACTTGAAGACGGAAGGCGCGGGATCGTCGAGCGCCGCGAAGAAGCAGCAGGAGACGGCGGCGAGCGTGACGGCGGCTGCGCCGTCGTTCCATCCCGACGTGATCCACAGTCCACACGCGACGATCACCGCGCCGACGGCCGATGCAGTCGAGAACAGCATCATGCCGTAGTCGAAGAAGCGCTCGGTGCCGCCCAGCCGCCAGTGGCGAAAGTGTGGCCGCCACAGGACAGTTTCGTGAACGATGGCCGCGCGCAGGCAGCGGATGTCGCGCCAGACGTCGATGACCTGGCCCAGACGCCACAGCGCGTTCGACAGCAGCGCGCCATCCCAACTCGCCAGCCCCTGTGCGGAAGGACGTAGCGCGTCCACGCGCGCGCGCAGCGCTTCCGCTTCGTGATCGGGCTCGTCGGCGTATTTGGCTTCGAGCGCGGGCGCCTTGATCCACTTCGCGACGTCCGCGAGCAGCGCCTCGACTTCAGGCGGATGCTCGCCGCGCTGCCGTATCAGCTCGATCAGCGGATCGGCCATCGACGAAATCAGCGGTAGGAAAATCTGCATGCGCCCTTGCAAGGCGCGCGCGCGGCGCACGATGTCGGGCCGCGTGTGATCGTAGGTCAACTGGCTCAGCAGGAATTCGAGCCCGTTGACGGTGGCCGCGAGGCGCTGGCGCGAAGCCGAGATCGTCGCGCCCGCGATGTGGCCGGACAGCGTCTCGCTCGCGTAGAACGCGGCGTCGCGGAACCATGCGTCGGTGCGCTCGATCAGCGTCGGCGCGAGCCGGCTCGGAAACACCACGCTGCCGACGATGCTCGCGACCACGATGCCGAGCAGGATCTCTTCCGTACGCGTGATGGCGAGATCGAAGACCGTGGTCGGATTGGTGACGGCGGGCAGCGCGATCAGCGGCAGCGTGTAGCCGGCGAGCAGGCACACATAGCTGCGCGCGGTGCGGTCGTTCAGCGACACATAGAGCATCGTGCCCGTCCACAGCCCGACGATCGTGCTGAACAGGAACGGCGACTCGACGAAGGGCGGCACGATCAGCACCGCGCCCGCCGCGCCGAGGGCCGTGCCGAGCGCGCGGTACAGCGCCTTCGAGCGGGTCGCGCCGACGAACGGGTTCGAGACGATATAGACGGTTGCCATCGCCCAATACGGGCGGGGCAGTTCGAGCGCAAGGCCGATGTACAGCGCGATCATCGCGGCCGCGAAGGTCTTGGCGGAAAACAGCCAGTCGCGGACTGAGGGATAGGCCATGGCGGTTATGCGTTGCGTTTGCCGCCGGATCGTGCGGCAGCGGCTGGCTCGTCGGATACGCCCTTGTCGGAAGTGACTGTAGCATCCAGCGACGCGTTGAAGGCATTCAGCACCCGCAGCGTCGTCTCCAGGTCTTCGCGGCTCACGCCCTTGAGCACGCGCGCGCGCAGCTCCATCAGCCGCTCTTCCATGCGCGCGGTGACGGCACGGCCTTCGTCGGTGAGGGTGATGGTCTTGGCGCGCTTGTCGTCGGGATCTTCGTCGCGGCGCACGAGGCCCGCCGCGCATAGCTGATCGAGCAGCCGCACGAGCGACGGGCCTTCGATCCCCACATGTTCTGCGAGCGTCACCTGACGCACGGCCTCGCCGAGGCGGTTGGCCGTAAGCAGAGGACCGGCGCACGCTTCCGAGACGTTGTAGGCGGACAACACGCTATGGCTCGTGCGGCGCCAGCGGCGCGCGGCGACGACCAGCGTGCTGCTGACGGAGCGGCGTAGAAGATGGAGATTGACCATGGGCCGGGATTGTATGTCGATTTTTATTCGTTAGCATCCTATCGACCTACACTTTTTAAGGAAATGCTACAAAGTTCGCTTACCGTGTGTTTCATGGATGAGCGGCGGCGGGGTGTCCGCCCACCGCCAGCCGCTTTTAGAACTTTCCAGGCGGACTCACTCGTCGTTGAGACCCTTGCCTTCGAGAATCAACGGCATGCACTTTTCGATCCGCGATTCCCGTGTTTTCGATTGTTTCGCCGACGAGAAGTGGAGCAGATAGGCGCGTTGCCGTCCGGGCGTCAGCGCTTCGAAAGCCGTCTTGAGCCTAGGCAACTTGTCGAGTTTGGTCTGGAATTCCTCTGCGACTTCAAACTCTTCGGTCGATTTATGAGCCACTTTCAGGCCGGCTTTTTCGACTTCGATAGCCGCGCGGATGTAGGTCTTCAGAACGGATTGCAGCTTGACGATTTCCTGCAGACTCGTGAACCGCACCTGCCGGGCGGACTGCACGTTCTCCGTCTGCTGGATCAGGATACCTTTTGGGTCCTTCAACAAAGCGCCCTTGACGAACAGGATCGCGCAGTATTCCTTGAAGCCGTGAATGAGCACGACGTTTTTATCGTCGACGGTGTAGCAGGGAACGCCCCATTTCAACTCCTCCGTGACGGGGCATTCCAGCACGATCGCTCTAAGTTTTTCTGTTTCTTCACGCCACTGTTTGAGTTTGCCGATATAGGCGTCGACCTTGGGATTCATTTTTGTCCCTCAGAAATAAGGCGAGCCTATGGTACCGCCCGGCGCCAGGGGCGGTAAACCGGGCTAGAAGCGGGCTAGAAGCGGGCTAGAAGCGATCGGCGCGGAACGGATGCGGGTCGGCGACCGGCGCGGCGCCCGTCATCATTTCCGCGAGCAGGCGCCCCGTGACGGGCCCAAGCGTCAGGCCGTGGTGCGCATGGCCGAACGCGAACCACAGGTTCTTGTGGCGTGGCGCGGGGCCGATGATCGGCATCATGTCCGGCGTGCACGGACGACGGCCGAGCCACGGACGTTCGTCGAGCCGCGCGCCGAGCGGGAAGGTATCGCGCGCGATGGGTTCGATCGCATCCAGTTGCACGGGGGTTGCCGGCGCGTCGCAGGCGGCCAGTTCCGCGCCCGTCGTCAGCCGGATGCCGCGCGCCATCGGCGTGATCATGTAGCCGATCTCGGTGTCGAGCACGGGTTGATTGAGCCGCGCCCCGTCCTGCGCCGCGTAGTGCATGTGATAGCCGCGCTTGACCGCGAGCGGCAGCCGGTAGCCGAAGCGCGCGCTGACGGTGTCCGACCAGGGCCCGAGCGAGATCACGGCCGACTGCGCATCGATGCGGCCCGCATCAGTGTCGACGCTCCAATGCGGTTCGAGTGTCGACGCATCGCCGATGAAGATGCGGCCGCCAAGCTGCTCGAAGTAACGCGCGTAGGCCGTGACGAGCGCGTTGGGATCGCTGACGGACTCGGCGTCGGTGTAGCGCAGCGCGCCCAGCAGCGCGTGGCTCAGCGAAGGCTCCGCGCGCCTCAGTTGCGTTGCATCGAGTGCGTCGAAGGTAACGCCGTATTCGGCTTGCCAGCGCTCGACGTCACGCAACGCGGCGTCCTGCTTGCGCGCGCTGCGAAACACTTTCAGCCAGCCGCCCGCGCGCACCAGCGCCTGCGCGCCCGAAGCGTCGATCAATGCGCGATGCTCGCTGACGCAATGCTCGATCAGCGTCGCGTACGCCCGCGCGATGGCCGTATGACGATCCGCGCGCGAGTAGTGCCAGTAGCGGTACAGAAACGGCAGCAGCTTCGGCATCGCGCTGAAGTGATAGCGGACATCGAGCGAGCGGTTGCGCGCGTAGCGCAGCAGCGTGCCGGCGTCGCGCGGAAACGCATACGGGTAGACGCCTTCGCGCTGGATCAGCCCGGCGTTGCCGAACGACGTCTCGTTGCCCGGCGCCTTGCGATCGACGAGCGCCACACTGAGCCCGCGCTTTTGCAGATGCACGGCAACCGACACGCCTACCATGCCGCCACCGAGTACGACAGTATCGAACTTCATTGCTGCTTATCCTCGCGCGATATCGTCATGCGAGCGCCGTCACGGCGATTTCGACATCGAGGCCCGGCTTCATCAACAGGGCCTGCACGCAGGCGCGCGTCGGCGCGTGACCCGTCGGCACCCACGCATCCCACACGGCGTTGAATTCTTCGAAGTGTTTCGGGTCGCTGAGCCACACGTTCGCCGTGAGCACGCGCGTCTTGTCGACGTTCGCCGAGACAAGCAGCGTGTCGATGCGCGTGAGGATTTGCGTCGTCTGGACGGTGATCGACGCGCCCGCCGTGTCCGGCACCTGGCCGGACAGATAGACGATGCCGTTGGCAATCACAACCTGGCTCATGCGGGCGTTGGTTTGCAGTCGTTGGATTTCGTTGGACATGATGGATATAGCAAAGTTAGACGGAGGACATGCCGGCTTGGGCTTCGCCGGTGGAATCGAAAATGGGCGGCGCGGTGACGATCGACTTGAGCGCCGGGTTCGGCTGCGTGAGACGCGACAGATCGGGGCGCGGGCGGCGCAATGCGGGGTTCGTGTCGAAAGCCTGTTCCATCGCGCGCGCCACGGCCAGCGTCTTGAGGTCGCCATGAAACGGCCCGACGATCTGCAAGCCGAACGGCATGCCTGCCTCATCGACGCCGCATGGCAGCGACAGCGCGGGATGGGTCGTCAGCGTTACTACATAGGTCAGCGCGAGCCAGCGGTAGTAGTTCTCCTGCGCGCGTCCGTTGATCTGTGCCGCGTAAAGGTCGCGCCACGGGAACGGCGAAACGGGCGTGGTCGGCGAGAGGATCACGTCGTAACGGTCCAACGCTGACTGGAAGCGCCGGAAAATGCGCGTCTGTTCCGCCTGCGCCCACGCGCTGTCGGCGAGCGTCATCGCGGCGCCCATCTCGTAGTTCGCGCGCGTGTTCGGACCGAGCGCGCCTGGGTCGCGCGCATACGCGTCGCGCAAGCCCGCAACGAAGCTTTCCGCGCGAATCACGTCGAAAGCGCGGTGCGCGTCGCCGAGATCGAACTGGACCGGCTCGCAGGTTTTCACCATCGGCGCGAGCGCCGCCATGCGCGCGCGGAAGAGAGCGCGGATGCCATCGTCGAGGTCGCAGCAGCCGAAGTCTTCCGTGTAGCCGACGCGCAACGTGGCGAGATCGAACGCGGGCAGCGTGGCGAAGCGGAGTGGATCGACTTCGTAGCTAAGGGGATCGCCTGTGGAAAGGCCTGCTGTCGCCGCGAGTTGCAGTGCCGTCTCTTCGACGTCGCGGCCCATTGGCCCGACCACGGAAATCGGCGTCCAGCCCAGCAGCCGGCGCGAATTGGGCACGAGCCCGGCCGACGGCCGGAAGCCGACCACGCCGCATTTCGACGCGGGAATGCGCAGCGAGCCGCCCGTATCGGAGCCGGTGCAGACGGGCAGCATGTCGCAAGCGAGCGCCGCCGCCGAGCCGCCGGACGAACCGCCCGCGTTCAGTTCCGGATTGAACGGATTACCCGTCGCGCCCCACACGGGGTTGCGCGTGTTCGCGCCCGCGCCGAGTTCGGGCACGTTGGTCTTCGCGACAAGAATCGCGCCGGCCGCGCGCAGCCGCTCGACCAACACAACATCGCGCGTCGGCACATGGCCGCGCGACATCGGCGAGCCGTACGTGGTCAGCAGCCCCGCCGTGTCTTCGAGGTCCTTCACGCCGAGCGGCAGCCCGTGCAGCAGCCCGAGCCGCTCGCCCTCGAGGACCTTGCGCTCGGCCGCCTTCGCGGCCTTGCGCGCGTCGTCGTAACAGGTGGCCGTGATCGCATTGACGGCAGGGTTGAGGGCTTCGATCCGCTCGATGCAGGCGTCGAGCAGTTCGACGGGGGAAATCTCTTTCGCGCCGATCATCCGGCGCAACTCGACAGCGTTGCGGGCGACGAGGTCGTCGTTATCAGACATGGTTCAGGTTCCGGGTTGTTCCTGCTTGTTCGGTGATGACGAATGAGGTCACTCGAGCGCTTCGCCCGTGCGGTCGCGCAGCCAGATCACCGGCACGAGCGACACCGTGCAGGCCGCCGCGACGTACCACGCGGGCGCGAGCGGGTTGCCCGTCAGCGCGACGAGCCAGCTCGCGACGAACGGCGAAAAGCCGCCGAAGAACGACGCGCTCACCACATAGGTTAGCGCGATGCCCGTCGCGCGCACATG
>Ga0247692_1000023_pt1 | contig 37887 bp, 60 predicted proteins | sample CNK33_metaG_FD_183041 | JGI IMG/M metagenome (GOLD analysis project Ga0247692, IMG submission 183041) | Soil microbial communities from Purdue University Martell Research Forest, Indiana, United States - CNK33 | ecosystem: Environmental > Terrestrial > Soil > Temperate forest > Bulk soil...
AAGATGGAAATCCACGACTGGCAACCGTCGCGCAACGTGGCGCCGCAGAATCTGACGGTCTACGACGACGGGAGCTGGCGCGCGTACCCCACGTTCGGGGTATCCATCGGGCGCGGGAATTTCGATCTGGTGCTGCGGCATTATCGCAATCAGTCACGCACCGATCCTACCTACAAGTTTCCGGCGATCTGGTCAAAAACGACCAGCTTGACCGTGCGGTACCGGTTTTAAGCAGTCCTTTCAACGAAGTGAAACTGGGGGATTATCATGAGCCAATATGACCGTATCCTGGCCGCGCTGCGCAAGGCGGGCCGCAAGGGGTTGACGACTGCCGAGCTGGCCGCGCTGGTGCCCAGCAATTGCGTATGGCGGCGCGTTGCCGAAATGCCGATCTGGCACATGATCGGGAATAAGCGGTTCTATATCGACCGCTCCAGCCGGCTGATTAATAGCCGCCATGTCCGTGTGTATCGTCTCGTTCAGGTGTGAATCATGATGCTCCTCTTGCCGCAGCTTGCGTGGCTGATCATGGTCGGCGCACCCCGCCAGAACCCGAAGCCGGAACCGGCTGTCAAGCCCGCGCCGGTCGTTCCCAAGGATTGATACATTTCGTTGCATGGGCGCGTCAGCGGTGACGCGCACTGTACAAAGTGACGGCGTATCGGTAACATTTGTGCAGAGGGTCAGCCAAATGGTTGACCTCGTTAGCACCTAGACAGGGTGCAACCCCTTGGCCGGGGTAAGACAGTAGGACTTCACATGCGTGGTGGCGGGTACTGTCCCGTTCGGCCAACCCTCCGGGGACCGCGCAGGTGAAGTCCTTTTTTTTGGACGATAGGGTAACAACAACAAATGAGTTCCCTTTTGATTAATGAGCACCCTCTCATGGTGCTTCCGGGGCTTGCGAAACAAATCGGTCTGAACGAAGCCATTGTTTTGCAGCAGATACATTACTGGACGCGCGAGAAGCGTCATGTGATCGACGGATTTTCCTGGACTTACAACTCCGTCGAGGAATGGCAGAAGCAGTTCCCGTTCTGGTCTAACGCGACCATCCGCCGAGTGGTTGACTCGCTGGTGGACAAGGGACTGATCCTGAAGCGCAAGCTGTCAGAGAACCGGTTCGATGCAACCCTCTGGTATGCCATCAACCTGGACGCGCTGACCGAAAACAGTGAGCAAATCCATTTGCTCAAAATGAGCAAATCGTCTGCTCAATCTGAGCAAATCAGATCTGCTCAAAATGAGCAAATCACTAGTACTGAGACTACTAAGACTACTGCTAAGACTAGCAAGGCCCGCAAGACTTCCATCCCTGACGATTTTGGCATCTCTGCCATGGTAGAGGTCTGGGCGAAGAAAAACGGCTACACCGATCTGCAAGGCCATCTGGAAGCTTTTCGCCTAAAGTGCAAGGCGAAGGGCTACCAGTACATCGACTGGGATAGCGCCTTCATGGAAGCCATCCGCAAGGACTGGGCAGGCTTGACGGCCAAGGGTGGCGGCAAGGCGTACGGCAAGCAGGCGGAATGGGATTCCGTCATCGCGGAATTTGCCAGAGGTGGCAAATCTGATGATCCTTACACCATCGACATGGAGTATGTATCGTGAACGAGCAAGATCGAATTCCCTTCGCCAAGGTGCTGGCGGCCACATTGGATGCCTACGGGCGCCGCCCTCCCATGTCGGATACCGTGGAATTGTGGTTCCAGATCATGCGGCCTTTCAGCTTGGAGCAATTCCGCATGGCTTGCCAACAGGCCGTGATCACGAATCCCCAGAATCCGCCGACGCCTGGATCTGTCCTGCAAACGCTACGGGGCAAGGATACGAGCCGGCCCGGCGCGGAGGAAGCTTGGGCGATTGCCGTGCGCGCCTGCGATGAGTCAGAGACCGTCATGCTCACGGATGAGATTGCGCAAGCTTGGGGCGTTGCCCAGCCGATTTTCAGCCTCGGGGACGAGATAGGGGCACGGATGGCGTTCAAAGAGGCGTACGGGCGCATTACAGAGGCCGCAAGCGCACCGGCCAAGTGGTGGCCATCCCCCGGGAGCGACCCCTACAAGCGTGAAACGGCTTTATCCGAGGCAAAGAGACAAGGGCTATTGCCAGCTCCAACGGCGCAGGCTTTAGGTCTGTCAGACGAGACAGACAAAAGCGATCCTGATCCGGATGCGGTGACGCGATTCAAGCAGGCCATCGCGGGCCTGAAGTTCGCCAATGAGGCACGCGCAGCGCAACGCGAGGCCGAAGCGGAAAAGCAACGGCTGGCCGTGCTGCAGCGCAAGCAGGCTATTGCGGATGTTGTGGCGCAATACAAAGGAGAGGGGAAATGACCGTCGAAACCTATCTCGAAATGCTCCAAGCCCGGCGCCGCTACCATCTGCGCCGCCTCTTCCGAGAAGACGAATCGCAGAAGGATTTCGCCAAGCGCCTCGGGGTGAACCATCATTACTTTTGCGCGCTGTTATCCGGGCTGCGGCCCTTCAGTGAAAAGCGCGCGAGGGCGATCGAAGAAGCCTGCGGGCTGGCATTCGGATTTCTTGACAGCGAGGTGACGACATGAACTGCAAACCGGGGGATCTGGCGATCATCATCGCCTCGAAGGTTCCCGCGAACATCGGGCGAATCGTGGAAATCGTCTGCATGAGGCCGGCTGGCCGGTTTGATCACAAAGAATATGGTCCCGCAATAGCTGATGAATCCATGTGGGAGATCCGATTCATTGGATCTTCAGGCTGGGGGCTGAAAGTCAGCGGCAGGCTGTTCGAAAGCTGGATTTCGTGGATTCCGGACAGGAAATTGCGCCCTGTCAGCGGCATTCCGGTACATGACGAACAACAAATGGAGATGCCAGCATGAACGATAAATGGATTCGATGCACGATCTGCTCCAGCGACCAGCACCGCATGGAGGATTGCCCGTGGACACGTGTTAGGCTGGCGCGATGACGGCCAACGATGAAATCCTATACACCTGCGCCGGGCTGCTGCTGGCGCTGTTTATGACCTTGGCCTATCTGCTGTGGAGGGGGGAATGATGACGTTGCGAGAACGATTGCAGGAAAAGCGCGATTGGTTGGCGAATACGCCAGGCATAAAGGGCGCCTATACCCATCTGACGGTGGCGGAGCTGGACCGGCTCATCAGCGGACTGGATGCGGTAGAGAATCCAGCGCTACCAAAGATCGAGCCACGCATGCTGGGAGCGCAGGAGCCGCGCGGGACTAGGTGCACGCCGCAGGAAGTGGCGCAACGCCTGGCGGAGCTGTACGGGCAAACGCCGGAGATTCGAAGAAATATCGTCAAAGAGCTTGCATAACTGCGCGCAGCTTGCTATGATTCAGTCATCGAGCAACGCAACGAACGAGGGGAACAAAATGATCAAGAACAGCAAGCAAGCATGGGAAATTGGCCAGCAAGTTAAGGTTGGCTTCCTGTCTGGCCTGACGGTGATTGCAAAGGTTGCGACTCCTGGCGATTACGTACCTGACGCCTATGTGCTGCTGCGCGGCGAACAGTTCTACTCGTTCGTGCCTCACAACGGCATCTCGAAGCTCAGCGTTGAGGAAGCGCGCGAGATGGTTGCCGAAGGCAAGCGCCAGAATGCCGCCGCCGAAGCTCGCGCCGCCCAACAGGCCGCCGGAGCAATCGCTGCTGCCAAGCTGGCTGCAGAACTGATGGCTGCCTGATGACGGAAGACCGTTTCGAGGAAATCCTGATCGCGGCTGACCCGAAGCCCAAGCGGATTCTGGCGCTCGATCCGGGGCCAGCTCAGACGGGGTGGGTGCGCTTCAAAGACGGCATGGTGGAATCGTCAGGCGTGGCCGCGAACAATGAAATGCTCGGCGCATTGTCGGACGGTGATCTTGTCGACCTGCTAGCCATTGAAATGATTGCGTCTTACGGCATGGCTGTCGGCAAGGATGTTTTCGAGACGTGTGTATGGATTGGTCGCTACATGCAGGAGTGGTATGACCCGAAGGCTGTCAGGCTGATCTACCGCAAGGACGTGAAGATGCATCTTTGCGGCACGCCGAGAGCCAAGGACGCAAATATCCGGCAGGCGCTTATTGATCTGCTGGGGCCGCAAGGGACGAAGAAAGAGCCGGGGCCGACCTACGGAGTCAAGTCGCATGCTTGGGCCGCTCTGGCGGTCGCTGTGACGGCTGCAAACGCAAGCTAACAGGAAAGAGAGGGGAACTAATGGCCAAGAAAACCGCACCCAAGCTGACGACCTGCCCAAGCGCAGCGTACCAGGAATACAAGCCGGATCTGGCGACACGGCTGGCCATCGAGAAGGCCAAGCGCGAGCAGCCGCCGTTGCTGACGCTCGCTTCATCGGTTCCGTCGCTTATTAAGGGAGAAGGCTGGCGATGACTGCCGAAGCCATTCTGCTAGCTGGCATTGGCACTTGCCTAGCCATTGCTGCCGCGCTCATTGTCATGCTGGCGATTACGTTTGAGAACTTGGATTAACCTTCACCCTCGCCTCTGAAAACCCATTCAGAGACTTCCGGCCCGGGGTAGAATGATCTATCTCGGGCATTTTTCAGGAACAAAATCATGGTCCAGGCAGTCGCATCTATTCAGGTTCCGGACGCAAGCCAGCTCACCATTACCATGACCATGACTATTGCGGATTGGTCGGCAATGCGGGATGATATTGCGGGACTGCTCCAGCAATCCGTGCCGCTGGCGCAAATGGCGTTGCAACTCAACACCATCATTGACCGCGCACGGGCGCAAGCCGGAGGCTAGCATGGCAAAAACGATCGACCAAATGACGGCGCAGGTTCTCGCCAACCTGAAAACCGGCTACCAGTGCATGACCTATCCGCAGCCGGATAGCAACTTCACGAAGGACCGTATGGATGCCAGCAAGGCGGCCGGGATCGTGAAGAAGGATCAGAGCGTCTACAAGGGCAAGAAGATTCCCATCTGGCAGCGAGGCTGACATGCCGCTTGTCAAATCCACCAGCAAAAAGGCGCGCGAGGAGAATATCAAGCGCGAGATTGAGGCCGGAAAAGAACCGAAACAGGCGGTTGCCATCGGCTATTCGGTGCAGAGAGAAGCCCAGAAAGACAAGAAAAAGTCTTATCCCATGCCCAAAAGCCGCTTCGCTAAGGACTAATCATGGCCGACCTGACAGAAAAGCAGCGCGACAAGATGAAGGCGAAAACCTTTGGGCTGCCCGAGGAACGTAAATTCCCGATGCCAGACCGGAAACACGCCGCCAATGCGAAGGCTAGGGCCAGCCAGCAATACAATAAGGGCAATCTGAGCGAGGCCGACAAGGCCAAGATCGACCGCAAGGCGGACAAGATGCTGGGCGAAAACAAGCCGGCCAAGAAAGAATATCCCATGCCGCCGAGTCGCTTCCAAAAGAAAGACTAACCTACGAACTGGACGTAAGAAAAATAATGTTCGACGTTCAAGTTCCCTTCGGTTATGCCGCCGCCATCAGCTCCGGCGGCGCGACGGCGCGTATTGCCACGCTAGGTAATAACCCGGATATTGACACGACCAGCCAGCCCGAGGATGTATGGGTGGGCGCAGAATTGGGTACGCTGAACGGGGTAGATCACCGCTTCATTCCGAAGCCACAGGCCGCGACCAGCATGGAAATCGTGTCCTCGGATGCGAATGACGCTGCCGCAGGCACGGGCGCCAGAACGGCGATATTGACCTATCTGGACGCCACCTATACCCAGAAAACCGCCATTCTGACGCTGAACGGCCTGACGCCGGTCGCCATTGCCGATCCGATCATGCGGATTAATGGGCTGATCGTGGCGAGCGCCGGTACCTTTGGCGGCAACAATATCGGCAATCTCAGCGTGCGCGCGGCTGGTGGACTAGGCGCGACCTATTCCTATATGCTGGCCGGGACCGGGATTGCTCGCAGCTCGCTATTCACGACTCCGGCGAAGCTCTCGGCGGATATTCTCAGCCTCGTGATTTCGATCAACCAGACCGATACCAGCTCCCGTGCGGCGGTTTTCTCGCTCTGCACCCAGAACCAAGCGGGCCGGCTGATCAAGGGATTAGAGGTTGCCTGTACGTCCTCGGCACCCTATCGGCATGAGGCGGCCAACGTCCCGCTGAATGTGCTGGCCGAGAAAACGGATATCTGGATGCGCTGCGAAGCGGTAAGCGTGAATAACACCAATGTCACGGCTGCGATCTTCGGTTATACCCGGAATGCGGTGAATTTCACGCTCTAAGTGACGTAGGAAAAACCGATAAATACGCGTATAATCAGATCGTGCCTTGGAAACAGGGCACTCTGGCAGTCGGCAGCAACTATGTCAGGCGGAATCCCCTCAACTCGCCCGCCTGGCGCTGCCGACTCCCAGAGAAGCGCGGCAAAGTGGGCGCAGCCACTCTAAAAAACTCGTAGGAGTATTTCAGCATGTTTTGACTGGACGTGCTGGCCGGATACTGCAGAATCGGCTGCGCTTCTCTCCTCACGCATGCGCCTTTGCGGTTGCGACTACGCGGCCGATTCGAGCAAGGGCGCATCCGTGAGGGAGGTGCATGGGGTACCTAGTGCTTCTGTCTCGCTAAAACGCCATGGCGTGCGAATTAGGTCCGGAGATTACGCCCTCACATCATGACCTATGGCATTGAGGGTCCATAGGGACCGGTTACGCGGTTCAGCATCGGTAGGAAAGGTGCGACGGTGGGCACGAAGGCGCGAACCTCGCGGGCCGTGCGACGGGAAAGCGTGACAGACCGTTGTAAGAGAGGGAGGCGAAAGCCGCTGGACGCCGAACAGCCAATCGGCCGCTGGCCCTGCGATACGGGCATTTACCATCCCAATAACCACGCGCACCGCCTCTACAGGTAAAGCACATGGCAGCCAATAAGGGCGGACGACCGTCCATCTACTCCCAAGAACTCGCTTCTGAAATCTGCGCACAGATCGCAGACGGGCACAGCCTCCGCAAGATTTGCCGCGAGGATGGCATGCCCACTCTTTCCACCATTTTCTACTGGCTGGGCAAGAATCCGGACTTTTCGGACCAGTATGCGCGCGCGAAAGACAGCCAGGCCGACGCTTTGGCCGAAGATATCCTCGATATTGCCGATTTGCCGCCAGCCATGACGGAGAAAGGCATTGACTCGGCGGACGTGGCGGACAAGCGCCTGCGGATTGAGGCCCGCAAATGGATCGCCAGCAAGCTCAAGCCCAAGAAGTACGGGGACAAGATCGAGCAGGAGATTAAGGGCGAACTGGGCCTGACGGTGCAGATTGTGCGGATGGGGGATGGCGAATGACACTCGACGAGCATGCGGGAAACAGCCATCTTTCGGCGGACTGGAAGTTCAGCGCGGAAGAGTCGCAGCGCATTTGTGACAACATCCAGCAGAACAACGCATTTTTCAGATTGCTGAAGGCTAGAGCAGCGCAACAAAATGAAGAGACCGCGCGGGGCGGCGAGCAACAAAATTGCGTGGAGGGGTGATGAAGAACATCCACCGATGGATTGTTCATGGATTCCATGGGCCGGTGGGTGAGAGATTCCGCGCCATTTACGTGCGCGCCTGGATTGCCAGCCTATCGTTGAACCTTACGGCAGAGCATTTGAATATGTGGCCATCGCACTGGCATGCGAATCCGCCTCGCACAACGCTGAAAGAGCGCATCATTGCTCGCTGCATTCTTAAAAAGCACGGATGCCAGTAATCCAGCTCCCCAACCAATGGAAGCAATATGGCTGAAATCAGAACAAAACGCGGCGACGTGATCCTGGTTGACGACGAGGATTACGCGAATTTGTCTTCGAAAGTATGGTTCGTAGATGGCTACGGCTACGCAAAACGGACTCAGCGAGTTGGGCCGCGCCGAGAGGGAAAGCAAATCACGATCCCCATGCATCGCTATATTCTGGGAATGGAAAGCGGTGATAGCCGTCAAGTCGATCACATCAACGGCAACCCTATGGACAATCGCCGGGCGAACTTGCGCATTTGCTCAAAGGATGAGAATTGCCGGAATCGTCGCGTGCATTCGAACAACCGCCTTGGCATCAAGGGTGTGAGCGCTCACGGCGACAAGTTCAGGTCTGAGATTCAAGTCAATAAGCGGCGCGTCTACCTTGGCCTGCACGATACGGCGGAGTTGGCCAATGAATTTTACGCGCTAGCCGCTGAAATGCTCCACGGCGAATTTGCCAGTACGAGGATGTGATTGCCGGTCATTCAACTGCCAAATAATGGCTGGAAGCCTCGTCCCTACCAGCGAAAAGTGTGGAGTTACTGGGAGAACGGCGGCAAACGAACTCACCTTCTATGGCACAGGCGCTCCGGAAAAGATGAGCTTACGTTACATCGCGCTGCTGTCGCGGCATTTGAACGACCGGGGAGTTATTGGCATTTGCTGCCAGAGGCGGCCCAAGCGAGAAAGGCTATCTGGAACCAAGTGGACCCGCATACGGGGCGCCGTCGCATTGACGTAGCATTTCCGGTTGAGCTTCGCAAGCGGACAGTGGACGATCAGATGTTCATTGAGTTCGTCAACGGCTCAACCTGGCAGGTAGGCGGCAGCGACCGCTATAACGCGTTGGTCGGCTCTTCTCCGGCGGGGATAGTATTCTCAGAATGGGCGCTAGCCAACCCAGCGGCCTGGGCTTATTTCCGACCAATGCTGCTGGAAAACAACGGATGGGCTACTTTCATCACTACGCCACGCGGCCATAACCATGCCGAGAAGACGTACAAGGCCGCGTTGAAGGAAAAAGGGTCATTCGCTCAGATATTGACGGCGGCTGACACTAGCGTATTCACGCCGGATCAGTTGGAGTCTGAGCGGCTGAACATGATCGATGAATATGGTCAAGATTTCGGCCAAGCTCTATTTGATCAGGAATATTTCTGCTCGTTTGACGCCGCCATTCTCGGCTCCTACTATGGCGCATGGATCACAAAGCTAAAGGCTGAAGGGAGATTCCGGCATGTACCTATCGACCCCGCTCTTCCTGTTCATACTGCTTGGGATTTGGGTCACACAGACGACACGTCCATATGGTTCTATCAAGTCCCTTATGGTGAAGTGCATTTCGTGGGCTGCTACTCTGCTTCTGGCTTTGGCATTGACCATTACATTGATTATGTACGTGACTGGTACCGAACCACAGGAGCCAAGTCCGGGCACTTCTTTCTACCCCACGATGCCAAAGCCAAAACCTTCGCCTCCGGTGGAAAATCCTCTGAAGAACAGTTCGCCAAGGCCTTCGGCTGGGACAAAATCCGTATAGTCCCGAGTCTTTCGGTGCAGGATGGCATCCAGGCGGTGCGGGAAATGCTCAAACGGGCCTATTTTGATCTAGAATGCGAGGATGGATTAGAGGCACTCGCCCAGTATCAGCGCGAATGGGACGATAATAAGAAGGCGTTCCGCGAATCGCCCAAGCATGACTGGACGAGCCATATTGCCGACGCCTTCCGGATGGCAGCGGTGGCCTACGCCGAAGAGGCGAAGACCAAGCCCAAGCCCGATCCGCGATTCCCGATCCAGCAGAGCATCAACGACCTAATTGCAGCGCAGCGTAAGAAACGCATGAGCCAGGAGTACTAAATGCAATTGAATTTCGCCACTTACCAGACCGCCGCCGCCGTGACGCCGAGCGACACGACCGCGCAATCCTATCGGGCTATCTATGTCGGCGGCGCGGGCAATGTCGCGGTGCAGACCGTGGGCGGGAATACCGTTACCTTTACCGCGCCTCCGGTCGGATCGATCCTGCCGGTGGAAGTGCAGAAGGTGATGAGCACCAACACCACCGCAACTCTTCTCATTGGGTTGGCTTAATCATGGCGACGATGCCGGCTCAAAATCTGATTGGCGGAAACTTGGCAACGCCCGGTGCTCCGGGGAATTTTACTTCGTCACAAATTGCGCCAGCGCTCTTGCAGAGCCAAGGCCCAGAGCAATTGCCCAACGTTCGGATCGGCGCATATACGCCGGGGTTGAGGGCATGGAAATGGGCAGTATTTGGCGACAGTCGCGTGAATTTTTCGTCAGCGACCGGACCCGACATTAGCGTGTCCACATCTGGCAATACGCCGCTCCGCACACCGACATGGTTGCAAGCATTTCTAGGCGATGCAGAATTTACACGCAGCTATGCTGTTTCTGGCGACACGGCATCTAACTGGTTGAACGCCTCCAGAACCGGAGGGAGGACCATTTATGATTTGGTTGCTTCGGACATCGACGCAGTATATATCCAATATGGTGTGAATGATGCGATGGCACAAACGCCCGCAATCACGATTGTTGGCTATTTGCAGGCGCTATGTCTAGAAATCATGAAGTCGGGAAAATACGTTGTCTTTGAGGCGATTAACCCGATCCGTTCGCCAGCCACCAGTTTTGTTTCGACGCAAGCGATTATTGATAGTGTCAATGCTTTGATGAGCGCGTGGCTGGTTAATTTCAGGCCAAATGCAATTTTTATTGATACAGCTAGCGCTCTAAAAGACAACAGCGGATTTGCTAATCCTACGTATTACAACGTGGATGGCATACACTTTGTGCAGGCCGGCGCTTATGTTGCTGGCAAGCTAATCAGCGCCGCAGTGAGAGGGATGATTCCTCAACGTGGCGGGGCATTCATCAGCCCTAGCAATGCGCAGCCGAATCTATTGAGCGTATCCTTGCCTGCTGTATTCAGCCTGGACGCTACTGGAACTGCAACTGCTATCAATCAAACCAGCGGACAGGATTCTAGCGGCCCATATTTGGACTTTGTCTATACGCCAACCTCGCTAGCAGGCGGAGTGCAGCAGAAGAATATATACCTGGCGGCGAATTTCCAAAGCTCTAACCCTCCATATTATTCGCTGAGGGGGAATGAAATATTGCAAGGCTATTGCAAACTCATTCTGGATGATGGGAACGGCGGCTCCCCGGCTGCGATGGAAATTGCCGTGCGCCAGCGATTCTATACTGCGTCAATTTTTTCGGATGCGCTGCAAACTGGCGTCGTATCTGTTGGAGCGGCAAACTTCACAGAAGCAGTGAATATATCCGCAATTACGCCGAGGTTGATTAACTCTGCGGCATCGGTAGATGCGGCTCCGGCTAGCGGAACAGGTTATAACCTTCAATTCATTATTCGCGCACAGCAAACCGGGGCGTCGATCAGATTGCGAGTTTATTATCCCTCATTGAGGATTGTTGGATATTCTGCGCCAATTGCCGTGACTCCCGGAGCATCGCCATATACGTATACGAACAATTCCACTGGCAATCAATTCGTTTATGTGGCTGGCGGCACTGTGTCATCCATCACGCAAAATGGTGTTGCGACTGGGCTAACATCTGGGATTTTCCCGCTAGCGCCTAATGATACTTTAACGGTTACATATAGCGTGGCGCCAACGACATTCACTATTAAGCAGATGTGATATGAGCACCATTCCAGACGCAACGGTCAATAGCGCTGAATCTCCTGCTGATTTCGGGCGCGGCCCGGTCGGTGAAGTGCGCCGCTGGGCGACCGAGATTCAGCTTGCCGAGAGCCAGTTCCGCAAGTGGCGCGAGCAATCCGCCAAGAACTGGGACCGCTACCGGGCGCGTGACAAGCGCAAGAACAGCTATAACTCGCTCTACGCCAACACGTCGATCATTTTCCCGGTGGTCTACAACACGCCGCCCACCCCGGACGTGCGCAAGCGCTGGAACAAGAAAGACAAACTAGGCGAGTGCGTGTCCAACGTGCTGTCCCGCGCGATTGAATTCAATCTCGACACGACCAATTTTGACCGCCAGGTGCGCATGGATGTGCTGGACATGCTCGTTTGTGCGCGGGGCGTGTCAAGAGTGCGCTATGTGCCAAATCTGGTACAAGTGGGCGATGTGCAGGAAGTGGGCGCCGAAGCCGATGAAACCAATCTGGAGCACGAAGCCCAGCAGGGCGAATCGTTCGAGGAACTGGAATGGGAATCCGCGCCGATTGAGCACGTGCAGTGGGATGAATACCTGCACGGACCGGGCAAGACCTGGGATTCCATTCCATGGTTCGCGTTCAAGCACAATCTCACGCGTGACCAACTGATTGAGCGCTTTGGCGAGGAAATCGGTAGCCTGGTGCCGCTGGATGCGGGCCCGAGCGCCGACGATCAAAAGAAGTACCAAGACGATCAAACGTTCGAATTGTTCCAAACCGCCTGCGTGTGGGAGATTTGGGACAAAGACACGCGCTCGGTCATTTGGATCAATCTGCAGACGCGCACCGGCCCGCTGAAGACCGAAGACGATCCCTACGGGTTCGATCAGTTCTTTCCGGTGCCCGAGCCGCTGATTGCCATCGTTGACAGCGACGTGCAATCGCCTGCCAGCCTGTTCGAGATGTATCAGGAGCAGGCGGATGAGCTGGACCGCATTTCCGGGCGCATTAACCGCATCACCAATGCCATCAAGGCGCGCGGCCTCTACGATCCGAGCTTGGGTACGCAAGTTTCGGAAATCTTCCGGGGCGAGGATAACGACCTGATCCCGGCTGCCGAATCGATTCGCATGCTGCAGGACGCGGGCGGCATCGATAAGTTCATCTGGTTTGCGCCGCTGGACGTGATGATGAAGGTCGTCCAAGGCTTGTACGTGGCGCGCGAGCAGTGCAAGGCCGTCATTTATGAGCTATCCGGCATTTCTGACATCATGCGCGGTTCTAGCGATTCAGCCGAAACGCTGGGCGCGCAAAACCTAAAGGTCGCGTTCGGCAAAGGTCGGGTATCGGACATGCAGCGCAACATTCAGCGCTATATCCGCGATCTGATCCAGATGCAGGCCCAAGTGATCGGCAAGAAGTTCGAGATTGACACGCTGCGCCAGATGACGCAGGAAGACTATCCGACTGATGCCGAGTACACCGCCAAGATCGCGCCGCTACTGATCCAGGCGCAGATGGCACAAGTGCAAGCCGCGATGACTGGCCAGCCGGCCCCACAGATGCCGCCGCTGCCGCCCAAGCCGACGACCTGGGAAGACATTGACAAGGTGCTGAAGTCCGATGAGATGCGCACGTTCCGCATCGATATCGAGACGGATTCCACCATTGCGGCCACGCAGCAGGAAGACCTAGAGCAGATGACGGGCGCGCTCGGGGCTGTGACCACGGTCATTAAGGAACTGTGGCCGATGGTGCAGCAGGGCGCGCTGCCGCTGGAAGCCGCCAAGGAACTTGTTCTCGTGGTTTGCCGCAAGTTCAAGCTCGGCAATACGCTAGAAGACGTCTTCGATCAAATCCAGCAGCCGCCGCAGCAGACTGATCCGAAGGCCAGCCAGGAGCAAGCCAAGGCGCAGGCGGATATGCAGAAGCACGCCATGACGCTGCAGGCCGACGCGCAGGCCCATCAGCAGGATTTGCAGGCGGATATGAAGCTGGCCCAGTTCCAGGCGCAGATGGATCAGCAGACCGAAGCCTGGCGCCAGGAAGTCCAAGCCCGAGAAAACGCCCATCAGCAGCAATTGGAGCTCGAACGCGACGCGGCGCAGCAACGCATGGACATGCAAATGCAGGTATTCAAGGAGCAGGCCGCGCAGGATCGGCAGGCGATGCAAGGCCAGTTGCAGATGCTAATCGCGCAAATGAACAATGCCCGCGCGGTCGAAGTCGCGGAAATCGCCGCTGGAACGACGCTGGCGACGGCGCAAATGAGCGCTGCCCAACAAGCCACGGGAGAATAATCGGTGCCTTTCTACACGTGCCACTGCAAGCAATGCGGAGAATATGAGCAAATCTATCGCCATATTGATCAGCGCGACAATACTCCTATGCATTGCGGCCAGCCGATGCAGAGATGCGTCGAAGCTCCGGCAGTTCAGGTTGATATTGGGGGCTACCAATCCCCCATTGACGGACGCTGGATCGAAGGCAAATCTGCGCGCCGTGAAGACCTGAAACGATCCAATTGCCGACCGTGGGAGGGCATGGCCTCGGAACGGCAAGCCGCGATTGAGCGCTCGAAAGCCGCTGACAAGGATTTTGAGAAAGGCGTCGAAGCGGCAGCATATAATACGTTTAATAACATGAGCGCCGAGAAACAGCGCGCCATATCCCAAGGAGTGTGAAATGTCGAGTGTGATTGGCGGGATGGAAGATACGATTGCGCAAACCATGGCGCAAATCGGCTGGCCCGGTGCGGATCTGGTAAATGAGCCGGAACCGGATATCGAGCCGGAACCCGCGCCGGAACCTGATCCGGTTGACCCAGAGCCGGAGCCGGAACCGGAGCCGAATCCCGACGATCCAGATCCGGATAATCCCGAGCCAGAGCCGGAACCGGAGCCGGAACCGGAGGCGCAATATCGTCCCAAGTGGAAGAAAGCCGCACTGGCCGAGCTAGACAAACTGCCGCCCGAAGTGCAGCAAGCCTTTATCGCGGAAGACAAGCGCCGCGAAGAGAATTTCCACAAGGGCATTGAGCAATACCGCACCGGCCATTCTGCCGCGAAGGAATGGGACGAGGTTATTACCCCCTATCGCGCGACCATCGATCAATTCCAGGTGAAGCCGCAAGAAGCCGTGCGCTCCCTGCTCGCCACCGACCATGTTTTGCGTTATGGGCCGCCGCAGCAGAAAATCGGCACCATTTTGCAAGTTCTGCAGAATTATGGTATTAATCCAGCAGATTTGGCGGCGATTGCGCAGGGAAATACCCCGCAAGAATCGCTCGATCCGCAGTATCAAGCTTTGAATCAGCGGCTGTCGCAGTTTGAACAAGCGCAAATGGCCCAGCAGCGCGCGGCTGAACAAGCCCGCCAGCAAGCCGAGCGCCAAACGCAAGCCGCCGTTCAAGGTGAAATCGAGAAGTTCGCATCCGATCCGGATCACGAACATTTCGAACTCCTGAAGCCGCTCATGGGTGGATACCTCCAAAACGGAGTGGCCAAGGATATGGATGAGGCGTACGAAATGGCTTTGCGCGCCCATCCGCAAACGGCACAAATTTGGATTGCTCAACAGCAAAAGCAATGGGCCGATTCTAGGAAAGCAGCAGCACAGAAAGCGAAGACGGTCACCAACGTACGCTCCAACGGGCGCGCGAGTACCGGCAAGCCGACGACTGCGGCAACAATGGAAGACACCATCAGGCAGACGGCAGAACGCCTCGGCCTGGCTTAACGCATAAGGAGCAATCATGGCCTCTCCCGGTCAAAGCAATCTGTTCAACGCGTTCACCGAACTGGTGAGCACGACCTATCGCAACCATTCCAAGCAAGTCGCCGACAACGTGTCGCGTCACAATGCGCTGTTCCGCCGCCTTACCGAAAAGGGCCGCGTGCGCATCGAAGACGGTGGCCTGTCCATCGTGCAACCGCTGGACTACGCGAACAACTCGACCTATCAGCGCTACTCGGGCTATGACGTGCTGAACGTCAACGCCGTGGACGTGCTGACGGCTGCCGAATACCCGTGGCGCCAGATCGCCGTCAACGTGGCGGCCAGCGGTTTCGAAATGCGTACCAACGGCGGCCCGCAGCGCATCATCAACTTCGTGAAAACGAAGATCACCAACGCCCAACGCTCGCTGGCCAACGGCATGTCGCTCGACCTGTATTCGGACGGCACCGCTGCCAACCAGATCAACGGCCTGCAAGCGCTGGTGTCGGATGCCGGTACGGGCACGGTCGGCGGTATCAACAGCTCGACCTGGGCCTTCTGGCAGAACCAGGTCCAATCGGCTGCGGCTCCGCTGCAAGGCGGTGGTGCGATTACCCCGAGCGCAACCACGATTGAAAGCCTGATGCTGCCGCTGTGGATCAAGCTGACCCGTGGCAACGACATGCCCGACATGATCGTCATGTCCGACGACTACTTCAGCTTCTTTGAGCAATCGCAGACCAGCCTGAAGCGCTACGCACCGGAAGACGATGGCCAGGGCGGTATGATCCGCATGAAGTACAAGACCGCTGATGTCTTCTTCGATTCGTCGGGCGGCATCCCGGGTTCGCACGCCTACTTCCTCAACACCGACTATCTGGAGCTGGTTGCGCATCGTGACGCCAACATGACCATGATGGATGAGCTGCGCTCGGTGAACCAGGATGCGGTGGTAATTCCGATTCTCTATCAGGGGAATCTCACGTGCTCGGCCCGCTTCCTGCAGGGCGTTATGAAGGCCTAATGCGGTAATTGTTGGCGTTTAACAAAGATGGTGTTAAGATGGGATCTCTTCCGGAAGAATGGGTCTCAAATGAAAATCATCGATATGGTTGGACAGAAGTTTGAGCGCGCGTCGGTTGTTTCGCGTGCGCCCAACAAGAGCGAGAAGGACACCAACGCTCGTTGGCATTGCCAGTGCGATTGCGGTAAAGAGTTCATCTCTTATGGCCAAGATCTGCGACGCGGCAAGGTCAAGAGTTGCGGTTGTCTGACTCGCTCGACGATGGGCGAACGATCGAAGCATTTCAATGCGACTCACGGAATGACGGATTCACGGGTGTACCGAATCTGGACTGGCATGCTAAATCGATGCCGCAACCCGAATAGCGGGAAGTGGGAAAGATACGGCGGCCGAGGAATTAAAGTGGACGAGCGGTGGTCTTTGTTCGAAAACTTCCTTACAGATATGGGAATGCCGACTGATGAGTTGTCGCTAGATCGGATTGATCCTAACGGGAACTACTGCAAGGAAAATTGCAGATGGGCAACCAGAAAGGATCAAGCCTCAAATAGGCGGTCTTGTATTATGCTCACGCATAACGGGATCACTCTAACGGCAACGGATTGGGCGCGCGCACTTGGGATTAGCGTTAGTACGATGTTCAACCGGTTGGACGCGAAATTTCCGCCTGAAAAGCTTTTCGCAAGAAAACTGAAATGATCATAGGAGGTCTATCATGACTACCGCCGCAAGTTCCTGGCCGCAACTGGGCACCCAGCCCGTCGGCAACTTCTTCATCCCTGACACCACCCAGCGTCACAAGCTGGGCGCCACTCTGTCCGTCGTCGATCCGTACTACGGCGGCCAAGAGATGATCTATCTGGCGATTCCCGCTTCGACCGCCCTGAACGTCGGTCACGCTGTCACGTGGGATATCAACAACCAGATCGTCGCGCTGCCGAATACCGCAGGGCAAGGCGTGCCGGTCGCACTAGCGCTGAATGCCGTCGCCTCCAATGCCAGCCTGCAATATAGCTGGTTCGTGATCGAGGGTCAGACGCTGGCTTGGTCGAATGCTTCGGTTGCTGCCGCTGCCCTGATCGGCGTGGTTGCTGCCGGCCAGCTCGGCGCGGTGGCCAACGGCAAGGAAATCCTGAACGCACGCGTCGCGGCTGCAGCAACCACTACGGTTGCCAAGACCAATACCTACACGCAATCGGGTTCCACGCTGCTGCGCTGCTCGCAAGCTGGCACGGATGGCTGGTTCGTCGGCATGGCGCTCTCGGGCACCGGCATCGCGGCCTCGACCACCATCACCGCCATTGATACGGACAACCGTACCGTAACCATGAACAACGCGGCCACGGCCACGGGTTCGGTGACTGTGACCGGTACGCGAAATGATGGTACGAACTTCTTCAACGTCGTAACCATCGATCGTCCGTTCGCACAGGGTCAGGTGACCTAACAGAGCAGTAACGGGAAGCCCTTCGGGGCTTCTCTCACTTGGGACTTGGAGGCTAACTACCTCCCTTTTTCCCGAGATAACTATATTCCTCCCAAGGACGACACATGTACGGAACTGTTGGCATTCAACAAGGCGGCATGCCGCACATTCGCTTCGAGACGCGCTCGGAAGAAGATCGCAGCGAAAGCATTGCGCAAGAGCGCAAGGTGTACAAGGACGTGGACTGGATCATCGTGACGCCGCACGGCTCGCGCGATTCCAGCGAAAACCACGCCGCCCAGTGGATCGCCAACAAGCAGAGCCAGGCGGAACAGGGTAACTACGATATCGAGTGGGTGCAGAAATTCCGCAAGATGTACGAGATGTACAAGGAAGGCAAAGAGCTGCCGGTGGAAGGCACGCCGCTTGCCATGCTCCCGCATCTGTTTTCCCCGGCGGAAATTGCCAATTGCAAGTCGCTGCATATCCTCAGCCTGGAAACGCTGGCCACAGCCAACGAAGAAGTCATCGCCCGGCTCGGCATGGGCGGGCGCGAAATGAAGAATCGCGCGCAAGAGGCAGTGAAGCATGCGGGCACCGGTTCCGGCGAGGCGATCAAGGTATCGGCCTTGCAAGCGGAAAATGCCGATCTGAAAGACCGTATGCGCGATCTGGAAGGCGTAATCCGTGACCTGCAAGCGCAAATGTCGGATAATGTGCCACGACGCGGACGACCGCCGAAGGAATAATCCATGACCTGCCTGACCATTATTCAGGATGTGGCGCAACGCATTAACCTGCCGAGTCCCACATCTGCCGCGCAGTCCGCCGACCCCGCCATTATCCAATTGGTGGCGCTGGCGAACAAAGAAGGCGAATGGCTGAGTAACAAGGACTGGCAGGTTCTGACCAAGGAAACCTCGTTCCTGACGACCGCGGTGCAGTTGCAGACGACCTTATCTGTGACCGCGCCCGGGCTGAAGAACATCATCAACGATACCATCTGGAATCGTGACCTGCGCCGCCCGGTCTACGGGCCGATGACGGCGCAGCGCTATCAGCAGGTGCAGGCGGCGGTCTTTGCTGGCCCGTGGAATCAGTTCATTATCCAAGGCGACCAGATCCTGTTCTTCCCGGTGCCGGTCGCTGGGCAACACTGCTTCTTTGAGTACACCACGTCAAACTGGTGTACCTCGTCGGGTGGCACAGGCCAGGCACGTTTCGTGATGGATAGCGATATCCTGCTGCTGCGCGAGGATCTGTTCAAGCTCGGCGTGGAATGGCGCTGGAAAAAAGCCAAGGGCCTGGAATATGCGCAAGAGTTCGCGGATTACGAGGACTTCATGGCGGATTGCAAGGCACGAGACGGAACGCGCGATATTATCAACATGGGTTCCGCACGCTACGATATATTCCCGGGTGTTTTGGTGCCGTCCGGTAGCTGGCCGATCTGATGGTACGCGTCGCTCAACAGCCCAAGACCCGCGCGCAAGTCGCCCGCACGGCTTCCATTCCGGCGCCCATCGGTGGCTGGAATGCGCGTGACTCCATCGCCAACATGGAGCCGACCGACGCGGTCATTCTGCAGAATTTCTACGCCACGACCTCTAGCGTGCAGCTCCGCCAAGGGGCGACGAACTGGGCCACGGGCCTCGGCACGCAGGTCAATACGCTGATGGCGTTCAACCCGAAATCTGGCACGCCGCAGATGTTTGCCGCAGCCGGCACGAACATCTACAACGTGACCGCCTCCGGCCCGGTCGGTGCGGCGGTGGTGAGCGCGCAAACCAGCGACAAATGGCAGCACATCAACTTCGCCAACGCGGGCGGGTCATGGCTGCTGCTGGTCAATGGCTCGGATTCGGGCCAGAAATACGACGGCACGACCTGGTCACAGATGGTGCTGACGGGCGCGAATTCGTCCGACATGACGCACATCACGCCCTATGCCAATCGGGTGTGGATGATTCAGAAGCAATCGCTGACGGCCTGGTATCTCGGCGTGGGTTCGGTGCAGGGGGCGGCCACGGCCTTTGACTTGACGCCGGTTTTCTCGCGCGGCAGTTTCCTGGTGGCGCTGGGGGTCTGGACGGTCGATGCCGGGGATTCCTCGGGCATGACCGACTATCTGTGCTTCGTCACCAATCAGGGCGAAGTGGCGATCTATTTGGGCTCCGATCCGACGCAGGCAACCACATTCAGCAAGAAAGGCGTCTGGCGGCTCGGGGCGCCCATGTCCGCGCGCTGCCTGATGAAGTATGGCGGTGACCTGCTTTATGTGAGCCGCGATGGCCTGTCGCCGTTCACGAAAGCCTTAGCTTCGTCTCGGGTGAATACCCAGATCAACCTGACCGGCAAGATTGACGGCGCGGTGAATAACGCCACGTCGCTCTATGCGGGGAATTTCGGCTGGCAATCCCTGCTCTTTCCCGGCAACAACATGCTGTTCCTGAATGTGCCGGTCGCCTCGGGCTTTCAGGAGCAATACGTGATGAATACCATCACGGGTGCCTGGAGCCGCTTTACCGGCTGGCCCGCGAATTGCTGGGAGCTGTTCAACGAGCAACCCTATTACGGTGCGAATGGGGTGGTGGTGCGCGCCTGGAATGGCACCTATGACGATAATGGCTCGGCCATCGTCGGGGAAGCGCTGCAGGCCTTTTCGTATTTCGGCACGCAACAATTGAAGCAATTCCTGATGGCGCGTCCGGTGATCCAGACTAACGGCGCGCCGGGTATCCAGATGGGATTCAACGTCGATTACGACACCACGCCGCCCGTGGGCACGCCGAGCTTCTCCGCGCCGGCCTTTGGCCTGTGGGATGTGGGCCTGTGGGACGTGGCGCTATGGGGATCGGACGCGATTGTTCGCAAGGACTGGCAATATATCTCCGGCGTCGGTTATGCAGGCGCCATGCATTTCCGCATTGCCACGCTGGATGCTTCCGTGAACTGGGTAAGTACCGATGTGGAAATGCGAGATGGCGGCATTCTTTGACGCATGAAACGCATCATCATCGACCAATCCGAAGCCATTACCAATTGGGTCGCGGCCAAGATTGGCGAAGATACGATCCCGATGGCTTACGGGGTCGGGCTGGAGCATCGCGGCAAGTTGGTTGCCGGAGTGGTCTACGCGCAAAAGACGCACTGCAATGTGCATATGCACGTGGCCTCGGATGGCTCCCGGCAATGGATGACGCCGGAATATCTCGGGTTTTGTTTCGCATACCCGTTTAATCATCTAAAATGCGAACGAGTTACCGGATTCGTCCGGGCAGACAATATTGACGCACAACGATTCGATGAGCATCTAGGCTTCATCCGCGAAGGACGACTCCGCCGCGCATGTGCTGATGGAACAGACCTAATCGTTTACGGCATGCTCCGCGAGGAATGCCGGTTCCTGACAGGCAAATATCATGCGGCATACCTGGAATATTTCGGACTCTCCCGATCTTCCGATTCGCGCGTTTCGTAAGGCGCTCGGCAAAAATCGCCCTGAAACGCTGGAAGGCGGCAAGGGCGGCGCGCCGACTGCGCCCGATCCTTATAATACGGCTGCCGCGCAAGGACGACTGAATCAACAGGCCGCCGCTTACAATAAAGCGCTGAATCCCAATAACTACTGGAATACATTCGGTGGCCAGCGTACGGTACAGAGCGGCATTGACCCGAATACCGGCGCGCCGATCTACACCACTGAAATCCGGGCCAACGATGCGATTCAAAACCTGATTGATCAGCAGGTGGGTGGCCTCGGTGGTGCTGTTGGTAATATGCAGGGCTTTCAGAGTGGTTTGCAGGGACTGCAAAGCCGATATGGTGGCCTTGGCAACCAATACCAAAACATCAATAGCCAGCTCGCCGGAATGAATGCGGCAGATGCGATGGGGAAAGGGCAAGATGCCTACTATCGCGCGGCGACCAGCTATCTTGATCCGCAATACGCCCAGCAGGAAAATTCATTAGAGGCAAAACTTGCCGCGCAAGGTCTAGCGCCGGGATCACAAGCCTATGGCAATGCGATGGGCAATTTCCAGCGGGACAAGACATTCGCGTATAACCAAGCGCAGAATTCTGCCATTACCCAAGGCCAACAACTCGGCCTGAATCAGTTGCAGGCGCAACAGGGATTGCTTGGCCAGCAAGCCGGCTTGGTGGGCGCCCAACAGGGATTGATTGGGCAGCAAGCTGGACTGTATGGCCAGCAGATCGGCGCTAACCAACTTGGTTATCAGAATCTAAATTCTCTGGCTAGCCTGATTCCCGGCTATTCCGGTGCCGCACAAGCTGGCGTGAATCCGTCTGATATTGCCAGCGCGCTCCAAAACCAGTATTTGGGGAATCTTGGCCTCTATAACTCGCGGCAGCAATCTGCCAATGCGACGAACAGCAATCTGGCTGGATTGTTCGGGAATCTGAGCCGGGCCAATTCACTCAGCAATATGTTCAGTGGAAATGGCCTCAGTAGTTATGGCAATATGCTGTCCAGCGTTTCTCCGGGGATGGCCGGCAGTCTAGGCGATTCATTAGGCATGAGTATAGGCGGGGTATATGGGCCAGAAACACAGGCCGGTCTAGATGCGCTGATAGGGTCTTTTAATGGAGGCACCTCGGCAGCCGCAGCCGGTGGTGCCGCAGAAGCTGGAGCGGCAGGCGCAGCAGAGGCCGGAGCGGCAGGGGCCGGCACCGCAGGAGCAGGGGCAGTAGGCGGTGAAGGCGCGGCAGGGGCGGGGTTTGGTGGCGCTGCTGGGCTGGTCGCGCTGCCCTTCGCCATTGCGATTGGCGGCATGTTGAACGGGATTTTTGGGCCACCCGATGGCCCAGGTCAATCCAATCGAGATATCGCGAATACTTATGGAAACCTCGGCCTTTCCTATACATTCGACGGGAAGCCTTTGTGGCAGCAACTTGGGCTATTTGGGGATTATGCGAACATGCCGGGCTTTGCCAATAACACCATGAATCAAGCGGGCAGCATGGACATGCAGCATCAGTATTACGGCCAGGATTCCGGGCCAGTGGCGGCATATCTTGCGAGTAAATATGGTGCCCCGAACCAAACTATCCTCGCCCAAGGACTTGGCGGTTATACGGACCCTCAATATGCGGACGCATCAAATTATTTCCAAAGTGCTAATGTCCAGTTGGGAGACTGGAACCCATATATCGGGGGCTATTCCCCGGGATGGAATAGCAATGGTGGGGGCTAATCATGGCTGCTAATGTTCCATTTTCTGTGCTGCCGCAGTATCAGGGCAATCTGTATGACCTGCAGACCAAGCAGGCGATTGCGCAGGCGCTGATTCAGAAAGGGCTGCAGGGCGATCTGCAGAACTATCAGCCGGCCGGGGGTGGCTTTGCCTACGTGCCGAAATACGGCGCGGGGGCGATTGCGGCTCAGCTCGGCAATGCATTGCTCGGGAATACGCTGCAGCAGGAGGCGAGTCAAGGCCTGACGCAACTGGGCGCGCAACAGGCTGCCGCCTATCAGCAGATGTTCACGCCGCAGACGGAAACGGCCACGGCCAATGTCGACATGCCGCCGACCGCGCAGGCGCCGCTTTCCTTTGGGCTGGGGGCTGGCGGTGGCTTCACGGGGGGGGCGCCCGATGCGGGCCGCGCAGCCTTGGGCAATGCGCTGGCACCGCAAGTCACGCGCACGACCGCCTCGCCGCTGAATCCAATGGGCATGGACCCGCGTGCAGCGGCAACGCTTTCGCAACTGATGGGCCTGCCGGAATTCGCCAAATCCTTTGTCGCGCCTAGCTACAAGCCGACCGATGCGACATTGGCCGCGCAACAAGGCGGGTTCGATCCGCGCGCGGCGAATCTGATGCAGTTCCGCAAGGATAGCTATGTGGCGCCGACCGCTGGCGGCGCTGGCACGGTCTATCGCGATCCGTTCACCAACAAGGTGATTGGGGCCAACCCGAATATCGGCGAAGGCATGCAGGCCGTCTACGACGCGAACGGCAATCCAGTCGGCGCGATGCCGATTCCGGGCTATACCGGTGCGATTGGCGCCATCGAGGGTGCCCGCGCACAAGGCCGCGCGACTGGCGAAGTGCAGCAGGTTTACAACCCGGCAACGCAGCAGATGGAAATCGTGCCGCGTTCACAAGTGCTGGGCGGTCAAGGCGGCGGCGGTGCTGGCGGCGGCGGTCTTGGGACTGGTCGCCTAGGTGGGAGTGGCGGCGGCGGTGGCTACGCGGCTGGACCGGCACTCGGCGCTCCGGAAGCGGCGGCAGTGGAAGGCAAAGGCCAGGCGGAAGAAGGCCTTGCGCTGCAGCGGGAAGCACGCGCGGTGCCGCAGCAGCGCCTGTTTATCCGCGAGCTGCGCCAGACCATGGCGGGCTTCGATCCGGGCAATCCGAATGCCGATTGGACGCTGATGGCCAAAAAGATGGTCAACACCGCCAATCCGTTCGGCAATACGTTCGATCCGAACAAAATCGCCTCGCAGGAACAGTTCAACAAGGCCGCGAATCAGTTGGCCATGGCGCAATTCAAGGATCTGAACTCAGGCGGCGCGAATTCGACGCTCGAAACGTCGATGAAGTCCAACCCGAACGCCACGATTTCGCGCCTCGGCAACAAGGGGATTCTGGATCTGCTGCAGGGCAACGTCGATGCCAAGGAACGCATGGGCCAGGAGTGGCAGAAGTGGAAGGAATCAAACGGCGCCGGCTCGTATGGCAAATTCCAGACCGAATGGGGCAAAGCCTACGATCCGCAGGTCTTCATGATCCCGTATCAGTCGAAGGAAGAGGCGGCAAAGATGGTCAACGCCATGACGCCGCAAGAGCGCAAGATTTTCCAGAATAAGTTCAATTTCGCGGTTAAAAACGGCTGGATTCAGCTTCCGGAATAATGGCGACTAACGATTACTCCTCTCTCTTTCAGGAGGCCGGGAAGACCTATAATGTCGATCCCGAGCTATTGCGCGCTGTGGTGCAAGTGGAGAGTGGCGGCAATCCCACGGCGGTATCGGAGAAAAACGCGCAAGGCCTCGGACAGATTATCCCTTCTACTGCCAAAGCGCTCGGCGTTAAAAACCCGTTCGATCCGCGCGAAAGCGTATTCGGCGCTGCAAAACTGCTGGACGAGAATCTCACGCGCTACGGTAATCCCAATGATGCGATTCTCGCCTATCATGGCGGCACTGATCAAAAGAATTGGGGGCCGAAAACCCGCGCCTATCTGGAAAAAGTCACGTCTGCCTATCAGGGCACGCAGGGATCGAAAATGCCTAGTTCGGTGAATACGATTGGAGAAACGGGGAGCGGCAATGATGACGCCTTTAGCGCCTATTTCTCCGCCAAATCGGCGCCCGCGCCTGCGCAGGGTAATGATCCATTCAGCGCCTATTTTGGTAATGCTGCGCAACCTGCTCCGGTCAAGACGGCTGCTGTAGTGCCGGCGCAAGCCCAACAGCCCCAGCAGATTCCCGCGCAAGGCCAGCCGGTGCCGGGCGGCTTCACAATGGGCGTCGGCGATGTGGTCAAGGGCGGCGTGCAAAGCCTGGTGCATGGCATCGGCGCGCTAGCGGAGCGATATCCGAATGCGGCTAAGACGCTTAATTTTCTGACAGGTGGCGATCTGAACGCCGATGTCGCGGGGGATTTCTCGCGCGGTGCCAAGCAGGTAGACACGCAAATCGCCCAGCAAGAGCGCGCTTATCAGGCGCAGCGCGCAGCCGCGCAGCCGCCAACATTAAGCGGACTGATTACCGGCGAAAGGCAATCTCCCGGAATTGATTGGGCACGCGGAGCCGGTAACGTGCTTGGCGCGGCACCGTTGGCCCTTCTCACTCCTAGTGGTGCCGGGGCATCCCTCGCAGGGCGTGCGGCGTTAGGCGCAGGAGCTGGGGCATTTGGCACGCTCGCTACGCCGGTCACTGACGATAGCAGGCCATATGCCGAACAGAAGAAAGAGCAGTTGGCGCTCGGGACGGCACTCGGCGGCGCTGCGCCACTTGTGACGGCTGGCCTTGGGAGCGCGGTTCGCGGCGTGACTGATCCGGTCCGCCAACGCTTGGCAGAAGCCGGAGTCACGATGACGCCGGGGCAGATTCTCGGCGGCGCGTTGCAGCGGACTGAGGACAAACTCACCAGTATTCCGGTGCTGGGCGATTTCATCAAGAATGCCCAGCGCCGCTCATTGGAGAGCTTTAATCGCGCAACGTACAATAGTGCGCTGGAGCCGCTAGGACAGACGCTGCCGGATAACGTTGCTACCGGCGCTAATGCGATCACCCATGTTCGGCACGTCATCGGTGATGTTTATAACAGCATCCAACCGCGCGCCACTTTCGTCGCGGATCAGAACTTTGCGGCTGATCTGGCAGCGGTTCGCAACGAACTAGCACAAAATGCGCCAGGGGCGCTGGCTCAATTCGACAACATTGTTCAGAACCAAATCACCGCCAAGCTGCGCAATAACGCAATGAATGGCGATCAGTGGGGCAATACCCGCTCCGCCATTACCAGTATCGCGCGGGATCGTGTGATTGGCAATGCGACGCCGGATGATCGCGTGCTTTCTACCGCGCTGAATGATCTGGGCGATGCGGTGAATGCGGCAGTGGGCCGCGCCAGCCCACAAGATATCCTGCCGACGCTTAACCGGGCCAATGCCGCATGGGCGCAATATAAGCAGATCGAGCGCGCGGCGGGTTCCGTGGGCGCATCGAACAATGCCAATGTTTTCACGGCGGCGCAGTTTGCTAACGCGGTTCGCAGAGGCTCGACGAATGCGCAAAAGGCGACCAATAGCGGTCTGAATGCACAGCTTGCGGGAGATGCCGCAGATGTGCTCGGGTCGAAGTATCCCGATAGCGGCACCGTGGGCCGGTCATTAATGACGCTTGGCACTGCCGGCTTGGCCGGCCATACCGTGGCGCCCGGTGTCGTGTTGCCGGCTGCGGCGGCGATTGGTCTTGGCTCATTGCCTTATACCGCAACCGGCCAGCGCTTGGCGCAGGCATTGCTGATGAATCGTCCGGCAGGCGCGCAGGCGGCAGGGAATGCGATTGCGAATATAGGGCCGCGGTTAGGCGCGCTGCTTGCGCCGTCGGCGTTGCTCAAACCATGACCACGAATTGGTTAGCCGCTCTTCGGCTTTGGCGCGGCTGCGATCTTCCAAGCGCTTGTAGTGCGGGTAGAGAAAGCGCATGAACGCCATGCGAAGCAGGATCGGCGCGGCGGCAATCAGGAAAAGGCGGATTAGGGCTTCGGTGCTCATGGTCTGAAGTTATTCAGAGTGATAGGCCTGCTAAGTGTAGGCGAAGAAACGAACAAGGAGAAGCTAACCCTTCTTACGGTGGATGCCAGCCTTGATGCGACTGATATGTGATTGAGTCACCGATAGCAATTTGGCGAGATCTACTTGCTTCAGATCAGACTGAAGAATGAAGGCCACTTGATCCGACGAAAGTTTTGCATGGCCGTTCCTCTCACCAAAAGCATTCCGTCTTTTGGCCATTGCATCACGATTGTTGTCAAGTTTTGTTCCCGTCGAAAGATGATCGGGATTGACGCAAGCAGGGTTATCACAAGAATGCAGAACGATAAGTTCGTCAGGGATTTTCCCCTTAAACATTTCGTAAGAAACTCTATGTGCTCTTTTCGACAGTTTATCTACTAAAACAATGCCGTAACCATAGCCATTTTTTGTGCCGGTCCACAGCCAACATGAATCTGTTTTTTGGACTCGGTTCATAAATGAATCTGCCAACGTAGCTTGCGGGAAATTTTCAAGAGTTCCTTTTTTGCGCTCCCTATAATAGCAACGTTTGCATAATTTTCGACCTACGGTTTTTTCATACCCACAAAGCAGGCATGAAATTCCATGGTTTCTATGATTACCCATACAATCTCCCTCAAATGGATAATGGATTGTATGCCACGATGATGGAGGCGTCAAGTGTCCCGTAATGGTTCAGGTTCCTATTCTTTGCCAAGTGGCAATCCCGTTGTCCCATCTACCGTCATTTCCTCGACGTGGGCCAACAATACGCTTAGCGATATCGCAACGGCACTGACGCAATCCATTGCCAACGATGGCCAAACCGTTCCGGTGGCTAATCTGCCGATGGCTGCGTTCCGCCATACCAACGTGGCGAACGCGGTCAACCGCAACGAATACGCCGCAGCGGGCCAGGTGCAAGACAGCGCCCTGCAGTGGCTAACGTCAGTTGCGGGCACCAATACCATTACCGCCAGCATTACGCCATCCCCAAGTGCTTACACGGCGGGGCAGACGTTCCGATTTGTCGCGGCTGGTGCAAATACTGGTGCGGTCACCCTTAATATTAATGGCTTGGGCGCAAAAAGCATTTTTAAGTCAGGTACCGGCGCTCTTGTCGGCGGAGATATTGCATCGGACGGCGTTTATGAGGTGGTTTATGACGGTACGAATTTTCAGCTAAATAATGCGGAATATCCTTCCGGATCATTAATCGGTATTCGGGTTCTTACTGCCAGTGGCAACTATACCGAAACGGTTGGCACCAAAAGCATTGTTTGGCATTTGCTTGGGGGAGGAGGAGCAGGCGGCGGCACTCCGACAACAGCGGCAGGACAGACGGCTATTGGTTCTGGAGGAGCATCAGGCGGATATTGTATCGGTAGATCAACTAGTGGATTTTCTGGCGCAGCATTTACAATCGGCGCGGGTGGAACTGGTGTTTCTGGCGCAGCAGGCAATAACGGCGGAAATTCCACCTTTCAAGGAGCCACAGCCTCGGGAGGACAGGGGGGCAGAACGGACGGCCCTTCTGGCCCCTCTTTCGTTAGCGGTAGCCCTTCCGTTGGCGGCGCTGCAAGCGGTGGGCTAATCAATGTAAGGGGTAGTAATGGGGGGATCGGATTTTCTATCAGTACAGCCAATGCTTCCATTGTTGGAGGATCTGGCGCGGATTCGCCATTTGGCTCCGGGGCTGGTGGTGTGGTGGCAACCGGTTCTACGCAGACTGCATCCGGTTTTGGTTCCGGTGGCGCAGGTGTCGCAGTAGGCGTAAGTGCTGGCGTGACATTGCCTGGAACGAACGGAACCCCTGGGGTATTGATTATTTACGAATACGCATAATAACTAGTCCCAAATAACAGAAAAACCGGGGTCTTAAATGGTAGAAGCGATGGATCACGAATTGCGAGAGAAATTCGCGCGTCTAGAGGCCCAGGTGGAGGCATTGCAAGGCGTGCCGCAGAAGCTGGATTCCATTATCCAGCTCCAGGTCACCATGGCGAGCGTGCAAGAGAGTACGCGCGGGCAAACCGAACGGCTCTCCGCGCTGATGACCGAGGTGAAGGCCCAATCCGGCGAAATTGCCTCGGTGAGTGAGAAGGTCACCGGGCTACGCAACAAGATCGTGGGGGGGGCATTGGTGATGAGCATTCTGGTGATTCCGACCTCGGCGTTCCTGATCCGGGAATCGCGGGATCAGTTGATCACCATTGATCGCCGGGTGACCGGATTGGAGTACGAAGTGCAACGAGCAAAGGCGCCGCGATGATTATCTCTATCCTGTCCCTGCTGGGTGGTGGTCTGATGCGACTGCTGCCGGAACTGTTCGGTTTCCTGAACAAGAAAACCGATAACGCGCACGAGCTGGCCATGATGGACAAGCAATTCGAGCTAGAGAAGATGCGCGGCGCGAATCAGATGGCGCAAGTGGAATTGCAAACCACATCAGAGCAGATCGTGCATATGCTGGACGCACAGGCATCGGCCTTGAAAGCACAGATGCAACTGACCGGCATGAAGATCGTGGACGCGCTGAACTTCCTGGTGCGACCATTGGCGACCTATTATGTTCTGTTTCTCTATGGCCTCGCCAAAATGGCCATGTTCATGATCGCCATGAAAAGCGGCCTGTCCGGCTGGGAATCCATTCTCAAGCTGTACGACGAGGACGACAAGGCGATTCTGTCCGGAATTTTGGGATTTTGGTTCGTTTCCAGGGTCTTTGAGAAGGGCCGCAAGTGAAAGACGCGCTGGAGATTCTCGTCAAGCTCCTGATGCAATTTGAGGGCTGCCGCTTGACGGCCTATCGGGATGTTGCCGGAGTACTAACCATCGGCTGGGGCGAAACGCAAGGCGTCAAGCCTGGCATGGTCTGGACGCAAGCGCAGGCCGATGCGGTGCTGCGGATGCGCGTGTCGCAGTTCCTGCTCGGCGTCTATCATCGCGCGCCGATGCTTTGGCTAGAGCCGCCCGAGCGTGCTGCGGCCTGTACAAGCCTGGCCTACAACATCGGTCTTGGGGCCTTCAACGCCTCCACGGTTAAGCGCAAGACCAATGATGGATTATGGACGGAGGCAGCGAAGGCATTCCTGTTATGGAACAAGAGCGGCGGTCGCGTCTGGAACGGATTGACGAACCGCCGCAAGCGTGAGAGCGAACTGTATCTATCAGCCGGGGTTTAGTGCGGCGTCACTGCTTGTCCCGCTCCTGCTGGACGGCGGCGTCGATGGCCTCGCGCTGAGTCGGGAACCATCCGATAGACTGCGACAGGCCGCCAAGCGTCCACATGCGCGGCGGACCGACTTCACATTCGCAGGCGATCAGTTCTAGGCCTCGGTCGATCAGAAATGCGAACCTCTCTGTATCCGCCTTCCCCGGTGAGGCGTAGAGCGGCACGATTGCGGCATCAATTTCGCCATCTTCGTAGCTTGCAATATGCTTTTCCGCCAGCGACCGCCGAATATAGACCGCGCCTATGCTATTGATCGTCCCATCGGCATTACCGATGTGCCACGCAACCGGCTCTTGCGCCTTCCCCGGTGAGGGGGTGGCGAGATATAGGCGAACGGCTGCGGCTGATAACAACGCGCGGGCGTGGCCGCCGATCCCATGCGGCACCAGTGCGCCAGCATCGTTCATGCTAATAAGCGCTTTGATGCAGCTAATCAGCTGGGCGTCATCGCCGCGGAAGTCGTCGTGCAGCTCCCCATCTGCTGGGGTAGTGGCGGGGGTGGTCATGCGGACTCTCCGGTTGCCTTGGCGATGGCGGCGCGAGCGAGGCGCAGCCCATAGGTTTCCTGCAGGCCGAACTCGACTTCGAGTTGCTTCAACGCTTCCAGCAGCTCCGGCGCGGCGGCTATCAGGCGTGCATCGGCGTGCTTTTGTGGCATAGGCTTATCTGCTGCATAGCTCATGCGCGCTATCACGGCATCGCCTGGGCCGAGAATCTTTGCCCCATTAGCGCTGTTCGGGTGGCGGTGCTGCATCCGCCAAGGTCCCGGCGTGTGTTTCGTGTTGTTGGTCGTCATGCTGCCTCCAGTGCAAAGCCTTGTTGGATGGGGGCGGCGGCGCGTTCCCAGAACGTCAGAGACTGCCGCGATTCGATGCGCTCGCGCAGCACCTGAGCGCGGGATTCCTTGCTGGCCGGGGTGTACGGGCCGCGCCATTTGCTGTCGATGCCGATGTTCTGGCCGATGTTCGTACTGTCGGCGCTGGCAAAGGGAAAGCGGCTAAAGACTTCCGGGTCCAGCATGCGCAGGCCATGCAGCTTGCACACTGGCCGCCCGCTCTTGTCGCACAGCACGTCCATGGCTTCGGCCATGCGAATCCACCATGCCGACGTGCCAACCTGGGCGAAGTCGCCCGAACTGCCGAGACAGATGCGCGGCCATGCCATCGCCAGTCGCTCCAGCCTCTCTAGGCTCTCATGCAGGTGCCACACCGGGGCGCCGACCCACGGTGCGCGCTCGCGCCACGGCCACTCAGCAAGCAGCGCGTCATTCGCGTCCTCGTCGCCGTCGATCACGTCCGGGATGACAGCGAAGTCGAAGGACGGATAGCGATGCAGTTCAGCCACCCACTCGTAATAGGGCTGCCAGTCGGTGACCGGCTTTCCCGACTTCCAGGCCGAGAAGGCGCCGTTGTCGACCGCGAACGATTGCGCGACCTCCAGCACGATGCCAAGTTGCTCAGGACGCGCGAAGGACACGAACGCATGGCCGGCCCAGATGGCTCTTGCGGCGGCGGTTGTCGGCGTGATGGGAGTCCCGTGATATGGCGTCATGCCGGTTCCTTTACGTAGAGCTGCACATCCTTGTCGCTGGTTCTCGGTCCAATCTGCGCCACCACCGAAACGCCAGACTCCAGAATCCGGCGATGCGCCGTGCTGATATGCGCCAGTTCAACTAGGCCCGATTCTTCCGGGAAGCCGCGCCGCGTCTCAATATCGACCCCATGGTGATGCGCCCTCAGCGTTTGCTTGCCGCCAAACCGATCATGCAGTTCATCGGCGATGTCCTCGTGGAACGAATTGGCTAGCAGGCTGGTTGCCGTGACGATGTGCTCGACGTGGATCACCTCAGCGGTTTCGATCTCCAGCGAATAGATGATGTGCAGTCCATTGTTCGGGCAGTGGCTCACGAATTGCAGGCGGTAGATGTTCGCTGGGGTAGTGGCGGGGGTGGTCACAGGTCGTCCTCGTCAATGGCGGTGGCGTACTGCGGGCGATAGCTGCCCCGCAACCAGAAGTCCTTGTCGCAGGAGGCGACAGGGCAGTGCACCTCCAAGGTGGTCTCGTTCGGTGCGGCGGCCCACAGGTCGTCGGTGTTGTCGTTCATGTCATCGACATCGAACTCATGGCCGCAGTGCGGGCACACCGGCATCAGGGTCTGATCAGGTTTGTCAGACATCATGCGTCCTTGTTCTGGTTGGGAGAATCAGCGGCGGCACGCCGGATATTTCCCATGCGCTCGGATGCGGTCAGGTAGCCCTCTTTAATCCCTGCTGTCAGCGTCCATACGGCCCCTGACGCCGATTCCATCTTTACTCGACTGAGGCCCAGGAAATCGCTTTCGAGCGGGCCGGAAAATCGCAGGCGCTCGCCTGTCTCTGGATCGGTCAGCAACCATTGAGATAGTTGCTCAGCATCCCTCTCCACCTCTGCCCGCGAGGACGATGCGCGGGCCGATGGATAAGCAGCGCGAGCAACAGCTAATGCGAACTCCACAAGATGCAAGCGAAGGTGTTTCGTTTCCTCACCGAACCACGGCTGCGCGATTTCGAGAATGGTCTTCTCCGACAGCGCCACACCCTGCCGGTCAGCCCGATCCGCCGCAATCGCATCGGCAATCGCCGCTTTCCGGCTCGCATCGTTCGTCACGTATTGCCGAGTGTTCTCCAGAAAAGCTGCGATGGCGCGATGCTCGATGTCGCGCGCGAACCGAATATGTCGACTCCACCCCGGACGACCCGGACCGTCTTTGCAGGCTTCATCCCATCGCCGCTGAATATCCTCGTCCGACAGCGCCTGCCGGTCAGCGCGCGCAGGCTCTGCGACTGTGAATGCCTCGCCCTGGATAGCCGGCTCCGGCTCCTCAAATTCGATGGGCTTGCCTTGCAGAACGGCCTTGGCGATGCTCCCGTCCTCAACCGTTGCGGTGCCAGCTTCGTCGCACCAGAAGTTCACCGGCTCGCCGGATACCGTGTCCCAAGCGGTGTCGTCGGATAGGTTGAAGTGCTGCCCACTCGCATAGAAGCGCAATGCATAAAGGACGGCCAAGGGCAGCGCGGTAGGCGATGCGGGCTGACCGGTGAGCATGGCGCGTGTATTGGCAACCCACGGATTGTCCGGGGCGAACTCTTTCAGCGCCATCATGCCGGCCTGCAAGTGCTCGCGCATGTCCACCGTCAGCGCGGCGGGCGATGCGCTCGGCGCAGGGGCGACGAGTTTAGCGATGCGCGCCACCACTTCGCTATCTGCCCATTCGGTATCGCAGTCCAAGCTGCTATGGCCCAGCGGATGGCCGGCGCTCAATCCGTCGCTAAAAGCCAGTTTCCACGCTTCATCCCATGCGGCTTTGGCGATGGATGAAATATCGTCTGTTTGGCTGTTCTCGCTCATTTCTTCCCCTCGTTATCGTGATTACTTCTTCACCATGCGCTTGCGCACGCTATCCAGCCCGCGCAGCGTCTTCTGCCTCGGCACGTCATAGGTGCCCGAGCAAATGTTCGTCAGCGTACGGATGCTCACCTTGGACTTCTGCGCGATCACTAGCCATTTGCTGGAGCCGTCCGGCATGCGCTCGCCTCGGCTGGCCTGCAGCCATTGGCGGATTTCGTTGATATCTGTCATTTGTGCTCCCCGTTTCGTGGTTAGATTGTAGCTTATATGCGCGCAGTTATGCAAGGTATCTGCGCGTGTCTTCCAGCAAATCAAGTTCCGTGAATCCGTAATGCTTCGGGAAGCCTTTCGTGCCTAGCCCATGCACGCCCGTCGCGCCCCGGTGATGCTCGGGGCAAAGCGGCATCGTATCCTCATCACTAGCCCGCTTGCTTCCCTGGCCCGCACGCTGATGATGCACTTCCACGCCATAGGTCAGGAATCCAAGGCGTCTGCAAACGGCGCAAGGGAGCTGGGCGACACGGCCCATATGCTCCTTGGCTGCTGCAGGCTTCGCCTTGCGCGCCTTCTTCTTGAAAGTCGTTCGCTTAAGCGGAGTCTTCCGGTTCAGCATGGGTTAAACATCCAGCTTGCAGCCAAGTCCGCCATCCGGTGCGCAGGCTTGATTGGCGATTTGCGTCGCTTGCGCTGCTTCTCACGGTACTTTGCCTGACTGACTTCCGTCGGCACCTTAGGAGGCCGCTTAGCATCTGGCGCGTCCCCCAGTGCCCAAACAGGAATCGGGGCGCCTGTCGCCGTTTCTTCCCACGCGAAGATATAAATCTGCCTGCGGATTTTGTCATGCGCGCGGCGGTGCGTGGTCTTGTTCAAATCCAGTGCTGCGCGAATTTTGGGCGTGGAGAGTGGCCCATTACGCAGCAGATCCAAGATGGATTCGGCGCGCTCATAGACGTGCGGGTACAGTAGCTGCATGCGGATATTGCGGCCACCCAATCTCAGCTTGAGTGCGCGCTTGTGAATCGCCGCCACGCTGCGGCCTTCCGGTGCCCACATTGCTACCGGAGCCTCGGTGCCCCAATTGGCGACGAGGATGGCGTCTTCCTCGGCTGTCCAAAGTACTCTGCTCATATCGTCTTCGCCTCAAATCGCCGGGAGCTTTCCAGGCTTCTCCAGCATTCAATCTTGGCTTGCGCCGCCACAATCATCCAGCGCAAGCGTTCTTCTTCTTCCGTGGCCGCTTTCAGCGCATCCAGCAATGCCAAGTAATCCGGATGGCTATAAGCCTCCCTCTCTTGGGCTGCCGCGCTCGGATACTCTTTCTCAACAGCCTTCATGAGCATGGCTTTCTTGCTCTTGCGGAATTCCTCCAGGTACACGCGCTCGGCTTTGGCTTTCGCGTAAGCTGGCGCGGTGTCCCGAAGGTAGTCGAGCGCTTTAAATATGTTAATGCTGATATCGTCACTCATTGCGGGAACGCCATCGGGCGAATCAGGGCCAGTTGTTGGGTCAGCTCCTCAATCTCGCCAACCATCTCCGCCATGCGGGCCAGGTTGTCGTGCATGAAAGCAAAGTGCCGTTCGGTGTCGGTCGCGCCCTGAATGTCGCGTAGTACCGAGGTGGCGGCGTTGTTCTGCGATTCGCACATGTCGCGCAGAGACTTCAGCGCCGTTTCGCGGGCAGCGCGGACGATGGAATATTGACCGCGTGCAATGATCTGCTCGGCGGCGATTTCGTTAAAGTCGATCATGCTTGTGACCCCAAGAGTATTGCCTTGCGAGCTGCGCAGGCGTCCGCCACCTTGGCCATCTGCTCCGGGCTGGCGCCTTGGTCTTGTGCCTGGTGATACAGGTTAGTCAGCGCCTTGACCGATCCCGCATTAGCGATCAGCGAAAACGTTTCGTTGGAATCGAACGGCGCGGCGCGGCGATGCGGCTTATGCTCGGGCTGGTATTCGATGCTGTCGCGCTCGGGATCGTCGCCCGTTTCCAGGCAGAAGACTTTCAGCAGCGCATACTTGAAGGCGTAGGACACGGCCTTGCCCGGCCCCTTGTCCTGCGGATCGATGCCATAGCCAAACGATTCCACTTCGATTGCGTCCTCGGGCTGATCGACATTGACGAAACGCACCATGATCGTCGCTTCGGTGCGGTTGCCGTCCTGCGTATGCTCCTTGACGCTGACAACCGGCATGATGCCGTGCTTCAGCAGCGCGGGCCGGATCTTGGCTGTGACCGCATCGTGGGACACGAAGGTGTACTGATTATTCACCTTCTTGTCTTCCTTCTGCACGTACGACACGTCATTCATGACTGCCGCCATGCGCTGATAGATATTCAACATGCTCCCCTCCTGTTCCTGTTGTTCCTGAGCACCGCGCTCCTGGAATTCACGCAATCCCCCATCGTTGTTATCGTCGTACATCATCCCCTCCAGCCCAGCATCAGGCCAAGCAGTATGCCAATCCCCAGCGCCCAGACCCAAGACAGCGCGCTATTGCCGTTTGCGCCGAGGCGCGTATCTTCGCCCCACGCTTCCCGCATCGTGCGCGGTGTCTTCAGATGGCTGATTTTCATGATACGAGCACCTCCCTAGTGATCGGATTGCCGTCCTCGTCCGATACACAAGCGAAGCCAGCCTTGCGCAGCTCGTCTAGCGCTTCGTCCAAGGTTTCGCCGCAGAACCGCTCCTCGCGTTCGTAGCCAGCCGGGCCGGCAACTAGAATCTTCCAGGCTTTCATGCTTCCCCCGTGTACTCGATGGCCTGCAACTTGCCGATCTGATCCTCGATTTCGTTGATACGGCGCTGGAAATTGGCGCGCAATTGCGTGCGCTCGGCTTCCAGTTGCTGAATTCGCAGCGTCCTGGCATCCAGATCCGGAATCTCGACCGTGAACGAATGCTCGGCAACCTTCTTATAGCCGGACCATGTCTCCACGCCACGGCCTTCCTTGACTGCGGCCTCGTAATCGAAACTATCAAACTTGTATTGGATACCTTGACCGTCCCAAGTAGGAGCCGCCCAAATCCAGCCCTTAATTTCGATCGTCTTCGTCTCGTTGCTCATTTTCATCCCCTCGCAGCTTCGGTCACTTCGTCGGTGTAGTTGTCTTCCATCCACTTGCCCCACTTCTCGGGCCAGGTCTTCCACGGCTCGCCAATCAGCGTCTTGTTCTCCAGAATCTGCACGTCGAACAGCGAGATGATATCCGGCTGACCGGGTTCGCCCGGGTCGCCGTTGCGCTCATAGCGCGTCTCCGGATAGCCCTTGGTGTATTCAAACGTGAGCTGCAGCAGCAGCCCATCGTCGCACTCATGTTCGATCTTGATCAGCATGGCTATTCCCCTTAGCGATACATGATGAGCGGCAGCGCGATGCCATCGGCGGCCAGGTTAGCGGAGACGTGGCTGAATGGCTTCGGAATGTTCCTCCACGCCTTGCTGAACCGAAAGCCGGTCCAGCGAAGCACCGTCTTGCCGATGATGATGCCCGCGATGTGCTGGGCGTTGTCTTTGATGTTCATTTCGCTTCCCCTCGTTGTGTTGTGCTGATGGGCTCTACTGTAGCTACCTGCCCGCAGGTTGTCAAGCACTGCGCACGCAGAACATATCTTGTAAATGCGCGCAGGTTTCACTTGTGCATCATCCCTCCATGTACTAGTATTGAATCAGCCGGGCAGACGAATGAGACAACCGGTGATTTTCTAGCGTGTCATCCGGGAGATACAAAAGTGGGCACTACCTGCATTCTGAGAATCGAAGGGTCCTACGGGTTTTGGAGTATCCACGTATGTGGCCACCAGCTAGAAAAGGTTTACATTCCATTCGGGCACATCGTCTGCGCTTAATCGTCATAACAAGAAGTCAATAACATGAAGAAACTTGTAGTCGGGGCATTGCTGGCCGCGCCGTTGGTGGCTCAGGCAGTGGGATTTGAGGCAGAACTGGGCGGCGCCAGCTTTACCGACCGTGGCGACGGCTTCTGGTATCAGGAGGCGTTTCCCTATGATCTTCGGCTCAAAACGCCGGTGATCAGCGCCGGGATTCGCCAGGATCTCTACCAGGCCGGGCAATATGGCGTGGCGTTGCATGCGAGCTACGTTTATATGGGCAAAGTGCATACCGAAGCCTTAGCCGTGGCGGACGACGCGAATTACAACATCCAGACCAAAGCCTGCAATGGCGAATGCCTGCCGCTGGCCAAATGGCACGGCACTGGGTTCAGCCACGGGCTGCGCCTGACGCTGGAGCCATACGCCTATGTCTACGGCTGGCGCGTGGGCATCGAGGCCGGGTACTACATTTCCAAGAACTTCTGGAAGATGGAAATCCACGACTGGCAACCGTCGCGCAACGTGGCGCCGCAGAATCTGACGGTCTACGACGACGGGAGCTGGCGCGCGTACCCCACGTTCGGGGTATCCATCGGGCGCGGGAATTTCGATGGGTGCTGCG
>Ga0247692_1000024_pt1 | contig 35416 bp, 31 predicted proteins | sample CNK33_metaG_FD_183041 | JGI IMG/M metagenome (GOLD analysis project Ga0247692, IMG submission 183041) | Soil microbial communities from Purdue University Martell Research Forest, Indiana, United States - CNK33 | ecosystem: Environmental > Terrestrial > Soil > Temperate forest > Bulk soil...
CATCCGCGAGCGGATGCACGTCTTCACGCGACAATTGGAGTTCGTGCTGGATATTGAGCCATCCGGCGCTGGAAATCAGCAGATGGCTTTCGACGCCGCCCAGTTTGCGCAGCGTCTGGAGCAGCCGGACGCCATAGATGGCGCCCGTCGCTCCCGTGATGGCGATGATGAGACGGCGAGGCGCCGCGGCGCGTGTTTCCATGACGTGCGGCGCCGTCTCTCGTCGCTTAGGCGGCAGCGAAGAGTTGCTGCAGTTCGCCCGACTGATACATCTCCATCATGATGTCCGAGCCGCCGACGAATTCACCGTTGACGTACAGCTGCGGGATGGTCGGCCAGTTCGAGAATTCCTTGATGCCCTGGCGCACGGCGTCGTCTTCGAGGACGTTGACCGTCTTGAACTGATCGACGCCGCATGCCTTCAGAATCTGCACCGCGCGACCCGAGAAGCCGCACATCGGGAATTGCGCGTTGCCTTTCATGAAGAGCACGACGGGGTTTTCGTCGACGATTTGCTTGATACGTTGTTGCGTGTCCATGACTGACCTTGCGGTTCCGGTGTGTATAAGAGATAGAGTGAAATGATAGCGGATTTCTCTGATAGCGACCGGCGGCTGGATCGGCGCGATCGGGCGCCGTCGCAGAGCGTCGTGCCAACGCGTATCAGCCCGGCCAGCGACCGCCGCTGATGCGTTCGATATCCGCCAGATCGCATTCCGAACGCACGTCGGCAAAACCTTGCGCCGTAAGGATCGCGCGAACGGCTTCGGCCTGATCGTAGCCGTGCTCCATCCACAGCACGCCGTTCGGCACGAGCCGCGACGGCGCGCCGGCGACGATCGCACGGATCGCCGAGAGGCCGTCGGCTTCGTCGGTGAGCGCGCCGCGCGGCTCGAAACGCAGATCGCCTTGCGAAAGGTGCGGGTCGCCACTCGCGATGTACGGCGGGTTGCTGACGATCACGTCGAACGTGAGCGAGGCGTCGAGCGCCGCGTACCAGTCGCTTTGCGCGAATTGCAGATCGCCGCCGGGACGTTTCGGTTCGAGAAGCCTGATGGCGTTGCGTCTGGCAACGTCCAGCGCTTCGACCGAGCGGTCGACGGCCCAAACGCGCGCGTCCGGCCGTGACCACGCGATCGAAACAGCAATTGCGCCCGTGCCCGTGCCTAGATCGAGCACGCGCGAGCGTGCGGCGCGGCCTTCGAGCGCCTGCACGGCCGTTTCGACGAGCAGTTCGGTTTCGGGGCGTGGAATCAGCACGTCCCGCGTGACCTGGAAGTCGAGCCCGAAGAATTCGCGCGATCCGATCAGTTGCGCGATCGGCTCGCCCGCCACGCGCCGTGCTTCCAGATCGCGAAAGGCCGCCACCTTGGCGGCATCGAGCGCGTCGTCGGCGCGCGTGATCAGTTCCGTACGACGCCAGTCCAGCGCGTGTCCGAGCAGAATGCGCGCTTCCAGCGCGGGCAGCGGCGACGCGTGAAGCAACGTGGCGACGGTATCGACGGTATTCATGCGCGCCGCTCAGTCCGCGTCGCCGAGCGACGCGAGCAGTTCCGCCTGATGCTCGGACACGAGCGCCGCGATCAGCTCGTCGAGATCGCCTTCCATCAGCGCTTCGAGGCGATACAGCGTCAGGTTGATCCGGTGATCGGTGAGACGGCCTTGCGGGAAGTTGTACGTGCGAATGCGCTCCGAGCGGTCGCCCGAGCCGATCAGGCTCTTGCGCGTCGCGGCTTCTTTCGCGTGCTGCTCGTGGTACTGCTTGTCCTTGATCCGCGCGGCGAGCACTTTCAGCGCGCGATCCTTGTTCTTGTGTTGCGAACGGTCGTCCTGACATTCGACGACGATGCCCGTCGGCAAGTGAGTGACGCGCACGGCGGAGTCGGTCTTGTTGATGTGCTGGCCGCCCGCGCCGGACGCGCGAAACGTATCGATGCGCAGATCGGCGGGATTGATCTCGACTTCGCCGATTTCATCCGCTTCCGGCATCACCGCCACCGTGCACGCCGACGTATGGATGCGGCCCTGCGTTTCCGTCGCGGGCACGCGCTGCACGCGGTGGCCGCCCGACTCGAACTTGAGCTTGGAATACGCGGCGTCGCCCGCAATCCGCACGATCACTTCCTTGTAGCCGCCCAGATCCGATTCGCTCGCCGACATCATCTCGACCTGCCAGCGGTTGCGTTCCGCGTAGCGCAGATACATGCGCAGCAGGTCGCCCGCGAACAGCGCCGATTCATCGCCGCCCGTGCCCGCGCGGATTTCGAGGAAGATATTGCGCTCGTCGTTCGCGTCTTTCGGCAGCAGCATTTTCTGCAACTCGCCTTCGAGCTTTTCCATCTGATCGCGCGCCGAGCGGATTTCCTCCTCCGCGAAGTCCTTCATCGATGCATCTGACAGCAGTTCCTGCGCGGTGGCCGCGTCGTTCATCGACTGACGCCAGAGAGCGTAATGCTCGACGACAGGCTGCAGCTCCGAATGTTCACGCGTGAGCTTGCGGTACTGGTCGATGTTCGACGTGATGTCTTCGCGGCTCAACAGGTCGTTCAGTTCGGCCAGGCGGGTGGTGAGCTGGTCGAGCTTGGCTTGCATGCTCGTTTTCATTGGGGCGGTCGGAGCGGGCTCCGGAAAGAACGGCTGATTCGGGAAATCGGGACGATAACCCGGGACGAAAGCCCCGGACAATGGGATGAAGCACCACGCGGGCCTAGTCGGCAACCCGCGCGATGCCGCGGTGTGTAGCGCCGCTAACGCTCGGAAGAAGAGTGAGCGTGCTTGTAGAAGCCGCTCATCAGTTCGATGAGCGAGTCGCGTTCTTCACTGCTGGCGCGGTTGAGCGCGTGCGTCGGACCGTGGATCAGCTTGTTGGTGAGCGCCTGCGACAGCGCTTCGAGCACGGCAGCGGGATCGTCGCCGCGCGCGAGCAACTTTTGCGCCTTTTCGACTTCGGCGCGGCGCAGCGCGTCGGCCTGCGTGTGCATGTGACGGATGACGGGCACGATGCTGCGTGCGTCGAGCCACTGCATGAAATTCTGCACGCGCGTTTCGATGATCGTCTCGGCCTGCGCGACGGCGGCTTGCCGCGACGCATTGCCTTCGCGGACGATCGCGCCGAGGTCGTCGACGGTGTACAGGAACACGTCTTCGAGCTTGCCGACTTCCGGCTCGATGTCGCGCGGCACGGCGAGATCGACCATGAAAATGGGGCGGTGACGGCGGGCCTTCACCGCGCGCTCGACGGCGCCAAGACCGATGATGGGCAGCGTCGATGCCGTGCACGACACAATGATGTCGAACTCGTGCATGCGCGTGGGCAATTCCGACAGCGGAATCGCGCGGCCATTGAAGCGGTCGGCAAGACGCTGGCCGCGTTCTGCCGTGCGGTTCGCAACGACCAGCTCGCGCGGCTGTTGCGCGGCAAAGTGTGTCGCGCACAGTTCGATCATCTCGCCCGCGCCGATGAACAGCACGCGCTGATTCGACACCTTGTCGAAAATGCGCTGCGCGAGGCGCACTGCGGCCGCGGCCATCGAAACCGATTGCGCCCCGATTTCAGTCGTGGTGCGCACCTCTTTCGCGACGGCGAAGGTGCGCTGGAACAACTGGTTCAGATACGTGCCGAGCGCGCCGGCTTCCGACGCCGTGCGCACCGCATCCTTCATCTGGCCGACGATCTGCGTCTCGCCCAGCACCATCGAATCGAGCCCCGACGCGACGCGAAACGCGTGGCGCACGGCTTCCGACTGCGGCAGCGCGTACACGTGCGGCGCGAGTTCGTGGATGGTGATGTTGTGGTACTTCGACAGCCAGTGGATGGCGGCCTCGCGGGCGGCCTGGTCGTCGGTGGCGCAGTAGAGCTCGGTGCGGTTGCAGGTGGACAGAATGGCCGCTTCCGGCGCCGTGCGGGCGGTGCGGCCGAGGAAGATGTCCTTGAACGTCGAGAGCGCCGGCTTGATCTGCTCGACCGGAAACGCCACGCGTTCGCGCAAGGCGACGGGCGCGGTGTGATGGTTGATTCCGATCGTTAGCAGTTGCACGGGGAACTATGGCGTTTTTGGCGCGACGTATTGGGGCTATGGTTAGGCCCAATATTATAGCGTTTCCGCGATTCTTTCAGTCGGCGCGGGTTTATCCGCGCTATCCGTGTTTTCGACTGGAATCTAGTCCAGACGATAGCCGTAACCGTACAGCGGTGTAAGGGTGTAGCCGAATTCCGGCCGCAGTTCGAGCTTGGTGCGGATGCGCGACGCGTGCGTGTCGAGCGTGCGCGACTTTACGTCGCGGCGGCGCGACCAGACGGTTTCCAGAATGTGCGCGCGCGACACCGGCCATGACATATTGGTAAACAGCAGCAGCGCAAACGGGAGTTCTTTCGGCGTCAGGGTGATGCTCTGCCCCCGAAAGCTGACGATGGAGCGGCCGGCGTCGAACGCATACTCGCCGAACATTTCGCGCACGCGGTTGCGCGGGCGACGGATCCCGGCGCGGCGCATCAGCGCTTCGATGCGGGCCAGCATTTCAGGGCCGCGCACGGGCTTCGACAGGCGGTCGTCGGCGCCCGACTGCAACATTGCGACCAGCTCGCTTTCGCGCGGCATTGTCATCATGGCGATGACGGGCAGGCCCGGCAGAACCTGGCGCACCCGCATGATCACGTCTTCCGCGGCGGCGTCGCCGCAATACGCGTCGGTGACGAGAAGATCGAAGAACTCGCCTGCGGCGCCCATCAGAAAAGGCGCGCTTGAGGGGAAATGATGACAGGCATGTGCGTCCAGCGAAGGCTGGCGTGTTCAGCAGGAGCTAGACCTGCCGGGGTAAAAGTCAGGCGCCCCGTAGCTCGGATAGCAGGGTGGCGGGAAACCAAGACTCTGAAGCCTATCGACAGGTGGCCCCTTGGGGGCCGCGCGAGTCATCGGGCCGTAACAAAAGTGAACGTGGATGTGGCCTCGAAAAATCAAGACCCGAAGGCCGAGCCCTCATGCTTGGGGCGAAGGCAGCATGGACAACCGAAATCTGACCGATACGGTTACTCCACTTCGGCGGGGTGAAAGCGATGGCACGATGACAAGGACACGCTAAGCAACTGGAGAAGCCCTCCTCGCCCCGGCGCGAAATCGCCGGAGCAAGGTAGGTCCTATAACCGGTGACCCCGGGAAGTGGCCCGAAGGCGAGAGGGTGGCGGACGGGTCCGTACTAGCTGTGAAGTCGGGTAACTCCGATGGAGCGAAGGGACCCTGCTGTTTTGTAACGTCCTCAACAACATGGGAGGCAAGGACGAGATGACAAAGGCGTCCAGCAGTTTGCAGGACCTGAGGCGAGGAATATACGTCAAGGCGAAGGCTGAACCGTCCTGGCGTTTCTGGGGTTTGTACGTTCATGTCTGCAAGATGGAGACACTACGCGAAGCGTACGAGTTGGCCAGAATAAACAACGGAGCGCCGGGCATTGACGGCGTGACGTTCGAGGTCATTGAGGCGCAAGGTGTGGAGGCGTTCCTCGAGCAGATACGGTACGAACTGGTTGAACGTACCTACCGGCCACTGCCGGCACGGCGGCGGGAGATACCGAAGGATGGGGGGAAATTCCGCGTCCTTTCGATACCCGCTATTTGTGATCGAGTGGTCCAGGGTGCGCTCAAGCTGATACTGGAGCCGATCTTCGAGGCAGATTTCCAGCCGGGGTCGTATGGCTATCGTCCCAAGAGGACCGCGCATGAAGCGGTGCAGCGAGTGGCGACGGCGATCGTGCATGCGAAAGCCCTGGTCATAGATCTGGATTTACGCGCTTACTTTGACACCGTGCGGCATCATCTGCTGCTCGACAAGGTGGCGAGGCGGATCAACGACCGGGATGTCATGCATCTGCTAAAGCTGATGCTGACGGCATCGGGCAAACAAGGCGTTCCGCAGGGTGGGGTAATCTCGCCGCTACTCAGCAATATCTATCTCACAGAGGTAGATCAAATGCTGGAGCGAGCGAAGGAAACCACGCGCGACGGGAAGTACACCAATGTTGAGTATGCCCGTTTTGCTGACGATCTTGTCGTGCTGATCGATGCCCACCCGCGCCATGCCTGGCTGCTCGGGGCCGTGACCCGACGCCTACGGGAGGAGTTTGCCAAACTACAGGTCGAAATCAATGAAGAGAAGAGCCGCACCGTGAATCTGGCATGTGGAGAGAGCTTCGGCTTTCTCGGATTCGACTTCCGCCGCATCCGAAGCGGCTGGAGCAAGGTGTGGCGACCGCAATACACGCCCAAGCTGAAGAAGCGAACGGCGTTATTGCGCAAGCTCAAGGAAGTGTTCAGGCGACATCGGTCACAACCGGTGGATCGGGTTGTAGCACTGATCAATCCGGTACTACGTGGCTGGGTGAGTTACTTCGCAGTAGGACATTCCAGTGGGTGCTTCGGCTTCGTGAAGAACTGGGTCGAAAAGAAGATCAGGCGCCACATGCAGCGATCCCGGAAGCAACAGGGCTTCGGCTGGGAGAAGTGGAGTAAGCGGTGGCTGTACGACGAACTGAAGCTGTTTCATGGCTACAAGGTTCGCTACCAGACAACGACGAAAGCGACCCCAGCATGATAGGTCCCATAAACCTTGACATGAAGCAGGCAGGAGAGCGTAGTGCCGGAAAACGGCCCGCTGCGTTCGACGAGGCGGGAGCTGGAAACGTGGCTATGGCAGCCGGACTGAGGCCCACTGCGAAAGCAGGGGAACTGCCACCGGAGCCTAACGTGCGCGCGCCAGTTCTCGACCCTACGCCCCCCGGCAAGCAGTAGCCGGCCGACGATTTCCGCATGCCGGAGGTCAGGCTCAATAAGGGCAATTCGCATGGACGGTGGGATGGGCGCAGCGATCTGGCACGGGAGGCTTTCAGCTTGCTTAACCTAACCCCGGCCCCTAAACTCAACCGCTACGCAGAAAGCCGCGCGGACCTTCTAGTGAAAGAGAAAAAATGCTAGCCATCGATAAAACAGCCGCCTATCAGAACAGTCTTAATTTGATGGGCGGTGGACGCTAATGGGCTGGCCCGGACTGATCATTCTTGGCGCCGTCGTTGGCGCGGCCAGCTGGTGGCTACATCCGCTGCGGCGCGCGAGCCATGTCGCGCTGTGGATGGCGATGCTGATCGGCGTGGCGGGTGCTGTCATTGCGCATATGGCCGGCAACGTCACTCAGCTCTTCCACGACGGCGACACGCTCGAGTGGCCCGTCTGCACCGCTATCGCGCTTGTTGCCGTTGCCGTGACCGTCGGCTTGTTCTCCCGTCGATGAATTCTTGCAGGTGAAACCGATGAACGTACGACTCCCCGAAACCGCCTCGATCCCCGAGCGCATTGCGCAACTGCGCAGCGCCATGAAGCAGGCTGGCCTCGCCGCCTGGCTCGTGCCATCGGCGGATCCGCATCTTTCCGAATATCTGCCCGGCCGCTGGCAAGGCCGCGAATGGCTGTCGGGCTTCACCGGCTCGGTCGGCACGCTGGTCGTGACGGCAGATTTCGCCGGGCTGTGGGTCGACAGCCGCTATTGGGTGCAGGCCGAGGCGCAACTGGCAGGCACGGGCATCCAGCTGATGAAGATGTTCGGCGGGCAGCAAAGCGCGCCGCACATCGACTGGCTAGCGCAGAACGTGCCGGCGGGCGCGACGGTCGGCGTCGACGGTGCGGTGCTCGGCGTGGCGGCGGCGCGCGCGCTGACCGACGCGCTGAAGGCTCGCGGCGTCGAGTTGCGCACGGACCTCGATCTGCTCGACACCGTCTGGCCTCAGCGTCCGTCGCTGCCGACGGGCGCCGTCTACGAACACGTCGCGCCGCACGCGAGCGTCTCGCGCGCGCAGAAGCTGGACCAGATTCGCCGCGCGATGCAGGAGAAGGGCGCGCAGTGGCACTTTATTTCCACGCTCGACGATCTCGCCTGGCTGCTGAACCTGCGCGGCGCGGACGTCAACTACAACCCGGTATTCGTCGCGCACGCGCTGATCGGGCTGGAGCGCGCGTCGCTGTTCGTGGTCGACGGCAAGGTGCCGGCGGAACTGGCCGAGTCGCTCGCGCGCGACGGCATTCGCGTCGAGGCGTACGCGAAAGCGGCCGACGCGCTCGCCGCGCTGCCGAACGGCCAGACGCTGCTAATCGACCCGCGCCGCATTACGTATGGCCTGTTGCAATCGGTGCCTGCTTCGGTGGCGATCGTCGAGGCGGTGAATCCCTCCACTTTCTTCAAGTCGCGGAAGACGGAAGCCGAAGCCGAGCACGTGCGCGCGACGATGGAGCAGGACGGCGCGGCACTCGCCGAATTTTTCGCGTGGTTCGAAGGCGCGTTGGGCCGCGAAAAGATCACCGAGCTGACCATCGACGAAAAGCTCACGGCGGCGCGCGCGCGCCGGCCGAGCTTCGTCACGCTGAGCTTCGCGACCATCGCCGGCTTCAATGCGAACGGCGCGATGCCGCACTACCGCGCGACGCCTGCGTCGCATTCGACTATCGAAGGCAACGGCCTGCTGCTGATCGACTCGGGCGGCCAGTATCTGAGCGGCACGACTGACATCACGCGCGTCGTGCCGATCGGTACGATCAACGACGAACATCGGCGCGACTTCACGACCGTGCTGAAGGGCATGATGGCGCTGTCGCGCGCGAAGTTTCCGCGCGGCATCCGTTCGCCGATGCTGGACTCGATCGCGCGCGCGCCGATCTGGGAAGCGGGCGCGGACTACGGACACGGCACGGGCCACGGCGTCGGCTACTTTCTGAACGTCCACGAAGGCCCGCAGGTGATTTCGCACTACGCGCCCGCCGAGGCGTGGACAGCGATGGAAGAGGGGATGATCACGTCGATCGAGCCGGGTATCTATCGTCCGGGCAAGTGGGGCATCCGCATCGAGAATCTGGTGTTGAACCGCGCGGCGGGGAAGACCGAGTTCGGCGATTTCCTCGAATTCGAAACGCTGACGCTGTGTCCGATCGACACGCGCTGCGTTGCGTTGAACCTGTTGAACGACGACGAGCGCGCGTGGCTCAACGCGTATCACGAGATGGTGCGCACCCGCGTGTCGCCGCACGTGTCGGGCGACGCGAAGGCGTGGCTCGAGACGCGCACGCAGCCGGTCTGACGCGCTGCGCCGCGTTCCGCTGTGCGATCGATCGAAAGCAATGCGAGTCGATCGTGCAGCGGGTTTTCACACAGAATCCCATTCGCAGCTATGCTGACGAGTCGCTTCTAAGCGGCGGCTCGGCCTTGTAACGTCGCCGTTTCGCTCAATCCATCACCAACGAATAGCGAGGCTCGCATGCCCGGTGTTGCCGTCATCGTCATCGACGTACAGCAGATGTTCTTCAGCGGACCTTCGCCCGCGTATCGCGGCGAAGCAGTGATCGACGGCATTAACCGGCTCACGGCCGCGGCGCGCAAGGCGAATGCGCCCGTCTTCTTCGTGCAGCACGAGAGCGACGCGAACGGACCGCTCGCGCGCGGCAGCGACGCCTGGCAGTTGCCCGCCGCGCTCGTGCGCGAGCAAGCGGACGCGTCGATCTACAAGACGGTCGGCGATTCGTTCCATGAAACGCCGCTTGCCGATCAGCTCCGTCAACAAGACATCGATAGCGTGGTGATCTGCGGTTACGCGTCCGAGTTCTGCGTCAACGCAACCGCGCGGCGCGCCGAACTGCTCGGCCTGCGCACGACAATCGTCGCCGATCTGCACACCACGCAAGACAAGCCGCACCTCGCCGCCGACAAGATCGTCGAGCACCAGAACTTCGTCTGGATGAACTCGTCGATGACGGGCGAGCGCGTCAAGGTGCGTCCTCTCGCCGACATTCTGCAAACGGAGTTCGCATGACCATCAAGGCAGTCGTATTCGATTTCGGCGGCGTGCTGATCGACTGGAGCCCGCAGTATCTGTATCGCGAGCTGATTCCCGACGATGCCGAGCGAGCATGGTTCCTGTCCAACGTCTGTACGATGGACTGGGTCATCCGTCAGGACGGCGGCCAGCCGATCGCTGAAGGCACGGCCGAACTGGTCGCGAAGTTTCCCGAGCACGAAGCGCTGATTCGCGCGTTTTACGAGCGCTGGCATCAAATGGTGGCGGGCGAGCTCGACGACGGCGTCGCGACAGTGGAGAAGCTCGAAGCCGCGAATGTGCCGCTCTTCGGCCTGACGAACTGGTCGGACGAGACCTTCCCGTATGCGTGGGAGCACTACCCCGTGCTGCGGCGGTTCAAGGACATCGTCGTGTCGGGGCGCGTGAAGATGGTCAAGCCCGACCCGGCGATTTTCGCGGAGATGCTAAGCCGTATCCGTGCGCATCTGCCGGACATCGAGGCGCACGAACTGGTTTTCATCGACGACAACCTCAAGAACGCAGCCGCCGCGACGGAACTGGGCTGGCACGGCGTGCATCACACGAACGCCGCGCAAACCGAAGCGAAACTCCGGGAACTGGGTCTTCCCGTGTAGGACCGCGCTGAAGCGCGGCCTCACTGACCCAGCAAATTCTTCAGCGCGTTCCCAAGTCCTTTCACCGTTTCACCCGCGCCCTTCGCGACACCCTCGGCGCTGACGCCCAGCGCCTTCGCGAAGTTCGCGCGCAGCTCCGTCATCACGCTTTCATTGAGCTTGAACTTCGGGTCGCGCAGATTACCGTCGATCACGAAGTGCAGCGTAATGTCGTTGCCGTGTTGTTTTAGCGCGGCGACGGCGGCGCGCGCCGGGATCTGCATGAACGTGTCGAGCGGGTCGTCCGTCGCGGCCAGTTGCAGATGATGCAGCGTGACCGTGCCCGGCGCGTGAATGTGATAGCTCGTCACCGTCGCCTGCAGGTTGAGGTCGAGCGTGCCGCCCGTCACCTGCGTTCTCGCGCCGGCCTTCTTCAACAGATACGGATCGAGCGTCACGACATCGACGCCGCGCAGCGTCGTGGTCGTCTGCGAGTCCTTGCTGGCGATCTTCATCCAGCCGTCGAACGTCACCGTGCCCGTGTGCGCCGGCCCTTTGATCGAGCCTTTGACGGACAGACTGGTCGGTTCGGTGAGATCGGGCAGATGGATGTGGTCGACGCTCGCGCTCGCGTCGCTGACTGTCACCTTGTAAGGCGGCTTGCGGATCATCTCGTCGTAGAAGACGAACTGGCCGTCCGCGAACGCGATGTGGTCGATGAGTTTCTCGGCGGGTAGCGGCGGCCGGTTCGGCGCCGCGCTGCTCGCTTCGCTTGCCGGCTGGCCGGGACGGCTCACCGTTTGACGCAGCTTCGGCAAGATTTCCAGCCTGCCGCTCGCGGTGCGCACGACTACGAGACTGAAGCCGCGTACCACGACGCTTTGCAGATGCACGCGATGCGCGAGCAGATCGCGAATGTCGGGTGTCATCGTGATTTCGTCGGCGGTGAAAGCGTCGGGTGTCGGCCAGTCGCTGGGCGCCGTCAGCCGGACGTGGCGCAGCGTGATCGCCGAAAAGCCGACGTCGATGCGCTCAGCCGTGCCGAGCGGCGCGAGCGCCTCGGCGACGCGCTCTTTCACTTCGTGTTGCACGAAATACAACCCGCCGAGTGCAAACACGACGAGCAGCACGATCGCGCCTGCGACGGCCAACGTCACGCGCTTGCCCATCGACATCGCCATGCCACCTCCTCGTCCGTGCGCTGGCCGTGGTTCGGGTTACATAAGGGTGGATCTTGCCGCGCTTGGCGAGCGGCGCAGGCAGCGGGTGCCTACGTCTGAAACTGCCTGGATCGAACGCGACTTGCGAGTGACGGGAGCAACTCTTATGCCGTCCGCATCGAACCGTGCAAAACGGCCCGGCTGCGGACGGCGATACAGCGCAATAGCGGAGGCTTAACGGGTGATCGGCTTGTAGCGCAGACGCTTCGGACGCGCCGCTTCTTCGCCGAGACGTGCGCGCTTGTCCGCTTCGTACTCCTGGTAGTTACCGTTGAAGAACGTGACTTGCGAATCGCCTTCGAACGCGAGGATGTGCGTCGCGATACGGTCGAGGAACCAGCGATCGTGCGAGATCACCATGACCGAGCCGGCGAATTCGAGCAACGCGTCTTCGAGCGCGCGCAGCGTTTCGACGTCGAGGTCGTTCGACGGTTCGTCCAGCAGCAACACGTTGCCGCCCGCGATCAGCGTCTTCGCCAGATGCAGCCGGCCGCGCTCCCCGCCCGACAGATTGCCGACGATCTTTTGCTGGTCGCCGCCCTTGAAGTTGAAGCGGCCGATGTACGCGCGCGACGGCGTTTCATACTTGCCGACCGTCAGCACGTCCGCGCCGCCGGAGATCGCTTCGAACACCGTCTTCGAGCCGTCGAGCGCGTCGCGGCTCTGATCAACGTACGCGAGCTTGACGGTCGGGCCTTGCACGATTTCGCCCGAATCCGGCTGCTCCTTGCCCGTCAGCATGCGGAAGAGGGTCGACTTACCGGCGCCGTTCGGGCCGATGATGCCGACGATCGCGCCTGCCGGAATCTTCAGGCTCAGGTCGTCGATGAGCAGGCGATCGCCATACGACTTGCTGACGTTCTTGAACTCGATCACTTCATTGCCGAGGCGGTCGCCGACGGGGATGAAGATTTCCTGGGTTTCGTTGCGCTTCTGGTATTCCTGGCTGTTCAGTTCCTCGAAGCGGGCAATGCGCGCCTTCGACTTTGCCTGACGGCCCTTCGGGTTCTGGCGCACCCATTCCAGTTCTTTCTTGATCGCCTTTTGACGCGCCGATTCGCTCGCTTCTTCCTGTTTCAGGCGCTCTTCCTTCTGGTCTAGCCAACTGCTGTAGTTGCCCTTCCACGGAATGCCGTGGCCGCGGTCGAGTTCGAGAATCCACTCGGCGGCGTTGTCGAGGAAGTAGCGATCGTGGGTGACGGCGACGACGGTGCCGGGGAAGCGTGTGAGGAACTGTTCGAGCCATTCGACGGATTCGGCGTCGAGGTGGTTGGTCGGTTCGTCGAGCAGCAGCATGTCGGGCTTTTGGAGCAGCAGCTTGCACAGCGCGACGCGGCGCTTTTCGCCGCCCGACAGGTTCTCGATCTTCGCGTCCCACGGCGGCAGGCGCAGCGCGTCGGCGGCGACTTCGAGCTGTTGCTCCGGGCTCCCGCCGTCCGATGTCGCGAGGATGGCTTCGTACTTCGCCTGCTCGGCGGCGAGCGCGTCGAAGTCGGCGTCCGGCTCGGCGTAGGCGGCGTAGATTTCATCGAGCTTCTTTTGCGCCTGGAACACATCGCCGAGACCGTCCTCGACGGCTTCGCGCACGGTTTGTTGCGGATCGAGCTGCGGCTCCTGCGGCAGATAGCCGATGTTCAGGTTCGGCATCGGCGTGGCTTCGCCTTCGATGTCCTTATCGACGCCGGCCATGATCCTGATCAGCGTGGACTTGCCCGAGCCGTTCAGGCCGAGCAGGCCGATCTTGGCGCCGGGGAAGAATGACAGCGAGATGTCTTTCAGGATTTGACGCTTGGGCGGCACGATCTTGCCGACCCGGTTCATGGTGAAGACGTATTGGGCCATTTGCTTACGCTTGAGTTGGGTTCGCGGTCCGCGCGACGGCGGACGGCGTTGGGTGAGTGGGTTTGGTGTGGCTGGTAGCTGCTTGTTGTTGCCGGGCGCTGCGGGTATTGGATTGGCGCGCGCCGCGGGCGGAAACCGTATTGTACTTCGTGTGTGTTCGACGCTTTTGTTTGGGGTAGGGGTTTGACACTGCGTGGGGCGTTGTTGTGCGGGTTTTGTCTCTGCGGGGCGTTGGGGTAGTAGCGGTTCGCACTTGGTTTCGCTGGCATCCGCGTATTGCCTTCGTGCTTCAAGCGTCGCCCCGCACAGGGGCGACGCTTGAAGCGAGCTAACAAATCGCGGATGCCAGCAAAAGCGAAAGCAAAAACAAAGGCGAAAGCAAAACCGCACAGCTCAATTGATCCGCCGCCCGGTTTCCTCATCGAAGAAATGAATATGCTGCGCGGGCAGCGCGACCTGAAGCCGTTCGCCAGCTTGCGGCTGATTCCCATGCGGCAAACGCACAGTCACATCGTGCTTGCCCCAGCGCCCATGCGCGAGATTATCTGCGCCGAGCAATTCGCAAGAATCAACGGCAAGTGTGGCCGAAGGTACAGCGGCGTCCGAGGGCGTCATGTGCTCCGGCCGAATTCCAAACACACACGCCCGACCCGCCGCGACTTCGCGGCCAACGCACGGCACACCCGCCAAAGGCAACTTCGGTCCTTCTCCTGCAACTTCAAAAAAAGCGCCATCCTCCGTGATCCAGCCGTTCAGCAAATTCATCCCCGGCGAGCCGATGAAGCCAGCAACAAACGTCGTGGCAGGCCGCTCATAGACCTCGGTGGGTGCACCGATCTGCTCCGCATGCCCGCGGTTCATCACGATCACACGCTGCGCGAGCGTCATCGCTTCGATCTGGTCGTGCGTCACGTAAAGGCTCGTCGTCTTGAGCCGGCCATGCAGACGCTGGATTTCGAGCCGCATCTGCACGCGCAGCCGGGCATCCAGATTCGACAGCGGCTCGTCGAACAGAAACACCGCCGGCTCGCGCACGATCGCGCGGCCCATCGCGACGCGCTGTCGCTGGCCGCCCGACAGCTCGCGCGGCTTTCTCGACAGCAGCGGTTCCAGTTCGAGAATCTTCGCGGCCGTCAGCACCCGCGACTCGATCTTCGATTTCGTCAGCCCCGCGATCTTCAGCGCGTAACCCATGTTCTCCGCAACCGTCATGTGCGGATAAAGCGCGTAGTTCTGGAACACCATCGCGATGTTCCGATCCTTCGGCTCCAGGTTGTTGACGACCTTGCCGTCGATCGCAATCTCGCCCTCGGTGATGGCCTCCAGTCCCGCGACCATCCGCAGCAAGGTCGACTTGCCGCAACCCGACGGTCCAACCATCACGACGAACTCGCCGTCCTCGACGTCCGCGTTGATGCCGTGCAGAACGTTCTGCTTGCCGTCGTACGATTTCTTCACGCCTTTGAGCGCCAGTGCAGACATGACTCTTTATCCTTATTTTTCCGCATCAACGAGACCGCGCACGAACCAGCGCTGCATCGCCAGCACAACGACGAGCGGCGGCAGCATCGCAAGCAGCGTCGCGGCCATCACGAGATGCCATTCGGTCGCGGTGTCGCCGGACGCGATCATGCTCTTGATGCCGACCACGGCCGTCGTCAGCGATTGCTGGCTGGTGATCAGGATCGGCCACAAGTATTGATTCCAGCCGTAAATGAACGTGATCACGAAGAGCGCCGCGAGGTTCGTCTTCGACAGCGGCAGCACCACGTCCCAGAAGAAACGCAGCGGCCCCGCGCCGTCGATACGCGCCGCTTCCATCAATTCGTCGGGCAGCGTCAGGAAGAACTGGCGGAACAGGAACGTCGCGGTCGCGGACGCGATCAGCGGCAGCGTCAGGCCAGCATACGTGTTGCTCAGATGCATCGACGACACGACCTGCACGGTCGGAAAGATGCGCACTTCGACGGGCAGCATCAGCGTGATGAAGATCAGCCAGAACGCGACGCTGCGGCCCGGAAATCGGAAGAACACGATCGCGAACGCCGAGATGATCGACACGGCGATCTTGCCGATCGCGATTACGAGCGCCATCACGAGGCTGTTGACGAGCATCGTGCCGAACGGGCTAGCCGCGTTGCCCGTGCCGTGCGTCCAGATTTTCGCGATGTTCTCGAACAGATGCGTACTTGGCACGAGCGACAGCGGCACGTTGAACACTTCATGCTCGCTCATCGTCGCCGCGCAGAACGCGACGTAGACAGGGAACACGACCAGCACCACGCCGATCAGCAACACGACGTGGCAGAAGATATCGAAGCCGCGGCGATTCTCGATCATGAGTATTGAACCCTCCGCTCGATGAAACGGAATTGCACGACGGTCAGCCCGACCACGATCGCCATCAGCACCACCGACTGCGCGCCCGAACTGCCAATGTCGAGACCCTGGAAGCCTTCGGCGAAGATTTTGTAGATCAGCGTGCGCGTCGATTGGGCGGGGCCGCCGCCCGTCGCGGCGTCGATGATCGGGAAGGTGTCGAAGAACGCGTAGACGAGATTGACGACGAGCAGAAAGAACGTCGTCGGGGACAGCAGCGGCAGCGCGACGCCGAAGAAGCGGCGCACGGGACCCGCGCCGTCGATCGCGGCCGCTTCGATCAGCGAGCGCGGAATGGCCTGCAGTCCGGCGTAGAAGAACAGGAAGTTGTAGCTGACCTGCTTCCACACGGAGGCAAGCACAACGAGGAACATCGCCTGTCCCGGATTGAGCGCGTGATTCCAGAGGATGCCCGCCTTGCCGAGCGCGAAGGTCACGAGGCCGATGCTCGGGTTGAACAGAAAAGACCACAGCACGGCGGCAATCGCGGGCGCGACCGCGTACGGCCAGATCAACAGCGTCTGATAGGCTCTCGCGCCGCGTGTCACGCGGTCGGCGCAGGCGGCGAACAGCAGCGAGATCACGAGACCCGACACGGTGACGAGCGCGCAGAAAATCAGCGTCGTTTCGAACGATGCGAGGTATAGCGGATCGCCGAATAGCTGCTTGAAGTTGCTCAAGCCGACAAATTCGCTCGACGTGCCGAACGCGTCCTGTGTCTGCGTCGATTGCCAGAGGGCTTCGCCCGCGGGCAGCAGAAAGAACAGCAGTGTGATCGCGAGTTGCGGCGCGACAAGCAGATACGGCAGGAGCCTGGTGCCGAAGCGGGAACGCTTGTCCATCGACGTCCTTAGCAACAGTGAACGGATGAGGCGCGCTTTACGCTAACGCGTTGAAAGCGCGCCTGTCTTGCGGATCAGCTACCCGCCTTCTCGAAGCGGCGCAGCAGTTCGTCGCCGCGCGACACCGACGAATCGAGTGCATCCTTCGGCGTCTTCTTGTCGGACCAGACCTGTTCAAGTTCTTCGTCGATGATCGTGCGGATCTGCGGCATGTTGCCCAGACGCAGGCCCTTCGTGTACGGCAGGGGCGGCTTGTTCAGCATCTGCTTGATAGCCGTGTCGCTGCCGGGATTCTTCTCGTAGAAGCCCTGTTGCTGGGTCAATTGATAAGCGGCCGTGGTGACGGGCAGATAACCCGTGTCCTGATGCCATTTCGCGGCGACAGGCGGCGAGCTGAGATAGGCGAGGAACTTCGCGACGCCCTTATAGACGGCCGGGTCCTTACCCGACAGCACCCACAAGCTCGCGCCGCCGATGATCGCGTTCTGCGGCGCACCCTTTACGCTCGCGTCGTACGGCATCATGCCCGTGCCGAAGTCGAACTTCGCGTACTTGCGGATCGTCGCGAGCGAGCCGGACGAGTTGGTGATGATCCCGCAATCGCCGCTATAGAACTTCGACACCGGTTCGTCCTTGCGGCCGACATAGGTGAACGCGCCTTCCTTCGCCATCTTCTGCAGGAACGTGATGTGCGCGATCTGCAGCGGCTTGTTGAATTCGAGCTTGGCGTCGGCGCCGTCGAAGCCGTTGTTCTCCGTCGCGAACGGCGCGCCGTGCCATGCGCTGTAGTTCTCGAGCTGAATCCAGCTTTGCCATCCAGACGAATAGCCGCACGACATGCCCGCTGCTTTCAGTTTCAGCGCGTCCTGCTCCAGTTCGGCCCACGTTTTGGGCGGCGTGTTCGGATCGAGGCCGGCCTTCTTGAAGGCTTCCTTGTTGTAGTAGAGGACGGGCGTCGAGCTATTGAACGGCATCGAGATGAGATGGCCAGTCTTCGAGTCGCTGTAATAGCTGGCGATGGTCGGCACGAAGGCTTTTTCGTCGAGCGTCATGTCCGCCTGCTTGAACACGTCGGAGACGGGAATGACGGCTTTCTTCGCCTGCATCATCGTCGCGGTGCCGACCTCGTAGACCTGCAGGATCGCGGGCGCGTTGCCGCTGCGGTACGCGGCGATGCCGGCTGCGAGCGTCTGATCGTAGGTGCCCTTGAAGACAGGGACGATCTTGTAGTCGCTCTGCGATGCATTGAAGTCGTTGGCGATCGTGTTCAGGCGTTCGCCGAGGGCGGCTTCCATCGCATGCCAGAACTGGATTTCAGTGGCGGCGTAGGCGGTTTGATGGACTCCGAAGGCCAGAACGGCCGCAACGGATAGCGAACGGAAGAGCGGCTTGCAATGCATCGAGAGTCTCCTTATGGCGGAACGCGCGGAATGCGGTCGCGCGATTCTAGTTGTGGTCGATGACAGGAAAGCGTCGGTGAATTTTCTATATGTAAGGCTCAGTGTCGAATGGGCAATTTAACATCGGAAGAATAATCGGAGAAAGGGCGATTACCCGCAGCATCGATGGGTGCGCGTGCAACGAGGGCGAAAAAAAAAGCCGCGTCGATGCGCGGCTTTGGGCAATTTGCGCCCCCGCGCGAAGCGGCGGGGAGGCATTTGACAATTGCTCGTCAGACGTTGAACAAAAAGTTCATCACGTCGCCGTCATGCACGACGTACTCCTTCCCTTCCGCGCGCATCTTGCCCGCTTCCTTCGCGCCTTGTTCACCCTTGTACGCGATGTAATCGTCAAAGCCGATCGTCTGCGCGCGAATGAAGCCGCGTTCGAAGTCCGTGTGAATCGCGCCCGCTGCCTGCGGCGCGGTATCGCCGACATGGATCGTCCACGCGCGCACTTCCTTCACGCCCGCAGTGAAATACGTCTGCAGGCCGAGCAGCTTGAAACCCGCGCGAATCACACGGTTCAGACCCGGCTCGTGCATGCCCATGTCGGCGAGGAACACTTCCTTGTCTTCATCGGCGAGATCGGCGATTTCCGCTTCGATCGCCGCGCACACGGCGACCACCGGCGCATTCTCCGTTTCCGCGTACTTGCGCACCGCGTCGAGGTGCGGATTGTTCTCGAAACCGTCTTCCTTGACGTTCGCGACATACATGGCCGGCTTGGCCGTAATCAGGCAGAACGGCCTGATCAGCAGAAGCTCTTCTTCCGTCAGGTCGAGGCCACGCACCGGCTTGGCCTGATCCAGTTGCGCGCGAACCTTTTCCAGCACTGCAGCGAGCTTCACCGCTTCCTTGTCGTTGCCGGATTTCGCGGCTTTCGCATAGCGTGTGAGCGCCTTTTCGACCGTTGCGAGGTCGGCGAGCGCGAGTTCCGTGTTGATCACTTCGATATCCGACACGGGATCGACCTTGCCCGCGACGTGAATCACGTTCTCGTCCTCGAAGCAGCGCACGACGTGCGTGATCGCATCCGTTTCGCGGATATTCGCGAGGAACTGGTTGCCGAGACCTTCGCCCTTGCTCGCGCCCGCCACCAGGCCCGCGATGTCGACGAATTCGACCACGGCGGGCACGATGCGCTCAGGCTTGACGATGCCGGCGAGCGCCGTCAGACGCGCATCCGGCACTTCGACCACGCCGACGTTCGGCTCGATCGTGCAGAACGGATAGTTTTCGGCGGCGATGCCCGCCTTGGTCAGCGCATTGAACAGGGTGGACTTGCCGACGTTAGGCAGGCCGACGATGCCGCATTTGAGGCTCATGAAGGTTCTCTACAAAATCAGGTGGTGACAGGCTTCGGCGAACGGAGCGCGGGCTACATGTGGCGCGGCGCGATGCTGTCCGCGGCCCGCAAGTCCGCTGGCGCCAGGCACGTGCCAGAAGCACGCGCCGAAAACACGCGGCACAGGCGGACTGTCGTAAGACACCCACCGCGCTGCAAACGCGCGCCGGAGGTGCCGGATAACCGAAAACCGCAATTGTAACCCTGTCCGGCGGCGCGCTCGCGGCAGCGGAGAGGCGGCGGCGCGCGCCGTTCGCTCCGCGAGCGCGTGCATATGTAGTCCACAATCGACGAGACTTGTGCCCGACCTGCATCAATCTCCGCTCAAACAACGCCGAAACCGCGCCAAAAGCCTGTCCCGCCGATCCGTCCCCGGCACCCCTCACGGCTATAATGCCCGGATGAATGCTCACCATCAGTCCTTCGACGTCGCTGTGATCGGCGGCGGGCTCGTCGGCAAGACGGCGGCGCTTGCGCTCACGCAAAGCGGCCTGCGCGTCGCATTGCTCGCGCAGCATTGTCAGCCTCTGCCCGCCGACGCCGTATTCGACTCGCGCGTCTACGCGCTGTCCGCGAGTTCGCAGGCGCTGCTCGAACGCTTGCGCGTGTGGCAGGCGCTCGATGCTTCGCGGCTCGCGCCCGTTTACGACATGCGCGTCTACGGCGACGCACATGCCGAACTGCATTTCTCGGCGTTCCAGGCATCCGTGCCGCAACTCGCGTGGATCGCTGAATCGTCGCTGATCGAACAGGCGCTCGACGCCGCGCTGCGCTTCCAGCCCAACCTCACGTGGCTCGACACGCGTGCGCAGGGGCTCGACGTCAAGACAGGCGGCGCGACGATCGGTCTCGCGAATGGCAACGTCCTCGAAGCGGATCTCGTGGTCGGCGCAGACGGCGCGCATTCGTGGGTGCGCGCGCAGATCGGCTCGAAGGTGAACCGGCGCGACTACCGGCAAACGGGCGTCGTCGCGAACTTCAAGGCCGGGCGGCCGCACGGCGAGACGGCGTATCAGTGGTTCCGCGACGGCGAGATCATCGCGCTGCTGCCGCTGCCGGACGGCCACGTGTCGCTGGTCTGGTCGGCGATGACCGATCACGCGAACACGCTCGTCAAACTCGATCCGGCGCAACTCGCGGCGGAAGTCGAACGCGCAACGATGGGCGCGCTCGGCACACTCGAATGCGTCACGCCCGCCCAAGGCTTTCCGCTTGCACTGCAAACCGTCGACCGGCTGGTCGCGCCACGCGTCGCGCTGGTCGGCGATGCCGCGCACCTGATCCATCCGCTCGCCGGGCAGGGCATGAATCTGGGCTTGCGCGACGTGGCGTCGCTGGTGGACGTGATCGTGAAGAAAGAGGCGTTCCGCGATATCGGCGACACGGTGCTGTTGCGTCGCTACGAGCGCTCGCGCAGCGAAGACATCCGCGCGCTGACCATCGCCACCGATGGCCTGCAAAAGCTGTTCGGGCTGCCGGGCAATATCGCGCGCGCGGTTCGCAACACGGGCATGGCATTCGTCGGCGCGCAGCCGCTGGTCAAGCGCTGGCTGGTTTCGGCGGCGCTGGGCTGAACAATGCGCCAGCCGCGCGGCAGAAGGAACGGCGCGGCGGCGAGGGCGTCTGACAGGATCGAACGCAAGGCATACCATCTGCGCAGCACTGCCTGATGCATTCCACACGCATCGATGCAAAAGGGAACACTCCGGCACACACCCGGAAACCCGCGCGGAACTTGAACACAGGCGCAGACGAGCGGCAAACGGGCCGCGCGCCGAATCGAATCAGGAGCAGCAGCATGAAGAAACGTATCCGCATCGCCGCGCTGGCGCTGGCCGTCGCGACCATCGGCCTCGGCTGTTCGGCGCAGGCCGACCAGACCACCGACAAGCTCAAGTCGACGCTGCAATCGCGTCTGAGCGAAGCGACGATCAAAAGCGTGTCGAAGTCGCCGATCGACGGGCTTTACGAGGTGAACCTCGGCTCGCAGATCGTTTATAGCGACGCGACGGGCGACCATCTGATTCTCGGCGACATGATCGACGCGAAGACGCGCAAGAATCTGACGGAAGCGCGCCTGTCCGAAACCAACCGCATCGATTTCGCGAGCCTGCCGTTCGCGGACGCGGTGAAAGTGGTGAAGGGCAATGGCAGCCGCAAGATCGCCGTGTTCTCCGATCCGAACTGCCCGTACTGCAAGCAGCTCGAAACGACGCTGAAGTCGATGGATAACATCACCGTTTACACGTTCCTGTACCCCGTCCTGTCGCCGGATTCGACGGTGAAGTCGAAGTCGATCTGGTGTTCCTCCGACCGCGCGAAGGCATGGGAAGCCTGGATGCAGGATCACCGTGCACCGACCGCGCCCGGCACCTGCGACACGGCCGCGATCGACAAGAACCTCGTGCTCGGACAGTCGATGAACGTGAGCGGCACGCCCACCGTGTTCCTCGCGGACGGACGTCGCCTGCCGGGCGCCGTGCCGGCGGACCAGCTGGACAAGGCATTGTCGTCGGTGCGCTGAGCTGCGCGCATCGTCTGAATCTGTTTGAAAGGAGGCGCGCGGCGCCTCCTGTCGTTTCTTCACGAGTTTCCACACACGAGCGCCGATGAAGCCGATCCGCTACACCATCGTTCCGAAGCAACCCGCCGCCCATCTTTTCGAAGTCACCGTGACCGTCGCCGAGCCCGATCCATCGGGCCAGCGCTTCATGCTGCCCGTGTGGATTCCCGGCAGCTACATGGTCCGCGAGTTCGCGCGCAACATCGTCACGCTGCGCGCGTTCAACGACGCGGGCCGCAAGGTGCGGCTCGAAAAGACCGACAAGCACTCGTGGCAGGCGGCGCCCGTCAAGGGCGCGCTGACGCTTCGCTACGAGGTCTACGCATGGGACCTTTCGGTGCGCGCCGCGCATCTCGACGACACGACGGGCTTCTTCAATGGCACAAGCGTGTTTCTGTCGCCGCTCGGGTTCGAGGATGCGCCGTGCGTCGTCGATATCCAGAAGCCAGCCGGTCCGCAGTTCCGCAACTGGCGCGTCGCGACGGCGCTGACGGAAGGGCGCGGCACGAAGCGCTACGGCTTCGGCGAGTACAGCGCGCAGAACTACGACGAACTGATCGATCATCCCGTCACGCTCGGCGAATTCGAACTCGCGACGTTCAAGGCGCACGGCGTGCCGCACGACATCGTGATCGCCGGGCGCGTGATCGGTTTGGACATGGCGCGGCTGTCGGCGGATCTGAAGCGCGTGTGCGAAGCGCAGATCGCGCTCTTCGAGCCTCGCTCGAAAAAGGCGCCGATGGACCGCTACGTCTTCATGACGCAAGCCGTCACCGATGGCTACGGCGGTCTGGAGCATCGCGCATCGACGGCGCTGATCTGCAATCGCGCGGATTTGCCCGTCGAGGGCCGCGACGAGACGACGGACGGCTATCGCACGTATCTCGGCCTGTGCAGCCACGAATACTTCCACACGTGGAACGTGAAGCGCATCAAGCCAGCCGTGTTCACGCCGTACGATCTCACGCAGGAAAATTACACGTCGCTGCTGTGGCTGTTCGAGGGCTTCACGTCTTACTACGACGACCTGGTGCTCGTGCGCAGCGGCGTGATCAAGGATACCGACTATTTCACGCTGCTCGGCAAGACGATCGGCGGCGTGCTGCGCGGCAGCGGGCGCCTGAAGCAGACGGTCGCCGAAAGCTCGTTCGACGCATGGGTCAAGTATTACCGTCAGGACGAAAACGCCGCGAACGCGATCGTCAGCTATTACACGAAGGGCTCGCTGGTCGCGCTCGCGTTTGATCTGACGATTCGCGCGCAAACGCAGAACCGCAAATCGCTCGACGACGTGATGCGCCTGCTGTGGCAGCGCTACGGACGCGACTTCTTCAAGGGCAAGAGTCAGGGTATCGAGGAAGCCGACGTCGAGGCGCTGTTCGCCGAGGCCACGGGCGCGGACCTGTCGGAGCTTTTCGCGGAAGGCGTGCGCGGCACGAGCGATCTGCCGCTCGACACGCTGCTGGCGTCGTTCGGCGTGACGCTCGAAGCGGACGTCGATCCGAAGGGTAAGCCGTCGCTCGGCGCGCGCATGCGTGGCGGCGCGGACTGCACGCTGGCGGCCGTGCATGACGGCAGCGCGGCGCAGAAGGCCGGTCTGTCGGCGGGCGACGTACTGATCGCCGTCGACGGCCTGCGCGTGACGGGCTCGAATCTCGACGCGCTGCTGTCGCGCTACCAGCCCGGCGCGAAGGTCGAGGTGCACGCGTTCCGGCGCGACGAGCTCCGCGTCGCGCAGCTCAAGCTGGACGGACCGGAAGTCTTGCGCTACAAACTCACCGCGAACGACAAACGCGCGGCGGCCGTAACGGCGCGCAAACGCTGGCTGAGCGGCAAGTAAGCGGTCGCCGAACCGTCTGCGCGGCAAGATCCCCGGCGGCGGATTGTTCTATCGTTGCAACAATCCGTCGCCGCGGCGCTACTTTTTCCCGGGCGGGTAAAAAAACACAATGGCTCCACTCGCGCAACACAGCGCGCCCCTCACTGGAGTCACAGATGACCACGATCCTGCAAATCAACTCGTCGGCTCGCTCGCAAGGCGCTCAATCGACGCTGCTGGCCAACGAACTGACGGCGAAGCTGCAACAATCGAATCCGGGCGCGCAAGTCGTCGTCCGCAATCTGCACGAAGACGCACTGCCGCACCTCGACGACGCGATCCTCGGCGCGTTCTTCACGCCCGCCGAACAGCGCACGGCTGAACAGCAAGCCATCGCAGCGCGCAGCGAATCGCTGATCGCCGAACTGCAAGCCGCCGACATCGTCGTGATCGGCGCGCCGCTGTACAACTTCGGTATCTCGTCGCAACTGAAGACGTACTTCGACTTCATCGCACGCGCTGGCATCACGTTCAAGTACGGCGCGAACGGTCCGGAAGGTCTCGTGACGGGCAAGAAGGTGTTCGTGGTATCGGCACGCGGCGGCAAGTACGTCGGCACGCCGGGCGACACGCAGACGCCTTACATGACGACGTTCCTCGGCTTCCTCGGCATGACCGACGTGAACTTCATCTACGCGGAAGGCCTGAACATGGGCCCGGACGCAGCGACCGCGGCACTGGCCGGCGCGCGCGAAGCGATTGCTGCTGCCTGAGCTGTCTGAAACGGTTATGCGGTGAGCCATCCGGCTGGCCGCTTGCTCTTCCGATACGGTGATCGCCCGTATCGCGACGGCAAAAGAAAACGCCGCGGAACACAATTCCGTGGCGTTTTCTTTTTGGGTTTTCGGCGGATTGCAGTGCGTCAGGCGAACACTTCGCCCGTTTCCGGCAAACGCCAGTCGATGGTCTGACGGCCGTGCGCTTCGAGAAATTCGTTGGCGAGCGCGAAATGCCGGCAGCCGAGAAACCCACGATGCGCCGACAGCGGCGAAGGGTGCGGCGCTTCCAGCACGCAATGCGACTTGCCACCGAGCAGCGCGCGCTTGGCCTGCGCGTGCGCGCCCCACAGCATGAACACGAGCCCATCGTGACGCATAGCGAGTTCGTGAATCAGCGTGTCGGTGCATATTTCCCAGCCGCGCTTCGCGTGACTCGCGGCGCGATCGCGTTCGACGGTCAGCACCGTGTTGAGCAACAGCACGCCTTGTCGGGCCCACGCGTCGAGACAGCCGTGCTGCGGCGCCTCATGGCCGAGGCTTGCGGCGATTTCCTTGAAGATGTTTCGCAGCGATGGCGGCGGCCGCACCGAAGGCGGCACTGAAAACGCGAGACCGTGCGCCTGCGGCGTACCACGGTCTTCGCCGTGATAAGGGTCCTGGCCGAGAATCACGACCTTGACGTCGTCGGGACTCGTGAGTCTCAGCGCGCGGAATACGTCGGCGGGATAGACGGTCTTGCCGGACGCGCGTTCGCCATCGACGAACTGGCACAGCGGCGCGTACGTGTCGCTATCGATAAACGGTTTGAGGTGCGCGCGCCAGGCCGCCGGCAGGGCTTCGAATTGCGCTTCGAGCGTCTGAATGTCTGTGGCGGGAGAGGGCGCGGCGGCGCGGGTGTCGTCGTCGGTGAAGAGCGACGGCTGCGTCGGCGGGGTGCGGGAGCGTTTTGCGGAATTCATGGCGGGCTAGTGTGGCAGCAAACGCGTGCGCGCTCAAGGTTCCGCGCGCGTGCTTGCGTGTTTGCTGCTTTCGCCGCTTATTACGAGCCGCTTATTGCAAGCCGCCCTCGCGCAGACGATAACCGCGCTGCGCCTTGCTTACGTCATCGGGACGCAAGCCGTGCACAGCCTGCGCGAGTTCCGCCGACAACGCGTTCAGCGCGCCCGCGTCACCGTGCTTCAGTTCCAGTTCGATCTCGCAGATCGGTGCGCGGCGCGTTTCGCCGTTCACGACCGCGACAACCTCGCCCTGGTCGATGGCTGCCTCGACGTCGGCGCCGTCGATGCTCACGTGCCAGATCGTCCGCGAGAAATTGGTGCTGAACAGCGGAATCAGGTCATCACGCGCGCTACGCAACGCTTGCTTCGACGGTTCGTCGTCACAGGCTGCGAGCAGCGCGTCGATCTCGAGCGCGTTGCCCTTGATGGGCATTTCCCACTCGTGCCGGCTGTGCAAGCCGCCACTCGACGTGCCGACCGTCTTGTACGTCTGCAGCCAGCCGTCCGGCGTGCGGCGCACGCGCACCGCGCTTTTCGCGCGCGCGAGCGTCAGCGATGGCGTGTCGTAATAGCTGTTTTCGAGCGTGATCGTGCGGCCCTTGCTACCGGCGCGTTGAATCAACCATTGCGTCGCGGCGCCGACCTGACCGGTCGGCAGCGACAGCTTGATCTCGTGTTCCATGCCCATCGCGCGGCTCGCTCTGTAACGTGGTGAGAATCAGAAGAACATCCGCGCAAGCTCCGCGCCCGGTTCTTCGGCGCGCATGAACGCCTCGCCGACGAGGAACGAGTTCACGTCCATCGCGCGCATCCGCTCGACGTCGCCGCGCGACATGATGCCCGACTCGGTCACGACGATGCGGTCGTCCGGCATCATGTCCAGCAGGCCGAGCGTGGTGTCGATCGATGTTTCGAACGTGCGCAGATTGCGGTTGTTCACGCCCATCAGCGGCGTCTTCAGCGTCAGCGCGTCGACCAGTTCGTCCTTGTCGTGAACCTCGACCAGCACCGCGAGGCCGAGCGAATGCGCGTACGCTTCGAGGTCCTGCATCTGCGAGAGTTCGAGCGCCGCGACGATCAGCAGGATCGCGTCGGCGCCCATCGCGCGCGCTTCGAGGATCTGATACGGATCGACGATGAAATCCTTGCGCAGAACGGGTAGATCGCACGCCGCGCGCGCCTCTTCCAGGTACTTCGCGCTTCCTTGGAAGAACTGCACATCGGTCAGCACGGACAGACACGCTGCGCCGTGCTTCGCGTACGAACGTGCGATGTCCGCCGGTACGAAGTTGTCGCGCAGCACGCCTTTCGACGGGCTCGCCTTCTTGACCTCGGCGATCACGGCCGCGAGACCCGCCTCATGCTTCGCGCGAATCGCGCCGACGAAATCGCGCAGATCGCGCGACGATGCCTGCAGGCGCAACTCTTCGAGCGGCGCGCTTTGCTGCGCGGCGCGCACTTCTTCGCGCTTGACGTCGATGATGCGGTCGAGAATATCGCTCATGTGAATTCCGTTTATTTCTTGAACTGTTGCGTGAAGCGGACCAGGTCGTCGACCTTCGCACGCGCCTTGCCGCTCGCGATCGCTTCGCGGGCCAACTGAAGGCCGTCTGCGATCGACTCCACGACGTTCGCCGCATACAGCGCGGTGCCCGCGTTCAGCGTGACGATTTCGCGCGCGACGCCCGGCTTGTTGTCGAGCGCTTCGAGCAGCAACACTTTCGATTCCGTCGCGTCCGCGACTTTCAGCGTGCGGTTCGACACCATCTGCATACCGAAGTCCTCGGGGTGAATCTCGTACTCGGTCACCCGACCGTCGCGCAATTCGCCGACCAGCGTCGCGCCGCCGAGCGACACTTCATCCATGCCGTCCATACCATACACGACGAGCACGTGGTTTGCGCCGAGACGCTCCATCACGCGAACCTGAATGCCGACCAGGTCCGGGTGAAACACGCCTTGCAACTGGTTCGGCGCGCCGGCGGGGTTCGTCAGCGGACCGAGGATGTTGAAGATGGTCCGCACGCCGAGTTCGCGGCGCACGGGCGCGATGTTCTTCATCGCCGGGTGATGGTTCGGCGCGAACATGAAGCCCATGCCCGTTTCGGCGATCGACGCGGCCACCTGCTCCGGCTGCAGATCGATATTGACGCCGAGGGCTTCGAGCACGTCCGCGCTGCCTGACTTGCTCGACACGCCGCGATTGCCGTGCTTTGCGACTTTTGCGCCCGCAGCCGCCGTGACGAACATCGTCGCCGTCGAGATATTGAACGTGTGCGATCCGTCGCCGCCCGTGCCGACGATATCGACGAAGTTCGAATTGTCCTGCACGTCGACGTGACGGGCGAACTCACGCATCACCGTGGCGGCCGCGGTGATCTCGCCGATGGTCTCTTTTTTGACGCGCAGCCCCGTGATGATCGCGGCCGCCATCACGGGCGACATGTCGCCGCGCATGATGAGGCGCATCAGGTGCAGCATTTCGTCGTGGAAAATTTCGCGGTGCTCGATCGTGCGTTGCAGCGCTTCCTGGGCCGTAATCATTTTGACGTCTCCTTGTTAGGCGCTACGCGCCACGGCCTTCGACTGCTTCACGAAGTTTTCGAGCAACGCGTGGCCGTGTTCCGACAGGATCGATTCCGGATGGAACTGCACGCCTTCGACAGGCAGCGTCTTGTGGCGCACGCCCATGATTTCGCCGTCGTCGGTCCATGCGGATATTTCCAGGCAATCAGGCAGCGATTCGCGCTCGATCGAGAGCGAGTGATAGCGCGTGACAGTGAAGTGCTTCGGCAGGTCGGCGAATACGCCTTTGCAGTCGGTTTCGATCTGGCTCACCTTGCCGTGCATGATGGTCTGCGCGCGCACCACACGGCCGCCGAACGCTTCGCCGATCGCCTGATGGCCGAGACACACGCCGAGAATCGGATACTTGCCGGAAAATTCGCGCAGCACGTCGAGCGTGATGCCCGCGTGTTGCGGATTGCTCGGTCCCGGTGAAAGGCAGATGCGCTCGGGGTTGAGCTTCGCGATTTCGTCGAGGGTGATTTCGTCGTTGCGATAGGTCCGCACGTCTTCGCCGAGTTCGCCGAAGTACTGGACCAGGTTATAGGTGAACGAGTCGTAGTTGTCGATCATCAGCAGCATGGTCTGTCTCCGGTCAGAAATCGCTATCGAGGCCGTCTTGCACTTGCTCGGCGGCGCGCATAACGGCGCGTGCCTTGTTCTCGGTCTCTTGCCATTCGGATTCGGGCACCGAGTCGGCGACCACGCCCGCTGCCGCCTGCACATACAGATTGCCGTTGCAGATTACGCCCGTGCGGATCGTGATCGCGAGGTCCATCTCGCCCGTGAACGACAGGTAGCCGACTGCGCCGCCGTAGAGGCCGCGCTTTACGGGTTCGAGTTCGTCGATCAGTTCCATCGCGCGAACCTTCGGCGCGCCCGACAGCGTGCCCGCCGGGAACGTCGCGCGCAGCACGTCGAAGTTGGTCATGCCCGGCTTCAACGTGCCCTCGACCGAACTGACGATGTGCTGCACGTGCGAATACTTTTCGATCACCATCTTGTCGGTCACCGACACCGAACCGATCTGCGCGATACGGCCCACGTCGTTGCGTGCGAGGTCGATCAGCATCACGTGCTCGGCGACTTCCTTCGGGTCGTTCAGCAGTTCGGTGGCGAGTTCGGCGTCACGCTCGGGCGTGTTGCCGCGCGGACGCGTGCCTGCCAGAGGACGGATTGTGACGATGCGGTCTTCGTTGCGCTTTTCCTGACGCACGAGAATTTCCGGCGACGCGCCGACCACATGGAACTCGCCGAAGTTGTAGTAGTACATATACGGCGACGGATTCAGCGAACGCAGCGCGCGGTAAAGCGACAGTGGGTTGTCGCGATACGGTTTCGTCAGACGCTGGCCGACCTGCACCTGCATCAGTTCGCCTGCCGCGATGTATTCCTTCGCCTTGCGCACGGCGGTGAGGTAATCGTCCTTCTTGAACTCGCGGAAAATTTCGGTACGCACGCTCGCCGACGTGACAGGCGGCTGCACCGTCGTGCGCAAGCGCTGCTTCAGTTCGCGCAGACGCTGCTTGGCGCGCGTGTACGCTTCGGGCGTGGTCGGATCGGCGTAGATCACGAGGTACAGCTTGCCCGCGAGGTTGTCGATGACGGCGACTTCTTCGGTCAGCAGGAGCTGAATGTCGGGCAGGTTCAGGTCGTCGGGTGGGGCCGTGTGCGCGAGTTTCTTCTCGATGTAGCGCACGGCATCGTACCCAAAGTAGCCAGCAAGACCGCCCGCGAAACGCGGCAGGCCCGGGCGCAGCGCGACCTTGAAGCGGCCTTGGAACTGCTGGATGAATTCGAGCGGGTCGCTCTCGTGCGTCTCGACGACCTTGCCGTCTTTCACGACTTCCGTCACGCCGTTGCGCGTGCGGATCAGCGTGCGCGCCGGTAGGCCGATGAATGAGTAGCGACCAAAGCGTTCGCCGCCCACCACCGATTCGAGCAGAAACGAGTTCGCACCGTTGCGCTCGGTTTGCGCGAGCTTCAGGTACAGCGACAGCGGCGTTTCGAGGTCGGCCAGCGCTTCGGCGATCAGCGGGATGCGATTGAAGCCCTCGTTCGCGAGGGACTGAAATTCGAGTTCGGTCATGTTCCGATCCTGTTCGTGCGTCCGTGCGCTGCTAGCGTCGGACAAAGCGGGGGCTGCGTTACCGGTCGAATGTGCTCGTCACAGGTTGGGAGACCGGCGCGCGCTTTCCCGAACGCATGCACGGCTTCACAGCACGACGATAGTACGCAAGGTACACGACGGCTAGCGGAAACTCATTGCAGCGGTTGCGTGCCGGTCAAACCGGCGTTTCGGAAAAGCGCGTGAGCGCAGCGAAGTAAAAAACGGGTGCCAAAGACGAGCTTCAGCGTACCTCGGGCGAGGTATCAGCGCGACCAGCGACGCCAGGGCCAGGCTCCCCGGTCGATCGTGCTCAGACTCCGTTTTTTATTCAGAAACATGAGAGAAGACTTTGGTTAAGTCAGTGATTGGGTGTTGCTTGGGTTGCCATTTATTGTACTGCATTGTGTGCCGCGATCGCCTTGGCGGCGCCCAACAGCGACACAACTATACCATCGGATTTTATGGTTTGAACAGATTCGCCGTGATTGTAGCCATACGGCACCGTCAGCGTCGCCATGCCGGCTGCGCGGCCCGCGAACGCATCGTTCTGCGAATCGCCGATCGCGACGGCTTCTTTGGGCGACACGCCGAGGGCTTTGCAGGCGGTGAGCATGGGCAGCGGATCGGGCTTTTTCGCCGCGACGCTGTCGCCGCCCAGCACGACACCGAAGTAGCGCAGCAACCCGTGATGCTCGAGCAGCTGCGTCGCGAAACGATGCGGCTTGTTGGTCACGCACGCGAGCACGAGACCCGCGTCGCGCAACGCGATCAAGCCCGCTTCGACGTCGGGATAGAGCCGCGTGTGCAGACCATTGATCTTCGCGTACTCCTCCTGGTAGATTGCCAGCGCCTCGTCGAAGCGCGACTGCGCCAGCTCGGCTTCGAAGCGCGGCGCGAGCACGCTGCGGATCAGATGCTCGGAGCCCTTGCCGACGTAGTCCATCACCTCTTCGCGCGAGGTTTCTTCCGCGTCGAACTGGGCGAGCATGCCGTTTAGAGACGCGGTGAAGTCGTCGGCGGTATCGACCATCGTGCCGTCGAGATCGACGATTGCCGCGTGAATCTTCCCGGTTGTGAATGCGGGAGCGGGGTAACGGGGCGTCGATTCCATATCAGTGCTCAACCGATGCCAGTGCGCCGCGCATCTTGTCGATGATCGTCTTGTAGTCCGGGTGGCCGAAAATCGCCGAGCCGGCCACGAAGGTATCCGCGCCCGCCGCCGCAATTTCCGCGATGTTGTCGACTTTCACGCCACCGTCCACTTCAAGATGAATCTCGCGGCCGGTCTTTTCCTTGTACGCGTCGATCTTTGCGCGTGCTTCGCGCAGCTTGTTCAGCGCCTCGGGAATGAACGACTGCCCGCCGAAGCCCGGATTCACCGACATGATCAGCACGAGATCCACCTTGTCCATCACATGATCGAGATAATTCAGCGGCGTGGCGGGATTGAACACGAGGCCTGCCTTGCAGCCGTGGTCGCGGATCAGCGACAGCGTGCGGTCGATGTGGTCCGAGCCTTCCGGATGAAAGCTGATCACGTTCGCGCCGGCCTTCGCGAAGTCCGGCACGATGCGGTCGACGGGGCGTACCATCAGATGCACGTCGATGGGCACCTGCACGTGCGGGCGGATCGCCTCGCATACGAGCGGGCCAATCGTCAGGTTCGGCACGTAGTGGTTGTCCATCACGTCGAAGTGAATCCAGTCGGCGCCCGCGGCTACGACGTTGCGGACTTCTTCGCCGAGCCGCGCGAAGTCGGCGGACAGAATGCTGGGAGCGATACGGAATTGAGTCATGGCGTGGGGTGGGCGGGAGACGGAAAACCGCTATTTTAGCGCCGGCCGGCGCGCCGCGGCCTTCGGCGCGGCATGGCTTTCGTCATGTTCTGGAGTCTTGTCCGGCTGGCCGATGCGGTTGCGGGCCCGCGCTGCATCAAGCAGAATGCCAAACCATGTCAACGCCTGTGCCGGCGCGCCGCAAGTCGCGCCGAGCCGCCTGCACACAGCCTTGCGCGGATCGATTGCGCGCTTTGCTCACCATCGGAATCAGCATGAGCCAGTACGAATTCAGCGTGTCCTCCCAGGTCCGGTACATCACCGAGGAGTCGGACCCGGAGCATCGGAAATACGCTTTCGCCTACACGCTCACCATCCGCAATACAGGCCAGGTCGCCGCGCAACTGATCGCGCGTCACTGGGTCATTACGGATAGCGAAAACCGTGTTCAGGAAGTGAAAGGCCTCGGTGTGGTCGGGCATCAGCCGTTGCTGAAGCCGGGTGAGCAGTTCGAGTACACCAGCTACGCGGTGATTGCGACGCCCGTGGGAACGATGCGCGGCGAGTATTTTTGCGTGGCGGAGGACGGTGAGCGCTGGGACGCGCCCGTGCCGGAATTCGTTCTGCGGATGCCGCGCACGCTGCATTGAGCGCGCGTTGACATGAGACGCCGCGCGCTGTCAGTCAGCGACGCGGTTGCTGCTGCGGCGGGACCTGTTTTGCGTCCTGCTTCTGGCGTGCGGCATTCTTTTTCTTGCCGGACGCTGTCCACACCACGATGAAAATCAGCAGGGAAAGCGCCAGGAGCGACTCCAGCGCGAAGATGAGCATCGGATATTCGTCGAGCAGATCAGACATGGCAGTTTCCATCGAGAACAATCATTGTATGCGTTTTGCCCGCCGGGCCGCGGCCTGGGCGGGAGCGCTGTCGCTTGCCGTACTGCTTGCGTCGTGCGGAGGCGGCGGCGCGGTGCGGCCATCCGTTTCACCGCCGACAGGCGCCGCGATCATACCCGGCCAGATCGCCGCCCAGCGGCTGACGCCTGTCGCGTGGCGACAGGTGCCGGGCTGGCAGGACGATTCACTGATCGGCGCGGCTGCGGCGCTGCGCCAGAACTGCGTGCGCCTCGCCAGCCAGCCGACATGGCGGCGCGCCTGCGCGGCCGCGTTGATGCTTGACGACCTGGACGTGGCGAGCGCGCGCACTTTCTTCGAAACCTACTTCACGCCGTTCCAGTTCTCGAACACCGACGGCACGCTCGACGGACTCGTGACAGGCTACTACGAGCCGCTGCTGCGCGGTTCACGCGTGCGTCAAGGCGTGTATCAGACGGCCTTGTACCGTTGGCCCTCGGCGTACCGCCCCGGCTCTGCGATGCCGGCGCGTGCGCAGCTCGAGCGTTCGGGCGCGCTGAACGGCAATGAACTCGTGTGGGTCGACGATCCCATCGAGGCTTTCTTCCTGCAGGTGCAAGGCTCGGGACGAATCGTGATGGAAGACGGCAGCGTGATGCGCGTCGGCTTTGGCGGGACGAACAATCAGCCGTACAAGTCGATTGGCCGATGGTTGCTCGATCGCGGTGAACTGACGCCGTCGCAGGCGACCATGCAAGGCATCAAGGCGTGGGCGCGCGCGAACCCGACGCGTGTCGATGGCCTGCTCGACACGAATCCGCGCTTCGTGTTTTTCCGCGAGATGCCGTCGAGCGAGCCTGCGCCTGGCGGCGGCGCCGATGGTCCGATCGGCGCGCTTGGCGTGCCGCTCACGCCGGAGCGTTCGATTGCCGTCGATCCGGCGGCGATCCCGCTCGGCACGCCCGTTTTCCTTCAGACGACGCGCCCGATGACTAACGCACCGATGAATCGTTTGGTGTTTGCTCAGGACACGGGTTCGGCGATCAAGGGCGGCGTGCGTGCCGACTACTTCTGGGGACTCGGTGACGAAGCGGGCGATCTGGCCGGCAAGATGAAGCAGGGCGGACGGATGTGGCTGCTGCTGCCTAATTCGTGATACTGAGTTCCGATCCTGAGGTCAGGGGATAGCCGATCTGAAACAGCCCGACGGTTTGTGTCACTTCCGTCGGGCTGTTTGCTTGTGTACGCCCGTACTCTTCGATTTGCTCGCGTGTCGAGCGTTACGCGCCAGCCTTGCGCTTGTCGATCACGCGACGCGCTTTACCCACTGAGCGCTCGATGCCGTTCACGCCGAGCAGCACCACGTTCGCCGTAACGCCGATCAGTGCCTTGATGTCATAGGCCAGCGCTTTACGTGCGGTGTCCAGCGCGGCCGTGTCCGGCGCGGTCTCCGGGCAGGGTTCGATGTTCAGCGTCATCACGTCGAGCGGGCCTTCTCTCGTCAGCACGATTTGATAATGCGGCGCGAGCGCGTGCTGCTTCAACAGCAGTTCTTCGATCTGCGTCGGGAACACGTTGACGCCGCGAATGATCATCATGTCGTCCGAGCGACCGGTGATTTTTTCCATCCGGCGCATCGTGCGCGCTGTTCCGGGCAGCAGACGCGTGAGATCCCGCGTGCGGTAACGGACGATCGGCAACGCCTCTTTCGTCAGCGACGTGAACACGAGTTCGCCGAGTTCGCCGTCCGGCAACACTTCGCCCGTTTCGGGATCGATGATCTCGGGGTAGAAGTGATCTTCCCAGATCGTCGGGCCGTCTTTGGTTTCGACGCATTCGGACGCCACGCCCGGACCCATCACCTCGGACAAGCCGTAGATGTCGACGGCGTCGATGCCCATCCGCTCTTCAATCGCGCGGCGCATGTCGTTGGTCCAGGGCTCCGCGCCAAAGATGCCGATGCGCAGCGAGCACGTCTTGGGATCGACACCCTGACGCTCCAGTTCGTCGGCGATCGACAGCATGTAGCTCGGCGTCACCATGATGATGTCGGGACGGAAGTCCTGAATCAGCTGAACCTGCTTTTCGGTCTGACCGCCGCCGAACGGAATGACCGTGAGGCCTGCGCGTTCCGCGCCGTAATGCGCGCCGAGACCGCCTGTGAACAGGCCATAGCCGTAGCTCACGTGGACCTTGTCGCCGCGCCGCGCGCCTGCCGCACGGATCGAACGTGCGACGAGGTTCGCCCAGGTGTCGATATCGCGCGCGGTATAGCCGACGACGGTCGGCTTGCCCGTCGTTCCCGATGACGCATGAATGCGCGAAATCTGGTCTTGCGGTACGGCGAACAGGCCAAACGGATAGTTGTCGCGCAGATCCTTTTTCGTAGTGAAGGGGAAGCGCGACAGGTCGGACAGCGTCTTCAGCTCCGACGGATGCACAC
>Ga0247692_1000025_pt1 | contig 35211 bp, 32 predicted proteins | sample CNK33_metaG_FD_183041 | JGI IMG/M metagenome (GOLD analysis project Ga0247692, IMG submission 183041) | Soil microbial communities from Purdue University Martell Research Forest, Indiana, United States - CNK33 | ecosystem: Environmental > Terrestrial > Soil > Temperate forest > Bulk soil...
GCGTTCGAGCGGCTGATGGGTCTCGTGCTCGTCGCGATTTCAGTGGAGATGATGCTCGGTGGCATCCGCACTTTCGTGCATCAACTCGACAAATAGCAGTTGATCGAAGCAACAAAAAAGCGACCCCGAGAGGTCGCTTTTTTTATGTGCGGCGCGAGGAAGCGTCAGGCGCCTTCCGTCAGCGCGCGGATAGTCGGCAGATTGCGCCAGTAGCCCTTCGCGTCCATCCCGCAGCCGAACACGTAGCGGTCCGGCACTTCGAAACCGCAGAAATCCGGGTGCAGCGGCTTCGCCTTCTGAAGGATTTTCTCGCACAGCACGGCGCTCATGAAGCGCTTTGCGCCCATATCCATGATGCGGTCGCGGATCGCGGCCATCGTCTCGCCTTCATCGAGGATGTCGTCGAGCACGAGCACGACGCGGTCCTTCACCGAACCCGAAGGTGCGACGCGCCATTGCATCTCGGCGCTGCCCTTGATGGCGTTGCGATAGCGGGTGAGGTGGATATAGTCGAATTCGAGCGGGAAATCGAGGTGCGGCAGCAACATGCCTGTGAACACCGCCGCGCCGCCCATCACCGACAGCACGAGCGGAAAGTCTTCGGCCATTTCGGCGCGGATCGCGTCGGCCATGTGGCTGATGGAGGCGTTGACGTCGCTGGCCGAAACGATTTCTTCGGAGTGACTGAAAATGTGGAGAGCTTCTTCGCGATTCATGACGTCTGACGGGCGGTAACTGTATACATAGTGTGAAAGACAACGACCCTGCGCGCTACAGCATATACCCGCGCCTTGGTTCGGCATACGCGCCGGGCCGTGGTGGCCGCCGCGCGCTCGCATTTGGCGGCGAGCGCACAACGGCCGGCAAGGATCAGCGCATGCCCGGCAACATGCCCTTCATGCCGCGCATCATCTTCTGCAGATTGCCGCCCTTGAGCTTCTTCATCATCGTGCGCATCTGGTCGTACTGATTCAGCAAGCGGTTGACTTCCTGCACCTGCACGCCTGCGCCCGCGGCGATGCGGCGCTTGCGCGTCGCCTTGATCAGATCGGGCTTCGCGCGCTCCTGCGCAGTCATCGAGTTGATGATGCCTTCCATGCGGCGCATCTGCTTTTCAGCCTGGCCCATGTCGGCATTCGACGCGGCCTGCTGGAACTGCGCGGGCAGCTTGTCCATCAGCGACGACAGACCGCCCATCTTTTTCATCTGCGAAAGCTGCGCGCGGAAATCGTTCAGATCGAAATCGCCGCCTTTCTTGACCTTGTCGGCGAGCTTCTGCGCCGCTTGAACGTCGACGCCGCGCTGCGCTTCCTCGACGAGCGCGAGAATGTCGCCCATGCCGAGGATCCGGTTCGCCATGCGGTCCGGGTAGAAGATTTCGAGACCGTCGAGCTTTTCCGCGACGCCGACGAACTTGATCGGCTTGCCTGTCACGTGACGCACGGACAGCGCCGCGCCGCCGCGCGAATCGCCATCGAGCTTGGTCAGCACGACGCCCGTGAGCGGCAGCGCGTCGTTGAATGCCTTCGCGGTGTTCACGGCGTCCTGACCGAGCATTGCGTCGACGACGAACAGCGTTTCGGCCGGATTCAGTTCCTTATGCAGCGCGGTGATCTCGTTCATCATCGCTTCGTCGATGCCGAGACGGCCGGCCGTGTCGACGAGCAGAACGTCGTGATAGTGGCGCTTCGCCCAGTCGACGGCGGCGCGCGCGATATCGACGGGCTTCTGGTCCGGTTGCGACGGGAAGAAGTCGGCGCCGACCTGTTCGGTCACCGTCTTCAACTGTGCGATAGCGGCGGGGCGGTACACGTCGCACGACACCGTCAGCACTTTCTTCCTGTACTTCTCGCGCAGCAGCTTCGCGAGCTTGCCGACCGTGGTCGTCTTACCCGCGCCCTGCAGGCCGGCCATCAGGATAATGGCGGGCGGCGTGACGGCGAGATCGAGTTCGGCGGCCTTGCCTTCGTAGTCGCCGCCGATCACGGCCGTCAGCTCGCGCTGCACGACGCCGACCAGCGCCTGACCCGGCGACAGGCTGGCGATCACTTCCTCGCCGAGCGCCTTCTCCTTCACCTTCGCGATGAAGTCGCGCACGACGGGCAGCGCCACGTCCGCTTCGAGGAGTGCGAGGCGCACTTCGCGCAGCATCTCCTGGGTATTCGCCTCGGTGAGCCGGGCTTCGCCGCGCATCGTCTTGACGACGCGCGCCATCCGTTGAGTGAGGTTGTCGAGCATGGGGGGCGATGAGCAGTGCGGCCGGCTCCGTCACCGCGCGACAGCGGCGGACTTTGAAGGGCCTGGTGTAAACTTCGAATATGGATATTGTACTGTATGCCCTCACTGCGCTCCTGTACGGCGGTCTTGCCGTCGCGGGCTGGCGCGCGCACCGGCAGGCGGCGGCCGCGCCGCTGCTCGAGAGCGTGTCGCCGCTGTCTCCCGCTGCGCCTCTGCCCGCGGGTGGGCGAGGGCAGGCGGCCGCCCCCGCCGGCATGTCGATGACGACGCGCATCGTGCTGCTCGTTGCGCTGCTCGCGCATGGCGTGCTGCTGCACACCACGATTTTCCCGCACGACGCGATGGTGTTCGGCTTCGCGTTCGCGCTGTCCGCGATGTTCTGGCTCGGCGCGGGCATCTACTGGATCGAGAGTTTCTTTTTTCCGCTCGACGGCCTGCGTCTGCTCGTGCTGCCGCTCGCGTGCATCGCGTCGCTGCTGCCGCTCGTGTTCAACGGCGTGCACGTGCTGTCGTACGCAGCCGATCCGCTGTTCAAGCTGCACTTCCTGATCGCGAACGTCGCCTATGGTCTGTTCGTGATCGCCGCGCTGCATGCGGTGCTGATGCTGCTCGTCGAGCGGCGTCTGCACGCGATGCGCGGCGGCGGGCTTGTGCGTCAGAGCGCCGCGAGCAACGACGGCTGGCTGTCGAGCTGGCTCGACACACTGCCGCCGCTGCTCACGCTCGAGACGCTGCTGTTCCGTCTGATCGGCGCGGGTTTCGTGCTGCTCACGCTGACGCTGGTATCGGGCATGCTGTTCAACGAACAACTGCTCGACCGCGCGCTGCAGCTCGATCACAAGACCGTGTTCGCGCTGCTGTCGTGGGTCATGTTCGGCGCGCTGCTGACGGCGCGCAAAGTGTCGGGTTGGCGCGGCCGCGCGGCATTGCGCTGGGTGCTCGCGTCGTTCGTCGCGCTGCTGCTCGCGTATGTCGGCAGCCGTTTTGTCTTCGAGGTGCTGCTGCACCGTCCTGTGGTCTGAGTGTCATGCGACAAATTTTTCTGCTGATTCTGTTGTTCATCGTTGGCCAGTGGCTGGTGAAGGCGCTGCGTCGCGCCGACGCGTCGCGCACATCGGCGCGCACGGGTGCGGGCGGTGACGCCGGCGCCAACGCACGCACGGGCGCGCGTGCCAATGGTCACGCGAGCGGTAGCGCGAACGGCAAGCCCGCCGCTCAACTCGCCGAGCCGATGATCCGTTGTGCCCAATGCGGCGTGCATGCGCCGAAGAGCGATTCCGTGCTCGTCGCGGGCCAGACGTTCTGCTCGCACGATCACGCGCAGCGTTACGCCACCCGCCCGACGGGTCGCGACGCGCGATGACGGCACACGCCTCCGCGCGTTTCACCGTCGATGCAAACGGCTGGATCAACGAAGCGCGCAAGCTGCCGTCGCCGAATTTCGAGGTCCGGCCGAACGGCGCACGTCCCACGCTGATCGTCGTTCACAACATCAGCCTGCCGCCGAACGAATTCGGCGGCACGGGCATCACCGACCTCTTCCTCAACCGTCTCGATTGCGACGCGCATCCGTACTACGACGCGCATCTGCGCGACGTGCGGGTATCCGCGCATTTCGTGATCCATCGCGACGGCGCGCTGGAGCAGTACGTATCGTGCGACGAGCGTGCGTGGCATGCGGGCGCGTCCAGCTTCTTCGGACGCGAGCGCTGCAACGACTTTTCGATCGGCATCGAGCTCGAAGGCAGCGACGCATCGGCGTTCGAAGCGGCGCAATACGAGACGCTCGCGCCGCTCGTGCAGGAACTCGCCGCGCACTACGCGATCGAGGCGCTCGCGGGTCACTCGGACATTGCGCCGGGCCGCAAGACCGATCCCGGTCCGCACTTCGACTGGCCGCGTCTGCAGCGCGACACCGCACTCGCAGATCAGTACTTCCCCTATCTGCATCCGTCGACGCGCGCGCCGATAACCCCGTAAGCGCGTGACTTTTTCTGCGCGGTATCCAACAGACAGCGCAAGCGCGCTGTGAGCGCACATCATTTCCCCGACAGCTTTTTCCGACGCGGGCATCGCAAAAGTCAAGATCGTCAGACCAAATAAAAGAATTTGCGATCACGGTTCAGTACACTATACTTCGTGCCGTTAATCAGTTTTTGCACAAGATGTAGTGTTTGTCAGGCGGCGCCCCGCTCCAGGAGCATGGCGCCGTCAGCATTACCGGCACTGAAAAATCTGATGCGGCGCAACCAGTTACGACAACCGGTGCGTCGGCAAATTCGAAGAAAAGGCACAGCCAAGTGATCGCGACACACACAACGTTGAAGTACGTCCCGACGGATCTGTCGCATCCGGCCTCTCTGTTTCAAGGTTCCCGCTGTTCCTCTTCTTCACCCTCATCGCATGCGTCCGGGGTGGCGCAGCGTTTGTACTAATCCGCGGTAACTCCGCACTATTCCAAGACCAGGAGCTTTGCACATGCAAACCACCGACAACGTGACGACCCGGTTCGAAGGCGCACCCGCTGGCCGCCCCGAAGCGCTCGCACAGGGCGCCGCAGCGCTCGCGCCACAGACGAACTACGCCGACTACAAGGTGATCCGTCGCAATGGCAGCGTGGTGTCGTTCGAGCCGTCGAAAATCGCCATCGCCGTGACGAAGGCATTTCTGGCCGTCAACGGTGGTCAGGGCGCGGCGTCGGCACGCGTTCGCGAACTGGTCGAGCAACTCACGCAGAACGTCGTGCGCGCGCTGGTGCGCAGCCGCCCGAACGGCGGCACGTTCCATATCGAAGACATTCAGGATCAGGTCGAACTCGCGCTGATGCGCACGGGTGAGCACAACGTCGCGCGTGCTTACGTGCTGTACCGCGAGAAGCGCAGCCAGGAACGCAGCCATGAGCCGGAAGCATCGGCAGGCGCGTCGGGTCTGAACGTGACCGACAACGGCATCACGCGTCCGCTCGATATGGCAGCGCTGCGCGGCATCATCGAATCCGCTTGCGCGAATCTGGGCGACGCGGTGAGCGCCGAGCCGATCGTCACGGAAACGATCAAGAATCTGTACGACGGCGTGCCGATGAGCCAGGTCTACGACTCGGCCATCCTCGCTGCGCGCACGATGATCGAAAAGGACCCGGCGTACAGCCAGGTCACGGCTCGCATCCTGCTGCACACGATCCGCCGCGAGATCCTCGAAGACGAAGTCACGCAAGCCGAAATGGGCGAGCGTTACGCTGAATACTTCCCGCTCTTCATCAAGCGCGGTGTGAACGCCGAACTGCTCGACGACAAGCTGCTGCAGTTCGACCTGAAGCGTCTGGGCGCCGCGCTCGACGCGAACCGTGACCTGCAGTTCGGCTACCTCGGCCTGCAAACGCTGTATGACCGCTACTTCCTGCACGCCGACGGTACGCGCATCGAAATGCCGCAGGCATTCTTTATGCGTGTCGCGATGGGTCTGTCGCTGAACGAGATCGACCGCGAAGCGCGCGCGATCGAGTTCTACAACGTGCTGTCGTCGTTCGACTTCATGTCGTCCACGCCGACGCTGTTCAACTCGGGCACGCGCCGCTCGCAACTGTCGTCGTGCTACCTGACGACGGTCGACGACGACCTCGACGGCATCTACGAAGCGCTGAAGGAAAACGCACTGCTGTCGAAGTTCGCCGGCGGTCTGGGCAACGACTGGACGCGCGTGCGCGCGCTCGGCTCGCACATCAAGGGCACCAACGGCAAGTCGCAAGGCGTCGTGCCGTTCCTGAAGGTCGTCAACGACACGGCCGTCGCCGTGAACCAGGGCGGCAAGCGCAAGGGCGCGGTGTGCGCGTACCTGGAATCGTGGCACCTCGACATCGAAGAATTCCTCGAGCTGCGCAAGAACACGGGTGACGACCGTCGCCGCACGCACGACATGAACACGGCGAACTGGATTCCCGACCTGTTCATGAAGCGCGTTCACGAAGGCGGCGACTGGACGCTGTTCTCGCCGTCCACCTGCCCGGACCTGCACGACCTGTTCGGCGCGGACTTCGAGAAGGCCTACACGGCTTACGAAGAGAAAGCGGCGCGCGGCGAGATCAAGCTGTTCAAGAAGATCCCGGCTGCGCAACTGTGGCGCAAGATGCTCGGCATGCTGTTCGAAACGGGCCACCCTTGGATCACGTTCAAGGATCCGTGCAATGTGCGCTCGCCGCAGCAGCACGTCGGCGTCGTCCACTCGTCGAACCTGTGCACGGAAATCACGCTGAACACGAGCGACACCGAAATCGCCGTCTGCAACCTCGGCTCGGTGAACCTCGTCGCGCACCTGAAGGAACAGGCGGACGGCACGGTTGTGCTCGACCACGACAAGCTGAAGCGCACGATCAGCGTCGCGATGCGCATGCTCGACAACGTGATCGACATCAACTACTACGCGGTCGCGAAGGCGCGTAACTCGAACCTGAAGCACCGCCCGGTCGGGATGGGCATCATGGGCTTCCAGGACTGCCTGCACGTGCTGCGCACGCCGTACGCATCGCAGGAAGCCGTCGAGTTCGCCGACCGTTCGATGGAAGCCGTCTGCTACTACGCATACTGGGCGTCGACGGAACTGGCGGAAGAGCGCGGCCGTTACGCGACCTACCGCGGCTCGCTGTGGGATCGCGGCATCCTCCCGCAGGACACGCTGAAGCTGCTCGAGGAAGCGCGTGGTGGCTACATCGAAGTGGATTCGAGCGAATCGATGGACTGGGCGTCGTTGCGTTCGCGCATCTCGACGTACGGCATGCGCAACTCGAACTGCGTCGCGATCGCGCCGACGGCGACGATCTCGAACATCATCGGCGTGTCTGCATGTATCGAGCCGACGTTCCAGAACCTGTACGTGAAGTCGAACCTGTCGGGCGAATTCACGGTGGTGAACGACTACCTCGTGCGTGACCTGAAGGCGCGCGGCCTGTGGGACGAAGTGATGGTCGCCGACCTGAAGTACTTCGACGGCTCGCTGGCGCGCATCGACCGCGTGCCGGGCGACCTGCGCGCAATCTACGCGACGGCGTTCGAAGTCGACGCAACGTGGCTGGTCGAAGCGGCGTCGCGCCGTCAGAAGTGGATCGACCAGGCGCAGTCGCTGAACATCTACATGGCAGGCGCGTCAGGCAAGAAGCTCGACGAGGTCTACAAGCTCGCATGGCTGCGCGGCCTGAAGACGACGTACTACCTCCGCACGATGGCGGCGACGCACGTCGAGAAGTCGACGGTCGCGCACGGCGCGCTGAACGCAGTGCCGTCAAGCGACGGCGGCGCGGGTGGTGCCGGTGGCGCAGCGGGAGGCTTCGGTGTCGGCGGCGGCGTGGGTTCGTCGGGTGTGACGGGTGGCTTCCAGGCATCGGCTGCGCCCGCGGTCGAAGCAGCGCCCGAAGCGGATGGTCCCGTGTGCATGATGCGTCCGGGCGATCCTGGCTTCGAAGAGTGCGAAGCCTGCCAGTAAGCGCAGCGCTTCATTTAGTAGAGAGTCAGCCGCCGGCTCCCGCCGGCGGCACGTAGCAGACAGGCAACAAGCAGGCAACTAGCAGGCAACAAGCAGGCAACAAGCAACAGATCAGCAGCAGGCGATGAGTGGAGTCAGCCGAACGCGCCGCTCATCGCGATACGAAGCCAGCGTGGCGCTCGTTGCAGTCGGAAGAGAAGCACGCGACGCAGCGAGGAACATCACGTGCTACACCTCATCGACACGTGCGAGAAAACCCTGAACGGCGCTCGCATGATGAAGTCGTAGAGCGAGCGGCGAGATGCCGATACATCACGCACCCGACACGCTTCGCACGACACGCGCAACGCAAGCGAAGCAGCAACGTTTCGAGTTCGGAACAACGCAGAAGCAACGCATACGCATCACTGAAGCAACGCGCTTTCGATCGTGCATCGCGCTTCATCGACACACGTTTCGATCGAATCGCAACGAGTGACCTTCACACACCGACGAACAAAGTGTTGTATGTAGGTCGCAACGCGAATCGAAAACAGGATTTTTCATGAGCGGGCCCTTTTAACGCTCGTGAAAAGATGGTACAAACCGATCTAAATTGATGGTGACATTTATGCTCAACTGGGATGACGAGATCACTGCCGTAACTCCCTCGAGTGCTTCGCAACAAAACGTGTTGCGCAACGCTGCGGGAACGGCCGTCGGTTCGCAAGTCGAAACGCGTTCCGCTCATCAAGCTCCCTCGGCTCAAAACATCTTCGCGAACGACTTCGCAGTCGCTCCGCCGGCACAGATCAACTCGCCGGCAGTCGCTTCCGAAGCGCGCGTGAATGTCGCCGACAAACGCATCATCAACGGCCAGACTGACGTCAATCAGCTCGTGCCGTTCAAATACAAGTGGGCGTGGGAGAAGTACCTCTCCGGTTGCGCGAACCACTGGATGCCGCAAGAAATCAACATGTCGCGCGACATCGCTCTGTGGAAAGACCCGAACGGTCTGACTGAAGACGAGCGCCGCGTCGTCAAGCGCAACCTCGGCTTCTTCGTGACGGCCGACTCGCTCGCCGCGAACAACATCGTGCTCGGCACGTACCGCCACATCACGGCGCCCGAATGCCGCCAGTTCCTGCTGCGCCAGGCGTTCGAAGAGGCGATCCACACGCACGCATACCAGTACATCGTCGAGTCGCTCGGTCTCGACGAGGGTGAAATCTTCAACGCGTATCACGAAGTTAAGTCGATCCGCGACAAAGACGAATTCCTGATTCCGTTCATCCACACGCTGACCGACCCGGCCTTCAAGACGGGTACGCTCGAGGCAGACCAGAAACTGCTCAAGTCGCTGATCGTGTTCGCGTGCGTGATGGAAGGGCTGTTCTTCTACGTCGGCTTTACGCAAATCCTGGCGCTCGGGCGCCAGAACAAGATGACGGGCGCGGCGGAACAGTACCAATACATCCTGCGTGACGAGTCGATGCACTGCAACTTCGGCATCGACCTGATCAACCAGATCAAACTCGAAAACCCGCATCTCTGGACGGCTGAGTTCCGCGCGGAGATCCGCGAAATCTTCAAGCATGCGGTCGACCTCGAATATCGCTACGCAGAAGACACGATGCCGCGCGGGGTGCTCGGCCTCAATGCGTCGATGTTCAAGAGCTATCTGCGCTTCATCTGCAACCGACGTTGCCAGCAGATCGGTCTCGATCCGCTGTTCCCGAACGAGGAAAACCCGTTCCCGTGGATGAGCGAGATGATCGACCTGAAGAAGGAACGCAACTTCTTCGAGACGCGGGTTATCGAATATCAGACCGGTGGCGCGCTGTCTTGGGAATAACCCAACGCGTCGCATATGTATTTGATGGGGTTGCCGCTGGCTGTGCCGCGGCAAGTTTGGTGAGGAGCATGACCGCCTGATGCAGAGCGTGCCCGGTGCGCCGTGGATAACCACGGCCTATAAAGATCACAGGCACTTTGCGAACCCTTCAGTGGGATGGGCAAACTTCCCCCCGGAAAAAGCCGTTCGCCATAAAGCGAGCGGCTCGATCAAACGATTCGCGGCGTCGAGATTGGGCGCCGACTGGACTTGGCGCGCTGTGCCCGATGGCACGGCGCGCCTTACCGTATTCATTAGCGTAAGCGCGCTGGAGCTGCGTACGCCGATGAATAGCCCGCTTCGCAGTGGCCGCCGTGAGAAGCGTCCGCGGGAAGCGGGTTTTGACGAAGGGTGTAGTTTGAACTGACTCTCATCTGAAAACCTGAAGGAGAAAATGATGGCACTCGCCAAGAAGAAACCGGCAGCCAAGAAGGCTGCAGCGAAGAAGGTCGTTGCGAAGAAGGCTGCTCCGGCGAAGAAGGCAGCGGTGAAGAAGGTTGCCGTGAAGAAGGTCGCTGCGAAGAAAGTCGCCGTGAAGAAGGTTGCTGCGAAGAAGGCAGCACCGGCGAAGAAGGCAGCTGCGAAGAAGGTCGCGACGAAGAAGGTTGCTGCGAAGAAAGTCGCCGTGAAGAAGGTTGCTGCGAAGAAGGTTGCTGCGAAGAAGGTTGCTGCGAAGAAGGCAGCGCCGGCGAAGAAGGCTGCAGCGAAGAAGGTTGCGGCGAAGAAAGTCGCTGTGAAGAAGGTTGCTGCGAAGAAGGCAGCGCCGGCGAAGAAGGCTGCAGCGAAGAAGGCCGCTGCGAAGAAGGCGCCTGCGAAAAAGGCTGCCGCCAAAAAGGCTGCCCCTGCGAAGAAGGCTGCCGCGAAGAAGGCCGCTGCGCCTGCGCAGAAGGCTGCGCCTGCGAAGAAGGCTGTTGCGAAGAAGGCAGCACCTGCTCCGGCTGCGCCCGCTGCTTCGACGGCGCCGGCTGCTACGGTGAAGACGGCTCTGAACCCGGCTGCAGCATGGCCGTTCCCGACGGGCAGCCGTCCGTAAGAGCAAATGATGTAAAGGACGCATCCAGCATGCGTCTGTTGATCGAGGCAAGTTTGCTCGATTGTTCTGAATCCCGTCGCCGGGGAACTGGTGGCGGGATTTTTTTTGTTTTTTTATCTGGCCGATGGGCTTGTGTGGACCGCTGTCGCTTTTGTTGGCGTCCGCCAGGCGGGGGCTTTGCGCTGGCATCCGGCTTTTGCGTTTGTGCTGGCATCCGTGTTATGCCTTCGTGCTTCACGCGTTGCCCCTGTGCGTTTGCCTTTGCGCTGGCATCCGCGTTATGACTTATACCCCTTCAGGCGTCGCCCCGCACAGGGGCAACGCATGCACACCAAAGACATAGCGCGGATGCCAGCACAAGAGCAAAACGCGGATGCCACCGCAAAGGCAAAAAAACCAAAACCACCGCCTCGCGGAAGCGAGCAAACCACAAACCCCGATCAACAGACGAATCAAGCGCAACCAGGGAGGGGGCCCGCCGCCCCAGAAGGCAAAAAAAAACGCATGCACAGGGGAGCACATGCGTGTGAGGTTGCCGTCACAGCGCTTCCACGCCGCCGGCAGGGAAAAAGAAAAAGCTCAATGCGTGACGCGAGTCACACCACCACTCGACAACAGTCGAACCCTCTCGCCCGCGCGAAAAATCTCGCCCGTCGTGCTTTGCGTAATGGCGCGCATATCGCCATTATCGAGCCGCACGGTAATCTCGACGCCATCTCGCATCGCCGTGCTGTTCTCGATCGTATTACCCGCGACAGCGCCCGCCAGGCCACCAACAATACCCGTCAGAATCGACCCACGCCCGCCACCGATCGCGCTGCCCGCCACCGCGCCGAGCGCACCGCCACCAATCGCCCCAATGCCGCTAGGCTGGCCATTGTTCGAGCTGATCTTGACCGCGCGCACGCTGTCGACAACACCCATGCGCACCGTCTCTTCGCGCTGCGCCTGCGACGACGTATAGACATCAGCGGAACTGCTGTTGTACGCACAGCCCGTCATGGCGAGCGAACTCGCGATCACCGCGCCCAGTACCAGGCGACTCAACGTACGACTCGTTGTTTTCATTCCCTTGACTCCAAACGGGCTCGTTTCGAGCCCGTCAAACCCGACCGGTCAGGCGCGGCGTATGCGCAGCGGGCGCTACCCGATTGCGTCAGGCGCCGTGCGGCAGTTCGTAACCGAATGCCTGCTTGAACCGTTCGTTGATCTCCGCGCGCGACGGCGCATAATTCTGCGGCCCTTGATGTTCGATCTTGAGCGCGCCCATCAGGCTCGCGAGACGGCCGGTGGTCGCCCAGCCCAGACCCTTCTCGATGCCGTACAGCAGGCCGCCCCGGAACGCATCGCCGCAACCCGTGGGGTCCAGCACCTGCTTTGCCTTGACGGCCGGAATCTCTTCGATGCCGCCTGCATGGTGAATCTGCGCCCCGTGCTCGCCGCGCGTCACGATCAGCGCATCGACGTGGCTCGCGATCTGTTCGATCGACCAGCCCGTCTTGTTGCTCACCAGCGCAGCTTCGTAATCATTGACTGCGACGTAGGTGGCAAGTTCAATCATGCGGCGCAGCGACGCGCCGTCGAAGAGAGGCAGTCCCTGGCCCGGATCGAAAATGAACGGAGTGCCCGCCGCCGAGAACTGTTCGGAGTGCTGGATCATGCCGTCGAAGCCATCCGGCGCGACGATGCCGAGCTTCACGCCAGGCTGGTCCGCGCGGTTCAGATGCGACTGCATCATCGCGCCCGGGTGGAATGCCGTGATCTGATTGTTCTCGAGATCGGTCGTGATCATCGCCTGCGCCGAGTACGTGTCGGGCAGCACGCGCACGTGCTCTTTTGAGAGGCCGAGCGCGTCGAGACGGTCGATGTACACCTGCGCATCGACGGCGCCGAGCGTCGCCATGATATGCGCATCGCCGCCGAGCAGATGCAGCGAGTAGGCGATATTTCCCGCGCAGCCGCCAAACTCGCGGCGCATCGTCGGCACGAGGAAGCTGACGTTCAGGATGTGGACCTGCTCCGGCAGGATGTGCTCCCGAAAGCGCCCTTCGAAGGTCATGATGTTGTCGTAGGCGAGCGAGCCGCAAATCAGCGTAGCCAAGGCGAGCGTTCCTATAAGTGTCGATCGGATGGAAAAAGGGTGCGACGACGTGACAGCGCCGCGCCCGGAGTGAAGCGGGCGCGGCGCTGTGTCGACGCAAATATAAAGCTTACTTCAGCGCGGCGAGCGCTGCGTCGTAGTTCGGCTCGTTCTTGATTTCGCTGACGAGCTCGGCGTGCACGACCTTGTCGTTTTCGTCGACGACGACCACGGCGCGCGCCGTCAGACCCGTCAGCGGACCGCTCGTCACGTCGACGCCATACGCCTGCGCGAACTCATGGCCGCGGAAGGTCGATGCAGTCACGACGTTTTCGATGCCTTCCGTCGTGCAGAAGCGCGAAGCCGCGAACGGCAGGTCGCCCGACACGACGATCACAGCTGTGTTGCTCAGCTTCGCGGCGGCTTCGTTGAACTTGCGCGTGGAGGTTGCGCAGGTCGGCGTGTCGAGGCTCGGGACGATGTTCAGCACCTTGCGCTTGCCGGCGAAGTCGGCGAGCGTCAGCGGCTTCAGATCCTTGCCGACCAGCGAGAAGGCAGGCGCTGCCTGGCCCACGGACGGGAACGTGCCAGCGACTTCGATCGGGTTGCCACCCAGCGTGACTTGACTCATGTTGTGCTCCGAAGATTCGTCAGGGATTGACGGGATGCGCGCCCGGTTCGTGCCGGGCGCGCGGAAAACCTGCGCGCGCCGCAGAGCTGTCCGTTACGGATAGAAGATCTGCACGCGGAAATTCGAGGCGACGGCATCGCCGGTGTCGAGGCGCACGATCATCGTCTGCGTCGTGCGGGCGGGCAGGCCCGCCGCGATCGGCGTACCGGGTTTCACATAGTCTTGCGGCCACAGCACGCGCCGCACGGCGATGTTGTTGTTCTCGTCGAGCAGCGTCAGTTCGACGGCAGGATACGCGAGCGCGAGATCGAAGCGATTGCGCAGCGGCATCTTCAGTTCGAGCTTGTGCGGACCGTCGACCTGCCGCAGATCCGACGGCTCGACCAGCAAACCGTCGATATCGCGCGGCGGCCCGACCTTGCAGCCGAGATGCGCGCAGGCCTTCGCGAACAGCGGCTGCGCATCGGGCCACGCGACCATCACCGTTTCGCGCTGCCACCAGGCGAGTTGCACGAGCAGCAGGAAGCCAAGCAGGCCTGCCGCGACGCCGCCCAAAACCTGCCACACGAAGCGGCTCGACTCGGGCTGGCGCGGTTCGCGCGTGACGGCGAATGCGTCGTTGTCGCTGTCGGGTGTGGCGGCGAAAGGGGCGCTATAGGGCTCGCGCGCGGCTGCGCCGAAGCGCGGCTCGAGATCGGGTTCGGCCGACGGCGCGCCGAAGTAGGGTTCGCGCTCGCGGTGTTGTGCCGCATGTTCGGCATGTCCAGCGTGCTCGGCGGACGGGACGACGGTGCCGTCCTCGTCCTCGAACACGGGCTTGGCGTGCTCGTCCCGACGCGATTCGCGCAACGCGTCGTCGAACGATTCGTGCAGCGGCGTTTCCGGTTCGCGCTTCGTTTCGTTCGCGGTCTGATCGTGGCGCGCCTCTGCGGGCTCGCGCAGAGACTCGGGTTCGCGCCACGCGTGCGGCGGCTCGTGGATTGCAGGCTCGGCTTCGTGTACGGGCGTTGCGCCGAAGGTCGGTTCCGCTTTCTGGTGCGCTTGCGGCTCCGCTGGTTGTTCGAACTTCGGCTCCGCTTGCGCTTCGACAGCGGGCTCGACGTTTGCCGCAGCTTGCGCGGCGGCGGGCGCTTCCGGTCTCGCTTCGACGGGCGCTTCGCTGTGCGGCCCGGGTGCGGCCGGTTCGCGCGCGATCGCCTTATCGAGCTGCATCGGTTGCGATTCGGTGAGTTCGAGCGTCAGCGGCGGCTGCGCGGAACGCGGAATCGTGACCGGGTTGAACGGGATAGTCGACGCGTTGTGGCGGATGCGCCGGTCGATCGATGCGTCGGGTGCGGGCGCCCACGGGTTCCATGCCTCGGCGCGGAAGTCGGGCTTATCCGCCGACGACGCAGGTTGAGTTTCACCGGCAGGGAACGACGGTTCGACACGCGCCGCGTCGGCTTCGGCGGACGGCGCCGCAACGGGCGATGCCTGGACGGGAGCCTCGTGTCGAGCCTCGACATCCGGCTGCGCGACTTGCGCAGCGGCGTGCTCAGCGTGTTGTTCGGCGGACGCCAATCCCGCGTGGGCATCGCCACTGCCGATATGCGGCTCAGCCACGCGCGCATCGAACGCTTCTGCCGGCTGCGGCGTGACCACTTCTTCCGCGTGCGTCACAACGGGCATCGCGACAGGGGCGGGAGGTACATCGACAGCAGGCTTCGTTTCCGGCACCGGCGCGACGCCGCCATTGGCGAGCGATTCGAGCGTATGCGCCGTCACGTCGCCGATCGTGACCTGCTTCGCCTTGTCGACGCTCACGCCGCCGCTCACGTCGAACAGGCTGCTTGATGCATCGAACACTTCTTTGCAGTGGCCACAACGCACGAGTCCGCGGCGCAGCGTGAGCTGCTCCGGCTGGAGCCTGAAAACGGTTTCGCAGAAGGGACAGCGTGTCGCTAGAAGCATATCGAGCCGAAAGACCGGTTAGCCCTTAAGGGGCCGGAAGCAAACAAATATGCGTTATTCTAATTGCTTTCGCGTCGCGTACCCGCAAGGCATACCCAGCCTTCGTGTTCGCGCCACACTGCAATGTCGATCCACTGCTGATAGACACGTGCTACTTCATCCGCCTGTCGCGCGAGAATGCCCGACAGCGCAATGCGTCCACCCGGCTTCACCCTCGACGACAGCATCGACGCCATCAGCTTCAGCGGGTTCGACAGAATATTCGCGACAACGATATCGAACTCGCCCGCGGGGCAATCATCGGGCAGACCATACGTGACTTCGGCGCGATTGCGCTCGCTATTGTGGCGCGCGGACTCGACCGCTTGCGGATCGATGTCGATGCCGATCACGGGGTTCGCGCCGCACTTCTTCGCGAGTATCGCAAGGATGCCCGAACCACAACCGTAGTCGAGCACCGATTGATCCTGCTTCACGTTCTGCTCAAGCCATTCCATGCACAGACGCGTGGTCGGATGGCTGCCCGTGCCGAACGCGAGGCCCGGATCGAGTTCGAGCACGAGCGCATCAGGATCTGGCGCGGCGTGCCACGACGGCACGACCCAGATGCGCTCGCCAATCGGAATCGGATCGAACTGGGACTGCGTGAGGCGCACCCAGTCCTGTTCTTCGACCTCGCGCACGCTGAACGACGGCGCATCGGCGAGGCCGAGTTCATTCGCAGCGGCCGCGAGCAGCACGGCCGGTTCATGTTCCGGCGCCAGCAACGCGATCACGCGCGAATGCGTCCACGCGGTGCGATCCGGCGTGAGACCGGGCTCGCCGAACAGCGGCTGCTCGTCGGGCGTGTCGGCATCCGCGTCTTCGACGGACACCGACAGCGCGCCCATTTCGAGCAACGCATCCGACAACGCTTCCGCGTGCTCGCGCGCGAGTTCGACGACCAGTTCCCGGTAGCTCATTGCTTACGCTTCTTCCGGTGCGGCTTGCAGCTTTGCCGCCAGCCGGTTTTCGAGGTAATGGATGCTCGTGCCGCCCTCGACGAACTTCGCGTCGAGCATCAGCTCGCGATGCAGCGGAATGTTGGTCTGAATGCCTTCGACCACCATTTCTGACAGCGCGATACGCATCCGCTTGATCGCCTGTTCGCGCGTCGCGCCGTAAGCGATCAGCTTGCCGATCATCGAATCATAGTTCGGCGGCACGAAATAGCCGTTGTACGCATGCGAATCGACGCGAATACCGGGGCCGCCCGGCATATGCCACGACGTAAGACGACCCGGCGACGGCGTGAACTTGAACGGATCTTCCGCGTTGATACGGCATTCGATCGCATGTCCGCGGAACTGGATGTCGCGCTGGCGCATGGCGAGCTTTTCGCCCGCCGCGATGCGGATCTGTTCCTGAACGATGTCGATGCCCGTGATCAGTTCGGTAACGGGATGCTCGACCTGCACGCGCGTGTTCATTTCGATGAAGTAGAACTCGCCGTTTTCGTACAGGAACTCGAACGTGCCTGCGCCGAGATAGCCCATCTTCTTGCACGCGTCCGCGCAGCGGTCGCCGATGCGCTCGATCAGACGGCGCGCGATGCCCGGCGCCGGCGCCTCTTCGATCACCTTCTGGTGACGGCGCTGCATCGAGCAGTCGCGCTCGCCCAGCCACAGCGCGTTCTTGAACGAGTCGGCGAGGATCTGGATTTCGATGTGCCGCGGGTTCTCCAGGTATTTCTCCATGTAGACCTGCGGATTGCCGAACGCGCGGCCGGCTTCTTCGCGCGTCATGTTGACGGCATTCACGAGCGCCGCTTCCGTGTGCACGACGCGCATGCCGCGGCCACCGCCGCCGCCTGCCGCCTTGATGATCACCGGATAGCCGACCGCGCGGGCAATTTTCACGATCTCTTTCGGATCTTCCGGCAACGCGCCTTCGGAACCGGGCACGCACGGCACGCCCGTCTTGATCATGGTCTGCTTCGCGGTGACCTTGTCGCCCATCATGCGGATCGTGTCGGGGCGCGGGCCGATGAACACGAAGCCCGATTGCTCGACGCGTTCTGCAAAGTCGGCGTTTTCCGACAGGAAGCCGTAGCCGGGGTGAATCGCTTCGGCGTCCGTGACTTCCGCCGCGCTGATCAGCGCGGGCATGTTCAGATACGAGAGGTTCGACGGTGCCGGTCCGATGCAGACCGCCTCGTCGGCGAGCTTCACGTACTTGGCTTCCTTGTCGGCTTCGGAATAGACGACGACCGTCTTGACGCCGAGTTCGCGGCACGCGCGCTGGATACGGAGCGCGATTTCACCACGATTGGCAATGAGGATTTTTTCAAACATAGCGGATATTCGACTCATCAACGGGCGCCGCGAGCCAGTTCGGACGGGCGGCTGCCTCAGAGGATCGGTGGCGCGCCCGAAGAAGGCGGGCGCGCGGATGGCGAATGGCTACAGCGCGCCGCGTCAGCCGATCACGAAAAGCGGCTGGCCGTATTCGACTGCCTGGCCGTTCTCGACGAGGATTTCCTTGACGACTCCTGACTGATCCGATTCGATCTCGTTCAGGAGCTTCATTGCTTCGATGATGCAGATGGTTTGGCCTTCCTTCACCGTATCGCCGACCTGCACGAACGGATCGGCGCCCGGCGACGGTGCGCGGTAGAACGTGCCGACCATCGGCGACGTCACGACATGGCCTTGCGGCGCCACGGCTGCGGGCGTCGCCGGCCCGCCGACGGCGGGTGCTTCACCGCCGTGAGCAGCGGGCGCCATGCCCGGGGCGGCGTATTGCGGCGCGTAGTTGCCAGGCTGCTGGACGTAAACCGGCGGCGCGTTCTTGACGATGCGCACCTTGCCTTCGCCCTCGGTCACTTCGAGTTCGGAGATGCCGGACTCGGAGACGAGGTCGATCAGAGTCTTCAGTTTACGTAGATCCATGGGCTTTCCCCTTCAATGCGTGAAGCGCCGGCGGTTTGCCGCCAGCGCCGAATTCGTGTTTTGGGTTGTCAGTTGCGCGACGATCCGGCCGTCCCAGCGGCCAACCGGTCGAGCACATATTCGAGTGCGTACAGATAGCCCTTCCAGCCGAGGCCGCAAATGACGCCCTCTGCCTGGTCGGAGAAATACGAGTGATGCCTGAACGGTTCTCGACGATGCACGTTCGACAGATGAATCTCGACGAACGGGATGCCGACGCCCGCCAGTGCGTCCCGGATCGCCACGCTGGTATGCGTGTACGCAGCGGGATTGATCACGATGAAATCGGTCTTCTCGGTCCGAGCGGCCTGAATGCGATCGACGAGCGCGCCTTCGTGATTGCTCTGGAAGGTGGCCAGTTCGACGCCGGCGTCCGCTGCGCGGTCGGCCAGCGCCTGATCGATCTGCGGGAGCGTGACGCGGCCATAGACCTCGGGTTCCCGGGTGCCGAGAAGGTTGAGGTTGGGGCCGTGCAGAACCAGCAGTCGCGTCATGGTCGGTTCGTTTTCCGTGGAATTGGGCGCACTTTAGCGCTGATTAGAGAAATTTGTCTAGTTTCTCGAACGCGCGGCACGTCTCGTGGCCTTACCGGGATCGCAGCAACTCGCCGAACTTCTGACATCTTATTGCGAATATCGCCCAATCTGGGGCAAAAAGTTCTCAACTAAATGTCAAAAAGTTGTCGGAATCAGAGCGCGTCGAGCGTGCGTTTCAGCTCGTCCGGCTTGATCTGGCCGAGTTTTGTCGACCGTACGACGCCTTTCGCGTCAATTACCACGGTGTAGGGCAAACCACCCGCGTTGTTGCCGAAAGCACGCGCGAGGTCTGCGCCGCCGAACCCGGCGACGTAGATCGGATAGTTGACGGGCACTTTTTGCAGGAAAGCCTTGATGTTCTTGTCCGAATCGACGCCCAGCCCGACGAACTCGATGCCCTTCTTCGAGTATTCCTTGTGTAGCGCCGACAGCGACGGCATTTCCTCGACGCACGGACCGCACCAGGATGCCCAGAAGTTGATCACGACCGGGTGTCCCTTGAGCCCGGCGAGCGACTGCGGCGCGCCGTCGGCATTGGTCACTTTCGCCGACCACAGTTGATTGACGGCATTGCTGCTGTCGGCGGGCGCCGCGTTCGCGACGCCAGCGAGGTCGTTGTTGCCGAGCAGCCAGTGGCCCGCCACCGCGCCGCCCGCTGTCGCGACGACAGCCACCGCCGCGATTGCCAGAATCCGCTTCATATAGAGAGTGTGTCTGTTAAGGGTTCAGGTCGTGGAACGCGCGGCGTCGCTTTCGTCGATTAGCGCCTGAACGGTGCGGACGTCGGCGCGCGCAGATCGTCCGCGCGCGTCAGCACGGACTGCGCCGCGCAGGTCGTCGGTGCCGTAGAGCGCGAGGTGAATGCCCACGGGTTCGGCGTCGCGCCCTTCATTCGCCGGACGCCAGAGAAAGCTCAATGTTTCGACGTAGCCGCGACCCGCAAAGTGCCGCGTTTCTGAAACGTCGTATTGCACGTTCGCATTCAACAGGTAAATGGCGACTTCTTTCGGGTCGTCGCAGAAGGCTTGCAGATGAACATCGGAATGCTCACCCGCCGTCCCACCCAGCACCGCGCCCGTCAGATACGGATTGAACGGCGCGAGCCGCTGCATCCAGTCCAGCGCGACTTCGCGCAGCCGGCGCAACACGGCCGGCTGGCTGTCGCCCTGGAACAGGGACTGATATTCGCGGATTTCTTCCTCGATCTGGTCGTTATCCGGCAGCCATTCGCCCGCGACGCGCGTTTCCCCGACCACCTGCCGCGCGGCCTTGCGCTTCGCAGTCGAGTAGTCGAGCCCGTCCTCGGCGATCATCCGCGCAGCCGCGATGGCGATTTCCTCGCGAACGCGCTGCGGATCGAAATGTGATTTGCGAACCATTCGCCAATCATACTAGAGAAAGCCTGACGTTCTTTTTACGCCGCCGTCGCGTCGGCGGGCCTTGAGCGGCTTTCCGGCGGTCGCGCGGCGTCGCCCGGAAAAGCACGCCCGATCAAGATCGGGCGGACCTGTCGGTTACAATAGTCGTCCTTCGCGCGAGGGCTTTCCGGCCCCTGGCGTATGTCATCTTTCCACGCAAAACACGCCTTGCGGCGCGACAGCTTTATGCACATTCACATCCTCGGCATCTGCGGCACGTTCATGGGTGGTCTCGCGGTTCTCGCGCGCAATGCCGGTCACACGGTGACGGGCTGCGACGCTGGCGTCTATCCACCAATGAGCACGCAGCTCGAGGCGCAAGGCATCAAGCTGATCGAAGGTTGGGGCGTCGAGCAGCTCGACCTGAAGCCGGACCTGTTCGTGGTCGGCAACGTTGTGACGCGCGGCAATCCGCTGATGGAAGAAATCCTCAATCGCGGCCTGCCGTACACGTCCGGCCCGCAGTGGCTCGGCGAGCACGTGCTGAACGGCAAGTGGGTACTGGCCGTGGCGGGAACGCACGGCAAGACCACGACGAGCTCGATGCTGACGTGGCTGCTGGAAGACGCGGGCATGAACCCGGGCTTTCTGATCGGCGGCGTGCCGCTGAATTTCGGCGTGTCGGCGCGGCTGACGGATTCGAGCTTTTTCGTGATCGAAGCCGACGAGTACGACACCGCGTTCTTCGACAAGCGCTCGAAGTTCGTCCACTACCGGCCGCGCACCGCGGTCCTGAACAATCTCGAATTCGATCACGCGGACATCTTCGCGGATCTCGCTGCGATCGAAACGCAATTTCACCACCTCGTACGCACGGTGCCGGGCATTGGCCGCGTCGTGTCGAACGGCCGCGAAGCTGCGCTGGACCGCGTGCTGACGCGTGGCTGCTGGAGCGAAGTGGAGCGATTTGGCGTCGACGGCGGCTGGCAGGCGTTGCCCGCTGAAGACGGCGTCGCCATCGACGAGCGCTTTGCCGTCTATCACAACGGCGAGCGCGTCGGCGTGGTCGACTGGCAGGTGCAAGGCGAGCACAACCGCATGAACGCAATCGCCGCGATCGCCGCCGCGCGTCACATCGGCGTGCCGCCCGCGCAGGCCGCGAAGTCGCTGTCGACCTTCCGCAACGTGAAGCGCCGGATGGAAGTGCGCGGCAGCGTCGACGGCGTGACGGTCTACGACGATTTTGCGCATCACCCGACAGCTATCCAGACAACGGTCGCCGGTTTGCGCACGCGCATCGGCCGCGATGAAAACGGCAAACACGCGCGCATTCTTGCCGTGCTCGAACCGCGCTCGAACACGATGAAGCTCGGCGTGATGAAGGCGCAATTGCCCGCCAGCCTCGTCGACGCTGATCTCGTATTCGGCTACGGCGCGCACACGGGCAAAGACGCGCTCGGCTGGAACCTGGCCGAAGCGCTCGCGCCGATGGGCGACAAGGCGCAAGCCTTCAACGACATCGACACGCTCGTCAAATCCGTCGTCGCGGCTGCGCGGCCTGGCGATCAGGTGCTCGTGATGAGCAACGGCGGCTTTGGCGGCGTGCACCAGAAACTGCTCGACGCGCTGTCGGCGCGCCCGACGGCGCAGGCGCGGGGCGTCGCGTGATTCTCTATCTGCACGGGTTCCGCTCGTCGCCCAATTCGTTCAAGGCGCGCGTGATGGCCGAGCGTCTTGCGGCGCTTGGCCGCAGCGCCGAATGGTGCTGTCCGATGCTGCCCGTGTCGCCGCTGGAAGCCGTGGCGCTCGTCGAAGAACGGGTCGCGGCGGCGAATCCGGAGCATGTGACGGTGATCGGCAGCTCGCTCGGCGGCTATTTCGCCACGCATCTCGCCGAGAAGCACGGCTGGCGCGCCGTGCTGCTGAATCCCGCGGTCGTGCCGGAGCGCGATCTCAGCCACTATCTCGGCGAGCAGCCGCTGTGGCATGGCGGCGGCAGCATCGTCGTCGAGCCGCGTCATCTTGATGAGTTGCGTGCGTTAGGCGTCGCGCGCATCACCCGCCCCGAACGCTATTATCTGTTTGCTGCCACCGGCGACGAAGTGCTCGATTACCGCGAAATGCTCGCGCACTATCCCGGCGTGCAGACCCGACTGATCGAAGGCAGCGACCACGCGATCAGCGAGTTTCCCGACTATGTCGACGACGTGCTCGCGTTTTGCGACGCCGCCGACGCCGACACTGAGCCGCCCGCACCACGCGAGGCGGCATGATCCGGTGATCCGCACACGCCGCCCACGATGAAGCACAAGGCACGCGCGTTGCGGAACACCACACCGAACACGACGCCGACGCGCGAAGCAACCGCACTGCGCGCCGGCCGACGCAAGCCAGAACGAGAGTATTGAGTGAACGTTTTCTTCGAGGAATCGGGTAGTTTCAAGGCCGGCAACGTGATGTCGCGTCAAGGCGACGCGTTTCAGGTCGAGCTGCCGGGCGGACGCCGCGCGAAAGTTCGCGCGAAAGACGTGCTGATGGAGTTCGAGAAGCCGTCGGCGGGCGAACTGATGGAACAGGCCGATGCCGCCGCACAGGACATCGATCTGGACTTCCTGTGGGAATGCGCGCCTGAAGACGAATTCCCGTTTGCCACGCTCGGCGCCGAATACTTTGGCGAGTCGTTCGGGCCCGTCGAGCGCGCCGCGCTAATTTTGCGCATGCACGGTTCGCCCATCTATTTCCGTCGCAAGGGGCGCGGCCAGTATCAGCGCGCGCCGGAAGAGCAACTGAAGATGGCGCTCGCGTCGCTGGAGCGCAAGCGTCAGCAGGCGCTCGTGCAGCAGGGCTATGAAGAGGAACTGAAGGCGAGCCGTCTGCCGGACGGATTCCAGAGCAAGGCGCTCGGCCTTTTGACGAAGCCCGACAAGAACGCGATCGAATACAAGGCGCTCGAAGCGGCAGCGGCGGCGCGCGGTATTTCGATGGCGCGTCTGATGCTCGAATGCGGCGGCATTCCGTCGGCGCGCGCGCTGCACGAGGCACGCTTCCTGTCGGAATTCTTCCCGCACGGCACGGGCTTTCCGCCCGTGACGATCGGTGCGCTGCCGGAAGATCTGCCGCAAGCTGAAATCGAAGCGTTCTCGATCGACGACGTGACCACGACGGAAATCGACGATGCGTTCTCCGTCGAGCATCTTTCCGACGGGCGTGTGCGGATCGGCATTCACATCGCGGCGCCGGCGCTGGGCATCGAACGCGGCGATGCCGTCGATGCGGTCGCGCGCGGCCGTCTGTCGACCGTCTACATGCCGGGCGACAAGATCACGATGCTGCCCGATTCCGTCGTGGAAAAATTCACGCTGGCCGAAGGCGGTTTGCGCCCGGCGCTGTCGCTGTACAGCATCGTGAACCGCGAGACGCAGGAAATCGTCGTCAGCGAAACGCGCGCCGAACTCGTCTACGTGAAGAACAATCTGCGCCACAACACGCTCGACGAACTCGTCACGGAAGAGGCGCTCGCCAATGGCACGGGCGACTATCCGCACAAGGAAGACATCGCGGTGCTGTGGCCGTTTGCGCAGGCGCTGTTCGAGAAGCGCCAGCTCGCGCGTGCCAGTTTCGGCCTCAAGCGCGAAGTGCAGCGCAATACGGACTTCAACTTCTACGTCGAAGGCGAGCACGTGAGCATCACGCCGCGCCGCCGCGGTTCGCCGCTCGATACGATCGTCGCCGAACTGGCGATTCTCGCGAACTCGACGTGGGGCGCGTTCCTGCACGATCACGGCGTGCCCGGCATCTATCGCTCGCAGCGCGCGTTCGGCGCGCCGACGGGACCGAAGCGCACCCGGATGCAGACGACGGCCGCGCCGCACGAAGGCCTCGGCGTGTCGCAGTACGCGTGGAGCACGTCGCCGCTGCGCCGTTATGTCGACCTGGTCAACCAGTGGCAACTGATCGCGTGCGTGCAGCACGGCGTGACGGCGAAGCTCGCGGCGCCGTTCAAGCCGAAGGACGCCGACCTGTTCGCCGTCGTGCAAGGCTTCGACGACACCTACACCGCGTATGCCGATCACCAGCGTCGCATGGAGTATTTCTGGTGTCTGCGCTGGCTCACGCAGGAAGGCAAGAAACAGGTGGTCGCTTCCGTCGTGAAGGGCGATCTCGTGCGTCTCGAGGACGTGCCGCTGCTGCTGCACGTGCCGGGTCTGGGCGTGCATGCGCGCGGCACGCGGCTGATGCTCGAAGTGATGTCGGTGGATGAACTGACGGTCGAGGCATCGGTGCGGCCGTTGCACGTGCTCGACGCGCCGACCGTGACGAGCGGCGCGGAAGAAGAGGAAGAGGCCGAAGAAGAACTCATCGACGCCGCCGACGAATCCGCCGAAAGCGAAGCCGAAGCGCAAGCCGAAGCCGATACGGCTGCGCCGGAGGGCGACCAGCCCGCTGACTCGAACGATTCAACGCAACATGCGACGGAGCAGGGCCAATGACGACCGACACGACCACCCAGCGCGACCGCTATGCGGTGATCGGCAATCCGATCGCGCACAGCAAGTCGCCGCTCATCCACGCGCGCTTCGCCGAACAGACGGGCGAACCCGTCGAGTATGGCCGCCTGCTCGCGCCCGTCGATCAGTTCGTATCACACGTGCGCGCCTTCATCGCCGAAGGCGGGCGTGGCATGAACGTCACCGTGCCGTTCAAGCTCGATGCACACGCGTTCGCGACCACGCTATCGCCGCGTGCGGCGGCGGCGGGCGCGGTGAATACGCTGCGCTTCGAGAAGGACGGCGGCGTCTACGGCGACAACACGGATGGCTTCGGCCTCGTGCGCGACATCGAAGTGACCCTGGGCGTGTCGCTGAAGGGCGCGCGCGTGCTGCTGCTCGGCGCGGGCGGCGCGGCGCGCGGTGTCGTGCTGCCGATGCTCGAACGCAAGCCGCAATCGCTCACCATCGTGAACCGCACGGCATCGAAGGCGGAGGCGCTGGTTGCACAATTCGCCAGCGCGGCGAGCGACGCCGCATGCCGTCTGACTGGCGGCAGCGCGCAGACGATTGAAACAGGCACCTATGACGTGATCGTCAACGCGACGGCAAGCAGCCTCGACGCGTCGCTGCCCGAGTGCGACGACGGCGCGTTCGGCGCGGGCACGCTCGCGTACGACATGATGTACGGCGCGCAGCCGACCGTCTTCATGCAGCACGCCAGCCAGCTCGGCGCGCGAGCGGCCGACGGCCTCGGCATGCTGGTCGAGCAGGCGGCGGAATCGTTCTTCGTGTGGCGCGGCGTGCGTCCCGACGGCGCGCCCGTGCTCGCCGCGCTGCGGGAGATGCTGCGCGCGCCACAAAGCGCGTGAGCGGCTGAGCGGCCGAGCAACTCATCGCAAGCGACGCGCCTCCAGATTCGACGACATGGCTACGACAATGACCAAGACGAGGCGCGCGAAGGGGCAGCGGGCCGGAGCGAGTCCCGCACGCTGGGTGATGTATGCCGGCGCGGTCTTCGTCGTCGCGTGGGTCGCTACACAGCTGTTCTATTTCGCGCAGATCGCCGTGTGGAACTCCGTGAATCCGCAGTCGACATCCTTCATGCGTTCCGATGCCTGGCGTCTTTCGCAAGATCGCCCCGATCTGTCGATCCAGCACACGTGGGTTCCCTACGATCAGATCTCACGCAATCTGAAGCGCGCGATCATCGCGTCGGAAGATGCGAACTTCGCCACGAACAACGGCTACGAAACGGACGCGATTCTCCAGGCATGGGAGAAAAACAAGGCGCGTGGCAAGATCGTCAGAGGCGGCTCCACGATCACGCAGCAGCTCGCGCGCAATCTGTTCTTGTCGCGTGAAAAGAGCTATATCCGTAAAGGCCAGGAGCTGATCATCACATGGATGCTCGAGACGCTGATGGACAAGGAGCGCATCTTCGAGATCTATCTGAATTCGGTTGAATGGGGCAATGGCGTGTACGGCGCGGAGGCGGCGGCGCGCTATTACTTCAAGACGTCGGCCGCGAACCTGACGGCCGGTCAGTCGGCCCGGCTCGCGGTGATGCTGCCGAGGCCGAAATACTTCGACGAGCATCGTACTTCCAGCTACCTCACGCAACGCGCGCGGGTGATCGCGCGCCGGATGGGCGCGGCGGAACTGCCGGACTGAGTTCCGCACGCCCGATGGCTACAGAAACGGCGGGTCCCGCAATGGGATCCGCCGTTTTGCTTTCTGCATAGGTACGCATCAACCAATATTACTCAATTCCCAACATATGGACGTCACGCTCATATGTTGGTGGATCTCAAAAAAGCGCCCTACAATCCGGTTCAACAAGCCGAGACCGGCCAGAAACACCGCCTCGTCGCCAGCGCAAAACCGCGCGGCGCACGCAGCGGGACGAAAATCGGAGACACCACGCCATGCCTTCCAGCACCTTGCTGCACAACCCGCTCGCGCTAACCCGCGCGAACCACGCGCAGCTTCGAACCACGCCCGACGCGCACCGTCACGCCGGCATTTCGCGGTAACTCACCTTTTGTCTGTTGCCAGTCGCCATGAACAAAGCGATGACCTCTCACGTCGAGTCCGAAGCGCCCGAGGCGCCTGAAGTCGAAGCGCCGCGCAAGCCCGCCGCGCGTCCCGCCAACGGCGCGGTCGTGCCGACGCCGCCCGCCGACACGATCGGCCTGCCGAGCACGCTGCTCGACATCACGCCGCAGCAAGCCGGCACGCAGACGCTGCTGCGCGGCCTCGCAATTCTCGAAGCCGCCGCCGCGGGCGTGCGCGATCTGCGCACCTTCGGCGCCGCGCTCGGCACGACGCGCAGCACCACGCACCGGCTCGTCAGCAGCCTCGTGCAGGCGCGCTATCTGCGCCAGGTGCAGGGCGGCTACCTGCTCGGCCCGAAGCTGATCGAACTCGGCACGATCGCGCTCGAGCAGATGCCGCTCACGACCGTCGCGCGCCCGCATCTGGCGTCGCTTGCCGAACTGACCCACGACACGATCCACCTCGGCGTGCGCGACGGCGACGACGTGCTGTACATCGACAAGATTCCCGGCACGCGCGGCCTCGAAATGCGCTCGCGCGTCGGCCACCGGATGCCGCTCGCATCGACGGGTATCGGCAAGGCGATGATGCTCGACCTCGGTCCCGACCAGTGGCAGTCGCTGTTCGACGCGTCGCGCCGGGCGCTCGCGGGCGTCAGCTTCAAGCCCGACAACCGGCCCGACCAGCAGACTTTTATGCAGCGCATGACGAACTACTCGGCGGGCGGCTTCACGTTCGACCTGGAAGAAAACGAAGCGTCGATCCGCTGTGTGGCCGCGCCCGTGCGCGACGCGTCGGGTTCGATCGTCGCAGCGCTGTCGGTCGCAAGCACGATTCCGTACATGTCGCTCGAGCGTATGGACGAGCTGATTCCCGTCGTGCAGCGCGAGGCGCGCGCGATTTCGGAAGAACTGGGCTGGCGTGTTCCGCAACCGACTACCCGCAGGATCAAACGATGACTCAGACGGGCTCGACCCTGTCCATGAAACAAGCCCAGCCGGCGCAGACGGCAGCGGCGGCGGGTCATGCTGCATTGGCCGCGCTGATCGCGCTCGATTGGGGCACGACGTCGCTGCGCGCCTATCTGTTCGACGCGAACGGCACAGTGCTGGAAACGCGCGCGTCGACGGCGGGCATCATGAATCTGCCGCGCCCGGCGGCGGAAGGCGGTTTCGACGCGGCATTCGATGCCGTCGTCGGCGCGTGGCTGGACCGCGCGCCCGAACTGCCTGTGATCGCGGCGGGCATGGTCGGCAGCGCGCAAGGCTGGAAGGAAGCGCCGTATGTGAATGCGCCCGCGAGCGCCGATGCGCTCGTCGACGGCATCGTGCGCGTGCAGACCGCGCGCGGCGTGACGCTGAATATCGTCCCCGGCGTGTTGCAGAACGGCGAACTGCCGAACGTGATGCGCGGCGAGGAAACGCAGATTTTCGGCGCGCTGGCCTGCGCGGAACCGTCGGCGGCGGGCAAGGGCCTGCTGATCGGACTGCCGGGCACGCACGCGAAGTGGGTGATGGTGCGCGACGCGCAGATCGAGCGCTTCGACACGTTCATGACGGGTGAAGTCTTCGCGGCGCTCTCTGAGCACACGATCCTCGGCCGCACGATGCTCACGCCCGACCAGCCCGACACCGATGCCTTCCTGCGCGGCGTGCGCGTCGCGCGCGACAAGGGCAAGGCCGGCGTGCTCGCAACGATTTTCAGCACGCGCACGCTGGGCCTGACGGGCCAGCTCGCGCGTGAGCAGCAACCCGATTATCTGTCCGGCCTGCTGATCGGCCACGAACTGAGCGGCCTCGAAGCGGCGCTCGCGCAACAGCAATCGACGCTCGCCGGCAGCGCGCTGCAACTGATCGGCAACGAGGCGCTGTGCGAACGCTACCGGCTCGCGCTCGCGCAATTCGGCTGCCATCAGGCGGACCTCGTGAAGCAGGCGACCGAGCGCGGCTTGTGGCGCATCGCGGCGCAAGCGGGTCTCGTCAGCGAAGCGTCGGGCGCCGCGCAGGCCACCTGAAGCGCGAACCGAACAAGACTCGCGCCGGCGCGCAACGAACCAAAGGAACCGACATGTCACTCGATCTGAATCTGCCCGCACCGTACCAGCCGCACGCCGGCCTGATGGCTGCGTTCGAAGCGTGCCCGCTGGTCGCGATTCTGCGCGGCATCACGCCCGCCGATGCCGCCGATCACGGCCGCGCGCTGTACGAAGCGGGTTTTCGCATCATCGAAGTGCCGCTCAATTCGCCGAACCCGTTCGACAGCATCGCGGCGATCCGCCAGGCGCTGCCCGTCGATGCCATCATCGGCGCGGGCACGGTGCTGCGCGGCGAACTCGTGCACGACGTGAAGGCGGCGGGCGGCGAACTGATCGTGATGCCGCACAGCGACCCCGAAGTCGTGACGACGGCGAAGTCACTCGCGATGGCATGCGCGCCGGGCGTCGCAACGCCGACGGAAGCCTTTATCGCGCTGAAGAACGGCGCGGACGTGCTGAAGATGTTCCCCGCTGAACAGCTCGGCTGCCAGGTCGTGAAGGCGTGGCGCGCGGTGATTCACAAGGACGTGCCGCTGCTTCCCGTCGGCGGAGTCTTGCCGGACAACATGGGTCCGTTCCTCTCCGCAGGCGCGAACGGTTTCGGTCTCGGCTCGGCGCTGTACAAGCCGGGCCAGCCGGCAACGACGACGGCTTTGCATGCGAAGGCGTTCATCAACGGCCTGCGCATCGCGCGCGCGGGCGTGAAGAAATGAATCGGCTGCAAGGCAAGGTCGCGCTGGTGACGGGTGCGGGGCGCGGCATCGGCGCGGCGATCGCGACTGCGTTCGCGCGCGAGGGCGCCGCTGTCGTGCTCGCCGAGCTCGACATCGAAACCGCGCAGCGCACGGCCGCCGACATTGCCACGCAGACGGGCGGCAAGACGCTCGCCGTGCAGACGGACGTCACGCAATCGGCTTCCGTACGGCGCGCGGTGAGCGAAGGCGAAAGCGCCTTCGGCCCGGTCGACGTGCTCGTGAACAACGCAGGCATCAACGTGTTTTGCGATCCGCTGACGATGACCGACGAAGACTGGCGCCGCTGTTTCGCCGTCGATCTGGACGGCGTGTGGAACGGCTGCCGCGCGGTGCTGCCGGGGATGGTCGAGCGCGGTGCGGGCAGCATCGTGAACATCGCGTCGACACACTCGTTCAAGATCATTCCGGGCTGCTTCCCGTATCCCGTCGCGAAGCACGGCGTGATCGGCCTGACGCGCGCGCTCGGTATCGAATACGCGCCGCGCAACGTGCGCGTGAATGCCATCGCGCCGGGTTACATCGAAACGCAGTTGACGCGCGACTGGTGGGACGGTCAGACCGACCCCGCCGCCGCGAAGCAGGCGACGCTCGATCTGCAGCCGATGAAGCGCATCGGCAAGCCGGAAGAAGTCGCGATGACAGCCGTATTTCTCGCGTCGGATGAAGCGCCTTTCATCAACGCGAGTTGCATCACGGTCGATGGCGGGCGCTCGGCGCTGTACCACGACTAAAGCGGTATCGAAGAATAAAGCAGTAGCGAAGGAACAGAAAAAGCAGCAAAGCCGCCCCGCAAACGGGCGACGGTGTGAACCGCCTGACGCGCTGGCCGCGTGTGTCGGTGGCGGTACAAGAAGACGCGGCCAATAACCTTCTCGTTACTCATTAGTCAGGAGACACGCATTATGAAACGCAGAATTTTCCTCACGCTGGCAGCAGCGGCGACGGCGGTGCTCTTCAACGCACCTGTCGCGCAAGCCGCCGACCCGGTCAAGATCGGCTTCCTCGTGAAGCAGCCGGAAGAGCCGTGGTTCCAGGACGAGTGGAAGTTCGCCGAAGCCGCTGCCAAGGAAAAGGGCTTCACGCTGGTGAAGATCGGCGCGCCGTCGGGCGAGAAGGTCATGAGCGCAATCGACAACCTCGCTGCGCAAAAGGCACAAGGCTTCGTGATCTGCACGCCGGATGTGAAGCTCGGACCGGGCATCGTCGCGAAGGCGAAGGCTGACGGCCTGAAGATGATGACGGTCGACGACCGCCTCGTCGACGGCGCAGGCAAGCCGATCGAATCGGTGCCGCACATGGGCATCTCGGCTTACAACATCGGCAAGCAGGTCGGTGAAGGCATCGCGGCTGAAATCAAGAAGCGCGGCTGGGACATGAAGGACGTCGGCGCGATCGACGTGACCTACGAACAGCTGCCGACGGCGCATGACCGCACGGCTGGCGCAACCGACGCGCTGATCGCCGCCGGTTTCCCGAAGGCCAACATCATCGCCGCGCCGCAGTCGAAGACCGACACGGAAAACGCGTTCAACGCAGCGAACATCGCGCTGACGAAGAATCCGAACTTCAAGCACTGGGTTGCCTACGGCCTGAACGACGAAGCCGTGCTCGGCGCCGTGCGCGCAGCGGAAGGCCGCGGCTTCAAGGCCGACAACATGATCGGCATCGGCATTGGCGGCTCGGACTCGGCGTTGAACGAGTTCAAGAAGCCGAACCCGACGGGCTTCTTCGGCACCGTGATCATCAGCCCGAAGCGCCACGGCGAAGAGACGTCGGAACTGATGTACTCGTGGATCACGCAAGGCAAGGAACCGCCGAAGCTCACGCTGACGACGGGCATGCTGGCCACGCGCGACAACGTCGGCGAAGTGCGTGAAAAGATGGGTCTCGCATCGAAGTAAGGGGGACAAACGCGCGTGAGTGCGCATAAGCGGTACTCACGCGCCGCGCGCCCCGTCGGCGATCGGCGGGGCGCAAGCAAGACGAAACGGTTAAGAAGCAGAGGGACAAGCCATCGTGAGAGCTGCGCCGTGCGAACGGCTGCGGCATGCACGACGGTTCAATCGAAGCAACAGGAGGCAAAGTGTCAGCGACGCTGCGTTTTGACAATATCGGCAAGGTGTTTCCAGGCGTGCGTGCGCTCGACGGCATCTCTTTCGACGTGTACGCCGGCCAGGTGCATGGCCTGATGGGCGAAAACGGCGCAGGGAAATCGACCCTGCTGAAGATTCTCGGCGGTGAATATCAGCCGGATTCCGGCCGCGTGATGATCGACGGCAACGAAGTGCGTTTTGCGAGTGCGGGCGCATCGATTGCTTCGGGCATCGCGGTGATTCACCAGGAACTGCAGTACGTGCCCGATCTGACGGTAGCGGAGAACCTGCTGCTCGGCCGCTTGCCGAACACGGTCGGCTTCGTGAAGAAGGCCGATGCCAAGCGCTACGTGCGCGAGCAGCTCGCGGCGATGGGCGTGGATCTCGATCCGAATGCGAAGCTGCGCAAGCTGTCGATCGCGCAACGCCAGATGGTCGAAATCTGCAAGGCGCTGATGCGCAACGCTCGCGTGATCGCGCTCGACGAGCCGACCAGCTCGCTGTCGCACCGCGAAACGGAAGTGCTGTTCAAGCTGGTGCGCAATCTGCGCGCCGACAACCGCGCGCTGATCTACATCTCACACCGGATGGACGAGATCTATCAGCTGTGCGACGCGTGCACGATTTTCCGCGACGGCCGCAAGGTCGCGTCCCATCCGACGCTTAAAGGCGTAAGCCGCGACACGATAGTCAGCGAAATGGTCGGCCGCGAAATCTCGGACATCTACGGCTACCGGCCGCGCGAACTCGGCGAAGTGCGCTTCTCGGTGAAGAACATCGAAGGCCGCCCGCTGACGGAACCGGCCAGTTTCGAGGTGCGGCGCGGCGAGATCGTCGGCTTCTTCGGGCTGGTGGGCGCGGGCCGCAGCGAACTGATGCACCTGATCTACGGCGACGATCCGAAGAAGGGCGGCGAACTGGTGCTCGACGGCAAGCCGATCAAGGTGAAGAGCGCCGGCGAAGCGATCCGCCAGGGCATCGTGCTGTGCCCGGAAGATCGCAAGGAAGAAGGCATCGTCGCGATTGCTTCCGTGTCGGAGAACATAAATATCAGCTGCCGCCGTCATTATCTGAAGGCGGGGCTGTTTCTCGATCGCAAGAAAGAAGCCGAAACAGCTGACCGCTTCATCACGCTGCTGAAGATCAAGACGCCGAGCCGCCGCCAGAAGATCCGTTTTCTGTCGGGCGGCAACCAGCAGAAGGCGATTCTGTCGCGCTGGTTGGCCGAGCCGGATCTGCGCGTCGTGATTCTCGACGAGCCGACGCGCGGCATCGACGTCGGCGCGAAGCACGAAATCTATAACGTGATTTATGAGCTGGCCCAGCGTGGCTGCGCGATCGTGATGATTTCGTCGGAACTGCCGGAAGTGCTGGGCGTGTCCGACCGGATTCTCGTGATGCGCCAGGGGCGCATTTCGGGCGAACTGCCGCGCAGCGCCGCCACCGAGCAATCGGTGCTGAACCTCGCGCTGCCGAAGAGTTCGACGACGGCGCAGGCGGCCTGAACGCCTGGGCGCGCCGGCCGGATGCGAAAACCGCAAGACATCTGTAACTGACAGGATCTACAACAGTCCTGTAACCCGTGGGGAACGGGAGGAGTGAACCAAATGCAAGCCAGAGAAAACCTCGCGCAACAGGCCGCCAAGAGCGCTGCTGAAGCGCTGATCCCGCAAGCCAACGACAAGCAGAAGTGGTGGCAGCAGATCACGGAATACAGCCTGATCCTGATCTTCGTCGTGATGTTCATCACGATGTCGCTGACCGTCGATCACTTCTTCTCGATCGAAAACATGCTCGGCCTCGCGCTGTCGATTTCGCAGATCGGCATGGTCGCGTGCACGATGATGTTCTGTCTCGCGTCGCGTGACTTCGACCTGTCCATCGGCTCGACGGTCGCCTTTGCTGGCGTGTTGTGCGCGATGGTGCTCAACGCGACGGGCAACACGTTCATCGCGATCATCGCCGCCGTTGTGGCGGGTTCGGTGATCGGCTTCGTCAACGGCGCGGTGATTGCGTATCTGCGCATCAACGCGCTGATCACGACGCTCGCGACGATGGAAATCGTGCGCGGCCTTGGCTTCATCGTGTCGCACGGTCAGGCCGTGGGCGTGTCGTCGGATACGTTCATCGCGCTCGGCAGCCTGTCGATGTTCGGCGTGTCGCTGCCCATCTGGGTGACGCTGGTGTGCTTCATCGTGTTCGGCGTGATGCTCAACTCGACGGTGTACGGCCGTAACACGCTCGCGATCGGCGGCAATCCGGAAGCGTCGCGTCTCGCCGGTATCAACGTCGAGCGCACGCGCGTCTACATCTTCCTGATTCAGGGCGCGGTGACGGCGCTGGCGGGTGTGATTCTCGCGTCGCGTATCACGTCAGGTCAGCCGAACGCTGCGCAAGGCTTCGAGCTGAACGTGATTTCGGCGTGCGTGCTGGGTGGCGTGTCGCTGCTCGGCGGCCGCGCGACGATTTCGGGCGTCGTGATCGGCGTGCTGATCATGGGCACCGTCGAAAACGTGATGAACCTGATGAACATCGACGCGTTCTATCAGTACCTCGTGCGCGGCGCGATCCTGCTCGCGGCGGTGCTGCTGGACCAGTTGAAGAATCGCGGCTCACGTGACTGATTAGCGACTGATTTTTTCGCCACACTCAACGCCAGAAGAAGGAAACCGAACGATGTCGTCTCCCGCCAACGCGAACGCGCGTGAAGAACAGGGCGTCTACGCGCGCTATCCGAGCCTCGTGGATCGCACGGTGCTGATCACGGGCGGCGCGACGGGTATCGGCGCATCGTTCGTCGAGCACTTCGTCGCGCAGGGCGCGCGCGTCGCGTTCTTCGATATCGACGAAACGGCGGGCGACGCGCTTGCCGATCAACTCGGAGATTCGCGTCACAAGCCGCTGTTCTTGCGGGTCGATCTGACCGATATCGACGCGCTGAAGAAAGCAATCGCCGACGTGCGCGCGGCGCTCGGCCCGATCGGCGTGCTGGTGAACAACGCGGCGAACGACAAGCGTCACAAGATCGAAGAAGTGACGCCCGAATCGTTCGACGCAGGCATCGCCGTGAACATCCGTCATCAGTTCTTCGCGGCGCAAGCCGTCGCCGAGGACATGAAGGCGGCGAAAAGCGGCTCGATCATCAATCTCGGCTCGATCAGCTGGATGCTGAAGAACGGCGGCTATCCCGTGTACACGCTGGCGAAGTCGGCGGTGCAGGGACTCACGAAGGGACTCGCGCGCGATCTCGGTCACTTTGGCATTCGCGTGAACGCGTTGGTGCCAGGCTGGGTGATGACGGACAAGCAGAAACGCCTGTGGCTCGACGACGCCGGGCGTCTCGCGATCAAGCAGGGCCAGTGCATCGACGCCGAGCTGTTGCCCGAAGACCTCGCGCGGATGGCTCTCTTTCTCGCCGCGGACGACAGCCGCATGATTACCGCGCAAGACATCATCGTCGATGGAGGATGGGCATGAGCGACACGATCACCAACGTTCAGGCTGCATTGCTGGTGGATTCGAAATGCACGCTGGGCGAAGGCGCAACGTGGGACGCGCGCAGCGGCCTTTTCTACTGGACGGATATTGAAGGCGCGCGGCTCTGGCGTTACGATCCGCGCGATGGCCGCAGCACGTTCTGGCG
>Ga0247692_1000026_pt1 | contig 34222 bp, 28 predicted proteins | sample CNK33_metaG_FD_183041 | JGI IMG/M metagenome (GOLD analysis project Ga0247692, IMG submission 183041) | Soil microbial communities from Purdue University Martell Research Forest, Indiana, United States - CNK33 | ecosystem: Environmental > Terrestrial > Soil > Temperate forest > Bulk soil...
CGGGCAGCGCATCGGCCTGCTCGGCGCGAACGGCCAGGGCAAGTCGACGCTGATCAAGACGCTCGCGGGTACGCTGGCGCCGCTCGGCGGCCATGTGCGCGAAGGCAAGGGCCTGCAGATCGGCTACTTCGCGCAGCATCAGCTGGAAACGCTGCGGCCCGACGATTCCCCATTGCAGCATCTGGCGCGGCTCGCGCCGGACACACGCGAGCAGGAATTGCGCGACTTCCTCGGCAGCTTCAACTTCTCCGGCGACATGGCGACGGCCGCCATCGCGCCTTTCTCCGGCGGCGAAAAGGCACGCCTCGCGCTGGCGCTGATCATCTGGCAGAAGCCGAACCTGTTGCTGCTCGACGAACCGACCAATCACCTCGACCTCGAAACGCGCCATGCACTCACTATGGCGCTCGCGCAGTTCGAAGGCACACTGATTCTCGTGTCGCACGACCGGCATTTGCTGCGCGCCACCACGGACCAGTTTATGCTCGTCGCGAAGCACAAGCTGCAGCCGTTCGACGGCGATCTCGACGACTATCGCGACTGGCTGCTGCAACATGCCGCCGAACAGCGCTCGGCGCTCAAGGCGGATGCCTCGAACGGCGACGCGAACGGCGCGGACGCCTCGGTGAATCGCAAAGAGCAGCGCCGTCTCGAAGCGGAAACGCGCCAGAGGCTCGCGCATCTGAAGAAGCCGTTGCAGACCCGCATCGCGAAGATCGAAAAGGAAATGGATGCGCTGAACGCGGAAAAAGCGACGCTCGATACGTTCGTCGCCGATCCCGCCAGCTACGCCGCCGAACAAAAAACCAAGCTGACGGAAGCGATACGCCGTCAGGCAGATGTCAGCGCACGACTCGAAACGCTCGAAGCCGACTGGCTCGAAGCGCACGAGGAACTCGAACAAATCGGCTAACGGCCCCTTCGCCGCCGCGAAGGAACAGACAGGGAATCGAGGCCGCGCCAGCAATCGATGGGAGGGCTGGGCATTGTCGTCTACTGCCGCATTGAAGGGCTTGCGCGTGCTCGATCTGACACGCCTGTTGCCCGGTCCCGTCGCGACGCTCCGGCTCGCGGAAATGGGCGCCGACGTGTTGAAGATCGAAGCGCCAGGCGCCGGCGACGCGACACGCACGATGATGCAAAGCAGCGCCGACCGCGTGGCGGGACGGCCCGGCGCGTTCTACCGGCTGGTGAATCGCGGCAAGCGCGAAACGCGGCTCGACCTGAAGTCCGAAGGCGGACGCACCGTGCTGATGGCGCTCGCACGCGAAGCGGACGTGTTGATCGAGAGCTTCCGGCCCGGCGTGATGGAGCGGCTCGGCCTCGGCTATGACGTGTTGCGCGTGATCAACCCGAAGCTCGTCTACTGCGCGATTTCGGGGTACGGCGCGGATGGGCCGTTCGCGCAGCTGGCGGGGCATGATCTGAATTACATCGGCTATGCGGGCGTGCTCGACCAGTTGGCGTCGCGCGACGGCGCGCCGATTGTGCCCAACTTCCAGATTGCGGATCTGCTCGGCGGCGCGCTGTCGGCTGTCAATCAGATTCTCGCGGCGCTGTGGGCCGTGGCGCGCGGCGGTGATGGGCGGTTCGTCGATGTGTCGATGGCGCATTGCACGTACGCGAACAACGTCGTCGCGCAAGTCGCGCTCGCCAACGACGGCACGGCGCCCGTCGCGGGCAGCAGCCTGCTCAATGGTGGCGTGCCCTGCTACAACCTGTATCGCACGCTCGACGGGCGGTGGCTCGCCGTCGGCGCGCTGGAACTCAAATTCTGGGAAACGCTGTGCATGGCGCTCGACCGCCCCGACTGGGCGACGCGCCACTGGAGTCTCGGTCAGGCGATCGCCGGACCGGACGCGGTGCAGTTGATCAAGGACATGGCCGACGTGATCGCCACGCGGGCGCTCGACGAATGGGCCGCGCTGCTGGTGCCGCTGGATTGTTGCGTGTCGCCCGTGCTGACGCCGGCGGAAGCCGCTCAGCACCCGCTCTTCAATGCGGCCGCGCGTGAGGCGCTGATGGAGCAGCAGGCAAGCGACGGGGAATCGGACTAGGCGCTGGCGGGCGCGGTGAGCGCCGTGAGGCCGCCTTAACGCCGCGGCAAGGTCTGCCGTGGCTCCCGCTCGTCGTCGATCAACCGGTGCTTGCGGCCTTCCACATGATGCCGGATCGTCGCCCGCACTTCGTCGGCTGTGACATCTTCCGCAACTACGCGCCGCGAAATCTGCCCCGTCGTGTCGATCCATTCGACGATCCGGCAGCCGCCGCCCCAAAGCCCTTGAATGGGCGCGGATACGCGGCAGCCGCGCAGGTTCGAGAGAAACTCGCCGGAGGATTCATGGGACTGTTTCAAGACGCTTCCTTTTTCCGCTCGTGACATTCCATTTCACGAGGATAGGGAAAACGAAAGTCGCTTGGGTTACAGCCGCGGTTGAGAAATTTACAGCGGATTACGCCAGAAAGCCGACGCGATCCGCCAACGTCCGAGTCGGCTATTCGAGCGTTCGGATACGGTCGATGGCCTGCTCGATGCGCTCGACGGCGATCACCTGCAATCCGTCGATGGCGTGCTTCGGCGCGTTCGCCTTCGGAATCAGCGCAATCGAAAAGCCGAGTTTCGCGGCTTCCTTCAGACGTTCCTGACCACGCGGCGACGGCCGGATTTCACCCGCCAATCCCACTTCGCCGAACACGATCAGCCCCTTCGGCAGCGGCTTGTTGCGCATCGACGAATGAATCGCGAGCAGCACGGCGAGATCGGCGGCAGGCTCGGTGATCTTCACGCCGCCCACCGCGTTCAGGAACACGTCCTGATCGAAACAGGCGATGCCCGCGTGCTTGTGCAGCACGGCGAGCAGCATGGCGAGGCGGTTCTGTTCCAGGCCGACGGCCAGCCGGCGCGGATTCGGCACGTTCGCGGCATCGACGAGCGCCTGCACTTCGACCAGCAGCGGCCGCGTGCCCTCTTGCGTGACCAGCACGCACGAGCCGGGCACGATCTGCTCGTGCTGCGACAGGAACAGCGCCGACGGATTCGCGACGCCGCGCAGGCCGCGCTCCGTCATCGCGAACACGCCCAGTTCGTTGACGGCGCCGAAGCGGTTCTTGAACGCGCGCACGAGCCGGAACGACGAATGGGTGTCGCCTTCGAAATACAGCACGGTATCGACGATATGCTCGAGCACGCGCGGGCCCGCGAGGCTGCCCTCTTTCGTCACGTGGCCGACCATGATGATGGCCGTGCCCGACTGCTTGGCGACGCGCGTCAGTTGCGCCGCGCATTCTCGCACCTGCGCCACCGATCCAGGCGCCGAGGTCAGCGCTTCCGAATAGATGGTCTGGATCGAGTCGATCACGGCGACGTCCGGCCTTTCGTCGGCGATGGTCGCCTGGATTTTCTCCAGCTGGATCTCGGCGAGCAGCTTCAGCTCGCTGGCGTGCGAACCCGGTTCGAGCAGCGACAACCGTTGCGCGCGCAACGCAATCTGCGCCGCCGACTCCTCGCCGCTCACATAGAGCGCGCGCCGCTCGCTGGCGATTTCCGCGAGCGACTGCAACAGCAGCGTCGATTTGCCGATACCCGGATCGCCGCCAATCAGCACGACGCCGCCCGCCACCAGCCCGCCGCCGAGCACGCGATCGAACTCGCCGACGCCCGTCGAGAAGCGCGGCACGTCCGACGCATGAATCTCGGCGAGCCGCTGCACCGGCTGACTCTTCGCGAGCGCCTGGAAGCGGTGCGCGGAAGGCGACTCCGCCACCGACTCGACGAGTGTGTTCCACGCATGACACGCAGGGCACTGGCCCTGCCACTTCGGCGACTGCCCGCCGCATTCCGTGCAGATGTACAACGTTTTTTGTTTAGCCAACTTGTTTTGTCACGCGTCGTGGTTCTTGATGTGGATTATTCGGCACGCACAGGTACGCGCGGCGCGACGGCGCACATCAGCTCGTAGCCGATCGTGCCGGATGACTGCGCGACGTCGTCGATGGGCAACTGCGCGCCCCACAGCTCGACGCGCGAGCCGACGTTCGCCTGCGGACACGGCGTGAGATCGACGGTAATCATGTCCATCGACACGCGCCCGACGATCCGTGTTCGAATACCATCGACGATCACGGGCGTGCCTTCCGGCGCGACACGCGGATAGCCGTCGGCGTAACCGCACGCAACGACGCCGACGCGCATGCCTGCGCGCGCGGTGAAAATCGAGCCGTAGCCAATCGTGCTGCCTTCCTTGAGCGTCTGCACCGCGATCAGTTCCGAGCTCAGCGTCATCGCCGGCTGCAGGCCCGTGTCCTTGATCTCCGCGCTCAAGCCCGACGGCGACGCGCCGTACAGCATCACGCCCGGGCGCACCCAGTCGAAATGCGCCTCCGGATACCAGAGCGTAGCGGCAGAATTGGACAGGCTGCGCGCGCCCGCGATGCCCTGCGCGCCACGCTCGAACGCTTCCATCTGATGGGTGATGCCGCGCTCGCTGTCAGCGTCCGAGAAATGGGTCATCAACGTGATCTGGCCCACGCCCTGGCAGGCCCGCGCGCGCTCCCACGCGGCGCGGAACTTCTCGGGCGTGTAGCCGAGCCGGTTCATGCCGCTGTTCATTTTCAGCTGGATATTGACGGGCTTGGACAGACGCGCCATTTCCAGCATGCGCAATTGTTCGTCCGAATGCAGCGCCGTGGTGAGGCTGTAGCGGTCGATGACGTCGATATCCGTCGGCCGGAAAAAACCCTCGAGCAACAAAATTGGGCCGGCCCAGCCCAATTCACGCAACTTCACGGCTTCTTCGAGGTCGAGCAAACCAAAGCCGTCGGTTGCGCGCAAGCCCGGGAACGCTCGCGCGAGTCCGTGACCGTAGGCGTTGGCCTTGACGACGGCCCAGATTTTGGACTTCGGCGCATAACGGCGGGCAACTGCGAGGTTATTGGCGAGAGCGGCGGTATGAATCGTGGCTGAGACTGGGCGCGGCATGGGATATTTTCGTAAAGACATTGTCGAATCAGCAGCTTACAGGGCGTTTGCAATGCCCCCGCGGCAACCGCGACAATGCGATCAAGGATTCTGCTAGTCGGGATTCGGCTATTTTCGTGATATAAAGCCGTGCGCACAACCCATTTCGAACGGAATAAGCCCGGACGCACACCTCACGGCCGGGGCGGACAGACCGCAGCGAGGAAAGCATCGCATCAGATGAAAAAAGGTTTTTACACCATTATGGCCGCGCAGTTTTTTTCGTCGCTGGCCGACAATGCGCTTCTGATCGCTGCTATTGCACTGCTGAAAGATCTTCACGCCCCGAACTGGATGACGCCGCTGCTCAAGCTGTTTTTTGTGCTGTCGTACGTCGTGCTCGCGGCTTTTGTCGGCGCCTTCGCGGACTCCCGTCCGAAGGGCCGTGTGATGTTCGTGACCAATACGATCAAGGTGGTCGGTTGCCTCACGATGCTGATCGGCGCGCATCCGCTGCTGGCATACGGCATCGTGGGCTTTGGCGCCGCCGCCTACTCGCCCGCCAAATACGGCATTCTCACCGAACTGCTGCCGCCTGACCGCCTCGTCGCCGCGAATGGCTGGATTGAAGGCACGACCGTCGGCTCGATCATTCTCGGCACCGTGCTCGGCGGCGCACTGATCAGCCCGCATATTGCATCGCACGTCATCAAGCATACGCCGTCCGCGATCCATACGCCGGCGGAAGCCGCGATGCTCATCATCATCCTGATCTACATCATTGCCGCGCTCTTCAATCTGCGCATTCCCGACACGGGCGCCCGCTATCCGCGCCAGGCGCACGGACCGATCAAGCTCATCACTGATTTCGCCGACTGCTTTGTCGTGCTGTGGCGCGACAAACTCGGCCAGATTTCGCTCGCCGTCACGACGCTGTTCTGGGGCGCGGGCGCGACGCTGCAATTCATCGTGCTGAAGTGGGCGGAAGTGTCGCTCGGCATGTCGCTGTCGGAAGGCGCGATCCTGCAGGCCGTGGTCGCCGTGGGCGTCGCGGCGGGCGCGATGATCGCCGCCGCGCGCGTGCCGTTGAAGAAGTCGCTGTCGGTGCTGCCCGTCGGCATCATCATGGGCATCGCGGTGATGCTGATGGCTTTCTATACGAAACATATGTTCCCGTCGCACTGGGGCTTTTACTTCGGCAAGATGCACGTCCCCGGTTATCTGATCTTTGCCTATATCTTCCTGATGATCGTCGGTGCGCTGTCGGGGTTCTTCGTCGTACCGATGAATGCGCTGCTCCAGCATCGCGGGCACGTGCTGCTGTCGGCGGGTCACTCGATCGCCGTGCAGAACTTCAACGAAAATCTCTCCGTGCTCGTGATGCTGTGCCTGTACGCCGTGCTCGTGTGGCTCGACGTGCCCGTCGCGATCGTGATCGTGCTGTTCGGCACCTTCGTGTGCGTGATGATGTGGCTCGTGATGCGCCGCCATCAGGCGAACCAGCGCGCGTTCGATTCCGTGTCGCTGATCGGCGAAGCCCGGCACTGACGCGGCACTGACACCTGCCGCTGCCGCATCTTCGCTGCCGCTACGTCTCCGTCCTGTCCCAGCGCGTCACGCGCGCTCCGCTTTTCAGGTTCTTCCATGACCCGACCGATTCCCAACGTCCTGACGATCGCCGGCTCCGACTCCGGCGGCGGCGCCGGCATTCAGGCCGATATCAAGGCTTTCTCGGCGCTCGGCGCGTACGGCGCGAGCGTGATCACGGCATTGACGGCGCAGAACACGCGCGGCGTGACGGCCATCCACACGCCCGACCCCGACTTCGTTACCGCGCAACTGGATGCCGTGTTCGACGACATCCGCATCGACGCGGTGAAGATCGGCATGCTGGCCAATGCGGCCATCGTGCACGCCGTTGCCGACGCGCTGCGCCGTTACCAGCCGAAGCATGTGGTGCTCGACACGGTGATGATCTCGAAGAGCAATCACGCGCTGCTCGCGCCCGAAGCCGTCGACGCCGTGCGCAGCGAACTGCTGCCGCTCGCCGATCTGCTGACGCCGAACCTGCCGGAAGCAGCCGCGCTGCTCGGCACATCGAGCGCGACCGACGAAGCCGCGATGGTCGATCAGGGCGAAGCGCTGCGCAAGCTGGGCGCGCGCGCCGTGCTGATGAAAGGCGGCCACCTCGCCGCCGCCGACAGCCCCGACTGGCTGATCCAGGACAGCGGCACGATGCGCCTCGCCGGTCCGCGCGTGCCCGTCAAGAACACGCATGGCACGGGCTGCTCGTTGTCGTCGGCGATCGCGGCGCTGATTCCGCAGCGTGACGACCTCGCGAGCGCCGTCGCCGATGCGAAAGTCTGGTTGACGGGCGCGCTCGAACAGAGCGGCCGACTCGACGTCGGTCATGGCGTCGGGCCGGTGCATCATTTCTATCGCTGGTGGTGAAACGCAGCCGCTGAGCGCTTTGTCAGCGGCCTGTCTGCTCGCGCGCAAATGCCTGCGCGCGCTCGGGCCAGTCGTCGGGCACGATGAAGCCTCGCGAGCGTTCGGTCCACAGTCCATCGCCATGCTCGACGAACGCCGCGACCATCGTCGGGCCGGTCTGTTGTGCGAGTTGCTGCGCGAGCGCATCCGCTGATACGAAGCCCGGCGCGTGACGCCCGTCGCGCACGCGTGGCGCGAGCCATTCGAGCCTTGGCAGCAGCATCCATGCATCGGCCTGCGTGCCGGAAAACGAAGGCCACTCAGCGCGCGTCGTCCACCAGCCGCGTGCGTGCGCGGGATCGATTTCGATGGGGTCGCGCTCCGCAAGGCCATTCCGATAGAACAGCCAGCCCTTGACGAACATCTGCGGATCCCACGGACCGCGATGTCCGAGCGACGCAAACTCTTCGCGCGCACTGAGCGGCAGTTGATGATCGAGCAGATGCGCGAGCTTCAGATCGAAGCGGTCCTGCAGATTCGGGCCCACGTAGTCGGCCAGTTCGCCGCGGCCGTCGCCTGCATGCAGATAGCATTTGACGGCCAGTTCCCAGTGCAGCCGCCTGCCCGCCTGCGTCTCGACAAGAAAATCGCATTCGCCGAGCGTGACGCCCGCGCGGCGCAGCGCGACGTTCGCCGCGATCAGGCGCGCCGCCGGACCCTGCTGCAAAAACCATCCGAGCAGGCACTCGGCGTAGCGCCCGAGGCGCGTCACGCGCGCCGCCGCAATATGTCGATGCAACGCGGCGGGGGCGGCGTCCTGCGCTTCGAGCCACTCCAGCGACGCAGCGACTTCATCGGGCGATTCGAAGGGTGTCGCGAGCACGCCGGGTGGCCGTTGCGCGCGCAACAGGTCGGGACTGAACAGCAGCCACGCGATGTCGCGCACGGCGGCGTCGGCGAGCGCATCGAGCCGGGCCGCTGACGGCGCCTCGAACGAAGCGGTCGGCCCGGCGTCTTCGCTCATTTCGGCCCTTCTCCTCGCGCGGCTGCATTGCGCCACGTGTCGCGGGCAAGGCACAGGTCCTGCCAGGATTTCGACTTGTCGCCGAGGCTGCGCAGCAGATACGCGGGATGGTAAGTGACGATCACGGGCACGCCTTCGTATTCGTGAACGCGTCCGCGCAGCGACGAAATGCTCGCCTCCGTCTTCAGCAGGCTCTGCGCGGCGAAGCGCCCGAGCGCCACGATCAGCTTTGGCTTCACGAGCGCGACCTGGCGTTGCAGATACGGCTCGCAGCGCGCGACCTCGTCCGGCTCCGGATTGCGGTTGCCGGGCGGCCGGCACTTGATCACATTCGCGATATAGACGTTCGTGCCGCGCGCGAGATCAAGCGATTGCAGCATGTTGTCGAGCAGCTTGCCCGCCTGGCCGACGAACGGTTCGCCCTGCTTGTCCTCGTTCTCGCCGGGCGCTTCCCCGATCAGCATCCAGTCGGCTTCGCGATCGCCGACGCCGAACACCGTATTGGTGCGCCGCTCGCGCAGACGGCAGCGTTCGCATGCCGACACGCGGGCTTCGAGCGCGGGCCAGTCGAGCGTATCGATGGCTGGCTGTGCGGGGCTTTCCGCTTTTGCTTCGATCTCCGACGTATGCGACGGCGGTTCGGCGGGAAGGTCGTCGAACCAGGCGAAGTCGTCGTCGGATGACGGCGGCGGCGCGTCCGATGCGGGAGGTGGCGCGCGGCGGGATTCGGGCGCATGCGCCTCTTGTGCTTCGGCTCGCGCGATGGGTTTGACTGCAGGCTCAACGATGTCGCCCTGCATTGCAGCGTCCGATTTCGCTTCGATCGAACCGGTTGCTTGCGCGCGCACCGTTTCGTTGCTGCCGGCCGCGTCCCTATCGGCGCGTGCAAGCGGCGCTTCGCTCACCATGGCATCGGCGGCGCTTTCGGGTGCAGGCTCGACTGCCGCGCCCTGCGCGATCCCGCGACGCACCCACATCGGCGCCAGGCCGAGTTCTTCCAATGCAGATTCATGCAGCGCCATCTGCGCCCTCCTTCGCGAAACTGAAACGCATGACGATGGCGTCCTCCCGGCCGCGATGCCGCGCCGGATAATAGTTCTTACGACGGCCAATCGACGTAAAGCCAAAGCGCTCGTACAGCTTGATCGCGCGATGGTTCGACGGCCGCACTTCGAGCAGCATGCCCGCGAGCTTTTCGCCGTGCGTGACGCGCACGGCTTCGCGCAACAGCGCGAGGCCCGCGCCCGCATGCTGCGCCACGGGCGCGACACACAGATTCAGCAGATGCATTTCATCGACGACGGGCATCAGCACGCAATAGCCGATCAGCGTGCCCGTCACGTGCCGCAGGCACATGCCGAAGTAGCCGTTGCGCAGCGAGTCTTCGAAGTTGCCCCGGCTCCATGGAAATTCGTAAGCGAGCTTTTCGACAGCGGCGACCTCATCGAGATCGCCTTCGGTCATCGGCGACATGTAACGGTCCGCCAGCAACACACCGCTCATCGCGTGCCCTCGTCGTGCGCGGTTTGGGCCGCCTGGCCCGTTTTACCCGATTTGCCAGCTTCGGACTCGTTGCCCGGCTGTCCCTTCAGCGCAGCCGCTGCCTGCACTTGCGCCGCTTTCGCGGCCATGCGCTCTTCCGTGGTCTGTGCAACCTTGTCGCGGATGTACTCCGGCGCGGCCTGGTCGGCGGGCAACGTGCGCCCGGCGCGGAACGCCCGCAGCGCGGCGAACGCGACCGGCAATGCGTGCGGCACGGCTTCCCGATCGACGCTGCGCGCCGCCGATGCCGCCTTCAGACGCTCGCCGAACGCGGCTGCGGCATTGCCCGCGAGTGTGAACGGCTGATCCGGCAACGCGAGCGCATCCGGCGCACCAAGCGACGCGGAATGAACCGTGCGCCATTCGCCCGCGCCGTCGTCCCACGCGTAGTCGGCCCAATAGACCTCGTCCATGCGGGCGTCGAGCGCGGCGAGCACGCGCGTCACCGACGGATCGCGCAGCCGTACGCTTTCGGCGCACGCGAGCAGCGTACCGACGGGCACCACCGGGCAATTCAACCCGAACGCGAGACCCTGCGCGACGCCCGTCGCGGTGCGCAAACCCGTAAACGAGCCAGGACCCGAGCCGAACGCAATCGCGTCGCAGTCGGCGAGCGCGAGACCCGCTTCGTCGAACAATTCGCGAATGGCAGGCAGAAGCCGCGTGCTGGAGACGGCGCCCGTCGCTTCGTGACGCGTCCACACGCTCGGTGCGGGCGCAGGCGCGTCCGATTCAGCCGATGACGCAGCGTCGGCGGATTCGGCGGACAGGAGTGCGACCGAGCAGAATTCGGTCGAAGTATCGAGGGCAAGCAGCACGATTTTCGTCATGACCGCTATTGTAATGCGGCACCCTGCATCGCCGGATGCGAACAAAACCCGACGCGTGCTCAACAGCCGCGCCCGGCGTTTGGAAGAATCGCTCCAGCCTCGCGTGGCCGCGCGCCTTGCATCGCTTGTTATGATCGACGCCCTATCTCGAATAAAGCATGGAGAATCTGATGAGCGACGTGGACGGTCTCTTCGCCAAGGCACTGAAAGATGTGAAGCAACTGCCGGAGCGTCCGGGCAATCTCACGCTGCTGCGCCTGTACGCGCTCTTCAAGCAGGCCACCGACGGCGACGTGCACGGCGACAAGCCCGGCTTCACGGATATCGTCGGCAAGTACAAGTACGACGCGTGGGCCGCGTTGCAAGGCACCCCGCAGGAAACAGCGCGCCAGCAATATGTCGAGCTGGTCGAATCGCTGAAAAACGGTACGGCAGCCTGATACGACACGCGCTCAAGGCGCGGCTAAGCATCCATTCTTCTCACGAATTAGCCCCCTTAATTCGGAAAGTTCTTAACGGTGGCGCGGTGCAGCAAAAATCGGTATAATGCTGGCTGCGCTTCACCGCTTATGTCCGGCCTGTCCCGGAGACGCTGCGGAAAAGCGTCTCGTAGCGTTTTGCTCCAATCCAGTTTAGAACCTGTCCCCTCCTGCATGGCCCTACGGGCCGTCAAGTCCAGGCTGGCGGCACGCCAATTCCGGCATGTCGCATTCGATACAGCTTCTAACGAGAAACTCGCCTTCATTGTTGCGAGTTGCCCCCGTTTTTCGATTTGCTCGCTGCTTTTTTGCTCGCTGAATCCGACGACTTGGGTATGCCGATTGGCGCCGACGTGTTACTTCCCATGTTTCAAGGATTCTCATGACTTCGAGCAATACCACCAGCCCGCTGAACGCCATCGCCGAACAAGCCCTCGGTCTCGACACGCCGGAAACGGCCGTGCAAGCCGTCGAAGCTGAAGGCCCGACGTTCGCTGAGCTGGGTCTGTCGGCGGATATCGTCTCTGCGCTGACGGCAGCCGGCTACAAGACGCCGACGCCCGTCCAGCAGCGCGCCATCCCCGCCGGCATTGCGGGCCGCGATCTGCTGGTGTCGAGCCCGACGGGTTCGGGCAAGACGGCCGCGTTCATGCTGCCCGCCATCGAGCGCTTCGCGCAGCTGCAAAAAACCCTGGCCAGTCAACCGCGCGAGCCGCGCAGCGACAGCAACGCCGGTGGCCGTGGCCGCCGTCCGATGCCCGTCGCACGTCCGGGCCTGCTCGTCCTCACGCCGACTCGCGAACTCGCGATGCAGGTGACGACGGCAGCATCCACGTACGGCAAGCACCTCAAGCGTCTGCGCACCGTCAGCATTCTGGGCGGCGTCGCCTACGGCCAGCAGTTGATGCTGCTGGCGAAGAACCCCGAAATCCTGGTCGCCACGCCGGGCCGTCTGCTCGACCATCTGGAGCGCGGCCGTATCGACCTGTCGCAACTGCAGATGCTGGTGCTCGACGAAGCCGACCGCATGCTCGACATGGGCTTCATCGACGACATCGAGACGATCGTTGCCGCGACGCCCGCCACGCGTCAGACCATGCTGTTCTCGGCCACGCTCGACGGCAAGATCGGTTCGCTGACGGGCCGTCTGCTGAAGGATCCGGAGCGTATCGAGATCGTCCAGCGCATGGAACAGCGCACCAACATCGCGCAAACCGTGCATTACGTCGACGACCGCGATCATAAGGACCGCCTGCTCGACCATCTGCTGCGCGCCGACGGCCTCGACCAGGCCATCGTTTTCACGGCGACGAAGAGCGACGCCGACTCGCTGGCTGGCCGTCTGGCCGACGCCGGTTTCGAATCGGCTGCGCTGCACGGCGACCTGCCGCAAGGCGCGCGTAACCGCACGATCCGCGCACTGCGCGAGCGCCGTGTGCGCGTGCTGGTGGCTACGGACGTCGCTGCGCGTGGTATCGACATTCCCGGCATCACGCACGTGTTCAACTACGACCTGCCGAAGTTCGCCGAAGACTACGTGCACCGTATCGGCCGTACGGGCCGCGCGGGCCGCTCGGGCATCGCGGTGAGCCTCGTGCATCACGCCGAACAGGGCGCGCTGAAGCGCATCGAGCGTTTCGTGCGTTCGCCGCTGCCTGTCAACGTTGTGGAAGGCTTCGAGCCGCGCAAGTCACCGCCGGCTAACGGTCGCGGCGGTTTCGGCGGCGGCCGTGGCCGTCCGGGCGGCGGCAATGGCGGCCGACGCTTCGGCAGCGGCGGCGGCAAGCCGGGCTATGGTGGTTCGCGTGACGGCAACGGCGGCGGCAATGGCAGCGGCTACGGCGCGCCGCGCGAAGCCGGCAGCGGCGGTGGTCGCAGCTGGGGCAACAACAAGCCGGCAGGCGGTTCGCGTGAAGGCGGCTTCGGCGGTGGCAACCGCGAAGGCGGCTATCGTGGCGGCAATCGCGAAGGCGGTTTCTCGCGCGACGGTGGTTTCGGCGCTCGCCGCAACGACGGCCCGCGCAACACGCGCCGCGGCGACTAAATGTCGCGCAGGCGCCTCACACGGCGCCTGACTCATGCAGGCAAATCTGCCGAATCCCGAAAAACCGACGCCCCGGCGTCGGTTTTTTTTCGCCCCAGCCATCATTTCACGATGCGAAAAATTTTTTTGCGTCGTAAAAAATCATGTTGCACGGCACAACAGGTGCTGTTGCAGCATGGAAAATTTCATTTCTCATTGCGAAATGCGTTACGTAACCCATTGAAAAGCATAAAGTAAAAATCGCCGAAAAAGCCTTGATGGTGTCTGTCCCACCTAACACCTTACGCCTAGACTCTTATATAAGACATCACGAAACGAAACGCCTTCGGCGCTCTCGCTTCGCGGAGGTCACGAGTCCACCGAACCCTCTTACAAGGCAAAAGGAGCACACCATGACGCGCAACGACCAGGCAAAGCAGCTTCAGCAACAATGGGAAACGGACAGCCGCTGGAAGGGCATCAAGCGCAGCTTTACCGCGGAAGACGTCGTGCGCCTGCGTGGCTCGCTGCAAGCCGAGCACACGATCGCCCGTCACGGCGCTGAAAAGCTGTGGAATGACATGCACGAACAGCCGTTCGTCAACGCGCTCGGCGCGCTGACGGGCAATCAGGCGATGCAGCAGGTCAAGGCCGGCCTGAAGGCGATCTATCTGTCGGGCTGGCAGGTTGCGGGCGACGCCAACGTGGCAGGTGAAATGTATCCCGACCAGTCGCTGTATCCGGCGAACTCGGTGCCGCTCGTTGTGAAGCGCATCAACAACACGCTCACGCGCGCCGACCAGATTCAGTGGTCGGAAGGCAAGAATCCCGGTGACGAAGGCTATATCGATTACTTCGCGCCGATCGTCGCGGACGCGGAGGCCGGTTTCGGGGGCGTGTTGAACGCGTTCGAGCTGATGAAGGCGATGATCGAGGCGGGTGCGGCGGGCGTGCACTTCGAAGACCAGCTGGCGTCCGTCAAGAAGTGCGGCCACATGGGCGGCAAGGTGCTCGTGCCGACGCGCGAAAACGTCGCGAAGCTGACGGCCGCGCGTCTGGCCGCCGACGTGTGCGGCGTGCCGACCGTGCTGATCGCCCGCACCGACGCGGAAGCTGCCGACCTGATCACGTCGGACGTCGATGACAACGACAAGCCGTTCCTCACGGGCGAGCGCACGGTGGAAGGTTTCTACCGCACGAAGCCGGGCCTCGACCAGGCCGTGTCGCGCGGTCTCGCGTATGCACCCTACGCCGACCTGATCTGGTGCGAAACGGGCAAGCCGGACCTCGAATACGCGAAGAAATTCGCCGAGGCGATCCACAAGGAATTCCCGGGCAAGATGCTGTCGTACAACTGCTCGCCGTCGTTCAACTGGAAGAAGAACCTCGACGACGCGACGATCGCCAAGTTCCAGAAGGAACTCGGCGCGATGGGCTACAAGTTCCAGTTCATCACGCTCGCCGGCTTCCACGCGCTGAACTACTCGATGTTCAACCTCGCGCACGGCTACGCTCGCCAGCAGATGAGCGCGTTCGTCGAACTGCAGCAGGCCGAGTTCGCCGCCGCCGAAAAGGGCTTCACGGCCGTGAAGCACCAGCGCGAAGTCGGTACGGGCTACTTCGACGCCGTCACGCAGACGGTCGAGCGCGATGCGTCGACGACGGCCCTGCATGGCTCGACGGAAGACGAACAGTTCTTCGACAACAAGAAGGTCGCCTGAAACGTCTGACGTCCTCCGACGTCGACGGATTCAGCGGCCGGAAGATACGCGCCTCTCACTCGCAGCATCATGAAAAACGGCCCCGCAGAGGGCCGGTTTCCATCACTTCCAGGGAGGAAGGTCGGGCGGTCTGTCCATGACGCCCGATATGAATGAGACGAACCTGAGAGATAACTAAAAAACACACTCGACGGCAAGCCACATCGGGCTGCTGCTGTCACAAATCGCGCGCCGGCTATCCGCTGGCGCGAGTCTTTTCAGACGCACTGGGCCGGGAACCCGTCATCCTCAAAGACGACGGGCGAGAACGCCTATCACCGATAGACGATCACCGGAATTTTCGTATGTGTTAGCACGCGCTGCGTCTCGCTGCCGATCAGCAGACTGCCGAGGCCACGCCGCCCATGCGACGCCATGAAGATCACGTCACAGCCGCCCGACTCGGCCGCTTCGATGATGCCGAGATACGGCGACGGATGCACGCTCGTCTGGCTCGTGCATTCGACACCCGCGCCGCGCGCGGCCTCCTCGACTTCCTGCAGATGCTGGCGCGCCTCGCGCTCGCTGCGGTCCTGAAAGTCCACGGGCGGCTCGATCACGACTTCGGAAAACGGCGAGTACGGATACTGCGGCAGGCACGCGTATGCAGTCACGCGCGCGCCGACGGCCTGGGCGAGATCGATCGCGCCGTCGATCGCTTTCTTCGACAGGTCCGAACCGTCCGTCGGAACGAGGATGTGCTTGAACATGGTGCCCTCCGTCGTCGACTGCAGGTGTGGAATGCGCGCTCATGCCATTCGCGGCCTCGCAACCTGGCAAGCAGAAACGCGAATGCCGGCATGCGCGTGCAACCGCCTGCGCCGCAGCGGTCGCGATGCCGCGCGGCGGGCTGTCAGAACGATTGTAGTGCGCCGAAAAGTCGCGCAAGCGGCGCGTGCGGGCATGTCCGCATATCGGAAACCCGCGCGCAATCCGGACTTCGCAGCACGGCGCGCGCCGCGCTCAGCCCCAATACGCGGGATTGCCGTACGTATGCTTGAGGAAATCGAGAAAAAGACGCACGCGCAACGGCAGATGCCGCCGCTGCGGAAACACCGCGTGAATGCCGATGGGCGGCGCGGCGAAATCGTCGAGCACGCTGACGAGACGCCCCGCCGCGATATCCATGCCGACTTCCCACCACGAGCGCCACGCGAGCCCATAGCCTTCCAGACACCATTCGTGGAGCACCGCGCCGTCCGAGCATTCCATCGTGCCCGACACCTTGATCGTGACGACCTTGTCGCCCTGCTGGAACACCCAGCCCCGCTGCTGGTTCGCGCTTGCGCCGAGCGCGAGACAGTTGTGATGCGCGAGATTGGCGAGCGTCTGCGGTGCCGGGCGGTGTGCAAGGTAAGTCGGCGATGCGACGCATACGCGCTTGTTCTCACCGAGTCTCAACGAGATAAGCGACGAATCAGGCAATTCACCAAGCCGTATCGCGCAGTCGAAGCCTTCGTTGACGAGATCGACCATGCGATCGGACAGATCGAGAGAGATCGATACGTCGGGATGCGCGACGGTGAACGCGGGCACCAGCGGCGCGACGTGCCGCCGCCCGAATCCTGCGGGCGCCGACACGCGCAGATGGCCGCTCGCCTTCACGCCGCCCGCCGACACGCTCGCCTCGGCGTTCTGCATGTCGTGAATGATGCGCTGACAGTCTTCGAGAAACGCCGAGCCCTCGTAGGTCAGCGTGATGCGGCGCGTGGTGCGCACGAGCAGCTTGACGCCGAGCCGCTCCTCGAGCGCGTCGATACGGCGTCCGATGATCGCGGGCGCAACGCCTTCGGACTGCGCCGCCGCCGACAGGCTGCCGCGCGCCGCGACGGTCACGAAAGTCTCGATCTGTTTGAAGCGGTCCACGGCGGATGATGGCGCGCGTCGATCGCGCACGAATAAGAAGTGGCGTCAGATTAGGTTGATGAAAGTAAAAGATCAAGTGATCTTTAGAGTCTTTTTTAGCACAAGCCGTCACGAATAGAATCGATCCTGACCTCTGATGGAGCGCACGGCAATGTCGGCCACAACGACACTCTTCCCCAAGGCAGTGATTTTCGACGCATACGGCACGCTGTTCGACGTGCATTCCGTCGTCGCTGCCGCGGAGCAGATGTTTCCAGGCCACGGCGATGCGCTTTCGCAGTTGTGGCGGCAAAAACAGATCGAATACACGCATCTGCGCACGGCCTCCGATCCCGCCGGTGCGCGCTACGAGCCGTTCTGGAACATCACGCTCGACGCGCTGCGTTTCTCCGCGCGCAAGCTCGGCCTCGCGTTGAACGCGGCCGGCGAAAAACGCCTGATGGACGAATACGCATGCCTGTCCGCGTTTCCCGACGTGCTGCCCGCGTTGCGCCAATTGCGCGACGTGCGCACAGCGGGACGCCACGAGCCGATTGGTCTCGCGATCCTGTCGAACGGCAATCCGCAGATGCTCGACATCGCAGTGAAGAGCGCGGGCATGTCCGGACTGTTCGATCACGTGCTGTCGGTGGACGCCGTGCGCGCGTTCAAACCGGCACCCACGACCTATGCGCTCGGTACACAAACGTTCGGCGCGGCCGCGCGCGAGATCGTGTTCGTGTCGTCGAACGGCTGGGACGCGAGCGGCGCGAACTGGTTCGGCTACACCGTGTTCTGGCTGAACCGCCTGGGTGCGCCCGCCGAAGAACTCGGCGTCACGCCGCACGGCACAGGCAGAAGCATGAGCGATTTGATGACGTTTATCGAACACCAGACATCGTCCGGAAAACCAGCGAAACGGAAGACAAGCAGCCGCACGCGCCACAGCCCTGGCGCATGAAGGCAGCGAACCCCGTGAAGCAACGCAGTGGCATCACCACGCATTTTTGAAACTGACCGACCAAGGAGAAATCATGGCGAACACGTTGTCGCTCCCGCAGGGCATGACCATCACCGGCGACATCAAGCCCGGCTTCGAAGCGATTCTGACGCCGCAAGCGCTCGAACTCGTCGCCAGCCTGCACCGGACGTTCGAGCCGCGTCGCCAGCAACTGCTGAAAGCGCGCGCCGAGCGTGCGCAACGTCTCGACGCGGGCGAGCGCCCGGATTTTCTCGACGAAACGAAGAGCATCCGCGAAGGCGACTGGACGATCGCCCCGCTGCCGCAGGATTTGCAATGCCGCCGTGTCGAGATCACGGGTCCCGTCGATCGCAAGATGATCATCAACGCGCTCAACTCGGGCGCGGATTCGTACATGACCGACTTCGAGGATTCGAATGCGCCGAGCTGGGACAACCAGATCACCGGCCATATCAACCTGAAGGAAGCGGTGCGCCGCACGATCTCGCTGGAGCAGAACGGCAAGTCGTACACGCTGAACGACAAAATCGCGACGCTGATCGTGCGTCCGCGCGGCTGGCATCTCGACGAGAAGCATGTGAGCGTCGACGGCCAGCGGGTGTCGGGCGGCATCTTCGACTTCGCGCTGTTCCTGCATCACAACGCGAAGGCGCAACTGTCGCGCGGCACGGCGCCCTACTTCTATCTTCCGAAGTTGGAGAGCCATCTCGAAGCGCGTCTGTGGAACGACATATTCTTCGCTGCTCAGGAAGCCGTGGGTGTGCCGCGCGGCACGATTCGCGCGACCGTGCTGATCGAAACGATCCTGGCTGCGTTCGAAATGGATGAGATCCTGTATGAACTGCGTGAACACAGCTCTGGGCTGAACGCTGGGCGTTGGGACTACATCTTCTCGGCGATCAAGAAGTTCAAGAACGACAAGGACTTCTGCCTGGCCGACCGTTCGCAGATCACGATGACCGTGCCGTTCATGCGCGCGTACGCGTTGCAACTTCTGAAGACGTGTCACCGCCGCAATGCGCCTGCCATCGGCGGCATGAGCGCGCTGATTCCGATCAAAAGCGATGCGGCCGCGAACGACAAGGCGATGGCAGGCGTGCGTTCGGACAAGGCGCGCGACGCGACGGACGGCTACGACGGCGGCTGGGTTGCACACCCGGGACTCGTGCCCATCGCGATGGAAGAGTTCGTGAAGGTGCTCGGCGACAAGCCAAACCAGATCGGCAAGCAACGCGTCGACGTGCAGGTGACGGGCAAGGATCTGCTCGATTTCCGCCCGGAAGCGCCCATCACCGAGGCGGGATTGCGCAACAACATCAATGTCGGCATTCACTACCTCGGCTCGTGGCTCGCGGGCAATGGCTGCGTCCCCATTCACAACCTGATGGAAGACGCGGCGACGGCAGAAATCTCGCGCTCGCAGGTGTGGCAGTGGATCCGCTCCCCGAAGGGCAAGCTCGACGATGGCCGCAAGGTGACGGCCGAACTCGTGCGCGACCTGACGGCGCAGGAATTCGACAAGGTGAAGGCCGCGATCACCGGCGATACGAAACCGTACGATCGCGCCGCACAGATCTTCAGCGACATGTCGACGTCGGAGCATTTCACCGAGTTCCTGACGCTGCCGCTTTACGAAGAACTCTGAGCAACGCAACTGCTCGATGGTTGACCGACCGGGATGGCCTGGCGGGCGTCATGCCTGCTGGGCCATTCTTTTATCGACTGCGTTTTGCGGATTGCCGCGCTACCCTCAGCGCCCGTTCGAACGCCGGTGCTCGACCCAATCGCCGCTGCGTATCTCGGGCAGCCCTTTGACAGCGTCCCGCTGCACGGGATAGTAACGACACGTGACGGGCGCGCCTTCGACATCGACGGTCACTTCACGCGGCATGAACAGACCCTCGATGCCCGGATACACCTGCTCGATCTCATCGAGCACGGCGACGAGCTCGTCGTCGATCGCGTAGACATCGCCTCGCACGTGAACGCCTGCGGCGTCGGGCACCAGACCCGGGTAGGCGCCGAAATCGAACAGACGGCCCCGCAAGGTGGCCGAACCGACCAGCGTCGGCGAAGCGATATCGTTGCGCGCCGCCGCGGCGCCGATGTCATTGATCTCACCGGCACGCAAGGTGCCATATACGAAGACGTTTTGCATCAGTTCACTACCCTCCTTCCACAACATCCATTCATCACTTGAGGCTTTACAGGAGCGGCGCGCTCGCCACCAGCACGCCGTCGCTGTCCGCATACACCCATTCGCCCGGCCGCACGGCCCGAGCCGGGCAGACGCACGGGCACATCGCGCTCTCCGCCGCCGCGCTTCTCGCTGCGCTGCGGATGGGTCGCGAGCGCGACGATACCAATGTTGCATTCGTTCAGCTCCAGCACGTCGCGCACGCAACCGAACATGACGATGCCCGCCCAGCCATTTTTCTCGCCAAGCTTGCCCAGATTGCCGCCGACCAGCGCGCAACGCAGACTGCCGCCTCCGTCGATCACCAGCACACGGCCCGCGCCTTTTTCTTCGAGCGTCGCGCGCACCAGCGTGTTGTCTTCGAACACTTTGAGCGTGACAGCCTCGCCGCCAAAACGTGATGCGCGGCCGAAACGACTGAATACGGGATCGAGCACGCGCAACGTACCGGCGGCGAGCTGATCTTCGTGCGCGTCGCACAAGTCGGCTGTGGCAAAGTTCATGAGCTTCTCCCGTCGGCGAAAGGAATCCGGTGCATTATGCCGCGCCATTTTTTCGATGTCGCATCGTCCATTCGGCCAATGTTCGGATGACCTGCGCGACCCTACAATGACAAGCGTCATACGGCAGATTCGCTGCCGCCCACTCCGTTACGCCATGACCGAAGCTGCCCGCTCAACTACCCGCTCGACGCCGTCCGCATCGAAAGCGTCTGTCGAAATGTCGACGCGCGTCGATTTCGCCGACATTCCGCCGGAGTTCGCGCCCACGCCGACGCATCCTATCCGCGTGCGCTCGCGGCCGATGCCCGCCGGCGTACGCATCGCGCGGCACACGCACGCGTGGGCGCAAGTCGCGTATGCGTCGCGCGGCGTACTGCGGGTGGGCACGTTCGGCACGACGTGGATGGTGCCGCCGTCGCGCGCAATCTGGGTGCCACCGTATGTGCTGCATGAAGTGACCATCGTCGAAGAGGCGTTTCTGCGAACGCTCTACGTCAACGAGACGGTCGTGCCGCCGGGACTGGACGCGTGCCGGGTCGTCGAAGTGTCGGGGCTGCTGCGCGAAGTCATTGCCTCGCTGGACACGCCCGGCTTGCCACCTGACCGCGAACGCTTGCTCGGCTCGCTGGCGCTCGACGAAATCACCCGGTCGCAGCCTTTGCCGCTGTCCGTGCCGATGCCGACGGAAAAACGACTGCGTGCATTGTGCGAGGCGGTGCTGGCCGATCCCGCGAATACGGATTCACTGGAGCGATGGGCGTCGACGGTTGGCGCGAGCACGCGCACGATCGCGCGGCTTTTTCGTCAGGAACTTGGGGTGAGCTTTTCGCAATGGCGTCAGCAAGCCGTGCTGGCCCGCGCGATTCCCTTACTCAGTCAGGGCCGGCCGCTGTCGCACATCGCGCGGGAGCTGGGCTATCAGAGTCAGAGTGCGTTTTCCGCGATGTTCCGGCGCGCGTTCGGCGAGAGTCCGCGGGCATTCATCGTGCGGGGCCCGGAGCATAGGCGTGACGAACGGGACCGCGACGAAGACGACGATCAGGACGATCAGAGTTGATGAAACGGGCTGCCGCTACGAACGGGAACACGCAGTCGATGCGCCCGCAACGTCCTCAGACGCGCCGGGCCATATGCCGGATCGAACCGAGCTGTGCGAGTCGCGGGCCGGAGAGCCGGTAGCCCATCCGTTGATAGAGACGTGCCGCAGGATTGTCGACGAATACGCGCAGCTGCAGTTCGGAGAGACCGCGCGCCCGCGCCCAACGGTGCGACGTATTCAGCAGATACGTGCCCGCGCCGCGCCGCCGATGTCCCTCGGCGATCTGCACGTCGCGGATATGCAGCGAGTCGCCTTCTTCGGTGATGCGCAACACGCCGATCCGCTCGCCGTCCGCTTCGAGAATGAAATTTTCCGACTCGCGCCAGCTCGCGAGAAACAGGTCGCTGCGCCACACGAGATGGTGCCGGCGGTAGTAGCCGCCCATGTTGCTGCGCGTCAGCGCCTCGGCGAACGAGAAGTCGTCCATGCTGGCCTTGCGCAAATGGAAGGGAGATGGATCGTCAGTCGGGTCGAGCATCGTGCAAGGACGAAAGAGTCGGTCCGCTCAACGTTAAGACACGCGGACCGCGCTGGCAATGGCTGTTTGCCCCACAGTGAAGCAAGCGGCCCCCGGATGCGTTGCGAGCTGAGTCGAATGGTAAGCGCAAAAACAAAAAGCCCGCTGACAACTCAGCGGGCTTCTCATTTCTGGCGGAGCGGACGGGACTCGAACCCGCGACCCCCGGCGTGACAGGCCGGTATTCTAACCAACTGAACTACCGCTCCAATCTTGCTACCTGACTTGCGAGCGTCAGTTATTTCTCGCAAGCGCATTACCTGAATTTCAAGTAACGCCAGTATTCTGGCGTCCCCTAGGGGATTCGAACCCCTGTACTCACCGTGAAAGGGTGATGTCCTAGGCCTCTAGACGAAGGGGACAACGTACTTCACTGCTACTGCTTACACCTTTAATGAAAAAGCCCGCTCACCGAACGGGCTTAATCTGGCGGAGTGGACGGGACTCGAACCCGCGACCCCCGGCGTGACAGGCCGGTATTCTAACCGACTGAACTACCACTCCAGTCTTGCTACCTGACTTGCGAGCGTCGGTTATTTCTCGCAAGCGCATTACTTGAATCTCAAGCAACGCCAGTATTTGGCGTCCCCTAGGGGATTCGAACCCCTGTACTCACCGTGAAAGGGTGATGTCCTAGGCCTCTAGACGAAGGGGACATAATCTTTTCAGATCTGTCTCGTTCTTGCTGCTAACTTCATTCATCAGCAGCGAAGACCGCTATTCTAACTGCTTTACTACCGTTTGTGAAGTCTTTTTTCTACAACTTCCAGCTAACCGGAAGACTTCACTCTGCTCTGATGGTGGAGGTAAGCGGGATCGAACCGCTGACCTCTTGCATGCCATGCAAGCGCTCTCCCAGCTGAGCTATACCCCCTTGCAGAACAGAAGCGAGATTGTAGTGAGCAATTTTCGCTTTGTAAATACCTCTTAAGTCGCTTTCTACAATTTTTTTGCGAGGCCGCACAACGATGCCGGGCGGCCTCGCTTCGCCTGCTCAGGCAAGCGCCTTTTCGATGCGGCTCACGGCCACGTCGCGACCGAACAGCATCAGCACGCTATCGATGGACGGCGTATGCGTCGTGCCCGCCACCAGCAAACGCACGGGCATCGCGAGTTGCGGCATCTTCAGTTTGTGCGTGCCGAGCGTCGCCTTCAACGCGGCGGCGATGCCCTCCTTCGTCCAATCGCAGGTCTTCAATGCCGCGGCGAGATCGGCGAGCGCCGGACGTACGACATCCGTCACATGCTGCGCGAGCGCGTCGGCATCCGGATTCGGTTCGCGATAGAACATCGCGGCGTTGTCCACGATCTCCTTCACCGTCGACGCGCGATCCTTCATCAGCCCGATCACGCCCGCCAGATCCGCGCCCTTCGCGAGCGTCGCTTCGTCGATGCCGAGCGCCGCGAAGAACGGCTTGCTCAGATCGGCGAGACGCGCGTTGTCAGCTTCCTTGATGTAGTGGTTGTTCAGCCAGTTGAGCTTGTTGTGGTCGTACTGCGCCGGCGACTTGCCCAGGTGATCGAGATCGAACCATTCGATCAGCTGCTCACGCGAGAAAATCTCCGCATCGCCATGCGACCAGCCCAGACGCGCGAGATAGTTCAGCACCGCTTCCGGCAGATAACCGGCATCGCGGTAGCCCATCACGCTCATCGCGCCATGCCGCTTGCTCATCTTCTCGCCCTGCTCGTTCAGCACGGTCGGCAGATGCGCGTAGACGGGCGGCTCGGCGCCGAGCGCGCGCAGGATATTGATCTGGCGCGGTGTGTTGTTGACGTGGTCGTCGCCGCGAATCACGTGCGTGATCTTCATGTCGAGATCGTCGACGACCACGCAGAAGTTATAGGTCGGCGTGCCGTCCGGGCGCGCAATCACGAGATCGTCGAGTTCTTCGTTCGAGATTTCGACGCGGCCCTTCACGGCATCGTCCCACGCGACCACGCCCGTCAGCGGATTCCGGAAACGCAGCACGGGTTCCACGCCTGCGGGCGGTGTCGGCAGCACCTTGCCCGGCTCGGGGCGCCACGTGCCGTCATAGCGCGGCTTTTCGCCGGCGGCGCGCTGGCGCTCGCGCAACGCGTCGAGTTCCTCCGTCGACATGTAGCACGGATACACAAGCCCCTGCTCCTGCATCTGCTGCAGCACCTCGCGATAACGGTCCATGCGCTGCATCTGATAGAACGGACCTTCGTCGTAATCGAGGCCGAGCCATTGCATGCCTTCGAGAATCGCGTCGACGGATTGCTCGGTCGAGCGCTCGACGTCGGTGTCCTCGATACGCAGCACGAACACGCCCTTCGTTTTGCGCGCAAACGCCCACGGATACAGCGCAGAGCGAATGTTGCCGAGGTGAATGAAGCCGGTGGGGCTCGGTGCGAAGCGGGTGCGAACGGGAGTGGTCATGTGCGGTAACTCGGAGGCAGACGCCTGCGCCGGCGAACATCGAAGCCAGGCGCGGCAACGGAAACGGATCGCGCCCGGCGACGGTGACAACGCCTGCCGACGCCGCGAACGCGATTGAAAAAGAGAGACGAATTATACCCGTCGAATACTGACAACATGGGTTTGCAGGCGCGTCCGGCAGCGCGCCGGAAGGCATAAGCCGAAACATCGGACAGCGGACGTCGTCAGTACCCGATACTGACAACTGCACCTGTAGACGGTTTCCTCAACCGATTGTCGCCGCGTGTCCGCTTTGCATTATGATGTGCGCGCGCTGCCGTCCGGCTCCCGGCAGGCTCCGTGCAGCGCGCGAAGATCGCCGCCAGCGATCGCTTTTGCATGACACGCGGCACGACACTTTCGCATGGACGTCGGCGCCGTCGCTGGAGAATTCGTTGAAACCGTCATCGCCACGCTTGTCCCGCCGCACGTTCTCGATCGCCGCGGCCTCCGCTGTTCTCTCCGCCTGCGCGTCGACGGGCAGCAAGCCCGACACTGTCACGCCCACGCCCAACACCGCGTCCATCCCACCGACGCCACCCGTCAAGCCAGAACGGCCGCTACGCATCGGGCTCGCGCTCGGCGGCGGCGCGGCGCGCGGCTTCGCGCATATCGGCGTGATCAAGGCACTGGAGGCGCGCAACATCCAGATCGATCTGGTGTGCGGGACGAGCGCCGGGTCGGTGGTCGGTGCGCTGTATGCGTCGGGGCTGAACGGTTTCGCGCTCAACAAGCTCGCGCTGACCATGGACGAAGCGTCGATCAGCGACTGGGCGATGCCGTTTCGCACGCGCGGCCTTCTGCAAGGCGTCGCGCTGCAGAACTACCTGAACAAGACGCTCGACAATCGTCCGATCGAGAAAATGGCGAAGCCGCTCGGCGTCGTCGCAACGGATCTGAAAACGGGCCAGCCGATTCTTTTCCAGCGCGGCAACACGGGCATAGCGGTGCGTGCGTCGTCGAGCGTGCCGTCGGTGTTCGAGCCGGTGAAGATCGGCGGACATGAATACGTCGACGGCGGTCTCGTCAGCCCGGTGCCCGCGTCGTTCGCGCGCAAGATGGGCGCGGACTTCGTGATCGCCGTCGATATTTCCGCGCGGCCCGAAACGGCGCTTACCGAAAGCTCGTTCGACGTGCTGATGCAGACGTTCACGATCATGGGTCAGACGATCAAGGCATACGAGCTCGACAAATACGCCGACGTCGTGATCCGTCCGAATCTGAACGCGATGAGCGGCACCGACTTCGGACAACGCAATGCGGCGATTCTGGCGGGCGAAGAAGCCGCCGCGCGCATCGCGCCCGAACTGCTGCGCAAGCTGGCGGCGGCGCGCGCAACGGCCTGACCGGCGGCGTCATACGCGAAAACGGACGCAGCAAAGCAAAAGGCCCGCTTCGAATGAAGCGGGCCTTTTGTTTGAAACCAGTCAACGGACGATCGTCTTAATTGCTGCCACCGATTGTCGCGCTCACACGCTGGCGCAGCTCCTGCTGCTGCGGCACCGTCGATTCGATACGGCGCGCGCCCGTGAAGCGCTTTTCCCAGTAACCGTCATCCATGTCGTCGACGCGGATCGTGCTGCCCGTAGAAGGCGAATGCACGAACTTGTTGTCGCCGATGTAGATGCCGACGTGCGAGAACGTGCGACGCATCGTATTGAAGAACACGAGATCGCCCGGCTTCAGGTCGGAAACCCGAACCTTCTCGCCGACACGGCTCATTTCTTCCGCGCGACGCGGCAGTGCCATGCCCAGCGTGTCCTGGAACACGTAGCGCACGAACCCGCTGCAATCGAGGCCGGAATCCGGCGTATCGCCGCCCCAGCGGTAACGCACGCCGATCATGTTGAGGGCGCCGACCACCACATCGCCCGCCTTGCCGGCCATGCCGGACAAAAACGAACGAGCGCCGCTCTCGGAATTCGAGGCAGCGCTTTGCGTGCTTTGTGTGGTGGAGGACACTGAACTCGACCCGGAAGAGGTCGAAAATGAGGCATTCTGGTTAAAGCTGCTTACTTCATCGGCGAAAGCGCCGGGAGCTGCGGCCATCAGTACGCCAATGAACATCCCGGCGACGACGCGCGTGCAAGCCTGGGTTAGGTTTTGGTGCTGCATTGGTCTGGTGGTTGGTCTTGGTTAGGGCTGGGTGCGGCGGTAGTTTTTGCCTGAAAATCAACAGGCTAGGAAAAAAGTTTGGTCGATACTAGCCAGTAAGTATTCCAATGTCAAAACAAATAGAAAAAAACAATGACTCGCCGCACCCAATTGGTGAATGTCAAGTCGTCAAGGCCGCTTTCAACAGCTTACGTGTGTAAGGATGGGTCGGTTCCGCGAAGATTCGCTCGACCTCGCCCGTCTCCACGATCGCCCCGTTCTGCATGACAGCAACCCGATGCGCCATGGCACCGATCACGGCCAGATCGTGGCTGATGAACACGAATCCCAGGTTGTATTTGCGTTGCAAACCCGCGAGCAGCTTCAGCACCTGCTGCTGGATCGAGACGTCCAGCGCGCTGGTCGGTTCGTCGAGAATCAGGATGCGCGGTTCCAGCACCAGCGCACGCGCAATCGCAATGCGCTGTCGCTGTCCGCCGGAGAATTCGTGCGGGTAGCGATGCAGCGCCGTCCGGTCGATCCCCACTTCGCGCAGCACGCCAATCACCTTGTCGCGCCGCGCGTCGGCATTCAGTTGCGGCCGATGCAGCGCAAGCCCTTCGCCGACGATCCGCTCGATCGTCTGCCGAGGTGAAAGTGAACTAAAAGGATCCTGAAAGACGACCTGCATGTTCGAGCGCAGCGTGGTCTGCTCGCGCCCCCGATAACTGCCGAGCGCCCTGCCCTGAAAATCGATCGCGCCGTGCGAGGTTCTTTGCAGGCCGAGCAGCGCCATCGCGAGTGTCGATTTCCCGGACCCCGACTCGCCGACAATGCCGAGCGTTTCGCCCTGCCGCACCGACACTGTCGCATCGTCGACCGCACGAAAGCGCCCCGACCGGAACCAGCCAGCCATGCCCGACAGCTTCGTCCTGAAATCGACGCAGACGTCGCGCGCGTCGAGCAGCACGGGCGCGATCGGCAGAACGGGCACGACCGCGCGCTCCGGACGGCTTTGCAGCAGACGCTGCGTGTACGGATGCTGCGGCGACGCGAACAGCGTATCGACGGGGCCGCTCTCGACGAGCACCCCCTTCTCCATCACCGCGACGCGTTGCGCGAAGTGCCGCACGAGGTTCAGATCGTGCGTGATCAGCAGCACGGCCATGCCGCGCTTTTCGGCTTCCTCGCGTTGCAGTTCGAGCAGCAGCTCGACGATCTGCGCGCGGATCGTCACGTCTAGCGCCGTCGTCGGCTCATCGGCGAGCAGCAGCCGCGGACGGCACGCGAGCGCCATCGCGATCATCGCGCGTTGCCGCTGGCCGCCCGACAACTGGTGCGGATAACTGTTCACGCGCTTGCCCGGCTCCGTGATGCCCGTGCGGTCGAGCAGCGCGACGGCGCGCTTGCGCGCTTCGATGGCGCTGACGCCATCGTGCAGCACGATGGTTTCCGCGATCTGGTCGCCGATCGTGTACAGCGGATTGAGCGCCGTCATCGGCTCCTGAAAGATCATCGCGATAGCGGAGCCGCGCATCCCGCGCATTTCGCGCTCGCTCTTCGCGAGCAGATCTTCGCCGTCGAAGCGCACGACGCCGCTCGTCTGCGCGTCGTTCAACAGACGCAGGATCGACAGCGCCGTCACGCTCTTGCCGGAGCCCGACTCGCCGACTAGCGCGACGCGCTCGCCGCGGCCGATCGCGAGCGACACATCGTCGACCGCCACCGTGTCGCCGAAGGTCACGCGCAGATGATCGAGTTCGAGCAGCGGCCCGTCGTGTTTCGTCGCGTGTGCGTTCACTGGTTGCCTCCCGCCTTCATCGCGTCGGAGATGCGCGTGTCGAGCGCGTTGCGCAGCGCGTCGCCCATGAACGTCAACAGCAGCAGCGTCACGACCAGCACGCCGAATGTCCACATGGAGATCCACCACGCGTCGAGGTTCGCCTTGCCTTGCGCGAGCAGTTCGCCGAGGCTGGGCGTCGGCGGCGGGACGCCGAGACCGAGAAAATCGAGGCTCGTCAGCGCGAGGATCGCGCCGCTCATCCGAAATGGCAGGAACGTGATGACGGGCGTCAGGCTATTGGGCAACACATGCCGCCAGATGATCTGCCAGTTCGACAAGCCCATCGCACGCGCGGCGCGCACGTAGTCCTGTTGCCGGTTGCGCAGAAACTCGGCGCGCACGTAGTCGGCAAGGCCGATCCAGCCGAACAGCGACAACAGCACGATCAGCAGAATAAAGCCCGGCTCGAAGATCGACGCGAAGATGATCAGCAGATACAGCTCCGGCATCGCGCTCCAGATTTCGATCAGGCGCTGCCCGAAGATGTCCGTCTTGCCGCCGAAGTAACCCTGCACGGCGCCCGCCAGCACGCCAAGCACGGTGCCGATGAAGGTCAGCACCAGCGCGAACTCCACCGATACGCGAAAGCCGTACACGAGGCGCGCGAACAGATCGCGGCCGCGGTCGTCGGTGCCGAGCCAGTTGTCGCGCGAAGGCGGCGCTGGATTCGGCCGCTTCGAGAAATAGTTGAGCGTGTCGTAGTAGTAGCGATTCAGCGGATAGATCGCGAAGTTGCCCGGCGCGTCGATGCGCTGCTTGACATACGGATCGAGGTAATCGGCAGGCGTCGGGAAGTCGCCGCCGAAGGTCGTCTCCGCGTAGTCCTTCACGAGCGGGAAATAGTAGTGGCCCTCGTAGCGCACAACGACCGGCTTGTCGTTCGACCACAGCGGCGCGGCAAGGCTCGCCGCGAACGCGACGACGAACACGATCAGACTCCAGTAGCCCAGCCGCTGCTGCCGGAAACGCAGCCACACGCGGCGCGCGGGCGACGGCGACACGAACGCGCGCACCGGCTGCGCGCGCGACACTTCGGCATCTGTACGAACGCGGCTCAAATCAGCGCTCCAGTTGTTCGAATTGAATGCGTGGATCGACCCACACATAGCAGAGATCGGAGACGAGCTTGGTCGCGAGCCCGATCAATGTGAAGAGATAGAGCGTGCCGAGCACGACGGGATAATCCCGCCGCACGACTGACTCATACGACAGCAGCCCGAGCCCGTCGAGCGAGAACAGCGTTTCGATCAGCAGGCTGCCCGTGAAGAACGCGCCGATGAACGCAGCCGGAAAACCGACGATCAACGGCAACAGCGCATTGCGGAACACGTGCTTCCACAGCACGCGCCGCTCGGACAGCCCTTTTGCCCGCGCGGTCAGCACGTACTGCTTGCGGATTTCGTCGAGGAACGCATTCTTGGTGAGCATCGTGACAACCGCAAAGCTGCCGACCACGGAGGCCACGATCGGCAGCGTGATGTGCCACAGGTAATCGAGAATCTTGCCGAAGAAGCTCAACTGGTCCCAGTTGTCGGACGTGAGATTGCGCAGCGGGAACAGTTGCAGGAACGAGCCGCCGCCGAACAGCACGAGCAGCAGCACGCCGAGCACGAAGCCGGGAATCGCGTAGCCGATCAGCACGACGAGGCTTGTTGCGACGTCGAAGCGCGAGCCGTTGCGCACCGCCTTCGCGATGCCGAGCGGCACGGATATCAGATACGTGAGGAAGAACGTCCATAGCCCGATGCTGATCGACACAGGGAGCTTCGACACGATCAGCGACCACACGCTTTGATGCCGGAAATAGCTTTGTCCAAGATCGAAGTGAGAGAAGCGCTTGAGCATCAGCCAGTAGCGTTCGAGCGGCGGTTTGTCGAAGCCGTATAGCGCCTTGAGTTGCGCGATCTGCTGCGCATCGACGCCGCTATGCGCGCGCAACCCGAACGGCGTGCCGCCTTCGGCGGTACTGCGCCGTAGCTCGTGCACCGCCTGCTCGACGGGTCCGCCTGGCACGAACTGGATCACGACGAAAGTCAGCGTGAGGACGCCGATCAACGTCGGGATCATCAATAGCAGACGTTTGAGGATGTAGCTCCACATGGCGGCCGTCCAGAATCAAAAGTACATGATGGGGGTACGCGATCAGCGCGCTCATTGCGGCGTGGCGAACCACCACATCGAGGTGATCCATCCTTCCGCCGTATAGTACAGCGGCAAGGTTGAGGGCCACGCCATGCCGCGCTTGAACGCCACGCGATGTGTCGCGCTGTACCAGTGCGGGACCATGTAGTAGCCGTTGATCAGCACGCGATCGAGCGCGTGAGTGGCATCGACGAGTTGCTCGCGGGTCTGCGCGCCAACCAGCGCGCGCAGGATCGCATCGATGGCGGGCGATTTCAGACCGATCAGATTGCCGGAGCCCGGTTCGCCCGCAGCCTTGCTGCCGAACCGGTCGATCATGTCCGCGCCCGGCACCTGCACGTCGGGAAAACGGATGGTCGTCACGTCGAAGTCGAACGCGTCGAGGCGCTTCTGATACACCGCGAAGTCCGCCGTACGCGTACGCGCATCGATACCGAGCTTCTTCAGATTGCGGATACAGGTGGCGTAGACCGGGTCGAACGTAGCCGACGAGCCCGAGTCGTCGAGAATCTCGAACGCGAACGGCTCGCCCTTCGCGTTGCGCAACGCGCCATCGCGATACGTCCAGCCAGCCTGCGCGAGCAGCGCGCGCGCTTCGAGCAGATTCGCGCGCAGCGAACCGGGCGGGTCCGTGTCGGGTTGCTTCGGCGGCACGCCGAACACGCCGGGCTCGAGCTGTGCGCGCCATGGCTCGAGCAGTTTCAGTTCGCCCGGTGACGGCAAGCCCTTGGCTTGCAGATCCGTATTGACGAAGTAGCTGTCGATCCGCTTGTACTGGCTGTAGAACAGCTGCCGGTTGAGCCACTGGAAGTCGAGCGCGAGATCGAGCGCCTTGCGCACGCGCACGTCCGAGAAAAGCGGCCGGCGCTGGTTCAGGATGAAGCCCTGCATCCCCGTGCCGTTGTGTTGCGGAAACTCGCGCTTGATCAGCTCGCCGCTGTCGAACTTCTTGCCTACGTCGCGGCGCACCCAGTTGCGCGCGACATACTCGACGAGCGCATCGTACTCGCCCGCCTTGAACGCTTCGAGACGCGCGGTCCCATCCGAATACAGCTTGTAGTTGATGCGCTCGAAGTTATACATGCCGACGCGCACGGGCAGCTTGTCGCCCCAGTACTTCGGGTCGCGTTTGTAGGTGATCGTGCGCCCGTTGTCGTAGCTCTCGATCAGATACGGCCCGCTGCCGAGCGGTTTTTCGAACGCGAGCTGATCGAACGCCGTGCGGCTGCCGTCCGGCTTCATGCCCCACTTGCGCGAGAACACAGGCATGCCGCCCGCGAGCAACGGCAACTCGCGATCGTGCTGCTTGAATTCGAAGCGCACCGTCGCCGGATCGACGATCACGACGCGCGTGATCTCCGCGAAATACGCGGCGAATTGCGGCGCGGCCTGCGGGCTCTTTAACGTATCGAACGAAAACTTCACGTCCTCGGCCGTGACGGGATCGCCGTTCGAAAAATGCGCGCGCGGGTTGATGTGGAAAGTTGTGGACAGGCCGTCCGGCGCGACGGCGATGTCGTTGGCAAGCAGGCCGTAGGCGGACGCGACTTCGTCGGCGCTGCCCGTCGTCAGGCTCTCGAACAACAGGCCGATGCCAGGCGCCGCGCTGCCGCGCATCGTGAACGGATTGAACTTGTCGAAGCTCGTCGAGCGGTCGGGATTCGCGAGCACCAGCGTGCCGCCGCGCGGCGCGTCGGGATTGACGTAGTCGAAGTGCTTGAAGTCGGGCGGATACTTCGGGTTGCCGTACTGCGCGATCGCATACGCGGCCTGCGCATGCTGCGCCGTCATGGGCGACAAGGCGATCAGCGAGCCGAGGCACACGGCGAGCACGGCGGGCGGCATCGCCTTGCAACGGACACGCAACAACGCACGCAACAGCGGACGAATCAGAGTGCGCAATCTCGGGCGTGGCGCTTCAACCCGTCGCGTGCCTGCGGTCATAGGTGCCTTGTTCGTCGGTGGGCAGTTGCAATGTGAGAGAATTCTACCCAAAATCCCGCGCGTTCCCGCACTCTGTCATCGCGGCGCACTGACCTCATTAGGAGAATCCATGGGCATCCTCGCTGGTAAACGAATCTTGCTGACGGGCCTGCTGTCGAACCGTTCGATCGCGTACGGTATCGCACAGGCCTGCAAGCGCGAAGGCGCAGAACTCGCGTTCACGTATGTCGGCGACCGCTTCAAGGATCGCATCACCGAATTCGCGAACGAATTCGGCAGCAATCTGATCTTCCCGTGCGACGTCGCCGACGATGCGCAAATCGACGCGCTGTTCACTTCGCTGAAAGAACATTGGGACAGCCTCGACGGCCTCGTTCATTCGATCGGCTTCGCACCGCGCGAAGCGATCGCCGGCGATTTCCTCGACGGCATGACGCGCGAAAATTTCCGCATTGCGCACGACATCTCCGCCTACAGCTTCCCCGCGCTCGCGAAGGCCGCGTTGCCGATGCTGTCGAACGACGCAGCGCTGCTCACGCTGTCGTACCTCGGCGCAGAAAAAGCGATCCCGAACTACAACACGATGGGCCTCGCGAAGGCATCGCTCGAAGCGAGCGTGCGTTATCTCGCCGTGTCGCTGGGTGGCAAGGGCATTCGCGTGAACGGCATTTCGGCAGGCCCGATCAAGACGCTCGCGGCAAGCGGCATCAAGGGCTTCGGCAAGATTCTGGATTTCGTCGAGGGCAATGCGCCGCTCAAGCGCAATGTCACGATCGAACAGGTCGGCAATGCAGCGGCATTCCTGATGTCGGACCTCGCTGCCGGTGTGACGGCTGAGATCATGCATGTCGATAGCGGCTTCAGCGCCGTGGTCGGTGGGATGGCCGCCGTCGCCGAGTAAGCGCACTCGCTGACACGAATGCACGCGTCGTTGCGCGTGCAACCAGAAAAAAACCGCCCGAGAGTTCTTATGCCCTAACAGTACATAGTTGCTGGATTTGATAGCCAGACGCCTTGCCTGGCTGGCGTTCCGATCTGTCCACGCGTTCGATGTATAGATACATCACAATGCTCAAGCGCCGACGTTATCGTCGGCGCTTTTTCATTTGGATGACCCATTCGCTAGCAGCTTTCGAATTGCACGCGCGAATCCGACGTCAAACAGCGTCCTGCCCCTGTCGTTCAGAATTTCACCGTGGCTGCCTTCCTGTAATCCTCGTGCTTCCAGGTACTGCGCGGAGACTGCCTTCTTCAAGGCTTCACGTTCGGAAGATGTAAGCTGCGCCGCCATGGCAAGGACAGTGACCGGCTGAGCGCCTGGTGCCGGTATAGTCGCGCCGAGAGGGCGTCGGTCGACGGTCGCCAGCGTGTTGGCCTTAAGCACGTTGAGTTGCGCCCTGAGCTTGTCACGCTCTGCGATGATGGCTTGCATAATTGAGCGGATGGCGGGGTCTTCGATGCGCATCAAGTATTCATGGCTCGCCAGCGCCTTAAGCGGCTTGGGCGCGGATGGCCCGGCGTAGCTTGCCCAGGCTTCAATGAGCGTCCGATAGTCCGCAGAGATCGGA
>Ga0247692_1000027_pt1 | contig 32817 bp, 33 predicted proteins | sample CNK33_metaG_FD_183041 | JGI IMG/M metagenome (GOLD analysis project Ga0247692, IMG submission 183041) | Soil microbial communities from Purdue University Martell Research Forest, Indiana, United States - CNK33 | ecosystem: Environmental > Terrestrial > Soil > Temperate forest > Bulk soil...
GCGCGTGCGCTTCGTTGACAGATCCAGACCAAGGGCAAGCTGTGTCATCACGCCACTCCTTTAACTATCCTGCTTCCAGGATAGTCAACCCTCACGGCAATGCCAGGACCTTTTGCAGAGGTTCCTTAGCTTTCTTCAAGCGTCGCCCCTGTGCGGGGCGGCACCTACTTTTCTTTGCCGCCGCAAAGAAAAGTAGGCAAAAGAAAGCGGCTAACACCGCCAACATTTATTCTTGCCTGAGGGCCCCCAAAGGGTCTTACGCTTCACACGGCAGCATTTCTGTTCGCGTTCGTCGCCAACGCTTCGAATGATCGCCTCACCCACTTCAAACACCCGCACAAGGGCTAGCGGCAGCGAATGGTTTGCGCCGCCCAGGTGGCAAACTGTGTGTAGGCCGTAGCACTCCAAACGCCTCACTCCGGACCGATAGCGCACGTGTTCCACCCTGTAAGAGCGCCAAGCTATACGCCGCGACAACCTACACACAGTTTGCCACCTGGGCGGCGGTGGAATAGCTGGCATGGCGTGCTGTAGTGCGGGAGCGTGAAGCGGGTGAGGCGCACCGCAAGAGCGCTGGCAACGAACGTGGGTCACGTGGTTGCCGTTCGAAGCGTAAGAACCTTTGGGGGCCCTCAGGCAGGAACTAGAACTGGCGGTATTAGCCGCTTTCTTTTGCCTACTTTTCTTTGCGGCGGCAAAGAAAAGTAGGTGCCGCCCCGCACAGGGGCGACGCTTGAACGGCAAACACCGTAACGCGGATGCCACCGCAAAAACAAGCAAACCAATAAAAAAGGCCCGCACCCAGTACGAGCCTTCACGCGTCGCGTGACAAACCGCTTCAACGGCGCGTCACGCGATGCCTACACACGTAGAGTCGAACCTCACTCAAACCCGTTCAATCGCAATCGCAATCCCCTGCCCCACGCCAATGCACATCGTGCACAGCGCGAAACGGCCTTGCGTGCGTTGCAGCTGATACATCGCCGTGGTCACGAGTCGAGCGCCGCTCATGCCCAGCGGATGGCCAAGCGCAATCGCACCGCCATTCGGATTAACGCGAGCGTCATCATCGGCAACACCGAGCGCACGCAGCACAGCCAGACCTTGCGACGCAAACGCCTCATTCAACTCGATCACATCGAACTGTCCGATGTTCATATTCAAACGCGCAAGCAGCTTTTGCGTCGCAGGCGCGGGACCAATACCCATCACGCGCGGATCGACACCCGCCGTCGCGATGCCGAGCACGCGTGCGCGCGGCGTCAGGCCGAAGCGCTTCGCGGTTTCCGCGTTGGCGAGCAGCAACGCCGCCGCGCCATCGTTGACGCCAGATGCGTTGCCCGCCGTCACCGTGCCGTCCGGACGCACGACGCCCTTCAGCTTAGCGAGTGCTTCGAGGCTCGTCTCGCGCGGATGCTCGTCCTTCGACACGACGATTGCATCACCCTTCTTCTGCGGGATCGTCACGGAGACGATTTCCTGCGCAAGCGTGCCGTCCTGCTGCGCGCGTGCCGCCTTCAGCTGGCTGCGCACCGCGAACGCGTCCTGGTCGGCGCGGCTGACGTTATAGTCAGTCGCGACGTTTTCGCCCGTTTCCGGCATCGAATCGACGCCGTACAGCTGCTTCATCAGCGGGTTGACGAAGCGCCAGCCGATCGTCGTGTCGTAGATGTCGGCCTGACGCGAGAATGCGCTCGTTGCCTTGCCCATCACGAACGGCGCGCGGCTCATGCTTTCGACGCCGCCCGCGATCATCAACCCAGCTTCGCCCGATTTGATCGCGCGCGCCGCGATGCCGACGGCATCCATGCCCGAGCCGCACAGGCGGTTGACCGTCGAGCCCGGCACGTCTTTCGGCAGGCCCGCCAGCAGCAGCGACATACGCGCGACGTTGCGGTTATCTTCGCCGGCCTGGTTCGCGCAGCCATAGATCACGTCGGCGACGGCGCTCCAGTCGACGTCCTTGTTGCGCTCCATCAGCGCCTTGAGCGGCACGGCGCCCAGATCGTCGGCGCGCACCGACGACAGCGAACCCGCGTAGCGGCCAATCGGCGTGCGAATCGCGTCGCACAGGAAAGCTTCCGTCATGAGATGTCTCCAGTAATGGCGGGGCCGGCGTATCGTTGAAGGCGCCAGCGTCGGCGCATTGGGTAGCGCCAGAAAAACGTGCCGATAAAGCAAGATTTGTTCTATACTCGAACAAACGATCATCTATCGAACATTTCAGGTTCGATAATAGGCGGGGCGCGGAAAGACTGTCAAGCGCGCCGGCGGGTGGGTGGGTCGTTGAAAACGGCAATAAGGTGTGGCGGAAACGGCAGGAATGCGCGCTCCGCTGGGCTTTCGGACGGCCGGCACCCGCCACCACACGTGCCCAGCGGCACAACCGCCGCAAAGTTGGCGAATCCTGGCGCTTGCGCTATCGTCACGGCTTTCCGCAGACTAACGAACGCCCGTCCCGACGTCCGGACGTTTTGCACCGATTTCACATAGTCCCATGAGCAAAGTACCCGCCGCGTCACAAGCCGTTCCCGTCAACGAGACGGACGCCCCGGACAAACCGGGCGACTCGTACGTGCAGTCGTTCGCGCGCGGCCTCGCGGTGATTCGCGCGTTCAACGCCGAGCGGCCCGAGCAGACGCTGACGGACGTCGCGTCGGCGACGGGTCTCACGCGCGCGGGCGCGCGCCGCATTCTGCTGACGTTGCAGACGCTCGGCTATGTCGAAGCGGAAGGCCGCCTGTTTCGCCTGACGCCGAAGATTCTCGACCTCGGCTTCGCCTATCTGACGTCGATGCCGTTCTGGAATCTCGCCGAGCCGTTCATGGAAGAACTGTCGGCGGAAGTGCACGAAAGCTGTTCGGCCGCCGTGCTCGATCGCACGGAGATCGTCTACGTGCTGCGCGTGCCGACCCACAAGATCATGACGATCAATCTGTCGATCGGCAGCCGCTTGCCGGCGTATTGCACGTCGATGGGCCGGGTGCTGCTGTCGGCGCTCGACCCGGCGGCGCTCGACGCGACCCTCGACGCGTCGCCCATCGTCGCGCACACGCCGCGCACGATCACCGACAAGGACGAGCTGAAGAAGGTGATCGCACAGGTGCGCAGCCAGGGCTGGTCCATCGTCGATCAGGAACTGGAGGGCGGGCTGATTTCGCTGTCCGCGCCGATCCGCAACCGGCGCGGGCAGATCATCGCCGCGATGAACATCAGCGGTAACGCGCAGCGCAATTCCGCGAAGCAGATGGTGAAGGCGTTTCTCGAGCCGCTGCAGAAAGCCGCGCAGTCGGTGTCGGACATGGTCGCGTTGCGCGGCTGACGTCGCTCGACGCTTGCGCGCAACACGCCCGTTCAACGCCCCAGATAACGCTCCACGAGACGCGCCCAGTACGCCGCGCCAACAGGCAGATTGCGGTCATTGAAATCGTAGTGCGGGTTGTGCACCATGCAGCCGTCTTCACCGACGCCATTGCCCAGCCGCAAGAACGAACCTGGCCGCTGTTCGAGCATGAACGCGAAGTCCTCGCTGCCCATCAGGATGTCCGCGTTCGGCTCGACGTTTTCCGCGCCAACCAGTTCGCGCGCCACCTCGATCGCGAACTCCGTTTCCGCGTCCGTGTTCACGACGACGGGATAGCCCTCGACATATTCGACGTGCGCCTTGCCGCCATAACTTGCGGCCTGGCTTTCCGCAAGTTCCGTAATGCGCTCTTTCAACAGCGCGCGCACTTCCGGGCTGAACGACCGCACGCTCAATTCCAGCTTCGCGCTCGACGGAATCACATTGTTCGCCACGCCCGAGTGCATCGTGCCGACCGTCACCACGGCGGGCTGCGAAGGGTTCACGTTACGCGCGACGATGGTCTGCAGCGCCATCACGATGCTCGACGCGATCACGATGGGATCGACGGTCAAATGCGGGCGCGCCGCATGGCCGCCGACGCCTTCGATCGTGATCGTCGCCTTGTCGCCCGCCGCCATGAACGCGCCCTTGCGGAACAAGAACTTGCCCGGCTCCGCGCCCGGATGGTTATGCACGCCGAACACGGCGTCGCACGGAAAACGCTCGAACAGGCCGTCTTCGATCATCTTCTTCGCGCCGCTGTCGATGCCGCTTTCCTCGGCCGGCTGAAAATACAGATGCACGGTGCCCGAAAAACGGCGCGTCTTCGCGAGATGCTGCGCGGCGCCAAGCAGCATCGTCGTGTGGCCGTCGTGGCCGCATGCGTGCATCTTGCCGTGCGTGCCGCTCGCGTACGGCAGCCCCGTCTGCTCGATGATGGGCAGCGCATCCATATCCGCCCGCAGGCCGAGTCTGCGCGTGCCGTCGCCCACCTTCAACGTACCGACCACGCCCGTCTTGCCGACTCCGCGCGTCACCTGCCAGCCCCACGCTTCCAGCTTTTCCGCGACGAGCGCCGCCGTTGCGACCTCTTCGTACGCGAGTTCCGGATGGTGATGAATGTGATGGCGAATGTCGCGCAGCGCGGCGGCGGCGGGTTCGAGGTCGGTGATTTCGGTGAGGCGGGTGGCGTCGGTCATCGGGTGTACTCCGGGGTTTGCCCGCTGCGTCTGGCGCGCGGCGTTAAGCCGCAGACTATAGCAACGCGCGGCTCTTCTCGTAAGACGACGACGCCTTCAGCTTACTTGACGCTTTCACTGGAAGCCGACTCGGCGGCATGCTTCTGATCTTGCGTGCGCGCGAAGCCCTTCAGCACGTTCACGAATGCCACGCCTGCTTCTTCGAGCGAGCCGGAATTGTCGATATGCGTCAGATGCGCGCCCTCCGGCAGCGCAAACGGCGCCTGACGCGCGAGGCGCGCTTCGACCTGCTCGCGCGTTTCGCGGCCACGTGCCGACAGGCGCGCCGCGAGAATATCCGGCGCCGCGTGGATATGCACGACTTCGAGATGCTGATAGCGCTTCAACGCACGCGACAGATACGCGCGCGAGCCATTGACGACGACCGTGCAGCCTCGCGCGAGCCACGCATCGATCTCGATGCCGATGCCATAGTGCAATTCGTGACTCGACCATTCGAGCGCAAAGAGGCCTTGCGCCGAGCGCGCCTCGAACTCTTCGCGGGTCAACGAAATGTGATTTTCGTTATGCCCCGTCTCACGTGTGATGTAGCGATGCGCGAACACGACGGACGTGCCCGCGACATGCTCACGCGCGAAATGCAGTAGCGAATCCTTGCCCGCGCCCGACGGGCCGACCACATAAATCAAGCGGCCTTTCATGCGTTCTCCTGTCCTACTTTCGCCGTGAACGCGAGCCGTTGCCACAACATGAACGGCTCGCCCGGCGCAGGCTCGACGAAGATCGCTGCGCCGTCGATGGTCAACGGCCCGAGACGCTGCGCCTCGCGATGCCACCATTCGACTATCGCGGCGCGATCGGCGGCCTTGTCGAGCGAATTGGACACCGTCATATGAAAACGAAACTCGTCGAGCACATACGGATATCCCCATTCGACGAGCAATTCGCGTTGACGTTCCGTGAGCGGCGCTTCCAGGCGTTTCGCAATATCCGCTTTTGAGGGCATGACGCGCAGCGGCGTGAAAGTGCGCAAGGCGTCGGCGGCGAGCGCACGCATCTGCTCGTCGCCGGATGGCGTGGCCGGACGCAACGCAACGAAGTCGCCCAGCGTCGCCGCTTCGACGGTCAATGCAAAGGGCATCTGGGTTTGCGCCCAGTTTTCCGATGCTTCGAGCAGATCGGCGACGCTCACATGCTCCGCGAGATGAAACGGCGCGACCAGCGTGCCGTGCCAGCCATAACGGCGCGGCGATGCCGTCAGTTGCGCGAGCGGTTGCGACAGCGCAGGCGCGTCATGCGGATCGAGTGATGTATCGCTTTCGGCATCGCGTGCGAGCCATATCGAGCCGGCATCCCACCAGCCCGACGCACGCGCAGGCGCGTAGTAAATCGCGAAGCGCGCCTGCGCGCTCCACGCATGCTGAACAGGCGCGCTCATACGTCGTGCTCCACCATCAGTTGCACGCGGTCGGCGGCGAAGTGCGTGAAGCCGTATTTGATCGGCGTGCCTTCCGTATCGACATCAACGTTCTCGACCCACAACACCGGCTGTTGCCGGTTGATGCCAAGACGCCGCGCGACTTCCGGCTCGGGCAGCACGCTGCCGATACGGCTCCACTTGCGCAGATAATCCGTCACACCGTACTCGGCCATCGCCTTCGTGATGCCGCCGACGCGTTCGAGCACATCGGGCAGATCGGCGAAGCGCGCGGCCGGATAGAAGTTGCGCGCATACGTGAGCGGCACGCTGTCCGCTTCATGCAGCGACTCGATGCGATAGACGAACGCGCCCGCGCGCAGACCCAGCGCCTTCGCGACAGTCGGATCGGCCTTCACGCGCGCCGCCGACAGCATCGTGCCCGCCGGCGAATGATGTTGCTGACGCAAGTTTTCCGTGAAGCGCGTGCGCCGGCCAATCGTGTAATCGATCGCGCCTGGCTGCACGAACGTACCGCGCCCCTGCTCGACGCTGACGAGCCCCTGGGCCGCAAGACCCAGCATCGCGCGGCGGATGGTATGGCGGTTCACGTCGAAGCGTTTCGCCAGTTCGCCTTCGCTCGGCAAACGTCCGTCGTCGCCGAAGCCGCTTGCGGCAATCTCCTTCGCGAGTATCTGTTCGATCTGCCGCCACACGGCGACGCCCGCTCCCCGCTCTAGCATCGTGCCCGGCGCTGCGCCGTCGTTCGATGTCATGGTGCTGTCATTCCCTTCGGTTCAAATAAGCGTTCTGTGCATTGTAGTCCGCAAGCCATGGCGGAAATATGAAACCGCGCCTTCTGTCACGAGCCAGCGACAGTTTAGCTCTAAACGTCTAGACGTTTAGACGAATAGATGCTCAAATGTCTGAACTCGCCGTAGAACATCCCTCTCCAGGAAACCGCCAGGAAACCCGATGAGTGCCGCCGCCTCCCCTCCTTTAGCCGATTCCCCCGCTTCCGCCAACCCTGCCCGCCGCGCGTGGATGGCCGTCATGGCCCGCTCCGCTCGCGCCGATCTCGAAGCCGCGCTGAGCCGCGCGATGGAAGGCCTGCCGCTTCCCGCATTCGACTGGCTGCGTCCGCCCGAGATCGGGCTGGCGATGGTGCGCGGGCGCATCGGCGGCACGGGCGACGCGTTCAATCTCGGCGAAGCGACGGTGACGCGCGCGACGCTGCGTTTGCGCGACCAATCGGATGAAGGCACCACCGTTGGCGTCGCATGTCATCTGGGCCGCGACCGCCGCCGCGCCGAACTTGCTGCTATCGCAGACGCGCTGCTGCAAACGCCACAGCATCACGCACGCTTGCAGGCGCAACTGATTACGCCGCTCGCTTCGCAACTCGCTGCGAAACACGCGCAACGCCAACAGGACGCCGCATCGACGCGCGTCGAATTCTTCACGATGGTCCGAGGCGACTGATGAACACATCCGCTCAATCCCCGCAGATCGCGCTGTCGACGCTGACGCCGGGCTTCGCCGATCCCGTGCACGACACGCAATCCGTGTTTCGCGCGCTGCTCGATGCGCTGTCGCGTCCGGGCAAGATCGGCACGATCGACAACGTGCTGCCCGCATCCCGCAGCGACGCGCGCAACACGCTGCCGCATGCGCGCGCCGATCTCGCCGCGTTCGCTGCGCTGCTCGCGCTGTGCGACTACTCGACACCCGTCTGGCTCGCGCAGCCCGACGCCGTGCTCGGCTCCGCCTTGCGCTTTCACACCGGCGCGCCCCTCGTCGACGAACCGCAAGACGCCGCGTTCGCCTATGTGCACGACGCGAGCACGTTGCCGCCGCTGTCGTGCTTTGCGCTCGGCGAGCCGGAAACGCCTGAGCAATCGGTGACGCTGATCGTGCGCGTCGATTCATTGACGCAAGGCTCCCCTGTCGTGTTGCGCGGCCCCGGCATCGAACACACGCACACGATCGCGCCCGCCGGCCTGCCCGAGCGCTTCTGGCGCGAGCGCGCAGAACTCGCGCCGCTCTTTCCGTGCGGCATCGACTGTTATCTCGTCTGCGGCGACACGCTGATCGGCCTGCCGCGCACAACCCACGTGGAGCTGAACTAATGTACGTTGCCGTCAAAGGTGGAGAGCGCGCGATCGAAGCATCGTGGCGTCTGCTCGACAAGGCGCGCCGTGGCGACACGCAGTTCGCCGAATTGAGCGTCGCGCAGATTCGCACGCAGTTACGGCTCGCCGTCGCACGTGTGATGACGGAAGGCTCCGTCTACGACGAAGAGCTTGCAGCGCTGGCGATCAAGCAGGCCGCGGGCGATCTCGTCGAGGCGATCTTCCTGTTGCGCGCGTATCGCACGACGCTGCCGCGTTTCGGCTACACGCAGCCTGTCGATACGGAAGACATGCGGATCGAACGGCGCATCTCCGCGACCTTCAAGGATGTGCCCGGCGGTCAGATGCTCGGCGCGACCTACGACTACACGCAACGTCTGCTCGATTTCACGCTGCTAGCCGAAGGCGATGACGACAGCGCGCTGCACACGAAGCGCATCGAAAGCGCCGCGCAGGAAGCGATGCCGCGCGTCGTCTCGCTGCTCGACAAGGAAGGTCTGATCGAACAGGAACGCGCGTCCGAAGCCGCGCCCGAGCTAGGCGATCTGTCGCGCGAGCCGCTGTCGTTTCCGGCCAGCCGCGCAACACGCCTGCAAAACCTCGCGCGCGGCGACGAAGGCTTCCTGCTCGCAATGGGCTACGCGACGCAACGCGGCTACGCGCATTCGCATCCGTTCGCGGGCGAGATCCGTTTCGGCACGGTCGCCGTCGAAATGGAACTCGACGAACTGGGCGGTGCCGTCGAGATCGGCGAAATCGACGTCACCGAATGCCAGATGATCAACCAGTTCGCGGGCAGCAACGAAGTGCCGCCAACCTTCACGCAAGGCTACGGTCTCGCGTTCGGTCATTCGGAACGCAAGGCGATGGCAATGGCTTTGGTCGATCGCGCGTTGCGTGCCGAAGAACTCGGCGAAACGATCGGCTCGCCGACGCAGGACGTCGAATTCATGCTGTCGCATAGCGACAACGTCGAAGCGTCGGGCTTCGTGCAGCATCTGAAGCTGCCGCACTACGTCGACTTCCAGTCCGAACTCGAACTCGTGCGGCGTCTGCGCGCCAAGCATGCAGAACGCGACGAGAGCACCAGCGAAGGCAACGACCAAGAGGAGCAAGCGGCATGAACGCGCCCGACACGACGATGCAAACAGCCGCGCACGACAGCGCCGCCGAAGGCTACAACTTCGCGTATCTCGACGAACAGACCAAGCGCATGATCCGCCGTGCGCTGTTGAAAGCCGTGGCCGTGCCTGGCTATCAGGTGCCGTTCGCGTCGCGCGAAATGCCGTTGCCGTATGGCTGGGGCACGGGCGGCATTCAGGTGACGGCGTCGATCATCGGACGCGACGACACGCTGAAGGTCATCGATCAGGGCTCCGACGAAACGACCAACGCAGTGAACATTCGACGTTTCTTCGCACGCACTACGGGCGTCAACACCACCCGCAAGACCAGCGAAGCGACCATCGTGCAGACGCGTCACCGCATTCCCGAAACGCCGCTCACGGAGAAGCAGATTCTCGTCTATCAGGTGCCGATGCCCGAACCGCTCTATCGGCTGGAGCCGCGCACGGCCGAATGCAAGAAGCTGCACGCACTCGCGGATTACGGGTTGATCAGCGTAAAGCTATATGAGGACATCGTGCATCACGGCAGCATCGCGACGACGTACGACTACCCGGTGATCGTCAACGGGCGCTATCTCGCGTCGCCGTCGCCGATCCCGAAGTACGACAACCCGAAGATGCACATGAACGCCGCACTGCAACTGTTCGGCGCAGGACGCGAACAGCGGATCCACGCAATTCCGCCGTACACGCCTGTCAAAAGCCTCGATTTCGACGACCATCCGTTCGAAGTGCAGCGCTGGGAGCATGCATGCGCGCTGTGTGGATCGACGGAAAGCTTTCTCGACGAAATGATCGTCGACGATGCGGGCAAGCGCATGTTCGTCTGCTCGGACAGCGACTATTGCCACGACCGGCGCGAACAGCAAGGCGTGGAGCAAAAAGAAGGAGAAAGCGCATGACGCCGCTTCTGAGCGCCCGCGCGCTCACCAAACAGTACGGCGGCCGCAATGGTTGCCGCAACGTCAGCTTCGACCTGTATCCGGGCGAAGTGCTGTGCATCGTCGGCGAATCGGGTTCGGGCAAAACGACGCTGCTTAACACGCTCGCGCTGCGTAATGCCGCCGATTCAGGCGCGCTGCACTATGCGAGCGCGCACGGCGAGACGCTCGATCTACTCGCGCTGTCAGAGCCGCGCAAACGTCTTTTGATGCGTACTGAGTGGGGTTTCGTGCAGCAGAATCCGCGCGACGGGCTGCGCAACGCCGTGTCGGCGGGCGCAAATATCGGCGAGCCGTTGATGGCCGTCGGCGCGCGCCACTACGGCAAGATTCGCGACACGGCAACGCAATGGATGGCGCGCGTCGAACTCGATGCATCGCGTATCGACGAACTGCCTTCCGCGTTTTCGGGCGGCATGCAGCAGCGTCTGCAGATCGCGCGCAATCTCGTCACGGGGCCGCGTCTCGTGTTCATGGACGAGCCCACGGCGGGCCTCGATGTATCCGTGCAGGCGCGTCTGCTCGATCTGCTGCGGACGTTGACGTCGACGCTGCATCTGTCCGTGCTGATCGTCACGCACGATATCGGCGTCGCGCGCCTGCTCGCGCACCGGCTGATGGTGATGCAAGGCGGCGAAGTGGTCGAAGCGGGTCTCACCGATCAGGTGCTCGACGATCCGCAGCATCCGTACACGCAGACGCTGGTTTCCTCCGTTCTTCCCGTTTGAGGTTTCACGCGATGACAACGTCAATCGAAACATCGTTCATCGACAACGACACGCTGATGCTGCGCGCCGTCGGTATCGGCAAGACCTTCACGCTGCACGGCCAGGGCGGCGTGCGGATCGACGCGCTCGCGGGCGTGTCGCTCGACGTCGAACGCGGCGAGTGCGTCGTGCTGGTCGGGCCGTCGGGCGCGGGCAAGAGCACGTTCTTGCGCTGCCTGTACGGCAACTATCTGGCGAGCACGGGCACGATCGCGCTTCGCGACGACGCGCAGCAAGCCAAACATCTGCCGATCACGGGCGCCGAGCCGCGCGACGTGCTGCATTTGCGGCGCGGCGTGGTCGGCTACGTCAGCCAGTTTCTGCGCGTGATTCCGCGCGTGAGCACGCTCGATCTCGTCGCCGAGCCGCTCGTCTCGCGCGGCGTCGACGCAGACGAAGCGCATGCACGCGCCGCCGCGCTGCTTGCGCGGCTCAACGTGCCCGAGCGTTTGTGGCCGCTCGCGCCCGCGACGTTTTCGGGCGGCGAGCAACAGCGCGTGAACATCGCGCGCGGCCTGATCGCCGGGCATCCCGTGTTGCTGCTGGATGAGCCGACCGCGTCGCTCGATGCGGAGAACCGCGACATCGTCGCTGACCTGATCGTCGAAGCGCGCGAGCGCGGCGCGGCGATCGTCGGCATCTTCCACGATGAAGACACGCGCGCGAAAGTCGCCACACGCAGGCTGGAATTGACGCCACCGCTGCGTCACGCAACGGCATTACACTGATATCGATCCGATACGGAGCATCGACATGCTGATCAAGAACGCCCGCGTCGTCACGCGGGACGAGGTATTCACAGGCGTCGTGCGCGTCGAGGACGGCGTGATTCGCGACGTCGCGCGCGGCACGACGTCGGCGGCCGGCGCGCAGGACTGGGAGGGCGACTATCTGCTGCCGGGCCTCATCGAGCTGCACACGGACAACCTGGAAAAGCATCTGTTGCCGCGGCCGGGCGTCGAATGGAATACGGATGCCGCGTTCGTGATTCACGACGCGCAGGTTGCCGCCGCGGGGATCACGACCGTGTTCGATGCGCTCGCGATCGGTTCGCGCTCGAACGTCGGCTTGCGCCGCGCCGACACGCAAACGCGCTGCGCCGAAGCGCTGCAGCGCTTCTCCGAGCGCAAGCTGCTGCGCGCCGAGCACTTCCTGCATCTGCGCTGCGAAATCGCAACGGCCGATGTGGTCGAACTGTTCGATACGCTGAAGGACCATCCGCTGCTGCGTCTCGCGTCAGTGATGGATCACACGCCGGGCCAGCGCCAGTGGCACGACCGCGAGCAATGGCGCCGCTTCCAGGAGCGCCACGGCAAGATGACGGACGAGCACATGGCCGCGACGCTCGTCGAACTCGAAGACGAACAGCAGCGTTTCGCGGATGCGCACCGCCGCGAGATCGTCGAGCGCTGCAAGGCGCTGGGCGTGCCCGTCGCGAGCCACGACGACACGCTCGTCGAACACGTGCAGCGGGCCGCCGAAGAAGGCATCGTGCTCGCCGAATTCCCGACCACACGCATCGCGGCCGAAGCCGCGCACCGCCACGGCATCGCGACGATCATGGGCGCGCCGAACATCGTGCGCGGCGGCTCGCACTCGGGCAACGTGTCAGCGCTGGAACTGGCCAAGGCGAATCTGCTCGACATCCTGTCGTCTGATTACGTGCCGTCCAGCCTGCTGACGGCTGCGTTCGAACTCGTCGAGAAAGCCGGTTGGACCTTGCCGCGCGCTATGGCGACCGTGTCGGCGGAACCGGCCCGCACGGCGGGGCTGCATGACCGCGGCGCGATCGGGACCGGACTGCGCGCCGATTTCGTGCGCGTCACGATGCTCGACGCGTTGCCCGTGCCGCGCGCAACATATCGCGGCGGCGAGCGGATCGTCTGATCGACGCTTGCACCTTGTCGCTGACCTAAGGCCTTGAACCAAAAGCGTTTGTCGCACTGCCGCATGAGCGGCAAACGCCTGTTTCTCCGTCCAGCTTGCCTTCGTTTTGCTTTCACCACCCCGTTCCTACCCCATATCATAAAAATGCCCGTTAGAGGCAATACTCCTGTGCCATCCGGTGTTTCACTAGCACCGCAAATATTTTGATTTGTTAAGCTTGGCGCGCGTTACTGGCTGCCCAGCCAGCGACCAATAGAGACAAGCCCGGCACAACGGCCGGGCAACGTCGCGCAGCGGCACAACCGCATGCGGGACACTTTGAACCACTCCCGGGAGTACATCAGTGAAGAAACTGCTTGCGGCTTTGACGGTTGCCCTGCTCGCCACCGTATCGATCGGCGCACACGCCAAAGACTGGACCACCATCCGCTTCGGCGTCGACGCCAGCTATCCGCCGTTCGAATCGAAGGGTTCCGACGGCAAGCTGGTCGGCTTCGATATCGACCTTGGCAATGAAATCTGCACGCGCCTGAAGGCGAAGTGCGTGTGGGTCGAAAACGACTTCGACGGCATGATCCCGGCACTGAAGGCGAAGAAGTTCGACGGCGTGCTGTCGTCGATGTCGATGACGCCGCAACGCGCTGAACAGATCGCTTTCTCGTCGAAGCTGTTCAACACGCCGACGCGTCTCGTCGCCAAGAAGGGCTCGAACATCCTGCCGACGGCGGAATCGCTGTCGGGCAAGACGGTCGGTGTCGAACAGGGCACGATCCAGGAAACGTACGCGAAGACCTACTGGGAACCGAAGGGCGCGAAGGTCGTGCCGTACCAGAACCAGGACCAGGTCTATGCCGACCTGATCTCGGGCCGTCTGGACGCAGCGCTGCAAGACGCTGTGCAGGCTGAAATCGGCTTCCTGAAGACGCCGCGCGGCGCGGGCTTCCAGTTCGTCGGCAAGGATCTCGAAGACAAGAAGATTCTCGGCGAAGGCGCTGGCATCGGCATGCGCAAGGAAGACACCGACCTGAAGGCGGCCGTCGACAAGGCGATCGCCGACATCATTAAGGACGGCACCTACAAGAAGATCGAGAAGAAGTACTTCACCTTCGACGTGTACGGCGGCTGATCGACACGGCAGTGCGTCGCGCGGTTCGCCCGCGCGACGCACCGGTATGCAGACGGGCTCCATTCGGAGCCCGTTTTGCTTTTACCGCCAATGCAGGCGAGTTCGTGTGCATGCGCGGCGGCGCAGCGTCGCCCGCGCTGCGCAAATGGGCTAAGATCAAACGATTCACGGCGCAGCCGTTGTGCGCGCCACCGTTTTCCAGTCAATCCGAAGTCATATCTCTGCAACTATAGGGGGCGCCCGCGCGTCGCCGGCGGCGCCACACCAATCATGCAAACCCTCAATCATCCGCTGATTTCCCCGACCCTCGGCACCGCTCGCAGCCTGACGAGCTTCCACTACGGTCCGAGCGGTGGACAGAAGGTCTACATCCAGTCATCACTGCACGCTGACGAACTGCCCGGCATGCTGGTGTCGTGGGCGCTGCGCCGCAAGCTCGAAGCGCTCGAAGCGGCAGGCAAGCTGCGTGGCGAAGTCGTGATCGTGCCCGTCGCGAATCCGATCGGCCTGAACCAGCATGTGCTCGGCCTGCTCGCCGGTCGCTTCGAAACCAACACCGCGCAGAACTTCAACCGCAATTTCTACAACCTGTTCGACCTGATCGAGCCGGTGATCGAAGGCCGTCTGACGACGGATGCCGACCAGAACCGCACGATCATCCGCCAGGCCATGCGCGAAGCGCTCGACGCGCAAACGCCGCGCACTGAAGTCGAATCGCAGCGCCTCGGGTTGCAACTGCTGTCGTACGACGCGGACGTCGTGCTCGATCTGCATTGCGACTGGGAAGCGGCGCTGCATCTGTACACGAACCCGGACCTGTGGCCCGACGTCGAGCCGCTTGCGCGCTATCTGGATTCGAAGGCTTCGCTGCTCGCGGTGGATTCCGTCGGCAATCCGTTCGACGAGATTCACAGCTTCTGCTGGTCGGAATTGCGCACGCGCGTCGGCGACCGTTTCCCGATTCCGAATGGCTCGATCTCGGTGACGGTCGAACTGCGCAGTCAGCGCGACGTGTCGTATGAGTTCGCCGAGCATGACGCGCAAGGGATCATCGAATATCTGACGCATCGCGGCGTGATCGCCGGCGAAGCCGCGCCAATGCCGCCGCTCGAATTCGCCGCGACGCCGCTCGCTGGCACCGAGCCGATCGTGACGCCCGTGAGCGGCGTCGTCGTGTATCGCCAGGAAGTGGGCAAGTGGATCGATGCCGGCGAGCCCATCGCCGATATCATCGATCCGCTGACCGATCAGGTCATTACGTTGAAGTCGACGGTCGCGGGCGTGATGTATGCGCGCCATCTGTCGCGCTTTGCGCAAGCGGGCATGGAGATCGTGCGGATTGCGGGCGCGAAGGCGTTCCGGAAAGGGCAGTTACTGTCGGCCTGACGACGATTGCGGCTTGCACGCCGCCTCGCATTGAATGAAATCGCCCGCTTCATGCGGGCGATTTTTTTGGGCTCCAAACCGATGCATATCGGCGTTTGTTTCGTGACCGCGACTAAACAAACTTGCTAGTAACTCGCCTGGCGGCGCCGTGAATATGAAGCATATGCACAGATTTGCGCGCGACCCTTTTGCACGCAAAGCAAATGTTGTCGTATTTGTACTACATATTTAGCAAAAAGATTTGCTGTCATATTCCTTTCCTTTCTCCTCGTTACATTTGCGCCCGTCGCGCGACCGGCCGCAGAGTCTGGCTCGCGATCGCCATATTTCAATCTGGAGAAAGTTTTGAACAAGAAAGTACTTACCACCGCTCTACTCGCCTCGGCATTCGCAGGTACCGCACACGCACAAAGCAGCGTCACGCTGTACGGCATCATCGATGCCGGTATCAGCTACGCAAACCACTCGAAGAACGCAGCAGGCGGCAGCGACAAGCTGTTCAAGTATGACGACGGCGTGGCGCAAGGCAGCCGTTGGGGCCTGCGCGGCACGGAAGACTTGGGCGGCGGCCTGAAGGCACTGTTCGTGCTCGAAAGCGGCTTCAACAGCGGCAACGGCACGTCGGGTCAAGGCGGCGCACTGTTTGGCCGTCAGGCATTCGTGGGTCTGTCGAAGGACGGCATCGGCTCGCTAACGTTCGGTCGTCAATACGCGTTCACGACTGACTATCTGGGCAGCAACTATTCGACGGGTGGCCTGACGGTCGCCGGTAACTACGCTTACCACATCAACGACGTCGACCAGCTCACGTCGAGCCGTATCAACAACGCAGTGAAGTTCAGCAGCGCGAACTACGCTGGCCTGACGTTCGGTGCAATGTACGGCTTCTCGAACCAGGCTGGCGCGTTCGGCGGCGCACCGGCAACGGGCACGGCAGCGGCTCCCGTCGCAGGCTCGTCGCGCGCTTACAGCTTCGGCGTGAACTACGCGAACGGCCCGATCGGTTTGGGCGCAGCGTACACGGACATCCGCTTCCCGGGCCAGGCAACGCCGGCATTCTCGACGTCGATCGCCAACGTCACGACGGGCACCGTGCGCGACCTGCGCACGTTCGGCCTGGGTGGCCGCTACATCATCGGACCGGCAACGCTCTACGCGCTGTGGACGAACACGCACTTCGAGCCGATCACGGGCGCATCGACGACGTTCAACAACTTCGAAGGCGGCGCGAAGTACGCGTTCACGCCGGCGCTGACGACGGGTCTCGGCTACACGTACTCGCGTCTGACGGGTGCGACGACTGGCCACTTCAACCAGGTGGACGCAAGCGTCGACTACGCGCTGTCGAAGCGCACCGATGTCTACGGCCTGGTGATCTATCAGGACGCGTCGGGCAAGACGGCTTCGGGCGCACCGATCCAGGCTCAAATCGGTTCGTCGACGTCGTACTTCAACACGTCGGGTTCGGGCTCGCAAAACCAGCTGGCGTTCCGCGTCGGCATGCGTCACAAGTTCTAAGCTGTGTTGTGGGGCGAAGCGCTTTCGGGCGCTTTGCTTGCACGCTTGCAGATGGACTGGAAACGCCCCGCTTTTGCGGGGCGTTTTTGTTGGTGGGGATGGGGGAAAAGTGAAACTCAGGCTGCGAGCTTCATGCTGACGAGCCGGTTCAGGCTCACGCCCTGCTCGGCCGCCTGCATCGCCAGCGCGCGATGCTGCTCAGGTGGAATGCGTACTCTGAACTCACCGCTATAGCGCTTCTCCGCAAGCGGATCAGGTACTGCTTCACCTTGTTCGATCATATCGGCGATGGCTTTCGCGACAGCTGCGCGGCTTCCCTTGAGCGCGGCGTCGGGCGAGCGGGCAAGCCACGAAAGGGATGGAAACTCCGCGCACAGTCCCACGTGTTCGCCGTCTTCCGGCGACCACGTGACGCGGTAGGTGTAGTGATCAGCGGGCATGTTGACGTTCGCGGGTTTACGACGCATTGGTTCGATAATTTTTTCTGTCATCTGCAAATGGTTCCATTATCGGAACCACTCGACAAGTCCCGCTGCGACGCTCCGCCGCGTGATGCGCGCTAATCCGGCGACACGAACACCCGCACTTCCCCGTTCGCCGTCGGCATCGTGAAGTCGTTGGTGCGGCCCGCGCGCACGTCGAAGAGCAGGCGTTCCAGGCGCTCGAGCCCTGCCGCCTTATCGCCGCCGCTCAAAGCGGCAGCGTCCGAATCCTTCAGCAGCGCCGCACGCGCGCTCATGATGCGTGCGACTGCGCTCGATCTCGATGTGAAAACCTCTTCCATGTCGGGTACTTCCTTCCCGCTGCGGCCACATGGAAAGCTTCATTTCGCATGCCGCGCCAGCTATGTTCATCAAAAAATGCGGCCGGCATTGCCGGGCGCGTGATGATTCTATGAGCTTGCGCAAATCCTTGCCGTGACGTTGACACGCCCCGCGCCGCCCACGTCCTGGCAAACTCTATCCATAATTGTTTATGATAAACATAAAAAACATTAACTATCATAAATGAAACGGCGGTCCTACCCTTCAGTTCATCCCACGGCATCGTGCTCAAGCAGCGATGCGAAACACCGGGACGAGCCACAGGAGTTGATCATGAACACCGCCGCCAAATCGCTGCACTCTCAGGTCGAAAAGTGGCTCGCACCTGGTCCACAAGGGCAGATTCGTGTCGTGCGGTTTGGACATAGACGCAGGGACGGAACGAGATACGCGCACGTCGAGGCGTCAACGACGTGCGGTGCGCGGGCGATCTTCTTCTTTCGTCATCACGACGGCGGCTGGTGCGTCTTTCCGCCTCACATCGGCGGGCCGTCGATGTCAGCGCATCTTGGCGTGTACTGCTAGTCCGCCGCCAGAGCGGCGGCTTCCTTCAGCTCGCCGAAACCAGCTCCGCGAACTTCTGCACATCGACATTGCCGCCGCTGATCAGCACGCCGATCCGTTTGCCCTTGAGCTTGTCCTTCATCTGGCGCGCGGCGGCGAAACTCAGACAACCGGTCGGCTCGACGACGATCTTCATGCGGGCCGCAAAGAAACGCATGCAATCGACGAGTTCCGCGTCGCTCGCCGTGAGCACATCGGTGACATCGCGCTGGATGATCGGAAAGGTGTATTCGCCGAGATGCTGCGTTTGCGCGCCGTCGGCGATCGTCTTGGGCGTGTCGATGTTGACGATCTTTCCTGAGCGGAAAGATTGCTGCCCATCGTTGCCCGCTTCCGGCTCGACGGCGTAAAGCGCGCAATCGGGCGACAGCGCGCGCGTCGACAGCGCCGAGCCCGACAGCAATCCTCCGCCTCCGAGCGGCACAAAGAACGCATCGAGCGGCCCGACTTCGTCGAACAGTTCTTTCGCCGCCGTGCCCTGCCCGGCAATCACATCGGGATGATCGTAGGGCGGAATCAGCGTCAGGCCGTGCTTCTGCGCGAGATCGCGGCCGATCTGCTCGCGGTCTTCCTTGTAGCGGTCGTAAATGACGACGTTGCCGCCGTAGCCTTTGGTCGCCTCGACCTTCATGTGCGGCGCGTCGTGCGGCATCACGATCGTCGCGGGCATGCCGAGCAGACGCGCGGACAGCGCGATAGCCTGCGCGTGATTACCCGACGAAAACGCAACCACGCCCTGACGGCGTTGCTGCTCATCGAACTTCGACAGCGCGTTGAATGCGCCGCGGAACTTGAACGCGCCCATGCGCTGGAGGTTTTCGCATTTGAAGAACACCTCGGCGCCGAACATTTCGTTGACGGTCCGCGAAGTCAGGATGGGCGTGCGGTGCGCAACGCCTTCGAGCCGCTTCGATGCGGCGACGACGTCGTCATAAGTGGGCAAAGTGAGCATGGTCGTCCGGGATATGGAGTGTTGAGCGACGCGGGCGTGGGACGCGCGAGCCGCGGCGACGCGCAATTATCCCGCTGGATTGATCGAATTGTGATTAGACATATTGTCTATGTCAATACATTTTGTAAATTCTTGCCATCGAGACAGTCACTCAGCGCTATTTGCGCCATGGAGGCGGATCCATCGCGGCGCGCGCTGCTTCGAGGAAAAGCCGCACTCGGGCAGGCACGCCCTTTCGCGTCGGCACGAGCGCGACGATGGGCGCTGGCGCCAGCCGCCATTGCGGCAACAGGCGCTTGAGCTTTCCGCTTGCGATCAGTGCGCCCGCGTCCCATTCGGATCGCACCATGATGCCAAGTCCGCGCATCGCCCAATCGCCGATCACGCCGCCATCGTTCGACGATAGCGCCCCTGTCACGCGCACAGTCACCGCCTTGCCCTGTTTCGCGTTTCTGCCCGACGCCCTTTCAAAACGCCAGCGCGATACATCCTCGTCGTTCTCACGCAGGCACAAACAGGGCAGATGCGCGAGTTCGTGAGGATGCTCCAGTGCGTCGAGACTAGCCGCCAGTCGCGGGCTCGCGCACAGATAGCGCTCGTTCGGCGCAAGGACGTGCGCGACCCACGACGAGTCCTTCATTTCGCCGATATGGATCACGATATCCGCACCCGCGCTGTCGGCGAGCGGGCTATCGGAGAGCGTCAGGCTGGCCTTCACGTTCGGATACCTCAGGTGAAAGTCCCTGAGAACGGGCGCCACGTGAACGCGCCCAAAACCCAGCGGCGCGACGATGCGCAAGCTCCCCGATACGGACTGATGTTCCGCTGCGATCCGCTCAGGCAGCGTTTCAAGACGTTCGAGCAGATCGATTGCCTCGAGCATCAGCCGCGTGCCTTCGTCAGTGAGTGAAATGCCGCGCGCCTCGCGCACCGCGAGATGAACGCCAAGGCGCTCTTCGAGCTTTTGCAGCCGCACGGTGAGCGCGGGTGGCGTGACGTCGAGCAGCCGCGCGGCGCCCGCAAGCGAATGCGTCGTGCCGAGCGCCCTGAACATGCGCATGTCGTCGAGATCGACCATTAAACTCGATTAAATGAAACGTTGATGGATCATTAATCACACTATAGCCCAAAGGCTCTACAGTGAATCCGCGCACACTTCGCCACAAGGAAAGCACTGTGAATCTCGCCTCGCTTAATACGCCCGCCGCCATCGTCGACGTCGATGTCATGACGAGCAACATCCAGCGCATGCAAACGAGGATGAACGCACACGGCGTAACATTCCGGCCGCATGTGAAGACGACTAAATGTGATCATGTCGTGCGCGCACAACTTGCCGCCGGCGCGCAAGGGATCACCGTTTCGACGCTCAAAGAAGCGGAGCAGTTTTTCGCAGCAGGCATCGGCGATATCGTCTATGCAGTGGCAATGGCGCCCAGTAAACTCGAACAGGCGCTGCAACTGCTCCGCCGTGGCTGCCGCCTGAAGATCATTACGGACAGCGTCCATTCGGCGCAAGCCATCGTGGCGTTCGGGAACGCTCATGCGGCGACGTTCGAGGTGTGGATCGAAGTCGATGTCGACGGACATCGCTCGGGCATCGCGCCGGATGACGACCTGTTGCTCGACATCGGGCGCATTCTGCATGAAGGAAAAATGCAGCTGGGCGGCGTGCTCGCGCATGCAGGCTCGAGCTACGACTACAACACGTCAGCAGAGCTGGAGCGAATCGCGGAACAGGAGCGCGCCGGCTGCGTGCTTGCGGCCCAACGGCTGCGCGCAGCCGGCCTGCCTTGCGACACGGTCAGCATCGGCTCGACGCCAACCGCGCTCGCCGCGCGGCATCTCGAAGGTGTGACGGAGGTTCGCGCGGGCGTCTATGTGTTCTTCGATCTCGTCATGCACAACGTCGGCGTGTGCGGCATCGACGAAATCGCGCTCAGCGTGCTGACCACCGTGATCGGTCATCAGGAAAGCAAAGGCTGGGCAATCGTCGACGCGGGCTGGATGGCGATGAGCCGCGACCGCGGCACGCAGCGCCAGAAGCAGGACTTCGGTTACGGGCTCGTATGCACCGAAGACGGCGTGCCTGTCGAAGGTTTTGTGATGAGCGCCGCGAATCAGGAGCACGGCATCGTCTCGCAAGTCGGAGAGCCGGACACGTCGATCGCGCAGCGTTTCCCGGTCGGCACACGGTTGCGTATTCTGCCCAACCACGCATGTGCAACGGGCGCGCAACATCCCGAGTATCACGCGCTGTCACGCGACGGCGGTGTGTCCACGTGGCCGAGATTCTACGGCTGGTAAGCGGACGGCAGCCGCACAGTCGCGTCACTTCGTATCGTTGTACACCGTCGCACGCGATACGCCCAGGTGCGCAGCAATGATTTCCATCGACCTGCGCACCTCCAGAAAGCCCGCCTGCTTCAATTCCTGCATCAGCGCGCGCCGATGTTCCGTCTTCAGCGCCTGCGGCGTGGTGGACAGCGACATCGCGTACTGGTCGATGCGCTCCCGGATCGCCTCGGCATTCGCTGGATCGAGCGATTCTTTTGCACCGACGCCAGAAGCCGTGCAGAACTGCTCCAGCACGTTCTGAATGCCTCGAAACAGATTCAGGTCGACATTCAGACACAACGCGGCGATATAGCGTCCCGACGAATCCTTGATCCCGACCGACGTGCTCTTCGCCCGGCGGCCGTCGCCGAACTGGTTCGGATAGTTGGTCAGCAACTGCGGATAGTCTTCGTCGGCGATCCGCGCGAGTCCGAGCTCCGTTGCCGGGTCACCGACCGCGCGCCCGGACAGGTTGTTGTGAATCGCAAGAATCGCATGCCCAGGGTCGCGCAGATCGTGGACGACGACTTCGCAAAATGGGGCGAACGTCTGCCCCAGACCGTCGGCGATCTGCTTCACCTGATCGAGAAGCGACTCCTGCTCCCGCTCCAACACGCTTTTTCTCATGATAGACGTTTTATCTAAAATTACCCATATTGTACAGTCACTTACGGTCGCAAGGCGTAGCGAACAAAAACACCGCGCGGTTTCATTTCTCTTGAACGCAATCCGGCATCGCCTATATTCGACTCATGCGTGACGCATCGAACGCAGTGCCTTGAGTCATAACGACGTTGCAAAAACCAGTGAGCCCGTTCATGTGCAATACGTATGAATATCCACGACAGTACAAAGGCTCGGGCCGCCGGCGATTTCTCCGGCTGACGAGCGCTGCGGCCGTTGCAGGCTTCGCCCAGATCTCGTTCCTGTCCGGCGTGGCACGCGCCGATGCGCTGACCCGGGCGCAGCGCGACCGGATGTCGCCGCAAGAAATCATCGACGACATGAAACAGGGCAACGCGCGCTTCCAGAAGGGTGAACGAAAGCCGCGCAACTATTTGCGCGAGCAACGCGCGAGCGCAGCGGGGCAATATCCTGCCGCCGTGCTGCTGAGCTGCATCGATTCACGCGCACCCGCCGAAGTCATCATGGACCTCGGTATCGGCGACATCTTCAACTGCCGCGTTGCGGGCAACGTCGAAAACACCGACATCCTCGGTAGCATCGAGTTTGCGTGCAAGCTGTCGGGCGCGAAGGTCGTCGTCGTGATGGGCCACACGGCCTGCGGCGCGATCAAGGGCGCCATCGCGAACGCCGAGCTGGGCAATCTCACCGCGCTGCTCGACAAGATCAAACCCGCCGTGCAGGCCACCGAGTACAACGGCGAGCGCTCCGCAACGAACTACGCGTTCGTGAATGCCGTGGCGCGCAAGAACGTCGAACTGACGATCGGCAACATACGTCGCGATAGTCCCGTGCTGGCCGAAATGGAAAGCCAGGGCACGATCAAGATCGTCGGCGCGATGTACAACCTGAGCACGGGCGCGCTGGAGTTTTTGAGCTGATGGGTAGCTCGATGGCCAATTGGCAGGGCGATTGAATATTTGCTGCGTGAACGGCGCGGCATTCCCGGATATTCCGGTGACTCGCCGCTGCGCTACATCCCTGCCCACGCAAGAATCCAATAAAAACCATTTATATTGATTAAAAATCAAAACTCTCCTACACCCTCCAAAAAATCCGACAAAGCTACTTTATCGAATTAAACAGATCGCATCCTTTTGACAGTCAACTTGAATATATCGGAACAAATCCGGCTTTAGAAAAACTAAACACGGAACACAATTCAAATCGTTTGTGTACGGCGGCTGCCGCCGCTACTCTGCCCTGCAATGATCTCCAGCGAACATCGCGCTTTCAAGCCGATTTTGCTTCCCACTTCATTTCATGCAGTCAGCAGAGGACATTCAGAATGAATTTGGCGCACATCGAATCTCGACCAGGCAAGATATCCGAAGTTCTGCTCGGAGAATCCGATATTTCAATCGAGCAATTCATTGCCGTAGCCAGACATGGCGCACAGATAAAGTTCTCCCCCGTCTATCGCGAGCGCGTGTTGAATTCGCGCCGCCTGGTCGATCTTTTTCTGAGCCAGAACCGGCTGGTCTATGGCGTGACGTCTGGCTTTGGTGCAAATTCGACTCGCGTCATCAGCCCGAACGACGCCGAGCAGCTTCAGCGAAATATCGTGCGCTCCCATGCCGTCTCTGTCGGCGAACCGCTGCCTCGAGAAGTTGTCCGGGCTACGCTCCTGATGATGCTGATCAGCCTCGGCAAAGGTTATTCCGGCGTAAGCCTCGAATTGCTGCAGCAAATCGCCGCGCTGCTGAACACCGACATCACGCCATTCGCGCCGGGTGACGGCTCGGTCGGTTATCTCGCACCCGAAGCACATATGGCTCTCGTGCTGATTGGCGAAGGAGAAGCCTGGTACCGTGGCGAGCGCATGAGTGGCGCCGAAGCATTGGAGCGAGCGGGGCTGAAACCGCACTCGCTGCGCTGCAAGGAGGGGCTTTCGCTCACCAACGGCACCACGTCGGTGACCGCGATCGGGATGCTGGCGCTCTATAACGCGATCGAGCTTTCGAAGGTTGCGGACATTGCCGCATCGATGTCGATGCAGCCGCTCAAGGCAACCACACGCTCGCTGGATGCCCGGTATCACGCCATCAAGAAACACGTCGATCAGAGGAACACGGCCGACAACATCCGGCGGCTGCTGGCAGGAAGTGCGCTATGTGATCGCTTTACCGATTACCGGCTACAGGACGTCTACAGCCTTCGCGGCATTGCGCAGGTACATGGGGCGTCCAAGCGGGCGATCAAGGACGCGTACGACGCGATTCTCGATGAAGTGGGCTCATGCGGCGACAACCCTGTCATCCATCCCGAGGGCGAGGATGGTATCGCGATATCCGGCGCCAACTTCGACGGTACGTTCGTCGGCATCGGGTGCGATCTCCTCTGCATCGCCATGACCACGCTCGCGAAGATCTCGGAGCGCCGGACGGACCGCCTCGTCAATCCGTACTTCAGCGAACTGCCTGCCTTCCTCGCGAAGGATCCGGGGCTGAACAGCGGTTACATGATCATTCAGTACACGGCGGCCGGATTGCTGGGCGAGATGCGCACGCTCGCTCAACCAGCGAGCATCGACAGCGTGCCGACTAGCGGCAACCAGGAAGACCCCGTGAGCTTCGCCTATCACGCGGCACGCAAAGCCTACACAACATCGCAGAAGTTGCAGCACGTGCTGGCGATCGAGCTGCTCACCGCCGCCCAGGCGCTGGACTTCTTCGATCCAGCCGACGCATCACCCGCGACCGCGGCTGTGTATGCGCGAATCCGGCAGGTTGCGCCGACTGCAGAAGGCGATCGCTTTTTCTATCCGGACATGATGGGCGTCCACCGGCTCGTCGAACAGGGCGACTTGCTGAGCATCGTGGAAAACATCGCCGGCACATTGCACAGCTGAAGCCAGTAGCGCCTGCATTGCCGCGGAGTGTGGCGATCCGGGTATTGCTAAACCAGATACGACCTTGATTCGACATGATGGAGGTGTAATGTGAATACGTTTTCCACAAAAGTCCTGAAGGCTTCTCTCGTCACTTTTCTCGGCGTGCTGGCACTGGCAGGAAACGGCACTCAGGCAAAGGAATGGAAGACCGTGAAGGTTGCCCTGGAAGGTAGCTATGCTCCATGGAATCTGACCTTGCCGAGCGGAAAGATTTCGGGATTCGAACCGGAATTAATCGACAATCTGTGCAAGCGGATCAATCTGCAATGCGAAACAGTCGCCCAGGACTTTGACGGTCTCATTACCGGCCTGCAGGCCGGCAAGTTCGATGTTGTGATGGATGCGCTTGCAATCACACCAGAACGTCAACAGGTCATTGCCTTCTCCAAACCCTACGCTGCAACGCCGGCCGCATTCGCGGCGATAGATGGCCACGGATTGGCGAATGCGACAGGAAAGCCCGCTTTCCTCAAGCTGACTGGCAACCCAAAAACCGACGGACCCATGATCGCCCCGCTGCGCGATCAACTGAAAGGGAAATCGATCGGCATTCAATCCGGTACGGTATACACGAAGTTCATCACCGACAACTTCAAGGACATCACTTCCGTACGCCTTTACAAAACCTCGGCCGAACGTGACCTCGACCTGATCAACGGACGGGTCGACATAGCCTTCGACGATGTCACCTACTACGCCGGAATCGCCGACAACAAAGAGACCGCCCGAATCCGGATCGCCGGGCCAACGATCGGTGGTCCGGTTTGGGGGCCGGGAGAAGGTCTTGGGTTTCGCAAACAGGATACGGATCTGAAAGCAAAATTTGACGCAGCCATCACGGAAGCACTAGCCGACGGTACCGTGACGCGGTTGTCGGAAAAGTGGTTCAAGACCGATGTGAAGCCGTAAGCGTGCGGCATTGCATGACGCCATTGTGCATCGAGGCGGGGATCACTCTTTGCTAGACTGGCTTCGCAACGGCATTTGCCAGATCAACGACATGAACCGCCTTCCTCCTCTTCGCGCCTTGCAGATATTCGATGCCGTCATTCGTTACGGAGGCGTCGTGGCCGCCGCAGAGGCGCTTCACGTGACGCCCGGTGCGATTAGTCAGCAGATTCGCGTCCTTGAAGACTTTCTCGGGGTTGCGCTTTTCGAGCGGGAGAACACGGGCTTGCGACCGACCCCGCTCTGCGAGCTGTACCACTCCCACATCTCGCGGGGTTTCGAATGCTTCCATAGCGCCCAGGCGGCGCTGACGGCGCATACGGGCCGTCGGCTCACCCTGATGACATTTCCGTCAGTCGCGACCCATTGGCTTGCCTCCAGACTCGACACATGGCACACCATCTGCCCTCATGTGCAGGTTCATGTCGAAGTCGTCGACCACGAAACCAGTATCGGTGCGAGAAGTGCCGACGTCCGTCTAACGTACGGGGCACTACCGAGTGACGGAACGCCCTATCACGTCCTCTTTACGGACAGCGTTGCACCCGTATTCGCACCCTCGCTATTGCAGGCGGAAAGACCCGTTTCGCAACCGGCGGATATCTTGCGCTACCCGCTGATTCACGTCGAGTGGGGGTGGGAAAACAGGTCACCCCCAACGTGGGGACACTGGTTACATGCAGTGGGAGTGCCTTTGCCCGAGGGATTGGCGCCACTCACTTACTCCGTTTCCGGCATGGCAATCGATGCGGCTATTCGGGGAAGAGGCATTTCGTTGGGACAGGGCTTTTTTGCCATTGATAGCATCAAGCGACACGACCTCGTTGCGCCGTTCAAGATCGCCCTACCCATGCCGTTCCCATACTTTATTTGCTGGAAGCGCGCTGTGGGGGACTCCCCTGCAACCAGGCAATTTCTCGACTGGCTAATCGAGGAAGCCGAGCAGACGGGACGTGACATAAAAGCCGTGTTTGGCGACTGAAGCGTGCATGTACGGGGCAACAAGCGGGCGTCGGAACGAATACCGGCAAATAGGGTTGTCGTGCTCCAGACCTTCAATGGTCTTCTACACCTCATGAGTGAACCGCTTCAACAACAGCCGGTCGCGAAGAACGTCGCGCACCGATGAACATCAGCGCGGCGAGCACGACGACACCGCTCAGCAGCATCAGCCCCGCCACGCTCGAACCGAAGCTCGCGTCCGCCCATGCCTTCACGTTCGGCGAGACGAAGTTGCCGATGTTGCCGATCGTGTTCACCATCGCGACGCCGGACACGACGGCCATGCCGCCGAGGTAATTAGTGAGCATCGACCAGAAGATTGGCTGGACCGCCCAGAGCCCCGCCACCGCCAGACACAACGCGATCATCGAAATCAACGGCGATGCGCCCGCCGAGACCAACATGGCAACCGCAGCGATCAGGAGACTCGCGCAGCCGAAGGGCACGAGCCGGTCCCCGCGTGCTGCCAGTCTCGGGACGGCGAAGGTCGCAATGAGCGCGCAGGTCCACGGGATCGCGACGACAAAGCCCACCAGCGCGTTCGGCCCCGTGCCGAGCAGTTTGCCGACGAACGTCGGAAGATAGAACACCACCACCGAGACACCCATCTGGATCAGGAAAAAGATCAGGCCGAAGTACAACACCGTGCGATCCGTGAGCGCGGAGCTTACACCGTGCGGTCCGTGTGAGACCTTCGCGGACTGCTCTGCCTGAAGCACGGCGCCCAGTGCGTGTTTCTCGTCGTCGTCGAGCCATTTCGCGTCGCCCGGTCTGTCGTCCAGATAGAAGTACGCCCACACACCGACAGCCGTTGCCGCCAGGCCTTCGAGCATGAACATCCACTGATAGCCGTGCAATCCAAGCACACCGTCGAAGCGCAGCAGGTACCCGGAGAGCGGCGATCCGAACATGAACGCCAGCGGCGCGCCGAAATAGAAGAGGCCCATGACCTTCGCCCGCGTGCGGTCCGGAAACCAGTAGGTCAGGTACAGGATCACGCCGAAAAAGAAGCCCGCTTCGCACGCTCCCAGAATGAAGCGCAGCGCGTAGAAGCTCGTCGAACCCTGCACGAACATCGTCGCGGCCGACACGAGGCCCCACGTCACCATGATGCGGCACATCCAGGTACGGGCGCCCACTTTATGCATCGCGAGGTTGCTCGGGTTTCGAGCAGCACATAAGCAATGAAAAAGATACTGGCGCCGAATGCGAAAGCCGCGTCCGATATGCCGACGACATCGTGCAGTCCCTGCTTCGCGAAGCCGACGTTGGCCCGGTCGAGAAATGCGAGCACATACATTAAAAGCAAAAAGGGAATCAGGCGTTTCGTCGACCTGGCGACCGCGCGGTCAGCCGCCGTCACGTCAGAGATAGTGACATCCATGTTCGTCTCCTCCAATGAGGTGGGTCCGCCTTGCGAACCCGTGTCGGGTCTGTGTCGACCCGTTATTTGTGCTGGCGCTATGCGTCGTTCCAGGTCTGGCGCAGGAACGCCGCGCTCTCGCGCATTGAAGCGAGTGGCTCGCCTTTGAATCCGCATTCGGCACTGAGCAGGCGCTGATAGCCGCAGGCCTTGAGATGCCCGAAGAACGTCGGGTAGTCGTAGGCGCCAGTGCCCGGATTCAGCCGGCCAGTGTCGGCGAGATGAACGTGAGCGAGCCACGCACAGTGCTCGCGCAACTCGTCAAGTGGCTCGGTTTCTTCGTCCATGTGATAGAAGTCCGCGAGGCCGCGCACTTCGGGACGGTCCAGTGCCTTGGCGAGCCGCGCGCCGTCCGCGACGCTGTTCACCAGGTTCGATTCCTTGCGGTTCAGTGGCTCGATCACGAGCGTCGTACCGCTGCCTTCGAGCGCGTCGGCGCACCATGCAAGCGTTGTCAGGAATTCATCTTCTGCCTGAGCCTGTGTCCAGCCTTCAGGGATATTGCGCGTCCTGCCGCTGCCAAGCACGACAATGCGTGCTCGTGCCAACGTCAGCAGTTCCACCACGCGATCGAAGTAAGCGCGGTTGCGTCGCTCGTCCTTTTCCGGGCCGACAATGCGGGCGTCGTGTGGGAACAGATAGCTGAAAGCGAGCGCGGGCAACGGCAGTTCCTTGATGTGCGCCTTGGCATTGGCGAACAACGCATCGTCCTCGAGTTTCATCGGCACGAGCTGCGCCTCGATGTAGTCGAGCCCTGCCTCCTTCATCAACACCGCGTTCTGCAGCGGACCGCACCAGCCGAATAGCGGTGTCGTCGTCATGTCGTCTCCTTGAATCTGAATGGGATTGGCTCAGTAGCTCAGCTTCGCAACCGAGCGCAGCACTTCCGGCGTGGTGGTCGGAAGGCCGAAGAATTCGAGGTAAGCGGGAAGCTGCTCGAACAGCATGTCCGAGCCCACCTGGAAGCGGCACCCGCGTGCTTGCACCGCCTTGAGGAACGCCGTCATCTCGGTCTTCATCACGACCTCGCCGATGAACGTGTCCGGCGCGATACGCGCGACATCGACGGGCAGTGGATCGCCGTCGTTCATGCCCATTGGTGTCGCGTTCACGACGAGGTCGTAGGCCGCCGGGTCGTTGCTGCCCGTCGTGACTTCGAGCCTCGGGTAATGGGCCGTGAGACGCTCTTTCAAGCCTTGCGCCGACTCGGCGCGCGCATCGAAGAGGCCGAGCCACGCGACGCCGGCCGCAGCCAGCGACGCTGCGATCGCCGAGCCGACTCCGCCACAGCCGACGACGAGCGCCCGCGAACCTTCGAGCTTGCAGCCCTTGCGCCGCACGCCGCGCACGAAGCCTTCGCCGTCGAACATGTCGCCGAGAAGCCGGCCGTCTTCCATGCGCCGCACCGCGTTGCAAGAGCCTGCGATTTTCACAGTCGGCGTGGCGTCGTCGAGCAGGCCGACGGTCGTAACCTTGTGCGGCATCGTGATGAGCGCGCCACGAATGTTCTCAAGCGAGAAAACCGAGTTGAGGAAGGCCGGGTAATGTTCGGGCTTGCAGCCCATCGGCACCACGACGGCATTGACGCCAGCGTGCTCGAAGTAGGGGTTGTAGATCATCGGCGACTTGAAGGCGTGCGTCGGATAGCCGATGTGGGCGATGAGCCCGGTGTTGCCATTGATCATGCTTGTCTCCTGTCTGTTCCAGGCATGACCAGAGACTACTATCACCGATTCGAACTATTATTATTCGATCTTGCACTCCATAATCACCAGATCATGCTTAATGAACCGATGCTCGGTGATCTACGGCTCTTTTGCGAAGTCGCTCGCCGCCTCAGCTTCGTCGCCGCGGCGCACGAGTTCGGCAATTCGCAGACCCACGTCAGTAAGCGCATCGCCTTGCTGGAAAAGACGCTCGGGGTGAAGCTGCTGCATCGCACGACGCGGCGTGTGACGCTCTCATCCGATGGCGAAACGGTCTATCGCTGGGCGCGCGCGATCCTCCAGGACGTCGACGCGATGCGCGACGATCTGTCGAACCTGCGGGTAAATCCCAAGGGGTCGTTGCGTATCAGTGCGAGCCAGCGCCTCGGACGCAGCCACATCGCGCCAATCGTGTCGCTGATGAAAAAGCGCTATCCGGAACTTGAAATCTGGCTGGAACTGGTCGATCGCCGCGTCAATCTCGTCGACGAAGGGTTCGATCTCGACGTCCGCGTCGGCGCGTTGCAGGAGCCGGGGCTGATCGCCCATCACATCGCCGTCAGTCCGCGCGTGCTGTGCGCGGCGCCAGCCTTTCTCGATGCACGCGGACGGCCGAAGAGTGTGGAAGAGCTCGCGCAGCACGACTGCCTCGTGTTCCGCGAGCGCGACGAGCCATTCGGCGTGTGGCGACTACTCGGACCCGGCGGCTGGAGCACGGTGAAGGTGACGGGATCGCTGGCGTCGAACCACAGCGACGTCGTGCTGCGCTGGGCACGCGACGGCCACGGCATCGTGATGGTCGGGCAATCATACGTGGCACAGGCGCTCTCCGAGGGAACGCTCGAACGCGTGCTGCCGGCGTGGGAGCAGCCGGCCGACGTATGGGCGATGTCGGCGGCACGCTCGGCGCAGTCGGCCAAGGTGCGCGTCTGCGTCGACTTTCTCAAACAGGAACTCGCGCATGGGGAGTTCGCTTTGTGGAAGACTTAGGTCACCGCAAACTGCTGAATAGCTGAGTCACGAGATCGCGCAGCCAGCGATTTCCCGCTTCGTGGTGATAGCGGGCGTGCCAGTGCTGCCGCACGGCAAACCCCTCCACCGGCATCGGACACGGATGCACCGACAGGTCATTCACTTTCGCCAGCGTCTCGCCGATATGCCGCGGCAGCGTGGCGATCAGGTCGGTGCTTTTGATGATGGCCCCGAGCCCGAGAAAACCCGGCAACTCGAGTACCACGTCCCGCTCGACGTTCTCGCGCACGAGCGCCTGCTCCAGCAGTTGCGCCCCCGTCCCTGCCGCGATGGCGACATGGCCTTCCGCGCGGTACTGCTTGAGCCCGAGCTTTCCGCGCACGCGCGGATGATGCTTATTGATCAGACACACCCAGTCCTGCGTGTACAACTGCTGCTGGTAAATGCCACCGCCGAGCCAGGGCACGTGACCGATTGCAAGGTCCGCCTCACCTGATTCCAGCGCACGTTCGGTATTGCCGTCGATCCTGGCCGCTTCGAGGCGGATCCCGGGCGCCTGCGCGCGCACGTGCGCCAGCATTCGAGGCAGCAACGTGATGTGGCTCGCGTCGGTCATACAGATGCGAAACCGCCGCTTGGCGGTGGTGGGATCGAATGCAATCTCCCACGCTGCGAAGCGCCGCAGTGATTCGAGAATCTCCCGGCATGGACCGATCAGCGCGTCGGCTTGCGGCGTCGGTGCCATGCCGCCGGGCGTACGAATGAACAGCGGGTCTTGCAGATGCTCACGCAAACGCCCGAGCCAGATGCTGACGGTCGGCTGACTCTGTCCGAGTTGCTCCGCGACGCGCGTGACATTGCGGACGTCGTAGAGAAGATCGAAAAGCTGCAGCAGCTTCAGATCGGGGAGTTCTGCCGGGTTCATACCATTATTGTCTCGTGTAATGACGTCATTGTATCCATTGCATTGCCGACATGAGCATCGAATCGTATCTTGATCTCCAGATTAAGGAGACGGCCGTGAAGATTGCGATTCTGGGTGCGGGTGCTCTGGGCTGTGCCATCGGCGCGGCACTGACGGAAGGCGGCAACGAGGTGTGGTTGCTGAACCGCTCGGCGACACATGTGGAGGCGATGCGGCGCGACCGTCTGCTGGTAGACGATGCGGAAGGCTCGCGTCGCGTGGAGGTAAAGGCCACCACGCGTGCCGCCGAAGTGGGCGCCGTCGATCTGGTGGTCGTGCTGGTCAAGTCATTTCATACCGATGCGGCGATGCGTGGCGCGGTGACGCTCATCGGACCCGACACGCTGGTCCTGTCGTTGCAGAACGGCCTCGGGCACGAAGATGTGCTGGCGGACATCGTGGGTCGTGGGCGCGTGCTGGCCGGCAAGACCTATGTCGGCGGCGTGATGCGCAATCCGGGGCACATCGAGTCCGGCGTCGCTGGCAAGGCGACTTATATCGGCGAACTCGACGGCGGGATCACTTCCCGCGTGATGGCGATCGCTGAAACCTTCAACGCCGCCAGGCTGGCTACCACCGTCAGCGACAACATCGTCGGCGCGATGTGGGACAAGTTGCTCGTCAATGTCGCAACCGGCGCGCTGACGGGTACCACAGGCCTCACCTACGGCCAACTCTACGACGAGCCGCTGCTGAAGACGG
>Ga0247692_1000028_pt1 | contig 32626 bp, 30 predicted proteins | sample CNK33_metaG_FD_183041 | JGI IMG/M metagenome (GOLD analysis project Ga0247692, IMG submission 183041) | Soil microbial communities from Purdue University Martell Research Forest, Indiana, United States - CNK33 | ecosystem: Environmental > Terrestrial > Soil > Temperate forest > Bulk soil...
GGCCGGCAAGCTCGGCGACAACGTCAGCACGGAAGAAGGCAAGACGGCCGCACGTTCGGTCGCGATCGATCTGCTCGCGACATTGCACACGCATGTCGGCGACCTGAACCGCGTGACGCGCATCGTGAAGGTGATGAGCCTCGTGAACTCGACGCTCGATTTCACTGAGCAGCACATCGTCACGAACGGCGCATCGGAACTGATCGCCGACGTGTTCGGCGAGCGCGGCAAGCACGCGCGTTCGGCATTCGGCGTCGCGCAGATTCCGCTAGGCGCATGCGTCGAGATCGAACTGATAGCCGAAGTGCAATAAGCGGCGCGGAACCACGCGTGAGGCGTTCGTCGATGCGAGCGCCTGCGTCGCGAATCAGTACCGACGCTAACGCGCCGTCGATGATGTGAAAGCGTCATCGGCGGCGTTTTTTTATCTGCGCTTTTTATCTACGTTCGACCTCGCATGCGCGTCGACGTTGTGCCGTCACAACACGGAACGCGAACATCGCACTGCGCACAAACCCCAGGTCAGACACCGAAAAGGGACACACGATGCAAGGGCAAACCGTCCGTTTCAAACAGGTCGATGTATTCACATCTGTGCCGTTCAAAGGCAATCCGCTCGCGGTGGTTTTCGATGCGGACACACTCGACACCGAACAGATGCAGGCCATTGCGCGCTGGACGAATCTGTCGGAGACGACGTTCCTGCTAAAGCCGACCGACCCGTCGGCCGATTACCGGGTGCGCATCTTCACGACGGGAGGCGAGTTGCCGTTCGCCGGCCATCCGACGTTAGGCAGCGCGCACGCCTGGCGCGAAGCGGGCAACCAGCCGAAGCAGCCGGGCCGCCTCGTCCAGCAATGCGCGGCGGGCCTGATCGAACTGACGGAAGACGATAGCGCGCGCAACGTGTGGGCATTCGCTGCGCCGCCCGCGCGCGTCACGCCGCTCGCGCAGAGCGAATACGCTGCGCTCGCCGACGCGTTGCGTAGCGATGCAATCGATTACACGGCGCAGCCGTGCGGTGTCGACAATGGTCCCAAATGGCTCATCGTCCGTATGAAATCGGCGGACGCATGTCTCGCGCTCGATCCCGATGCAGCAGCGCTGCGGCGTGTCGCGCAAACGGCAAGCGCGCTAGGCCTTGCGGCTTACGGCCCTCATGACGCAAATGGCCCGGCAACTTTCGAGTTGCGCTGCCTGCTATTGGGCGGCAACCTCGGTGTAGGGGAAGACCCTGTCACGGGCAGCGCGAACGCCGCGGTCGCGGGGCTGCTGACCACGCAGAACATGCGGCCTGGCATTCAGTACAGCGTACGCCAGGGCACCGCGCTCGGCCGCGCCGGCGACGTCCATGTCCGCTACGACGATGCGGCAGGCAAGACTTGGATAGGCGGCGCGTCGGTGACGATTATCGACGGCACATTCCGGCTGCCGTGAGACTGCAAGCGTAATTAATGGGAATAAGCGGCGACTGAATTGACATTTGCGCGTCACCTGGATGTTCTAAAAATCCACTCGATGCGCACAGATAAAATGCCCCCATCCAACGCAAATGCGGCCATTCATGCACACTGCATGAATGGCCGCATTACCATGATGGCTGTCGAACTATCATTGCGGCAATCGATCATGCTTGCCGCGGTTTCGACAAAATCTTTCAAACGCCCGCCCGATGCGCCTGCTCGGGCAACGCACGCGATTGGCGCAAACGTTGCCCCGTATGCCCGCCAGGGACAGCGTATACCCGATGCGCCAGCCCTTCCTTAATTATTGCCCATTCAGTAATATCAAATCGTAACCGATGACCAATGGGTGGTCTGGCTCGCCACCACGCCCCTGCTCCCACGTCGCGAATGCGGCGTGTCAATCGTCAAAGCAGCCGGTTGCTTTAACATTCGCGCAGTCAACCGAAACGCAAACACCGCAACACAAGCACAGCCGCAAGGCACAGGGTCACGGTCCAGCCGATGAATCAGTTCCGCCATGCTTCCGCCCGCGACGTCAGGCACCGCCTCGATCCGGCGGGAACCCGCCGACGCGCGCTGCTCGCGATTCCCGCGCTCGGCGTGCTGGTGCTCGTGCTGCTGTGGACCGTTATCTTCGCGCGGTTGTCGGTTGAGAAGGAAACGACGTATCGCGAAGCGATGGCCTCGGCGGCGATCTTGTCAGCGGCACTCGAACAGCACACGGTGAAGGCGATTCACCAGGTCGATCAGATCACGCGCTTTGTCAAATTCGAATTCGAAAAAACGCCGGGACATTTCGATCTCGGCAGTACGGTTGAAAAAGGCGTCGTGCAAAGCGAAACACTCGTGCAGGTTTCGCTGATCGACGAGCATGGCAAGCTCATCGCGAATACGGCAGACCCCAATCCGAAACCGATCGACCTGTCGGACCGCGAGCACTTCAGGGTGCACGAGCACGAGAACGACGACCAGCTGTTCATCAGCAAGCCCGTGCTCGGCCGCGTCTCGGGCCATTGGACCTTGCAGATGACGCGCCGTTTGAATCACCCCGATGGTTCGTTCGCGGGTGTCGTGGTGGTGTCGGAAGACCCGAGCTATTTCACGAGCGACTTCTACAACAACGCGGCTATCGGACGTGAAGGCGTAATCGCGGTGATCTCCGACAGCGGCGCGGTGCTCGCACGGCGCACGGGCAACGCCGAGCATACGCAAGGCGTGTTCACGGCGACGGGCGTCTATCCGACCTCGGAGCATGTGTCGGGCACGTACGTCGATTCGATCGACAACGTCACGCGCATCGTGTCGTACCGGCATATCGACGGCTATCCGCTCGGCGTGCTGGTCGGTCTGTCGCAGGCCGAAGAATTCGCCGACTACAACCACACGCGCAACGTCTATCTGCTGATGGCGAGCTTTATCTCACTCGCGATGCTCGGCTTCTTCGCCGTCGCCACGGGTCTGATCGGCAAGCTGCTGGGACGTGAGCGCGAGATGACACATCTCGTCGAGTTCGATCTGCTCACGGGCCTGCGTAACCGCTATTCGACGTTGCAGAGCCTGCGTCACGACGTGGCGCAGCCGGCCAACCTCGGTCATCTTGCGATTCTCTTCATCGACCTCGACAACTTCAAGACCGTCAACGACACGCTCGGCCACAACGCCGGCGACATCGTGCTGCAAATGACAGCCGCGCGTCTCGCGGATGCCGTCGCCGACGCAGGCGCGTTGTCGCGCATCGGTGGCGACGAGTTCGTCGTCGTGATCAAGGGCGAAGATGTCGAGAAACGCTCGGTGACGCTCGCGGAAGCGATCGCCGACGTGTTCGCGAAGCCGTTCGAAGTGCGCGGCAGTTCGTTCGTACTGCATGCGAGCATCGGCATCGCGCTCTACTCGGTTACGAACGAAAGCGAAATCGACCTGCTGAAAAAAGCCGACCTCGCGATGTACAGCGCGAAGGACGCGGGCAAGAACTGCTATCAGTTCTACTCGCCGCATCTGTCGCATCGCGCGGACCATCTGATGAAGTGGGAACAGCAGCTGCGCGTCGCGCTCGCCGACCAGCAGCTGTTCCTCGCCTATCAGCCGAAGATCGATCTCGCGCGCCGCTGCATCACGGGCTTCGAAGCGCTGGTGCGCTGGAACCATCCGCAGCACGGCCTGATTCCCGCGAACGAATTCATCCCCGTTGCCGAATCGACGGGCCTGATCGTGCCCATCGGCGACTTCGTGATCCGCACCGCGTGCCGGCAGCTCGCGCAATGGCAGCAACAGGGTTACGACACGCTGTCACTCGCCGTGAACATTTCGGCCGTACAGTTCTGGCGCGGCGATCTGTTCGAGACGATCTCGCAAGCGATCGAGGAAACGGGTATCGCTGCGCGCCGCCTCGAACTCGAAATCACCGAGACGGCGATGATGGAGTATCCCGATCTCGTCTCCGAAAAGATCTTCGCGTTGAAGCGGCTCGGCGTGCGCATCGCGCTCGACGACTTCGGCACCGGCTATTCGTCGCTGTCGTATCTGAACCGCTTTTCGGTCGACACCCTGAAGGTCGACCGCTCGTTCGTGCAGGCCATTCCTGGCGACCGCAGCGTGTGCGTGATGGTGACGGCCATCGTCAATCTGGCGCGCTCGCTGGGACTGACGGTGGTGGTCGAAGGCACGGAGACGGAAGAACAGATTGCGTGGCTCGCGGCGTTGGGGCACATCGAGGCGCAGGGTTTTCTGTTCTCGCGGCCCGTGCCCGCTGACGCCATTCCGGCGTTGCTCGAACGCTTCGGCGTGTGCGGCACCACGCGTTACGCGCACGCAGGCGACGTTGACAACAGCGACGCCGCGAGCACCAGCACGAGCAACGAATCGGCCTGAGCGGAGCGGCTCGCTTGCGCGCGGCGCCGCTGCTGCCAGGCATTGCGCTGGCAAACGATAAGCGGTATCGACACACATCGGGCGAACGCGCTCGACCTCGCATGACCTCAGCGCGCGGTCGCGGCCATCGGCAGTGCGTGCCGGATAAGAAACCAGCCCAACAGGTGTTCACATGCAGCCAGCCCGGCGGATGACGGCGCTCCATGCGCCGACTGGAGACGAAGCCACGCGATGCCACGAGCGCGAGCCGCTCTGGACGCTCTTTCGCGTCGTGTTCGGTTTGTCCGCGCTATCTTGGGGCGGACTCGCGCTGATGGCGCAACTGGAGAACCACTACGTCGAGCGTGAGGAGCGCCTCACGCGTCTCGCGTACTCCGACATCGTCGCCCTGGCGTGGATGGTACCGGGCCCCGTCGGCTGCAACGTCGCGGTGCAACTCGGCCATGTGCTGCGCGGACGCGCGGGCGCGTGGGTCGCGGGCATCGCCAGCGTCCTGCCCTTCTTCATGCTGATGACGGCGTTCGCGATCTTCTACCGCACGCCGATCGTGCGCGAAGTCGCCTCGCAGACGCTGCTCAACCATTTCAGTGTCGTGCTCGCCACACTGATCGGCGTCACCTGGTACAAACAGACGCGCGCGCTCGTGCGCGGACGGCTCGAATGGACGGCAGCCGTGCTCGGCAGCATCGCGCTGGTCGGCGCGCATACGCCTTCCGCGTATATCGGCATTCTCGGTGCGGCGTTCATGTCGGGTTGGGTACGCAGCGACGCGCGCGGCGCACGCCTCTCGACGACGCTCAGTGCCGGCGACTGGCGGCTGCTGATCGGCCTGTGCGTGTTGCTGCTGATCTTCGCGGTGCCGCTTCCGCATCGCTATGAACTCGCGCTGTTGTGGCCGCGTCTCGCGGGTGCGGGACTGACTTTGTTCGGCGGTGGCTTCTCTGCGTTGCCCGTGTTGAAGACGCTGTTCGTTACGCCCGCGGTCGGTGTGACAAACAACGACTTCACGCTGGCGTTTTCGCTATCGCCCTTGTCGCCGGGGCCGCTCTTGAACGTGGTGCCGTTCTTCGGCTATCTGGTCGAAGGATGGCGCGGCGCGCTGATCGCGACGATCGCGCTCTTCGTGCCGTCGGGCTGCCTTGTCGTGCTCGCGCAGCGCCACCTGCATCAACTGAAGACGAACCCGCGTTTCGAGCACGGCATGCGCGTACTGCGCGCGGTGACGACGGCGTTTCTTGCCGTCGCAGTGCTGCGTATCGTGCGCAATGTGCCGTTCGAACCGGCGTATCTCGTGACGGCGCTGTTCTCGGGCGTGTGCTTCGCAAAGCTGAAGCTGCCTGTTTATGCGGTGTATGGGACGGTTGCTATCGTGTGCGGCGTGTGGCTGTACTTCATGCCAGCAGGTTGATGAGGCGTTGCCTGTCGCCAATAGAAAAGCGCCGCATGAGCGGCGCTTTCGTTTGAGACGTCGTGCGTGTTGCAACCGCGCTCAGAACCCGCGCGACAACGCTGCCACACCAATCGTCACGACGCCCAGCACCAGATTGACGACGACGAGCCGCCGCACGGTCGCGACGGCGCGCGCGCCATCGGGCCATTTCTGCGCCTGCACCGCGCGACGGATACGCGGAAAGACTGCGAAGCGAATATGCCCAAAAATCAGCATCATCACGATGCCGATACCGGCCATCGCGTGAAGCTGCCAGGTGGCGTGGCCACCGCCGAACTGCATCAGCAGGAAGCCGCCCGTCAGCAGAATGACCAGCACCGATACGCCGACCCAGTTGAAGAATCGGCCAAATACCGATTCCCACAGCGGCAGACGCAATTGCGGCGAGAGGTCTTCGAGTGCGGGACGCAGGCAGAAATGCGCGAATATCATGCCGCCGATCCACACGGCGACACCCAGCAGATGCAGAAAGAGCGCGACTTCAATCGCCTTGTTCATAGTTGTTTTCCTTTGCCGATGTAGCGCGCTGCCGTTATGTCCTGTCGAAACACGCGGCACTGACATGCGCCAATGACCGCGTTCGACTCGTGACATTATGCGCAGTTCATTCGCTGCGCTGTTTTCTTCGTTGTTTTTGTGTTGCGCCGTGAGACACCCCGCTCACGGCGTTGCGTGCGTTACGCGCCCAACACCGGACGCAGCGACGTCACCTCTTTCAGCTTCGTATCCGGCGCGCGGCCCTTGCGGGCACGCTTGCCGACATTCGGAGCCAGCGCGGCACCCGACAACTGCTCTTCGGTTGGCTTGTTGCGGTACATGCCTTCCAGCACGACGCCTGCCTTGGTGATGGCGAGCGCCTGCGTCAACGATTCGTTCGGATCGAGCGCCATCAGGATCACGCCGCGTCCGCCGCCCGAGAGCGTCTTCATCTCGTCGAGGCCAAACACCAGCAGACGCCCGCCGCCCGACAGACACGCCACTTGCGTCGCGTCGGGCAGCATCGGCATCGGCGCGAGCGGCGTCGCGCCCTCGTCGATCGTCATGAACGCCTTGCCCGCCTTCACGCGGCTCACCATGTCACCGACCTTCGCGATAAAGCCAAACCCGTTCGACGACGCCAGCAACAGCGCCTGCTCCGCCGTCGCCGCGTAGTAATGCATCAGATGCGTGCCCGATTCGAGCTCGATCAGCGACGTGACGGGAACGCCGTCGCCACGGCCGCCCGGCAATTGCGACACCGCGACGGAATACACGCGGCCCTTGCTGCCCCACGCGATCAGCATGTCGGGCGTGCGGCACTGGAACGCGGCGTAGAGACCGTCGCCCGCCTTGAACGTGAAGCCGGCGGGGTCGAGCCCGTGGCCCTTCAACGCGCGCACCCAACCCTTTTGCGACACGACCACCGTCACCGGCTCATCGACGACGCGCACCTCGAACGTTGCGCGCTTTTCCTGCTGGATCAGCGTGCGGCGATCGTCGCCATATTGCTTTGCGTCTGCTTCGACTTCCTTGATGATCAGACGCTTCATCGCCGACTCGCTACCGAGCAGTTCTTCGAGCTTGGCCTTCTCGTCGCGCAGTTCGGACAGTTCCTTCTCGATCTTGATCTTCTCGAGGCGCGCCAATTGACGCAGCCGTATTTCAAGAATGTCCTCAGCCTGACGCTCGGACAGACCAAAGGCTTCGATCAGCGCCGTCTTGGGTTCGTCGGATTCGCGAATGATGCGGATGACTTCGTCGATATTCAAAAAGACGATCATCCGGCCTTCGAGGATGTGAATCCGGTCGTTGACCTTGCCGAGACGATGCTGCGTGCGGCGCGTGACCGTCGTGAAACGGAAGCCGACCCATTCGCGCAGGATCTCGCCGAGACCCTTCTGGCGCGGCCGGCCATCCGCGCCGACCATCACCAGGTTCAGCGTCGCGTTCGATTCGAGGCTCGTATGCGCGAGCAGCGTGGTGACGAACTCGGTTTGATCGATGGTGCGCGACTTCGGCTCGAATACGAGACGCACGGGTGCATCCTTGCCCGACTCGTCGCGCACGGCGTCGAGCAGACCGAGAAGCGTTTGTTTCGTCTGCAACTGTTCCGGCGTCAGCGACTTCTTGCCAAGCTTGATCTTCGGATTCGTCTGTTCCTCGATCTCTTCGAGCACCTTCTGGCCGGAGGTATTCGGCGGCAACTCGGTAATGACGAGCTGCCACTGCCCGCGTGCGAGATCTTCGATCTTCCAGCGCGCGCGGACCTTGAGACTGCCGCGGCCCGTTTCGTACGCCTGCGAGATTTCCGTGTCGCTCGAAATGATCTGGCCGCCGCCCGGGAAATCCGGGCCGGGCACATGCTGCATCAACTCGGCGTGCGTGATGTGCGGATGACGGATCATCGCGACGGCAGCCGCAGCGACTTCGCGCAGGTTGTGCGACGGGATTTCCGTCGCCAGACCGACCGCGATGCCCGACGCGCCGTTCAACAGCACGAACGGCAGACGCGCGGGCAGCAGCTTCGGCTCTTCGAACGAGCCGTCGTAGTTCGGCATGAAATCGACCGTGCCCTGATCGATTTCGTCGAGCAGCAGTTTCGCGATCGGCGTGAGACGCGCTTCCGTGTATCGCATCGCCGCTGCGCCGTCGCCGTCGCGCGAGCCGAAGTTGCCCTGGCCGTCGATCAGCGGATAGCGCATCGAGAAGTCTTGCGCGAGACGCACGAGCGCGTCGTACGCCGACTGGTCGCCGTGCGGGTGGTATTTACCCAGCACGTCGCCGACCACACGCGCCGATTTCACCGGCTTCGCGTTGTCAGCGAGACCCATTTCGTTCATCGCATACAGGATGCGGCGCTGCACGGGCTTCTGGCCGTCGCAGACGTCGGGCAGCGCGCGGCCCTTCACCACGCTCACCGCGTATTCGAGGTACGCGCTTTCAGCGTAGTCGCCAAGCGTCAGCACGTCGCCTTCGGGCGCGGCCGGCTCGGTAAAAAGATCGGGAGTGTTGTCGTCCATCTAGATTCCGTGTCCTTGTTCGGCGGCGCGCGCTTCGTGCTTCCCATGCATTGCATGGGTTCGCTGGCACGAAGCGCGGCGGCGCTCAGATATCCGCTTCGACCTGGTTGCCCTTGTCCTCGAGCCAGCTGCGGCGCGACGCCGCTTCGCCCTTGCCCATCAGCATCGTCATTCGCGCGACGGTCGCGTCGAAGTCGAGCTGGCCGAGCGCGACGGGCGACAGGCGCCGCGTGTCCGGGTTCATCGTCGTGTCCCACAGTTGCTCGGCGCTCATTTCACCCAGGCCCTTGAAGCGGCTGATGGACCACTGCGATTCACGCACGCCGTCCTTGCGCAGCTTGTCGAGGATTGCTTCGAGTTCGCCTTCATCCAGCGCGTACAGTTTCTGCGCGGGCTTCTTGCCGCGCGCGGGCGCATCGACGCGGAACAGCGGCGGACGCGCGACATGCACGTGACCACGCTCGATCAGTTGCGGGAAGTGCTTGAAGAACAACGTCAGCAGCAGCACCTGGATGTGCGAACCGTCGACGTCCGCATCGGACAGGATACAGATCTTGCCGTAGCGCAAATTGGACAGGTCGACGTTGTCGTCCGGGCTGTGCGGATCAACGCCAATCGCCACAGAAATGTCGTGCACTTCGTTGTTGGCGAACAGACGATCGCGCTCGGTTTCCCAGGTGTTCAACACCTTGCCGCGCAACGGCAGGATGGCCTGATACTCCTTGTCGCGGCCCATCTTCGCGGAACCGCCGGCAGAATCGCCCTCGACGAGGAACAGCTCATTGCGGCCGATTTCCGTCGATTCGCAATCGGTCAGCTTGCCCGGCAGCACGGCGACGCCCGAACTCTTGCGCTTCTCGACCTTCTGGCCGGCGCGCGTACGCGCCTGCGCCTGCTTGATGACGAGATCGGCGAGCTTCTTGCCGTGCTCCACATGCTGGTTGAGCCACAGTTCGAGCGCAGGACGCGCGAACGACGACACCAGCTTCACGGCATCGCGGCTATTCAGACGTTCCTTGATTTGCCCCTGGAACTGCGGGTCGAGCACCTTCGCGGACAGCACGAACGACACGCGGGCGAACACGTCTTCCGCCAGCAGCTTCACGCCCTTCGGCTGCAGGTTGTGCAGTTCGACGAAGCTCTTCACGGCCTGGAAGAGACCGTCGCGCAAGCCCGATTCGTGCGTGCCGCCAGCTGGTGTCGGAATCAGATTGACGTAGGACTCGCGCGTGAGCGACCCTTCTTCGCTCCACGCGACGACCCACGCCGCGCCCTCGCCTTCGGCAAACGTCTCTTCGTTGGAGCGCGAGCTTTCCGCGTAGCGCTCGCCTTCGAAGAGGGGGATCAGCAGGTCGCTGCCCGCCATGCCTTCCATCAGATAGCCGCGCAGGCCGTCTTCGTATTTCCAGCTCTGGCGTTCGCCCGTCTTTTCGTTGACGAGTACGACTTCGACGCCCGGCAGCAGCACGGCCTTCGAGCGCAACAGGCGCTGCAACTCGCCGAGCGGCAGGTTCGGTGAATCGAAGTATTTCGCGTCGGCCCACGCGGTCACGCGCGTGCCGGACTTCTTCTCGCCCTTCGCCGCGGCGCGCACCTGCAACTGCTTGACGACGTCGCCATGCGAGAAGCTCAGTTCGGCGACCTTGCCGTCGCGCCACACGGTGACGTCGAGGCGCGTGGACAGCGCGTTCGTCACCGATACGCCGACGCCGTGAAGGCCGCCCGAGAAGGTGTACGCGCCGCCTGCCGCCTTGTCGAACTTGCCGCCCGCGTGCAGGCGCGTGAAAACGATTTCGACGACGGGCACGCCTTCTTCTGGATGCATGCCGAACGGAATGCCGCGCCCGTCGTCTTCGACGGACACGGATTGGTCGGCATGCAGCGTGACGGTGATCTGACGGCCGTAGCCGCCGAGCGCTTCGTCGGATGCGTTGTCGATGACTTCCTGGATGATGTGCAGCGGATTTTCGGTGCGCGTGTACATGCCGGGCCGCTGCTTGACCGGCTCCAGGCCTTTGAGCACCTTGATCGATGCTTCGCTATACGCGGCGTTAGGCTTTTTCGTTGACATGGCTTGCTCGGGTCCGTCGGTTCATCGTTGTCCACATGTCCTGTGGACAGGTGCGTGGACAATGCGTTGAGTTTTCAAAAAAAGCGAAACGAAACAACGGAGTGTGTGCGCTGCGCGACTTGCGTGCAGCAGTTATCGGTTTGCCTTGTCTGCTTTCCGCGGTTCTCCCGCAAGCCCGGTTTCGGGCGGTACGCTGGAACGACCGTGGGAAGCAGGTTCGCGGGTATTTTACTGATTTCGAGGCGCGGGGCAATTTAGATGAAGGGTGTAGGACGGTTGGCAGAGACCGACTGTCGCATCACCGCCTACGCGCGCCGCCAGGTATAGTTACGCTATTGTCAGTTTTTGATGTCTGTTTCCGACCCTGTGTCTAGGAGCGTTGAGATGAAACCCTCCGAAGCGATGCGCGAGCATCGTGCCGAGATCAGAACCATTGTCGCCGAACATCACGCGCGCAACGCGCGCGTGTTCGGCTCGACCTTGACAGGCGAGGACCGCGACGACAGCGATCTCGACCTGCTCGTCGACCCGACACCGGAAACCACGCTGTTTGATCTCGCCCGTATCCAGCGCCGGCTCGAGGCTCTACTGGGGGTGTCCGTTGACGTGTTGACGCCAATGGCGTTGCCCGAGTCGTTTCGCGCCCGCGTCATCAGCGAAGCGGTGCCCGTGTGAAGAAAAGCGACCTGCGCATTGTCGATTTTCTCGACCATATTCTGGAAGCAATTGGCAGAATCGAGCGCTACACACGAGGCATCACAGACGACGCGTTTGCCGCTGATTCTCTCGTCCAGGATGCTGCAATCCGTAATCTTGAGATCATCGGCGAAGCCGCGCGCAACGTCGAGCGGGTCGCCCCGGAATTCGCCGCTGCACATGCTGACGTGCCTTGGGAAGACATGTACCTGATGCGAATCCGTGTCTCGCACGGCTACTTTTCGGTGGACACGGGCGTTATCTGGCAAACGATCGTACGCGACCTTCCTGGTTTGAAGCAGCAAATCACCGCAATTCGCGAGCAAACGCCGTAACGTCCGCTCGCGCTATGCGTCATTTCCGCTTACTCTCCAACTCATCCCACCGTTCAATCGCCGCGAGCAATTCCTCGTCGATCGCCGCGTAGCGCTCGGTCAGCCGCGTGCCTTCCTGCGCGTCCTTCACGAAAATGGAACCGTCCTCGATCTGCGCGCCGATCGCTTTCTGCTCCGCTTCGAGCGAGGCAATCTTCTCGGGCAGCGCCTCCAGTTCGCGCTGTTCCTTGAATGAAAGCTTCACCGTGCGCTGGGCGTTGCGGCCTGCTGCGCTGTCCTTGGCCGCGGTTTCCTTCGGCGCCTCTTTCGGCACATCCTGTTGCGCGATCTGCTCGGAACGCTCGCGCTGGATCTGCCAGTCGGTAAAGCCGCCGACATATTCGCGCCACTTGCCCTCGCCCTCCGACGCAATCACCGACGTCACCACGTTGTCCAGAAACGCGCGGTCATGGCTCACCAGCAGTACCGTGCCGTCGTAGTCCGTCAGCAGTTCTTCGAGCAGTTCGAGCGTCGGGATGTCGAGGTCGTTGGTCGGCTCGTCGAGCACCAGCACGTTCGCCGGACGCGCAAAGAGACGCGCGAGCAGCAGACGGTTGCGCTCGCCGCCTGACAGCGACTTCACCGGCGAACGCGCGCGCTCGGGCGCGAACAGAAAGTCGCCGAGATAGCTCATCACGTGCTTTCTTTGGCCATTGATCTCGACCCAGTCGCTGCCGGGGCTGATCGTGTCACCGAGGCTCTTGTCCAGATCGAGCTGGGCGCGCATCTGGTCGAAGTAAGCGACTTGCAGGTTGGTGCCGATGCGCACCTTGCCGTCGTCCGGCTGCAGTTCGCCAAGAATCAGCTTGAGCAGTGTCGTCTTGCCCGCGCCGTTCGGACCGATGAAGCCGATCTTGTCGCCACGCATCACCGTTGCCGAAAAACGGTCGACCACCGTGCGCTCGCCATACCGCTTCGTCACGTCCGTCAGTTCGGCGACGATCTTGCCGGACTTTTCGCCCTGTCCGACGTCGAGCTTCACGTTGCCTTGCACATTGCGGCGTTCCGCGCGGTCGTTGCGCATCTGCACGAGCCGCGCGATCCGCCCGACGCTGCGCGTGCGCCGCGCCTCGACGCCCTTGCGAATCCACACTTCTTCCTGCGCGAGCAGCTTGTCGAACTTCTCGTTTTCGACGCGCTCGACTTCCAGTTGCTGCGCCTTGCGCGTCTGATACGCGGAGAAATTGCCCGGATACGACAACAACCGCCCGCGATCCAGTTCGACGATGCGCGTCGCGACGCGATCGAGAAACGCGCGGTCGTGGGTGATGAACAGCAAACCGGCGCGCTGGGCGATCAGCAGTTCTTCGAGCCAGCGAATGCCGTCGAAGTCCAGATGGTTGGTCGGCTCGTCCAGCAGCAGCACGTCCGGCTGCACGACGAGCGCCCGCGCCAGCGCGACGCGCTTTTGCATGCCACCCGACAGCGAGCCGACCCGCGCGTCGCCATCGAGGCCGATCTGCGCGAGCGTCGTGGCGACGCGCGTGCGCCAGTTCCAGGCATCGGTTGCATCGAGCGACGATTGCAGCGCGTTCATGCGCGCAAGCAACGCGTCGTGCTGCGTGCCTTCCGGCGTTTCCGCCAGCTCGTGCGCGACCGTGTTGTATTCGTCGAGCAGTGCGCTCGCATGCGTGAGGCCCGCCGCGACCGTGTCGAACACCGTCACGTCCGCGTCGAATTCGGGCTCCTGCGGCACGTATACGGTGACGAGATCCTGCTGGCGCGTGACGAGGCCATCGTCCGGTCTGGCGAGCTCGGCGACGATCTTCAGCAGCGACGACTTGCCTGCGCCGTTGCGGCCGATCAACCCGACGCGCTCGCCGGCTTCGAGAGAGAAATCCGCGTGATCGAGCAGCGCGACGTGGCCGAACGCCAGTTGCGCGCCCGTGATGGTGTAAAGCGACATGGGAAAGGAGGAACCAGCGATGAGTCGGAAGCGCTCATTGTACCGGTCGGCGGCGCGAATACTGACGGGATGCGGCCCGGCAGGATGGCATAGGACGAATGACGCATGCCGCGCACGCCCACGGTGCCCGAACCGGCGGATCGGTATGAGCGGGCGCTCAGCACACGCACGGACGGAAGAGAACGCGAACGCCCGTCCCGTCGTGGGCGTTCGCAATGGCAAACCGCTTCGTGAATTGAAGCTGAGCGAAAAAAAGCGCGGCATGCGCGCCCGGGTTTACTTCACGTGAATTGTGATCGTCTTGCTCATCTCCGGGCCATACGAACGGTGCGCGCCGTCGCCGAAATCGAGCGTCAGCGTGTGATCGCCCGGCGGCAGGGTGATCTCGGTCTCCGTCTGGCCCTTGCCGAAATGCAGCGACTTGTCGTTGGCGGGAATGACTTCGCCCTTCGGCAGCGGCTGCCCGTCGATGATCAGATGATGATGCCCCGTGCCTTCCGTCATCGTGCCCGCGGGAACGACCTTCATGCCGTCGACGGCAAACTTCACGTGAATGGGATTGCTCACGGTCGCGCCGTCCTTCGGCTCGACGAACGAGACGCCCGCGGCATGCGCCACGCCCGACAAGACCAGCATGCCCGCGCACGCTGCGCCGGCCAACCATCTGTTATTCAGCATCGTTTTTCTCCTTGGCTAAAGCGGCTCGATGGGCACGGCGTACGTAGGCGTTCGCGCACGGCCGCATCGTATTGAAAGAATACACGTTGGCGCCGGGCCCGCCGGACGTCGGATCGCCGGGATGCACACTGCTTCGCGTTGATCTGAAACGGTAAACGGAGCGGGCGGCGTGGGTCTTCCCGCGAATTCCGGTAATATTGCGGGTCGCCGCCGCATGCACTAAAAAGGGGCAGATTGGCGGATTTTGCATTGAATCAATGAAGAGCGTGTGTCGTGAGTGAAGTGATCGAATATAAGAGCTGGGTCTGTCTGATTTGCGGCTGGATCTATAACGAAGAGGAAGGTTTGCCCGAGGAAGGTATCGAAGCGGGTACGCGTTTCGCCGATATCCCCGTGGACTGGCGCTGCCCGCTGTGCGATGTGGGCAAGGCTGAATTTGCCGTAGTCGAGTTCTGATCGGCGGTTCTGCTACAGAAACGTCGTTCGTTTAGAGCGGTCCGCGGGTTCAATGCCTGCGGACCGCTTTGCTTTTGGCGGCCCGCCCGCCGTGGTCAGTCGCGCCTTGCGACGACGATCAGTTCGCGGCTCGCATGATCGACGGGCGATCGGGACCAGTCGCCGAACCATTCCAGGTCGCTGAAACCCGCTTTCACGAGCGCTTCGCTCAGCGCGGCCTGCGTGCGAAAGCGCAACTGGCTGGGCGCGACGACCGTGTCGCCGTCTCGAAGGAATCGATAGTGGGTGTCGAAGCGGACGCGGTCATTGTTTGCTTCGATGAGTTGCTGCCAGATTTCGACGGCGCCGTAGCGCGGGTCGTCAATCACGCGGCGCGACTGTTCCGGCGTCCACGCCGCCCACGGCGACACGGATGGATTGCGGCTTTCGAAAGCGAGCCATCCGCCGGAACGCAACGTGGCTTGTAAAGCGGCTAGCGTGGCGTCGAAGCTCGCGTCGTCGAGGAAAACCTGCGCGACGTGGCCTGTCATCACGGCGAGATCGGCGGACTTTGCGCCCAGTTGCGCCGCGTCGCATTCGATCCATTCCACCCGGTCGCCGCCCGGCCGTCGGCGGGCGATATCGAGCATCGGGGGTGACGGATCGACGCCAATCACCGTATGGCCGCGCCGGGCCAGTTCACAAGCAAGTAGCCCTGTGCCGCAGCCGATATCGACGATGCGCGAAGCTTGCGTGCGTGCGGCGAGGTCGATATAGAAGCGCGTGTCGGCGGCGAACGGGTTGAGCGCGTCGTAGAGCGCGACGAGACGCGGATCGGTGTAGTGAGCATCGGTCATCGGCCGATGGTAGCCGTGCGGCGCGCCAGCCGCCACCGCGCCGGCGCGGGCGGTTGCCCGCACCGAAAGCCGCTTTTGCCAACGGGCGATTTGCTATACTCTGCGCTCGTCGGCGGCCCCTCCCCGTAGTTCAATGGATAGAACAAGTGCCTCCTAAGCGCTAGATACAGGTTCGATTCCTGTCGGGGGGACCACATCGGCGACGGACGACGCTACAAAAAAACCCGCAACAGCTCACGCTTTGCGGGTTTTTTGTTTGCTACAGCCCCATTGCGATGCAATGCGGCAAACAGCTACAACGATCAGCCGTTCACCGATGCCGGCGCACCACCACCTGAACCTTGGCCAGTTGCTGGTCGCGCTGATCGAAGAATTTGGCGAGCGCAAACAGCGACGCAGCGGCAAACGGCCAGAGCACAAAGAAGGTAGCGAGCATGATCGACTCCAGAACGAAAACGTTTGAATCGAGTGTACGCCCGCGCTAAACAAAGAAAACTATCGGAATTGCCAAAACACAGTTCCCTTTTTTGGAAGGGAATGGAGAACGAGCCCGTGTGGCGCGGCTGGACGACCTTTTCCCGAGCCGACCGGGTCCGACCAACCTCGCCCGACCGCGACAAAATCACGCACTTCACGCAACACACGCCAGCACAAACGAAGGACAACCCATGGATATCCACAAGCAACTCGCCGCTCTCACCACCTCCGAACTGCAAACGGCAGGCGCCAGCCAGGCGACGGCCATCGCCGTCAGCGTGCTGCTGCGCCATTTGAACTCGCCGGAACTGTCGAAGCTGCTGAGCACTGCATTCGAGAATCACCAGGCGGTCATGCTGCAAACACCGTGGCCGGACCAGATGCTGCAATCGTTCGAAGCGACGCGCCGTTTTCTGGAAGGCGCGGCCAACCCGGCCCCTAGCCCCGATCAGCCCGCCTGACACAGCACGCGTCGCGCCGTGTGCATCGCGCGACGCAAAAAAACCACACGCGCCAACGCCCCGGCATGCGCCGGGAGCCCACCCGGCGGGGCTTGCGCGCGAGCGCCGCGAGCCAGTGTGCGCTCTCCCACCTAACGCGCTATTTGTCTGCGGACGGAGTCGCGGCGTCCATTTATCATCTCGTCACTCCTCGGATACGTCAGTAGGTTGACAGATGCCCTACCCGTACAACCTTGCAGTCGCGGCTGGCCTGATGATCGTCGTGCTAACCTGCAGCCTCGCGCTCGCACTGACATGAACCGACCCGCGCACGGGGCCCGAACCGACGGCCACTCGCCCGCTGTCCGCGTCGACATCACGCGACTCAGATCCGCATAAAGCCCGTCGCGGCACAAATATTTTCAAGCTGACCCTAAAGTTTTTCAAACCCCTGCCGTAGTGCGGGGCATGGACCATTACCTCACTTCGTCGGCGGGATCGTTCAAATCGACTCTGATCGATCAGGACATCGCGCACATTGCCCGCGTCATGCGGCCTTCGATGCATGGCGACCTGGGTGGGGCCATCCTTCCCGCCACCTACTGGCGCAAACGCCTCTTCGAGCTGCTCGACGCCGACCATCTGACCAATTCGCAGCTCTGCTCGATCGACGATCTGCTGTTGCAGCTCGACGAGCTGTGCACGAAGGATCTGACGCCGCTGCCCGTGACGATCACACGGCCCGCGGCATCGCGCGATGCGAACCGCCATCGCGTGCGCCGCAAGCGCTGAGCGAACCCGCGGAACCTCTGCGGCGCCGCTGCGCTGTGCGGATCGAGGCGCGCCGCGCATTTAACATTCATTGACCCGCCGCGCTTCATTCCACGATGCTGCACCCAGCAGCGCGAACACCCGGCGACACAGCGACAGGATGATCTGGCGCGTCGCCGGGGCTGCCTTCCCTCTCCCTTCACACGCTTACGCCCTCCGGCGCAGGAAAATTTGTCTGCGGAACACGCCGCAATCGCGAATTAGGGACATTCGTAGGTCATAATGTCCGCAAAAATTCCCAGCAAGGATTCCTGTGACTCAGGCTTCGCCGCTTGACCTGCTGAAGCAGGCGCGCACCCGCTTCACACAAAAAGAAATCGCCGCGCATGTCGGCAAGGACATCAAGACGGTGCGCCGCTGGGAAAAAGGTGAAACGCCTTGCCCCGCGATGCTCGAACCCGCGCTGCACGCAATGCTGTATCCCGCCACGGCGCGCAACGCCGGCGCGCATGCAGGCAACGGAACGAGCACGCGCATCATCGATCTGTTCGCCGGCATCGGCGGCATCCGCATGGGCTTCGAGGCGCACGGCGGCCAATGCGTCTTCACCAGCGAGTGGAACGACTTCTCGCAGAAAACGTATCAGGAGAATTTCCGCGACGGCGAGGCGCAGCACGCGCTGATCGGCGACATCGTCACGTTTCCCGCCGAGGCCGTTCCCGAGCACGACATTCTGCTCGGCGGCTTTCCGTGTCAGCCGTTTTCGATTGCAGGCGTCAGCAAGAAGAATGCGCTCGGCCGCCCGCACGGTTTCGAATGCGCGACGCAGGGCACGCTGTTCTTCGATGTCGCGCGCATCATCGCCACGCGCCGCCCGGCCGCGTTCCTGCTGGAGAACGTAAAGAACCTGCTGTCGCACGACAAGGGCCGCACGTTCGACGTGATCCTTCAGACACTGCGCGACGAACTCGGCTACGAGGTGCATTACCGCGTGATCGACGGCGCGCATTTCACGCCGCAGCATCGCGAGCGGATCATCATCGTCGGCTTTCGCGGCAAGACGTCGTTCTCCTGGGACGATCTGCGGCTGCCGGAAGAAGGCCCGCGGCTCGCGTCGATCCTGCATCGGACGGACGGCGGCGAGCCTGTCCTGCCGTGGGACGGCGACCGCTTCTTCGATCACGCCGCGCGTCAGGTGCAGCCCAAATACACGCTGACACCCAAGCTCTGGACCTACCTGCAGAACTACGCGGAGAAGCATCGCGCGGCGGGCAACGGCTTCGGCTATGGAATGGCGTATCCGCAAAGCGTGACGCGCACGCTGTCGGCGCGCTATCACAAGGATGGCTCGGAGATTCTCGTTTATCAGGGCGAGAAAAAGCGCCCGCGCCGTCTGACGCCGCGCGAGTGCGCGCGGCTGATGGGCTTTCCCGACACGTACCGCATCCCCGTCAGCGATACCCAGGCGTATCGCCAGTTCGGCAATAGCGTCGTAGTGCCCGTGATGCGCGAAGTCGCGCGCATCATGCTGCCGCATGTGCGCGCGCTCACGCACGCGGCGCAGGCGGGAAGCGCCACGGAGCTCGCGCACTGATGGTCGATATCGTCGACGCGGCCACGCGCAGCCGGATGATGTCCGGCATTCGCGGCCGCAACACGAAACCTGAAATCCTGATCCGCAGCCTGCTGCATCGGCGCGGCTTCCGCTTCCGGCTCGACGCGCGCGATCTGGCCGGCCGGCCCGACATCGTGTTGCCGCGCTATCACGCAGTGATCTTCGTGCACGGCTGCTTCTGGCATGGTCACGACTGTCATCTCTTCAAATGGCCGCAGACGCGCCCGGAGTTCTGGCGCGACAAGATCGGCCGCAATCGCGCCAACGATGCGAAGGCCCAAGCCGCGCTGCTCGAAGCCGGCTGGCGCGTCGCGACGGTGTGGGAATGCGCCTTGCGCGGAGCGAACCGGGACATCGACGGCGTCCTGCAACGGCTGATCGACTGGCTGCACGGCGATGCGCCGCTGCATGAAGAGCGCGCATAAAGAACGCACATGAGGTTGCGTATTCAAGCGTCGCGGCGAATTTTGCAAGATGCCGGTGCTACACTCGATTAGCTAACTGGGAGTCTCCAGGCTATCTTCCGAGCGGTCTTTCAACGGCTCCCGCCTATCCTGGAACCATCCACTGAAGGAGGCGCATGATGGCTGATTTTCGAATCTGGTCGGACGACTTCCCTGCGAACGGCTTTATGCCGAAGGCGCAGGAGATGAACGACAAATCGTTCGGCGTCTCAGGCGATGGCGAGAACGTGTCGCCCGCGCTGCAATGGGACGCGCCGCCCGCCGACACGCAAAGCCTGGCGCTCACCGTCTACGATCCCGACGCGCCCACGGGCAGCGGTTTCTGGCATTGGGTCGTCGTCAACATTCCCGCCGATGCACGCTCGCTGCCGCGCAACGCAGGCAAAGCCGACGGCAGCCTGTTGCCGGCCGGCGCGCTGCAGTTTCGCAACGACTACGGCTCGGTCGGGTTCGGCGGCGCAGCGCCTACGCGCGGCGACAAGCCGCATCGCTTCATCTTCCGCGTGCATGCGCTGAAGGTGGCGAGCCTGCCGCTCACCGCCGACACGACGAACGCCGTCGCGCGCTATATGACGCATCTGAACGAAATCGATTCAGCCACGTACACGGGCCTGTACGAATTGAAGTAACGGCGGCGCTCCGATCTCCACGGCCCGGCATGGCCGCCGCGCGATGCGCGTGTCATGCCGGGCCGAATCGGTTGCCCGCTGTCACGACCGCTGTCGCAGGAAGCACAATCCTGGACACGACTGCCGGCGGGCATCGACCGCCTCGCCGCTCATCACAACAACACAATGCAAGCTTCTTCGTCGACCGACAACCGCCATCCACCGGGCGCTTCCAACCCCGCTGCTCCCTCTCCCGCCGCCGCGCCGGAACCCGAACTGGGGCTGCCGATCCCGCAGCGCTACTGGGCGATCCTCGTCGTCGCACTGGGCATCACGCTCGCCGTGCTCGACAGCGCGATCGCCAACGTCGCGCTGCCGACCATCGCGCGAAACCTGCGCGCGAGCGCCGCGAGCTCGATCTGGGTAGTGAACGCGTATCAGCTGTCGGTGACGATTTCGCTGCTGCCGCTGTCGTCGCTGGGCGATCGCATCGGCTACCGGCGCGTCTATATGGGCGGGCTCGTGCTGTTCACGATCGCGTCGCTCGGCTGCGCGCTCGCCACATCGCTGCCGACGCTCGCGCTCGCCCGCGTGATCCAGGGCTTCGGCGCCGCGGGCATCATGAGCGTCAACACCGCGCTCGTGCGCATGATCTATCCGCCCGCGCAGCTTGGGCGCGGCGTCGCGATCAACGCGATGGTGGTCGCCGTCTCGTCCGCCGTCGGGCCGACAGTGGCGTCCGCCGTACTCGCCGTCGCGGCGTGGCCGTGGCTCTTCGCGATCAACGTGCCGATCGGCATTGCCGCCATCGCAGTGGGCTGGCGCGCGCTGCCGCGCAACGAAGGCCATCCGTCGCCGTACGACTATCCGAGCGCCGTGATGAACGCGTTCGTGTTCGGGCTTCTGATCTTCGCCGTCGATGGCTTCGGTCACGGCGAGCGCTACGGCTTCGTCGCCGCCGAATTGATCGGCGCGATCGTGATCGGCTACTTCTTCGTGCGGCGGCAACTCACGCAGTCCGCGCCGCTGTTGCCCGTAGATCTGTTGCGCATTCCCATCTTCGCGTTATCGGTGGGCACGTCGGTGTGTTCGTTCTGCGCGCAAATGCTCGCGTTCGTGTCGCTGCCGTTCTTGCTGCAAAACAATCTGGGCCTATCCCAGGTCGAGACGGGACTGCTGATGACGCCGTGGCCGCTCGTGATCGTCGGCGCGGCGCCGCTGTCGGGCGTGCTGTCGGACCGGATCTCGGCAGGCTGGCTCGGCGGCCTCGGACTCGCGACACTGGCGCTCGGCCTGTTGCTGCTCGCGACGCTCGGCGCGCATCCCACGGCGTTCGATATCGTGTGGCGCATGGCGCTGTGCGGCGCGGGCTTCGGCATTTTCCAGTCGCCCAACAACCGGACGATGCTGTCGGCGGCGCCGCGCCATCGCAGCGGCGGGGCGAGCGGCATGCTCGGCACCGCGCGCCTGACGGGGCAGACGCTCGGCTCGGCGCTCGTCGCACTGATCTTCGGCATCGCGCCGCAGCACGGCCCCGTGCTCACGCTCTACGTGGCGGCGTGCTTCGCGGGCGCGGGCGCGCTCGTCAGCACGATGCGTGTGCGGCACAGCGCGCCGACGGCCGCGTAACGCATACCTTCCAACGCCCCGCTTTCCGCCTATTTTTGTCGACGAAGCCTTCAACCGCCGATGTCCGTCGCGACGTCCGGTGCGGGTTTCACTCTGGCCTTCGAACCTCGGCCTTTGAACGATAGGGGGCACCATGTCACTCATCGTCGCAGGACGTTTCACCACTTTCCCCGCCGCCGAAGACGCCGCGCAAAAGCTATTCGACAACGGCTTTCCCGGTGAAGACGTCACGCTGTTTTTCGTCAATCCGCGTAGCCAGGACGCGCGCCATCCGCTCGACGAACACGCTGCCGCCCCACCCACGATCTCCTCCGCGCCGCCGCCGACGCACCCTCGCCATCACCACGCGGTGACGATCGCGTTCCGCGTCAGACGCCCGTACCGCTCACCGAGCTGAACCAGCAGCAGGCGTGACGGGCTCGACGGCTCGAAAAACGCTTGGCTGGAAACGAAAACGGCAGCCTGCAAGGGCTGCCGTTCGTGAGCCTGCGCGCCCCACGAGGCCGCGCAATCTTACTCATCTCACGTTAGCTCAGACCGTCACGTCTGCGCGCTTGACGGCCTTCTCCGTCACCGACGAAGCCGTCGCGACATTCCGCAAATCGGCAAGGAACGTATCGCGCCATACCGACAGGTTGTTCTCGCGCAGCGGCGCCATCATGTCCGCGTGACGCGCCTGGCGCTCGGCGAGCGGCATCGACAGCGCGCGCTCCAATGCCTCGGCCATCTGCGACAGATCGAACGGATTGACGACCAGCGCGCCGGGCAACTGCTCGGCCGCGCCCGCGAATTGCGAGAGCACCAGCACGCCGGGATCGGCCGGGTCCTGCGACGCGACGTATTCCTTTGCGACGAGGTTCATCCCGTCGCGCAGCGGCGTGACATAGCCGACCTGCGACTGACGGAACAGCGCCATCAGCAGATTGCGTTCGTACTTGCGGTTCAGGTACTGGATAGGCGTCCAGTCCAGCTGCGCGAAGCGGCCATTGATACGCCCCGCCTCGCCTTCCAGCGTCTGCCGGATGCGCTGGTAGGTCTGCACATCGGCGCGTGTCGGCGGCGCGATCTGCACGAGCGACACGCGGCCATGCCAGCCGGGTGCGCTCTGCAGCAAACGCTCGAATGCCTGGAAGCGCTCGACCAGCCCTTTCGAATAGTCGAGCCGGTCCACGCTCATGATCAGCTTGCGGCCGCGCATGCCGTCGCGCAGGCTACGCACTGGCTTGCGGTCGGTGAACTGCTCGGCGGCCTTGGCGATCGCATCGGGATAGATACCGATCGGATACGCCCCCACCTTTAGGAACCGGCCGTACGCGTGAATCATGTTCTCGTCGCTCGACGTGCCGTGCTTGCCGCGCTCGATGTAGTCGACGAACGACTGCCGGTCCGCATCCGTCTGGAAACCGACCACGTCATAGCTGCACATGCACTTCACGAGTTCCTCGTGCGGCGGCACGGTACGCATCACCTCCGGCACCGGAAACGGAATATGCAGGAAGAAGCCGATCGGATTCTTCACGCCCAGATCGCGCAGGCAGCGCGCGAACGGCAACAGGTGATAGTCGTGAACCCAGATGATGTCGTCGGGCTTGAGCAATTCCTTCAACTGCTTCGCGAGCGTCACGTTCACCCGCAGATAACCGGCATATTCCTGCCGGTCGTAGCGCGACAGATCATTGCGATAGTGGAAGGTCGGCCATAGCGTCGAATTCGAGAAACCGCGGTAGTACTGGTCATAGTCGCGCTTGGTCAGCCCCACAGTGGCGTAGGTCACGTTGCCCTGTTTCTCGATGACGGGCGGCGCCGACTCGGCGACGGTCTCGCCACTCCAGCCGAACCACACTCCTCCCGTTTCCTTCAGGGCGTCCAGCACTCCGATTGCGAGACCGCCCGCTGCGGGGCGTCCTTCCTGAGTCGGCGCGACGCGGTTTGAAACGACGATCAATCTGCTCATTGCGGCTCCACCTCATTCAGTTGACTGTACATGCGGTGATACTCCGTCTTACGGCACGCAAGTCCTATGCCGTCGCGTGCGAAAAGACGGAATAAAAATGTATGTAAATGTGACAGACGAGCAAAAACTAGCTGCGCCCGGGCACGCGCGCAGCAGATTTTTCGCTCGACGATCCGGCCGGAACCGGGCGGAAAAGTGACTTCAGGCGTCCTGCTCGGAGCCCAGGTCGCGCTGGTATTCCAGCCCTTCCTGACGCGTGCCGCCCTGGTTGTGATCCCCGTCTGGCGGCGCGCCGGGCGCCGGGCGGTTCTGCTGCGCCGGGTCCGGCCCGACGGGTGGATTGCCCGAGCCGCCGGCTGGACGCTGGTCGCGCTTCGAATGACGCGCGGAGCGCCGCAATGCGGGATGTCTCATGATGGACGCCTCCAGGGGAAGGCCAGTACCCGGACAGGGTTTGCCCGGAACGCATCCCCTTAGTCTAGGCCGATGAACGTAAATTGCCGGTAAAAAGTTCGGCGGTTTTGTAACGCGTACAGGGCGCGGGCCCGCCAATTGCGACGACGCGCCAAATCCGCGTGCGTCCGTTCGGGTGGCCGCTGCTGTTTGAAGCCGGGCGTCAGAACTCCGGCAGCAGCGTCATGCGGGCAATCGTATGAGGCGTTTGCGAAGGTTGCGACGGCGGATCGCCGATCGGTGGAGTATCGGGTTCGACGGGTTCGCGCGTCGGGTCGGGTATCGTATCCGGCTGGTTCGGCTCGGGCGGCGTGGTGGGTTCAGGACGGTGCGCGTAGATACCGTGGACGTCATGTTCCGGCATGGTTTGGCTCCCTGTTTTCGTTCGATGTCGAAGTCGCCTGGTGCGCTGTCGACTGTTGAACTCAAATCAGCAAGGCATGTGCCGTTGATGCCGCTGTCCGCCGTGGCGGACAGCGGCAAGTCCAGCTATTTCGCCGACGCGCTCACGCGTCCGCCTTGCCGAGCGCCTGCGGCTCGTCGCTGACGTCGTCGACATCGGCGCGTCCGGCATCGTTGCCGTATTCGACGAGCCGGTTATACAGCGTCTTCAGGCTGATGCCGAGAATCTCGGCGGCACGCGTCTTCACGCCGCCGCACTGTTCGAGCGTCGCCAGAATCAGCTGACGATCGGCCTCGGCGAGCGATGTGCCGAACGGAATCGTGATCGCCGTGCCCGCCGTCGGCTTCGACAGCGAAATCTGCAACGGCACCGTGGCCGTGCTGTCCGAATCCGTGCCCGCCATGATGTGCGCGCGCTGCACGTAGTTCTTCAGTTCGCGCACATTGCCCGGCCACGGGTACGACAGCAGCATCTCCTTCACCGCGGGCGGGAAGTGCTTCTTCGTAGTGTGCTGCTCGTTGAGATCGTCGAGGAACGCCTGCGCGAGCAGTTCGACATCCTTGCCGCGCTCGCGCAGCGGCGGCAGGCTGATCGGGAACACGTTCAGACGGTGATACAGGTCGAGGCGCAGCTTGCCTTCGAGCACGGCCTGCTCCGGATCGCGGTTCGTCGCGGCGATCAGGCGCACGTCGGTTTCGATTTCCTTCGTCGTGCCGACGCGCATGAACATGCCCGTCTCCAGCACGCGCAGCAGCTTCACCTGCAACTCGATCGGCATTTCGGTGATTTCGTCGAGGAACAGCGTGCCGCCGTTCGCGCGTTCGAAATAGCCTTTGTGCTGACGGTCGGCGCCCGTGAACGCGCCGCGCTCGTGGCCGAACATCTCCGATTCGATCAGGTTCGGCGAGATCGCGCCGCAATTGACGGCAAGAAACGCGTGCTTGCGACGCAAGCTCAACTGATGGAGAGTCTGCGCGGCGACTTCCTTGCCCGTGCCCGATTCGCCGACCAGCATCACAGAAGCGGCCGTGGGCGCGACACGGCTGATCTGGTCATACACCTGCTGCATGATGGGTGAATTGCCGAGCATCAGGCCGAAGCGGCCCATGCGACGCAACTCGCCGCGCAGCGTGCCGATTTCGGCCTTCAGGTCGCCCGCGCGCGGCAGGCGGCTCAAGATGGCCTTCACGCGCTGCATGTTGATCGGCTTCACGAGGTAGTCGGCGGCGCCCATCTTCAGCGCGCTCACAGCCGACTCGACCGTCGCATGCCCCGTGATCACGACGAATTCGACGCCCGAACGCGGATCGAGATCCTCGAACAGGTCGACGCCCGAGCCATCGGGCAGCTTCAGATCGGTGAACACGACGTCAGGGGTTTGCCGCACCAGCTGGATGCGGGCCTCGCGCAGATCGCCCGCCGTCGCCGTGGTCAGCCCGTCTTCCGCGATGATGGCCGCCAGCGCTTCGCGGGTACTCGGATCGTCATCGACAATCAATACATGTGGCATCGCGTATGGAAAGCTCGTAAGTGCTGGTCATGGATACTCGCAGCCTGCGTCTCGCCGGAAAGTTGCGAACGACGAAAGCGCCCCGCGCGCTGCGATTTTCAAGCATACGCTTGCATCGCAGCGACGGACGCCTCAACCGGAAAAACTTTCCGAATTAACGCATCTACGCAACAATTACCGAAAATTTTGCTATAAAATGCACTTATTGTTGTGCTTTTTGCTCATTATAAGGCCTCGGGTCGAAAAAACATCAACCCGCATATGACGCGGCGCACGGTCGTGTTTAATCGCATTCCGCCGTGCGCATCAGACTGATTTAGCCGCGCGGAAACGGCCAGGCGTCGCCGTGATCCGCGCCATTGCCATTACGCAGATGCTTGGCGGGCGTGGGCGCGACCTGCGCGCCCGGCGCTCCCTGCGCGGGTTGCGCCGGCTCCGTCACGGCGCCGCCCTCGCCTTCCCAGCGCGTCAGATCGCGCGCGAGCGGTTGCTGCGCGGCGCGCTGCTTTTGCACCCAGCGCCATGCCAGTACGCTGCCCACGGCGAACACGGCGCCGAATATGCCGATCTTGGGTCGTGCCATGTTGAACTCCTTGTTGTCGCGAATGGAAGTGGCAGCGGCCACGCGGCCGCCATGCCGGATTAGCGCCGCTCAGCGCGCGGCGAGCATGCCGAGCACGAAGCCGACACCGGCCGCGATGCCCAGCGACTGCCACGGATTCTGGCGCACGTATCGCTCAGTCTGGACGGTGGCGTTGCGGTAGCGCCGCTGGGCCGATGTCTGCGCGTCGGCGAGCGCGTTCTGCACGGAATCGACGTGCGTGCGCAGCCTCTCACGAAGCGCGTCGAGGCCTTCGCCCGGCACGGCTGCCGCGAGCCGCAGCATTTCTTCTGAATCGGTCAACAGCACGTTGAGATCCTGGACAAGTTTTTGTCGGCCCAACGCGAGCTGTTCAGTGGTTTCCGTCATTGCAATCTCCTGTTCCGGCGCGGGGACCGGAAGTGTCCCGTCTGTCGATGGGCGGTTCCGGTGTCATGCGTCATCTCCCGTCCGTCGCAACGGTCGTTCCCGGCATCCTCGTGCGATCTACGGGTTCTCATCGAGTTCCGCAAAACGCGGTGCGATCGAAGACCGCGGAAGACCGCGCACAGGCATGTGCGATGCAGACAAAGATGCCGACACGCATCGCGCGCCGCGCAACTTTTTCCGGCAACGCGTGTCGATCGTACGTTAACGTTTGCGAACTGCCAGCGAACGCCAAACTTGCATGCGCCTTGCCGGAAATGGCGCGTGAGTGGTTAAATTGCCTTTTGTGAGATAGTGGACCACCCTTACAAGGCAATCCACACTCTCGATACTGGCCTGCGCCATTCACGACACCCACCCGAAATTGCACAGGACACCCTTGCCTATGTCGTCAACCGATCTGGACTCGCCCGCCACCGAAGCCGATGGCGGCGGTGCGTCTCCGGCGAAGCAACGCGCGGCGGAAAACGTCCCGGGACTGAAGTCGTACGGCACGCTGTACGGCTCATCGCCCGTCATGCTGGATCTCTACGAACAGATCGACCGTGTGGCCGCGACCGATGCGACGGCACTCATCATCGGCGAATCGGGCACGGGTAAGGAGCTGATCGCCCGCACGATTCACGACCATAGCGCGCGCAAGGGCGGCGCGTTCGTCGCCGTCAACTGCGGCGCGATACCCGACGAACTGATCGAAGCCGAACTGTTCGGCCATGAAAAAGGCAGCTTCACGGGCGCGGTCCAAGGCCGCATCGGCTACTTCGAGCACGCGAACGGCGGCACGCTGTTTCTTGACGAAGTCACCGAAATGGCGCCCGTGCGGCAGGTGAAACTGCTGCGCGCGCTGGAGACGGGCACGTTCTATCGCGTCGGCGGCACCGAACTGATTCGCGGCGACGTGCGCGTGATCGCCGCGACCAATCGCGACCCCGCTGTCGCGGTGAAGGAAAACGGCCTGCGCGAAGACCTGATGTACCGGCTCGCCGTGTTCCCGCTGCGCGCGCCGCCGCTACGCGAGCGCGAAGGCGACCGCGAGCTGCTGGCGGTCCATTTCCTCAACGAGCTCAACCGCCAGGAAGGCACGAACAAGGTGTTCAGCAAGCGCTCGATGGAAACGCTGCGCACCTGGTCGTGGCCCGGTAACGTGCGCGAACTGAAGAACGCGGTGTATCGCGCGTTCATTCTGGCCGAGAAGGCGGTGGAACTGCCGCATCCGCATCTGATGTCGCGCGTGAAGAAACCCGTGACGGTCGGCGACTCGATGAGCGTGTGGATCGGCACGCCGCTCGCCGATGCGCAGAAGCAGATCATTCTCGGCACACTCAAGTATTGCGGCGGCGACAAGCGGCGCGCGGCGAAAGCGCTCGGCGTGAGTCTCAAGACGCTGTACAACCGGCTCAGCACCTACGGCGACGAAGAGTCGAATCACGACGACAACTGATTCGCAGCGACGCGCGCAGCCTATTGCGCGCTGATCGTTTTTGCCGTTTTTTGCGGTTTCAATAAGCCCTTCTTCGCGCCGTTTTCTCCACTCGTGTTCGCGGCTTCCAGTCAAGCCGCGTCGCTTCTTCCGCCGAGCCGCGCTGCACGCAAGCGCTCGCGCCAGCCGTGCCCCATGCCTTGCTCAGGCATGCCAACTGCTCCTCACGCCAAACAGAAAGACCCCGGCCACGCAGCATCTTTTGCAATTGCTTGCATTTTCCCTATGCCAATTACAAAACGCATCCTGCACAATGCCGCAGCGAAAAAATCAGATGTATCTGCCTTCGCGCTGGCGCGCTCCACGCGTCGAAAGCATGAGCAGGAGCGATGACGAAGAAATGCAAAAAGCAATGCACCGTGACAAACACGCCGCGCCGCCCAGCGCCATGCGGCGATCGATCTTCCCGAGCGCCACGCTGATTGCAGCCCTGGCCGTCGCCGTCACCACGACATTGAGCGGATGCGGATCGCTCTACTCGGAAGGTGCAACGGCGGGCGCCGGTATCGCAGGCGCAGCCATTGCCGGGAAAGTAACGAACAACGCCGCCGTCGCCACGGGTATCGGCCTTGGCGCCGTCGCCGCGGCGCGCGCAGGCGTGCAGTACTCCGAACGCGTGATCCATCGCAACACCCAGGACAGCATCGCCGTTGTCGCCGGCCCACTCGCGGTCGGCGCGGTTGCGCCGTGGAGCATCACGCATTCGGTGCCGCTCGAAGAAGACGAGCATGGCCGCGTGACTGTCAGCCGCACGATCAGCGCGGGCGAACTCGACTGCAAGGAGATCGTCTTCTCCGTCGATAAAACCGCGACGCAGAACGTGCCCGCGTCGAGCGCGTTCTATGTCGCGTCGATTTGCCGCGACGGCACGGCGTGGAAGTGGGCATCGGCCGAGCCCGCGACGGAACGCTGGGGCTCGCTGCAATGAGCGCGCGTCTGTCAACCGGAAGCCTGCGGGCGGCGACGGCTGTGCGGCTCGCGCTCGTCGGCGCGTTGTGCCTCGGCGCGGGCGCGATCGTCAGCGGCTGCAGTTCGGCTTCTGTCGGTGCGGCGGCTGGCGCCGGCGCCGGCGCCGCGACGGGCATCTTCACCGCGAATCCCGCTGTGGGCATCGGCGTGGGCATTGCCGTGCAGGCCGCCACCGATCAGGCCGTCGCGCGCTACATGCGCGTGATGCACTCGGATCAGCAGAACTTGATCGCGGCGCTGGCAGGTGCGATGCCCGTCGGCGAGACGCGCGACTGGAGCGTCAAGCACACGATGCCCATCGAGAACGGCCACGGCCAGGTGCGCGTGACGCGCGCGTTCGCGTCGTCGCTCGCGATCTGCAAGGAGTTTGTGTTCTCGGTCGTCGATGGCGACAAGCCCGATGCGAAGGTCGACTGGTACATGGCGAGCGCCTGCCAGCAGGACAACAAGGGTTACTGGAAATGGGCATCGGCGGAACCGGCTGTCGAGCGCTGGGGCAATCTGCAGTAACGCTGCTCGTAGCGCAGAGCATCGGGACCAAAACAAAGGGGAGCCGCGCGGCTCCCCTTCTTTCTTCGCTCACGCGCCTCGCGCGCTGCCGTCAGGACTCGACGTCCTCGAGACTGAAAATTTCCGTCTGGTCGTTGTACGAGAAGATCTCGGCATAACGGCCCCAGTTGATGACGGCGTCGAGCGTCTCTTCAGCAGCGCTGTCCGACAGGAAGTCTTCCAGTTCCTGCTCGAAGCGCACGCGCGGCGCGCGGTGTCCCGGCCGCTCGTTCAGCACTTTCTTGATTCGCGCCGCGAGTGGCACGTGCTTGAGCAGATGGTCGGCGAACATCAGCTTGCGCTCCTGCGTGCCGAACTCGGCAAACACGCGCGCGGGCGGCGTCAGGAAAATATCGCCTTCGCGCACGTCCGCGAAGCCCAGATGCTGCAGCACTTCGGCGATCGGGAACAGGTCGTCCACCTCCAGATGCAGCGAGCGCGCGATTTCCGGCATGTCCGCGCGGCCGTGATACGGCGCGGCCGCCAGCGTTTCGATCAGACCCGCCATCAGGTTGGTCGACACATGCGGCAGCCAGCTGTGCAGCTCCAGCCCCTTCTTCGTCGATTCGTCCTTTTGACGCGCCGTCATCTTCGCGTAGATGTCGTCGACCAGCCGCCGGAATGCTGGATCGAGACGGTTGCGCGGATGCTTGAACGGCACCTCGATCTCGGCGATCACGCGGCCCGGATTCGACGACAGCACGAGGATGCGGTCGCACATGAACACGGCTTCCTCGATGTTGTGCGTGACGATCAGCACCGACTTGATCGGCATGCGCCCTTGCGTCCACAGATCGAGCAGGTCGGTACGCAGCGTCTCGGCCGTCAGCACGTCGAGTGCGGAGAACGGTTCGTCCATCAGCAGCAGCGTCGGATCGACAACCAGCGCGCGCGCAAAGCCGACACGCTGGCGCATGCCGCCCGACAACTCGCGCGGATACGCGTTCTCGAAGCCGTCGAGACCGATCAGGTCGATCGCCGCAAGCGCGCGTTCGCGGCGCGCACGCGCACCGACGCCGAGCGCCTCGAGACCCGCTTCCACGTTCTGCAGCACGGTCAGCCACGGAAACAGCGCGAAGGTCTGGAACACCATCGCGACGCCATCAGCGGGCCCTTTGAGCGGCTTGCCCATGTAGGTGACTTCGCCGCCCGTCGGCTCGATCAGGCCGGCGATGATGCGCAGCAGCGTCGACTTGCCCGAGCCCGAGCGGCCGAGCAACCCGACGATCTCCCCTTCGCGCAGCGACAGATTGGCGTCGTCGAGAACCAGCAGTTCGCCTTGGGTCTTGTTGAACCCGCGGCACACGTCCTTGACGCTCAGGATTTCTTCACCGAGGCGCGGCGGCATCGGCGGCGTCTGGATCGGCGCGGCGGTTACGGTCTTCGGATTTTGCATCGCGTTATGCCTTCAATGAATCTCAATCGAGCCGCAGGCGGCTTTCGGCGTAGGCGTACAGCGGACGCCACAACGCGCGATTGAAGAGGGACACGAACAGGGACATCACCGCGATGCCCAGAATGATCTTCGGATAGTCGCCCGCGGCCGTGTACTGCGCGATATACGCGCCGAGCCCGTGCGCGGCGAGTTTGGTATCGCCCCACTGCACGGCTTCCGCGACGATGCTTGCGTTCCACGCGCCGCCCGAGGCGGTGATCGCGCCCGTCACGTAGTACGGGAAGACGCCCGGCAGCATGACCTGGCGCCACCATTGCCAGCCGCGGATGCGGAAATTCTTCGCGGCTTCCTTGTAGTCGTTCGGATAGGCGCTCGCGCCCGCAATCACGTTGAACAGGATATACCACTGCGTGCCGAGCACGATCAGCGGCGACAGCCAGATGTCCGGGTTCAGATTGAACTTGACGATCACGATCACGAAGACGGGGAACAGCAGGTTCGCAGGGAACGCCGCGAGGAACTGCGCGACCGGCTGGATCTTCTCGGCGAGCGAGGGACGCAGCCCGATCAGCACGCCGATGGGCAGCCACAGCACCGACGCGAGCGCGATCAGCAGCGTCACGCGCAGCAGCGTGATCAGGCCCAGCACGAACACATGGCCGACTTCATCGAGCGTCACGCCCGTGCGCACATACGCGACGACGCGATACACGACGAATGCCGTCGCCAGCACGACGATCACGGCCCATACGATGTCGCCCGTCCTGGACGGCTTGAGCACGGCCGGCTTCGCAAACTTCACGGGCCCGACACGCGGCCAGCGGATGGGCACACGCGCGGCCTTCGCGAACATCCAGCCGATGGGCACGAGCAGGCGGTGGATCAGCCGCGTGCGGCGAATCAGGTCGAGCAGCCACGATTCCGGCGCGTCGCCGGAACTCGTGTTCTCCATGCGGAACTTGTCGGACCATGCGACCAGCGGACGGAACAGGAACTGGTCGTACGCGAGAATCACGACCGTCATCGTCAGGATCACCCAGCCGATCGCGTGCAGGTTCTTCTCGGAGATCGCCGCCGCCAG
>Ga0247692_1000029_pt1:0-10000 | contig 32073 bp, 24 predicted proteins | sample CNK33_metaG_FD_183041 | JGI IMG/M metagenome (GOLD analysis project Ga0247692, IMG submission 183041) | Soil microbial communities from Purdue University Martell Research Forest, Indiana, United States - CNK33 | ecosystem: Environmental > Terrestrial > Soil > Temperate forest > Bulk soil...
AATATTATATATATATATATATATATATATATATATATATATAATATATAAGGAAACTCCTATTATTGGTAAGATAGGTTGAGCTGTAAACTCAATAGTAATACTTTTAAGAGTTCGAATCTCTTGTTTCCTAATATTAATAACATTTGGCGTTCCAGCGTTCCGGTGTTCCGGTGTTCCTATAGCTGTGGCTGGCCCATCACACTGCAACACTTATATATAATTTGTATAATTATGTAGGAACACCACAAAGTATTTAAGTATATATTTTATTAGTTATAATATGTTTTATTATTTTTGGTATTAAAAGGGGGCGTAGCCTCCCTCTATATATAATATGCATATTGTATAATAGTAAGCCTTTATAGCTCAAAGGTAGAGCGGATTACTGTTAATACTCTTATAGATGTTCGATTCATCTTAAAGGCGTTTTGTAGGCATGAGGCACATCAGAAATATATACCTAGAGCATGTTAGCTTAATTGGTTAAGTGTTGCGATACGGACGCAAAGTTTATAAGTTCAAATCTTATACATGTTTGAAACATATATTTTATATTTAACTATTTAATTTTCTCACTTTATGTAAAAATAATTATATATATATATATATATAATATAGCTGGCTGCTGTTCAGCCAGCTGCAACCAGTTAGGTAAATATAATACATATTAGTTAAATTTTAGATATTTTTTCTGTCTGAAAAGATATAAGAGAATTAAAAAAAATAATACATGTATATTTTTCATGAATATTTAATTAATGGTTACACAGTAGAAATTTTAGATATAATATCAGCAATATCTATTCTTTGTGGTATATTTGTAATCATTAGCAAAAACCCTATAGTTTCTGTGTTGTACTTAATAGGTTTATTTTTAAGTATAGCTAGTTATCTTATTTTTATAGGTATTAATTTTATAGGTTTATCATATTTATTGGTTTATGTAGGGGCTGTATCTATATTATTTTTATTTATATTAATGTTGATTAATGTAAGAATAAGTGAATTAATTAGTTATACTAATAATAGTCTACCTTTAGGTGTACTTATTGTTATAGCATTAAACATATCTATATGTAATATATTACCTAATAACATATTGAGCAATAATTTTATTGATTTAAACAATGTATTAAATACATTATTGTATAATAATGTATTTAATAAGTTTTCAGTTTACATCTTAAACACAAAAGGTAGTAAACAAGATAATATAATATATTTCATATCAAATACGATATGGGATGGAAATTTATCAGAAAATAACGATATTACAACTATAGGTAATATAATATATACTAGTCATAGTATATGGTTAATATTAACATCTATAATCTTGTTATTAGCAATGGTAGGTGCTATTGTTATAACAATAAAACAAAAATAATATATATATATATATAGCAGGCTTCACCCAGCTATATTATATATATATATATAGTGTATATATACTAATAAGTATACATAAAGTATTAGCCAAATAATACATATAATTAAAAAAAATATATAGTAAATTTATTACAAATACAATTAGAAGTAAGTTTCAAGCTCACCCATTCCACTTAGTATCTCCATCACCTTGACCTATTTATACATCAATATCTTTATTAACTTTAACTAGTACAGGTGTATTATTTATGCATAATTTTAATATATCTGAGTATTTTTTAATATTAGCTTTTGTATCTGTTATTTTTTCTATGTCATTTTGATTTCGTGATGTTATATCAGAAAGTACCTACTTAGGTAATCACACTCTTTCTGTCCAAAGAGGATTAAATATGGGTGTTGCTTTATTTATAATATCAGAAGCTTTATTTTTTTTAGCTATTTTTTGAGCGTTTTTTCATAGTGCTTTAGCTCCAACGGTAGAATTGGGGGCTCAATGACCACCTATAGGTATAGAAGCAATTAACCCATTCGAATTGCCTTTACTAAATACTATTTTATTATTATCATCTGGTGTTACGGTTACATATGCCCATCATTCATTAATAGAAGGTAACAGAAAAAGTGCATTATATGGTTTAATAGCTACAATAATTTTAGCTGTAGTTTTTACAGGTTTTCAAGGAGTAGAATATACTGTTTCTTCATTTACTTTAGCTGATGGTGTATTTGGGTCGTGTTTTTATTTTGGTACCGGGTTTCATGGATTACATGTAATGATTGGAACTGCTTTTTTGTCAGTAGGGTTATGACGTGTACTTGCCTACCACTTAACTGATAATCATCATCTTGGTCTTGAAGCAGGTATTTTATATTGACATTTCGTAGATGTAGTTTGATTGTTTTTATTTATATCAATATATTATTGAGGTTCTTAGGCGTCCCTTATAATTATTAAGTTAAATAGATATATATATATATACATATTAATTATAAATACACCTTAAAGTATTATATAATCACGCTTCGCACTACTTTAGGTTAGAGGGCGGTGCTATGTGCCTACCGTCAATTAAAAAATATATGTATATTTATATTTACATACATATATAGTATGTTTTTATATATGTATATATACAGAGGCTTTTACTTAACTGGCAAAGTATGTGACTTTTAATCATCATTATATGGGTTCAAATCCCATAGGTCTTAAATATAATTGTAGCTAACTTTACCTGCATCTAGCCAAAAGTATAACAAATTATGTGGCGTTCCTCCATTTAGCTACCCCAGCCGGCGGGCCAGCCACAATCTAGTTGTATGTACCGTAGGTTGGGCAGGTACATATAAATATATATATAATAGTATGGGTTAGTAACTTAACAGGTAAAGGATTTTCTTGTCACGAAAATAGATATCGGATCGTAGCCGATCTGACCCGATATGGAAAAGGAAAAGTTGCTATTAGGTAAGGCAAATCATTTGCTAAATGATATCTATTATAGATTTGGATGTTCGATTCATCTCTTTTCTGAAATAATATAACATATAGACAATAGTTGTCCTCGATAACCGACAGTTATCATTGACAAAATATATACTAAGTATTCTGTGGTGTTACTTTGAAAACTGTTTATTGGTTATAATATAATTTCATTTAACCAGTATATAATGCCTATTATATTATATATATATATATAAGAGTATAGTTTAAAGGTAAAACTGGAAACTTCAAATTTCTTATTTTCAGTTCAAGTCTGAATGCTCTTGTTTTTTTTGTGGTGTTCCTCTACAAATAACCACCAAAAAAGGAATTAGTTCAATTGGTAGAACAACCGTTTTACACACGGTATGTTAGGTGTTCAAGTCACCTATTTCTTATATATGTATATATATATATATCTAAAGGTTTCTTAGCTTAATTGGTAAAGCATATTTTTGATAAGAATATGTTCAAAGTTCGAGTCTTTGAGGAATCATTTTTGTGGTGTAGCTATCACGCTTCGCACTAGCCTTACTCGAGTAAGGCTACACACTACGCTCTACGTCGCTATGCCAAAATATAGAGAGAGTTGGCTGAGTGGTTTAAAGCGATTATCTTGAAAATAATTAAAGGAAAACTTTTCATGTGTTCGAATCACATACTCTCTGGTTTTCTGCGAAACCTGTATAAGTAGGTAATTCTAATTACATCATAGCAGGTACAGAATTGTGATCTCAATATATTTAATGTATATATTATATATATTATATATATAATATAATATATATTAAGCAGCGGGTTAAAGTCAAGTGGTTAGACGTCTTGTTTGGGTCAAGAAAATGTTATGTTCGAATCATAATAACCCGAGTATAGTGACATCCCCCTGCGGACCTGCGGCGTAGCCGTGGCAGTGGCGTCCCTCTAACCTACAACCCTTAATTGTGGCGTTCCTCTAAATTTTACTATTTACAATAGTAATGTATATGATATAAAGATAATAATTTTATACTATTTTAGTATAATAAAGTATATAAAGAAACTATTAAAGATACCTAGCTATATATTAAAGAGAGTACAAAATAAATTTGTGTTTAGGCATTCTTCAAGGAACCGCTAAATATAACACATAAGCTCTTAAATAAATTAAATAATAAACAAAGTGAATTGAAATATCTTAGTAACTTTAGGAAAAAAAATCAAACGAGATTCTATGATTAGTGTGAATGAAAATAGAATAGCCTATGGTGTTATATTATATAAATATTTTACACTTGAAAAAGTAAAACGGTTTATAAATTGTTTGAAGTAAACAGGGGAACCTTCCTCTAAGGCTAAATATAATATATAAGCGATAGCGCATAGTACTGTGAAGGAACGGTTTAATTAGTAGTTTTATAAGCAGCCTAAGCGAAATATAAATAAATAGTAAAGGCGTACCTTTTGCATAATGGGTCAACGAGTTAATGTTAGATGCGAGCATAATAATATTATGCCTAGATAAACCAATTGTCAAAATAATGAGTTAGTATCTAAAATTAGACCCGAAGCCTAGTGATCTTGCTATAGTCAGGGTTATAAAAGCCTGAACGGGTTATCGTTGTAAAGATATCCGAAGAACTATGGCAAGTAAGTGAAAGATAATACTGACTAGGATAGCTGGTTTTCCGCGAAACCTATATAAGTAGGTAATTCTAATTACATCATAGCAGGTACAGAATTGTGATCTCAATATATTTAATGTATATATTATATATATATGCATTAAATTGTATATATCGGGGAATCGTGAAGATTTTATCGGTGAGTATTTGCACTCGGAAGGGCAATGATGAATGTTGAATAGTCAGACATAGTATGATAAGGTTGTATGTCTAAAGGGAAACAGCCCAGAACAAGAGTTAAGGTTCCAAAATTATTGTTAAGTGAAATTAAGGAAGTTTTTATCTTATATGACTAGGAAATAGGCTTAGAAGCGGTCATTTTTTGAAGATCTCGTAACAGAGCGCTGGTTTAGTTAATAATAATAATAATTATTATTAATAGTGATAATAGCACCGAAAATTTAACGGATCTAAATAATATACCGATACCTTGTCCATAATTATTAAATAAAACAAGCTACGCCTTGTTTAGTGTAACTAAATACATTAATTATAATTTTGTATTTCTTATTAGTATAATGTGGGTAGCGGAACGTAGAGTAAATCTTTGACATTCTCTTAAATAGATTAATAAATAGATAACTCTAGTGACAATGTTGACATGAGTAACGAAAAGGATAAAACCCGCCTAAAGCTTATGGATTTTAGTAAAGTAACGGCCTCTAAGTTTACAAACCTAAAGGATTAAACGATGAGCAAATCTTATTTACATAGTAACAACCTTTAAAAGTAATAAAGGTTCTGGAAAAACAGTAATAAGGGGCGGGGCTTCATATGTGGGCCATATATGGAACCCGTCCATATATAGATATAAAAAACCGTACCTAAAAACTACCACAAGTAAGCAAGTAGAGAATACGAAGGCGTTTGAGTGAACAATCATTAAGGAACTCGGCAAACTAACTACCGTAACTTAGGGATAAGGAGAGCCATTCTTACTTCTTAATATTAAGTAAAGAATAGGAAGCATAAAATAGTGTTGTACGACTGTTTAATTAAAACAAAGCACTCTGCAGTAAGATAATAAATCAAAGTATTGAGTGTGATTTCTGCCCAATGTCGGCTGGTTAACTAATTTTCTAAGTTAACTAATATAATCTTGGTTAAAAAGGAAACCCCGATCAATGGCGGCCTTACCGATAAGGGTCCTAAGGTAGCGGAATACCCTGGCCGTTAAATGCGGTCTTGCATGAATGATTTAACGATACAACAGCTGTCTCAATGATTGGCTCAGTGAAATTGGAATAACTGTGCAGATACAGTTTACCTCTAGTTAGACAAGAAGACCCTATGCAGCTTTACTGTTACTAGTTATTGAACATGGTTTAACAAATTTTAGTGTATAAGGTAATTTATTTGTAATTGAAACACCTTTATTTAGTTTATCATGTTGTAAAAAAAAATTATTTTTTTAATAACCCATAAGAATATGGGAACAATTGCTAGTAGACAGTTTATGCGGGGCACAGATCCCATAAAAAGTACCTGGGAGTATCCAATTTTTGTAAAATTGTTATGAATTATCTTCATGACAAATAAGTACACAATTTTGTGTGTTTTTTTAATTTAAAATTTGGTGTGGCTTTTAAGTATAATTATTTAATTGCTATAACTAATTCGATTATATATCTATTAAGTTAGAAATATTATTTATGAATAAGTAAGATTTTTACTATATGGAAAATAGATGTAATTAAATTATTGATTAGAAAATAAAATTTTCAATAATTTTTTATTATGTTATTATTATATAATGCGTAATTATTATAATTATGCAGTTGCTGGTATAGCCAACTGGCTACACACTAGCCAAAATTAATAATAATAATATGGTTATGTATAATACTTAGAAAGTTTAATGGCTTAATCTTGCTTTACTGTTTGACTTACAAGTCTATCAGTCGCGTAAGCGGGGCATATGATCACAAGATGCAGAAAGGAAAGGTCTTGGATTTTTGAAAAAGCTACGCTAGGGATGTTAGTCCTCCAATGTTTTATTATTTATATATTATAATATATATAATAATAAATCTATTGGTAATTTATTGGGTTAATTTCAAGAACAACGTATAAATTTCAATTACGTTTACTTGAAGCGAAATTTACTTTAGCACAAGTTATAAATACAAACATTAAATTATTTTTTTTGTAATAAAAATTTATAGTAAATCCGTTCAACGACTAGAAGGTGAATAGTGCTAAATAATAATCCTTTTAATAATGCCCAACCTTTTTATAATATATATATAGTTTTTAGCATGTAACTGGCTACTGCAATGCAGCTAGTTAATACATATATATATTATGTATATATATATATATATATATATATAATATAAGTTAATTAAAAAAATAATAATTAATAATACAATGAAGAATATAAATATTAGAGAAAATAATAATATAAACCATATAAAACCTTTTATTTTTACTAAAAAATTAGTTCCAAAACTTGTTTCTAAATGAACACCAAAAATAAATAATAGTAACAGGAATAATATATTAGTGTTAATAAAACATTTTCCATCGGCTACTAAAGAATGATATAATAGTATTTATACTTTTAATAAAAACAATTTAAAAAATTTAAGTGTTGCAAATAATAATTTAAGCAGCATAATTAAAAATTATTTTAATTTTCATTTTAATAATAAAATTTTTAGATATAAAAAATTATCTACTAGATATAGACGGTTAAACATTAAAACTATTTTTGTAGGTAAAGCAGAAGTAAAACATACAACCAACCAAAAAATAATAATAACTATGTATGTATATAATGAAGAAAAAAGAATTTTAATGAGTAAAATAAGAAAACTTGAAAGATTACTTTTTTCTTCTCAATCCCAAAGGGAATTGAATATATCGCCTCTAGCTGGCGCCCCTCAAAAAAAGAAAGATCTATCTTTTTACAATAAATTAAATATAATTAATTCTACAAATAATAATACTATATTCAAAAAAAAATTAAAGAATATAATGTTATTAATATTAAAACAAATAAAAATACACCAACTATTTTTTTTAAGGGTTCTTTAGTTTACAACACTAGCCAAAAAAATAACATAGAATTTTTGGCTAGAGAATTGTTTATAATTTCCCAATTAAAAAAATCTTATAAAGAAATAGTAAATATTATAAATATATGTAAAACTAATACTGCTTATTACGAATATTACGAAAAATATTTTTATAAGACTAAATATAAAATTCTTTTAGAAAAAGAAATTAAGAGAATTGTTTATTATAAACAATTATTAAGCTTAAATAAATCAAAATTTGAAGATAATTATCTTTCAAGGTTAAAACCTTTAATAAGTAAAATATATAAAAAAGATATTGAATTTAATATTATAAATTTAAAAAATATATCTTTAGATAGTAATATTTTTACAAAAGCTATATCTTTAAAAATTAAAAATAGAAAGAATAAATTATTAAAAGTTTTAAGAAGATCATTAGATACAATAGTGTTAGCCTCATCAAAAACTAGAAAAATGATTAATAATTATTATACTCCTAATAATATAGAAAATAATAATAAAACATTATTAAATACAATTTATAATACTATAAAATATAAAAAAATAGCAGGTGCAAGATTAGAGGCTAAAGGTAGATTAACAAGACGTCTTACTGCTTCTAGATCTGTTTTTAAAATAAAATGGAAAGGTAGTTTAAAAAATTTAGATTCTTCTTATAAAAGATTATCTTCTGTGATGTTGAGAGGTAATACTAGATCAAATATACAATATTCAATAATTAATTCTAAAACTCGTAATGGTGCTTTTGGTGTTAAAGGTTGAATAAGTGGTAAATAAGTAAGATAGATCTATAATAATGTTGGGCGTCCCCCTGCGGGCCTGCGGCATAGCCACTCAGGTTTACCAAATTTTCGCGTCCCCCCCAAAAACTATATATTATAATAAAAATGAAGAAATAGTCTGAACCATTTTGTAAAAAATGGAAATAAATGATAAATAGCTTTTATGATAACAAATATTGAACAGGCTAATTGCGCCAGGAAGTACAAATTGAGTGCGCAGTTTGGCACCTCGATGTCGGCTTAACTTATCCACATGAATGCAGGAATTATGAAGGGTTCGACTGTTCGTCGATTAAAAAGTTACACGAGCTGGGTTAAATACGTCGTGAGACAGTATGGTTTCTATCTTCTAGAGGAAATTAGAATATAATAAGAATAGCCCCCTCGTACGAAAGGAGCTGGGTATATTGACCTCTGGTTTACCTGTTGTTTATGCGTCCAATATTATATAAAGTGTAAATAAAGATATTTATACAGGAATGTTACTTTTACTTAAGTAAATATATAACATAGGCACGGCAGGAACGCTATGTCAGTTAAAGATAAGTGCTGAATGCATCTAGGTACGAAGCTTATTTTATATTATTCTTAAATATACGTAGTATAATACTACGATTTTAGATGTTTATATTATGTTTAATAAATAGGCTTTAGCTGCAAGAATTTAAAAATTTTTAGGTATAAAGTACTAATTTTTTATAATTACTAGTTATTATTAATATCTTACATTATATATTAAATATAAACTAACTGCGTATGCGCAGTTAGAGGAACGGCCTCTAATTTATAGGAATGCCTAACTATAGCCTGGTTAGCATAAAAGTAATGTAGCTGTTTTGTAACCAGCTGAAGCAAGTGCGATACTTGCACTAGGTTATAAGATGAAAACTTTGTAAGACCTTATAGTCAAGCGGTTAAGACATAATGTTTTCATCATTATATGCGAGGGTTCGAACCCCTCTGAGGTTATACAATATTTGTATGTATGTATGTATATATATATATATATATATATATCTAAAAATATTAATATTACCTTTTTTGTTGGCGTTCCGGCTACGCCCACATATAAATAATTATGCGGATTAATGTAATAGTAACATACCTGGCTCATGTCCAGTATATATTGGTGCAAATCCTTTATCCGTATTAAATATAAGGCTATAGCTTAATTGGTAGAGCAAGCTGCTCATGACGGTTTAGATGAGTGTTCAAATCACTTTGGCCTTAATTATTTTAAGTATAATTAAAAATTCTTTATCTCTGTTAAACTAGAGGAACACCACATTAATTTTTGGTGTGGTATTTAGTAACAAGCCAAAAATTAATGTATGAATCCGAGTGCTGAAATAGGTAGACAGTCTTAGCTTAAAACTAAGTGACGTAAGTCGTAAAGGTTCAAACCCTTTTTCGGATAAAAATTATTAAGGTTTGTAGAGTAACGCCAGATTATTGTATAAACATTTATACAATAATCTTTAGCAGCCTTCCTAATGTTTAAAGTTTATATATAATAATAAACTATTTAGGTTTAACAAACCTAATTTTATGAAAGGTTTTTAATGGTAGCAATATATATATGTATATATATATAATATTACTTATTTGGTGTAATGTGAGTAAATAAAATTATTTATA
>Ga0247692_1000029_pt1:15000-32073 | contig 32073 bp, 24 predicted proteins | sample CNK33_metaG_FD_183041 | JGI IMG/M metagenome (GOLD analysis project Ga0247692, IMG submission 183041) | Soil microbial communities from Purdue University Martell Research Forest, Indiana, United States - CNK33 | ecosystem: Environmental > Terrestrial > Soil > Temperate forest > Bulk...
TATTTAATGCAATATTCTTTAAGTAATTTAAATGCTTTTATATTATTATTAAGTATAGGGTATTCTTTATATTTTTATGTAAACGATAATAAAGAATATAAAGGGATACAAGATAAAAATAATTCACCTATACAATTAATTAGTCAAATTAAAGGTTTATTTTTCATAAACCCTGTTTTAGCCTTAAGTTTAGCTATAACAATTTTTTCTTTTGTTGGTATTCCACCTCTTATAGGGTTTTTTGCAAAACAGATGGTTTTAAGTGCTGCCTTAGATAACGGATATATATTTATATCAATAGTAGCAATATTAACTAGTGTTATAAGTGCTGTATATTATTTAAATATATTAAAAGAAGTTTTTTTTAAAACACCTGAATATAAAGTAAATTCTGTAATAGAAAATACGGTTATGGATGTTATAATTAAACAAAATAATAAGCTATCACCTCTAGCCAAAAAATTAAATTTTAAATATAATAACATTATATTATCTAGTTCTGTTACTATAAGTATTTCTGTTATAACATTAGCAATTTTATTTTTTATTATAATGCCACAAGAATGATTAAGTTTGACAAATATTTTAGCATTAATAATTTTTAACACTTAAATGACAAGTATAACCTTTTTTTTTATATTTATACCTTCTTTAGCTATTATTTTTATAACTGTAAATTTTATATTTGCTCCTCATAATCCATACCAAGAAAAATTATCTAGTTTTGAATGTGGATTTCACTCATTTCTTTTTCAAAATAGAACACAATTTAACATTTCCTTCTTTGTATTTGGTTTATTGTTTTTAATTTTCGATTTAGAAATCCTATTGGTATATCCTTATGTTGTGAGTGCTTATGTAAATGGTATATATGGTTTAATTATAATGATAATATTCTTTTTAGCATTAACATTAGGTTTTGCATTTGAAATAGGTAAAGGAGCTTTAAAGATTATATCAAAACAAAATGATATAAGTAGAATATATAACAATAATAATAATAATATTATATCATTAATAGATATAAGTAAGAATTTTTCGGTTACTCCTATAAATAGGCCAGTAAAAAATTAAGCTGTCCCTGCGGCTACCACACGGGTAGCCAACGTCCTCTGAGCAAGGCTACGCGCGTAGTGTTACGTGCTACGCCGCTACGCTGTCATTTTTAATTTATTAGTCATTTTTGCGTTCGGCGTAGCCAAGATGTTCCTCCAATAATAATAGTTTGTTATTAGTTTCTAATTATGTATAATATTTAGAAAAACTTTTTTTAATTACTTACATGTATAATATCTTACAAAATTTATTATTAGTAAATAATTGTGATAGTCCTACACCATGGGGTCTTTATTTTCAAGATAACGCATCACCACAAATGGAAGGAATAGTGGAATTACATGATAATATTATGTTTTATTTAACTATAATCTTATTTGGTGTAGGGTGAATTATGATCGTAATAGTAAGAAATTTTATTTATTCTAGATCACCTATATCTTATAAATATTTGAATCATGGAACATTAATAGAATTAATTTGAACAATTACACCTGCATTAATCTTGATATTAATTGCTTTCCCATCTTTTAAATTGTTGTATTTAACAGATGAAGTAAGCGATGCTTCTATGTCTATACTAGCCGAAGGTCATCAATGATATTGAAGTTATGAATATCCTGATTTTTTAAACGAAGAAGGTGGATTTGTAGCGTTTGATTCGTATATAATACCAGAATCTGATTTGGAAAAAGGAACATTAAGATTGTTAGAAGTAGATAATAGGGTTATTATTCCTGAATTAACTCATGTTAGGTTTATTGTTACTGCAGCAGATGTTATACATTCTCTAGCTTGTCCTGCTTTAGGTATTAAATGTGATGCTTACCCTGGTAGATTAAACCAAGTTTCTGTTCTTATTAATCGTGAAGGTGTGTTTTACGGGCAATGTTCTGAAATTTGTGGTATATTACATAGCAGTATGCCTATTGTAATAGAATCTGTATCAATAGAAAAATTTTTACTGTGATTAGAAGAACAATAATAAATATAATAATAAAAAGAATTATTTTTTTTTTATTATATATATATATATATATAAAGGTATGTAGTAAAAAGGTTTTACATTTTGATTGCAGATCTTAAATTAGAGGTTCGAATCCTCCATACCTTTTTTATAATTTAAGTAAAATAATGGTATGTATAAGTATTCAGCTATCGAGGTTACACATTAAATTTATATGTATTACACATATGTATGCGTATATATATATTATATATATATGTTATATGTTATAAAAAGGAATCCTTTTAGAAAAAATAAAAATCAAAATAAATGATACAAGCAGCTAAAATTATAGGAACAGGTTTAGCAACCACAGGTTTAATTGGAGCAGGTGTAGGAATAGGTGTTGTATTTGGGGCATTAATATTAGGTGTAGCAAGAAATCCCTCATTAAGAGGTCAATTATTTGCATACGCAATATTAGGGTTTGCGTTTGCTGAAGCTACAGGATTATTTGCTTTAATGATGGCTTTCTTATTATTATATGTTGCTTAGTTTAGCTTAATTTAGCTTATCTTAACTTAAAAAAATTTAATGTATATATATATATATATATATATATTCTTCTTATTAGCTTAATGGTAGAGCAAGATACTTCTAATATCAAGATCTAAGTTCAAATCTTAGATAAGAATTATAAAATTAATAAATTATTTTTCATATATTATATATATATATATCTTTAAAGATATACATACCTGTATTCATAAAACAATTAATACTAATTAGTTATTATATACTCCTAAGATATACTTTATAAAGTATATCACAATAATATATATAATATATATATGTATTATTGTATTAATATATATGTATATAATACATAATTAAGATTATAATTTATATATATATATATATATATATATATATAAATTATATATATATATATATAAACATTTTTTTTTTTTTTTTATTTATTATAATTTCAATATTAGAGGTGCTATTAGTATCTGTTCCTATTTTATTAACAGTAGCTTATCTTACAGTAGCTGAAAGAAAAACAATGGCAAGCATGCAAAGAAGATTAGGACCGAATATTGTAGGGTATTATGGTTTATTACAAGCATTTGCAGATGCTCTAAAACTTATAATAAAAGAATATGTTTCACCAACACAAGCAAATATAGTGTTATTTTTTATTGGACCCATAATAACTTTAATATTTTCATTATTAGGTTATGCGGTTATACCATTTGGTCCAGGATTAGCGATAAGTGATTTTAATTTAGGTATATTATATATGTTAGCTGTTTCTTCTTTAGCTACATATGGTATATTATTAGCAGGTTGAAGTGCTAATAGTAAATATGCTTTTTTAGGTTCACTTAGGAGTACAGCTCAATTAATAAGTTATGAATTAATATTAAGTTCTGCTATTTTACTTGTAATTCTGTTAACAGGTAGTTTAAACCTTTCTGCAAATATAGAAGCTCAAAGAGCCACCTGATTCATAATACCACTATTTCCTATATTTATAATATTTTTTATTGGAGCAGTTGCGGAAACAAATAGAGCTCCTTTTGATTTAGCGGAGGCTATTTATATATAATCAAATATAAGATTTGGTCTCCTAAAAGATAGCTGTATGCTGGAAACCCCTAGTGGTTTCACCCTAGGGCAATCAGCAGGAAACCTTATTATATCATAATATAAGGGATCTTCAGAGACTATACGCTATCATTAAACAAATTAAGCCGAAGCAGCTACGGGGCCACCACCACCACCGCCACCGCTACCGCTACCGCTAGCGGCTGGTTCCATCGGCTGGTCCCCCAGCCGCCTCGCACAGCACAAAAGTGTTTGTTTAATAAGATATAGTCCAACCTTGTATGTAAATGCAAGAAAAATATATAGGTTTGAAATACTTACCTGCTTTTTTTATATACCACTCCCCAGGGCCTGCGGCTCCCCACACACACACACCTTTTTGTAAAACCCACAAGCTTTTTAGCTGGATATATAGCGGGGAGCAAAAAAGGATATATAAATGCTGCAGGATGCTGCGGCGTACCTAGAGCTGGACGTTAATGCCAAATAAAAATTATTATATTGACTCCACAACCTCATCTGTAAATCCCGACAAAACATCCCAAGCTTTACCTGTATCAATACAAGTTTTTAATTTATTGGATGATAATGATGTTGTATTATCATCTCGAGAGATATTAAATAATAAAGCAGGTGTTTATTGTTTTATAAACACTGTTAATGGTAAACAGTATATAGGTAGTGCTAAAATTTTAGATTTAAGACTTATTAAACATCTTTCAAATAAAAAATCTAATAGTGCATTACAAAATGCAATATCAAAATATAGGTTAGATAAATTCAACTTTGGTGTTTATGAATATTTTATATACGATAGTATATTTGTTAGCCATAAAGCTTTAACTGAATTGGGTACAAGTTATATTGAAAAATACCTTTTTTAAACTTTATATAATTTCATGAGAACATCCCATAGCCTTATGGGTTATAATCACACTGATGAAGCTAAATTGAAAATGTTAAAAAGATTAAAAGATAAATATAATCACCTTGTGTATGGTAAAACACATACAGATGCAGTACGGAAATTAATTAGTAAACCTGGAAAATTAAACCCCATGCCTGGCAGGCGGCATGGTGATACTACAAAAATAATAATTAGTGATAAACTAAGTAAATACCTAAAAAGAGGTAGGTATTTATGATTTAAATGATAATTTAATTTCAAAATTTAAAAATAATGTTGAATTAGCTAAACATTTAAATATATCTAGAGTAAGAGTAGGTAAGTATTTAAATTCAGGCCTTATTTATAATAAAACATACTGTTTTAAAGGAATAAACAATAAATAAGTAATATAGTAATAATATTACTATATTTATTGTTATATATATATATATATTTGGAATCTGAACTTGTTAGCGGTTTTATGACAGAACATGCTGCTGTTATATTTGTATTTTTTTTCTTAGCTGAATATGCGAGTATAACAATAATTTGTATACTAATAAGTATATTGTTTATGGGAGGATATTTATATAATTATACCCCATTTGAAGCAGAGTTATTTTCTCTTACTGCTGTATTTCAAGCTATTGTAGGGCAGCTTGAAATAGATTCATATTTAGCTGGATATAAGCTATCGCCTCTAAACGATAATAAAATATCATTATTATTATTTAATCCGTTTATAGAGGGATTAGTTTATGGTTTAAATTTAGGGCTAAAAACTTGTATATTAATTTTTACATTTATATGAATTAGGGCTTCTTTTCCTAGAATACGTTTTGATCAATTAATGTCGTTTTGTTGAATAATTTTATTACCTATAGTAATATCTTTTGTAGTTTTTGTTCCTTGTATATTATATAGTTTTGAAATAATACCTAGTAATATTTATTTGCTGTAGTTATAATATAATTATTATATAATTATATTCTAACTAATTCTTCTTAATAATCATAAATTTTCCTACCTAATCTTTATAATATAATATATTATATTTCTTAAATGAAATGGATAGTGTAATTATACTATTTTTTTGTCGGATTCTTATTTACACACTTATAATTTATCTTTTTATACTAATAATATAAATACAACATCGCCGCCACTACCAAAAATAGCAACAGTAGAAAAAAATAATCAAGATATTAAGATATCACCTCTACCAATTAATAAATTAAAGTCAAATATTTCACTTTGAACTGAGAGGTGATTATTATCTTCTAATGCTAAAGATATAGGTACACTATATTTAATTTTTTCTATATTTTCTGGGTTATTGGGTACAGCTTTTTCAGTTTTAATAAGATTGGAGCTAAGTGGACCAGGTGTTCAATACATAGCAGATAATCAATTATATAATAGTATTATTACAGCTCATGCTATATTAATGATCTTTTTTATGGTTATGCCTGCTATGATAGGAGGATTTGGTAAAATCAATTATATGTTATTTTTTAATGATATCAAATATATTCATACTAATGCTAAAGTTACAGATAATTTAGAGAGTTTAAGATCTAAATTGGGAGCATATTTAGCTGGACTTATAGAAGCTGATGGATCAATTTCAGTACATGATATTAAATCTAATGCTAAAAAATATCGTCCTAAATTTATAATAGTATTTGCTATTCATGATAAACCATTAGCAGATAAATTAGCATATATAACTAATGTAGGTACTGTATATGCTAAATCAAATGCTGGTCATGTATTGTGACAAATTCAAAAAACTGAAGATGTAATCAAAATTATTAATTTAATTAATGGTTTCATGAGAACACCTAAAATAGAAGCTTTACATAGGGCCATAAATTGATATAATACTCATGATAATTTAGCTGCGCATCTAGAATGCTTAAGTTTAGATAATTCTCCTATAAACAGTAATGCTTGATTGGCAGGTTTTACAGATGGAGATGGTAATTTTAGTATTAACTTAGTTGATAGAAAAAAGAAAGGTATAATCACTAGTAAAAGAGTACAAGCTTTCTTTCGTATAGAACTAAGACAATATTATCATAGAGATGTACCAATAAATTTAGGTGGTATAAGCTATTTTGAGATTTTAACTAAAATAGCTGGATATTTAAACGTAAATTTATTATCTAGAACTAGAGAAAAAGAGAATAAAATCTTTTATTCTTTTATGGTAATATCTCATAGCAGTATTAGTAATAAAAAAGTAATGGAATATTTTGATAAATTTCCTTTATATTCATCTAAATACTTAGCATATAAAGATTGATCTTATTTAGTTAATAAAAATCTTACTCGTAATAGTAAGCCTTTATCTAAAGAATATATAATAGAAATTAAAAAAGTTAAAGCTCAATTTAACAGTAAAAGAGAATTATTTGATTTCTCTCATTTAAATAACATAATATAATTAAAGAAATTGCCGTGATAGCAGTAATGCTCTTTATTATTACATAACCATATGCAGGAAATTCCTAAAGCTTCTTTATAATTTTAATGAAAACATTCAAGTTATAATACGTACATTAAATTAAAAATTAAGGAAGATAAATAGAATGGACAACCCGCAGGAAACGAAAAATTCTAACGAATTTATAGGATCCTCAGAGACTACACGTTATGCCCCTATTTTCCTTATCGTCACATTCGATAATAAAAACTATAGGGTGAAGATATAGTCCAACCATAATTTAACGATTATGACAAAGTTGAATTTCTTATTACCATTATTAGTCGGTGGTCCTGATATGGCATTTCCTAGACTTAATAATATAAGTTTCTGATTATTACCACCTAGTTTAATATTATTTTTATTTGCTAGTGGTATAGAGAACGGGGCAGGTACAGGGTGGACTCTTTATCCGCCTTTATCAGGTATACAGAGTCATAGTGGACCTAGTGTAGATTTAGCTATATTTGCTTTACATTTAGCAGGAATAAGTAGTTTATTAGGTGCAATTAATTTTATAACTACAATACTTAATATGAGAAGTCCTGGTATAAGGTTACATAAATTAGCTTTATTTGGATGAGCTGTAGTTGTTACAGCTGTGTTATTATTATTATCATTACCCGTATTAGCCGGTGCAATTACAATGGTTTTGACAGATAGAAATTTTAATACATCATTTTTTGAAGTTGCAGGTGGAGGTGATCCTATACTTTATCAACATCTTTTCTGATTTTTTGGTCATCCAGAGGTTTATATATTAATAATCCCAGGTTTTGGTATTATTAGTACTACAATCTCAGCTAGTTCTAATAAAAATGTTTTTGGTTACTTAGGTATGGTTTATGCTATGATGTCTATTGGGATATTAGGTTTTGTTGTTTGAAGTCATCACATGTATACAGTAGGTTTAGATGTTGATACAAGAGCTTATTTTACAGCTGCTACATTAATTATTGCTGTACCTACAGGTATAAAAATATTCAGTTGATTAGCTACATGTTATGGAGGATCTTTACAATTAACACCGTCAATGTTATTTGCCTTAGGTTTTGTATTTATGTTCACTATTGGAGGATTAAGTGGAGTTATTTTAGCTAATGCTTCTCTTGATATAGCTTTCCACGATACTTACTACGTTGTAGCTCATTTTCATTATGTTTTAAGTATGGGTGCAGTATTTGCATTATTTAGTGCATGATATTTTTGAATACCTAAAATATTAGGTTTGGACTATAATAGAATGTTAGGTATAGTGCACTTTTGAATATTGTTTATTGGTGTTAATCTTACATTTTTCCCTCAACATTTTTTAGGTTTACAAGGTATGCCTAGAAGAATAAGCGATTATCCTGACGCATTTGCAGGATGAAATTTAATAAGTAGTTTTGGATCTATTATTAGTGTTGTTGCTACTTGACTATTCTTGTATATAGTGTATATTCAATTAGTTGAAGGTAAAGTTACTTCTAGATACCCTTGATTGACTCCACAATTTTATAGTGATAGCTTACAAACATTATTAAATAGAAGTTACAATAGTTTAGAATGAGCATTAACTAGCCCACCTAAACCTCATGCTTTTGTGAGCTTACCCTTACAAAGTGGTAATTTAGCGTTTCGTTGGGGTAGCTGAAATGCCAAATTATAATACTATTGCAATATTAAATATAAAGTTAATATTAACATTAATGTTATAAAAATAACATGTTGTTGTTGTTGTTATTTTGTAATTTAATACTATTAAATGTGTTTTTTTTTACGTACCTCGAAAAATTTTTACTTTTTTTAAAGATAATTAAATATAAACATTTTAATTTACTATAATTTTTTTTTAATTATAGTAAATTAAAAGTATGTGTATATATATATATATATATATATATATATATATATATATATATTATATATTGAAAATAAATAGGAATCCTTTTTTTATATTAAAAATAATAATGAGAATTTTAAAGAGTCATCCTTTATTAAGATTAGTTAATTCTTATATAATAGATTCTCCACAACCAAGTAACATAAGTTACTTATGGAATTTTGGATCTCTATTAGCTGTTTGTTTAGTTACACAAATAATTACAGGTGTAATTTTAGCAATGCATTATAACCCTAGTGTATTAGAAGCTTTTAATTCAATAGAACATATTATGCGTGATGTTAATAATGGTTGATTAATACGTTATTTACATAGTAATACAGCTTCGGCTTTCTTTTTTCTAGTTTATCTACACATAGGGAGAGGTTTATATTATGGATCGTATAGAACACCAAGAACATTAGTTTGAACTATTGGTACAATTATATTCTTATTAATGATGGCTACAGCTTTCTTGGGTTATGTTTTACCTTATGGACAAATGTCTTTATGAGGTGCAACGGTTATTACTAACCTTATGAGTGCTATACCCTGAGTTGGACAAGATGTAGTAGAGTTTATTTGAGGTGGGTTTTCAGTTAATAATGCTACTTTAAATAGATTTTTCGCATTACATTTTATATTACCTTTTATATTAGCTGCTTTAGCTTTAATGCATTTAATAGCACTTCACGACCGTGTAGGTTCAGGTAACCCTTTAGGTATTTCAGGTAATTATGATAGAATATCTTTTGCACCTTATTTCCTTTTTAAGGATTTAATAACAATATTTTTATTTATAATAATATTAAGCGTATTCGTTTTATTTATGCCTAATGTATTGGGGGATAGTGAAAATTATGTAATGGCTAACCCTATGCAAACTCCTCCTGCAATAGTGCCTGAGTGATAAATAAAAGATGTCACTTAATCTCGCTATTTGCTGGAAAACCCTATAGCCCTTGTTACTTTTATGTAACTCTATATAGGACAATCAGCAGGAAACCAACCGGTATACCAATAAAGATAACCTTAGTAGGATCTTCAGAGACTATACGCGAGACTTTTTAAATTTATATTTTTAAAAATGAAGATAGAGTCCAAACACTATAGTAATATAGTGAATACAAATACATATTACTATGTATTTATATGTTTAACATTATTTTTATATTACTAACCTTTTATGAGCTAGTCTTATTTTATATGTGGCTAGTTATACTAAAGGTATTGTACGTTTATCTTCAGCTGAAATAACTTTAATAACAATACCTAAATAAATAAAGGAAATATTAGTTGGTATATTATTAGGTGATGCCCACATAGTAAAAATATCCGATACTAGTAACTCTAGGTTAGTGTATGCTCAAACAGCTGTAACACACAAAGAGTATTTTAATTCTGTATTTAGTTTTTTTAAATCTTTCTGTGTTAATGGTTATACACCTCAACTTATAATTGTTAGAGACAATAGAACTAAAAAAACATATAGTGCTATATCTTTTACTATGCAACTTCCCTGTTTTAATGTATTTAAAGATATGTTTTATTCATTAAATGTAAAAAAGATTACTGATAACACTTACGAATTATTAACACCTAGAGGATTAGCCTTTTTAATAATGGATGATGGAAGTCAACATAGATCTGGATTACATTTGAGTGTTTATGCTTTTTCTATTGAGGATGTAGATAAGCTTATGTTTGTTTTACAAGATAAATTTAATCTCAGATGCTCGATACATTATAATAGGGATAATAAACTCCGTATTTATATTTTCAAAGAAAGTATGGATAAATTAATATTCTTAGTTAGTTCATACTTTGTTAAATAAATGTTATATAAATTAGGTTTATAAAGCTATCATTTACAATTAAATATTGTATGTTATTTTAAATTGATCTTTTACCTTTTTATGCTATATTAAGATCTATACCCAATAAACTATTAGGGGTTATTGCTATGTTTAGTGCTATATTAATACTATTGATTATGCCTTATACAGATTTAGGTAAATTAAGAGGTATACAATTTAGACCTTTAAGTAAATTAGCTTTTTACATATTTATAGCTAATTTTTTAATATTAATGGTATTAGGAGCTAAACATGTTGAAAGCCCATTTATAGAATTAGGACAAATTAGTACAGTTATTTATTTTTCATATTTTTTAGTTATAGTTCCTATAATTAGTATTATTGAAAATAATTTAATTGAACTTGCTTGTTATAATAACAATATTGTTAAAACTTTTAATAAAACTTTAAACATTTTAAGTTAAAAATCATTATTATATATTATATATATATATATATATAATATATTTCAGTAGATATATAATATAGTAGTTATATAATTATTATAATTATTATAATTATTATAATTATTATAATTATTATTATTATTATTATTGCTATTATTATAACCAGCTACAATAACATTAGGTACCCTTTAATAAAAAGGGTGTCCCATCCAGTTTATTAATACAATACTTGTTAAATATAAACATATAATGAATTTATCCGTAATACTTTTTATAATAGGAATCTTAGGGTTTGTATTAAATAGAAAAAATATTATCTTAATGCTTATTTCAATAGAAATAATGCTATTAGCTATAACATTTTTAATATTGGTAAGTTCACTTAGTTTTGATGATATATTAGGCCAAACATATGCTATATACATTATAACAATAGCTGGGGCAGAATCAGCAATAGGTTTAGGTATTTTAGTTGCTTTTTACAGATTAAGAGGGAGCATAGCAATAGAATATAAATAATGTATTTAACCATAATAATCTTACCCTTATTAGGTTCAATAGTTGCTGGAGTTTTTGGGAGAAAGGTTGGAGTTAGTGGAGCTCAACTAATTACATGTTTGTGTATAATCATTACAACATTGCTTACGGTTGTTGCTTTTATTGAAGTAGGTTTAAATAAAATTCCTGTATCGATAAATCTATTTAGGTGAATAGACAGTGAATCATTAAATATTTTATGAGGTTTCCATTTTGATAGTTTAACAGTTAGTATGTTAATACCTGTTTTAATAGTTAGTTCTTTAGTTCATATATACTCTATAGGGTATATGAGTCATGACCCACACAATCAAAGATTCTTTAGTTATTTAAGTTTATTTACTTTTATGATGGTAATATTAGTTACAGCTAATAATTTTATACTAATGTTTGTAGGTTGAGAAGGTGTAGGTATTTGTTCATATCTTTTAGTAAGTTTTTGATTTACTAGAATTGCAGCAAATCAAAGTTCTATCTCAGCTTTCTTAACTAATAGGGTAGGAGATTGTTTTTTAACTATTGGTATGTTTGCTATATTATGATCTTTTGGTAATATTGATTATACTACAGTATTTTCATTAGCTCCTTTCATTAATGAAACTATTATTATCTTGATTGGATTATGTATCTTAATAGGGGCCATGGCTAAAAGTTCTCAAATAGGATTACATGTTTGATTACCTTTCGCTATGGAAGGTCCTACCCCTGTATCTGCATTAATACACGCTGCTACTATGGTTACTGCAGGTGTATATTTATTAATACGTTCTTCTCCTTTAATCGAATATAGTTCTACTGTATTATTAATATGTTTATGATTAGGAGCAATAACTACTATATTTAGTTCTCTTGTAGGTTTATTTCAACAAGACATTAAAAAAGTTATAGCCTATTCTACTATGAGTCAATTAGGTATGATGGTTATAGCAGTAGGTTTATCTTTATATAATGTTGCTTTGTTCCATTTAATTAATCATGCTTTTTATAAAGGATTATTATTTTTAGGTGCCGGTTCTGTAATCCATGCAGTTATTGATAATCAAGATTTTAGAAAGTATGGTGGATTAGTTTTATTATTACCTTTAACTTATTCAGTTATGTTAATAGCTAGTCTTAGTTTGGTAGCTTTCCCTTTTATGACAGGATTTTACAGTAAAGATTTTATTTTAGAATCTAGTTATGGACAATTTTTTTTTAGTGGTACAGTAGTTTACTTTATAGCTACTATAGGTGCTATATTTACTACTCTGTATTCCGTTAAAGTTTTATATTTAACTTTTTTAACTAATCCTAATGGACCATTTATTAGTTATAAATATGTTAATGAAGGAAATTTATTTATTACTATACCTTTAATAATATTAGCTTTGTTTTCTATAATATTTGGTTATGTATTTAAAGATATGTTTATTGGTTTAGGTTCAGATTTATTTATAGATAATAGCTTATTTATTCATCCTACACATGAAATTATGTTAGATACTGAATTTGCTGTACCTACTTTATTTAAATTATTACCTTTAATCTTTACTATGTTTTTCAGTATTTTTACTATTATATTGTGTGAATATATTCCAAACTTTATTATATTTATTAAATTAAATAGATTAGGTTATAATATATTTAGTTTTTTTAATCAACGTTTTTTTATTGAACTTTTATACAACAAATATATAACTAATATTGTATTAGAGTTAGGAGGTAAAACTACTAAAATTTTAGATAAAGGAAGTGTAGAATTGTTAGGGCCTTTTGGATTAGAAAAAGGATTAGTAAATTTAAGTAACAACATATCTAGTTTAGATACAGGTGTTATTACTAGTTATGCTTTATACATTTTAATAGGTCTTATTTTATATATATTAATTCCGTATATTGGAATATTTGATATTAGTTTATTATTATTAATTATATTAATCTCATTCTTAGTGTAAAAATATATATTATGTAGAGGAAGGCTACGCGCTACATGGTTAGGTTAAAAATATGGCTACGTAGTCATAGTATAATAAGAGTGTTATAATTATTATATATACATATAATAATAAATAAAAAAAAAAATAAAAAATAAAATTTTTTTAATAATAATTAATCAAAAATTAGTAATATTTTAGATTTTGTACTCATTATTATCACTTTTTTTTACATATAATAATATATACATATATATTGTGCAAAAATACCAAGTAGTAACATTTACAGAAACTACAAGTCCTTTAGATCAATTTGATATTATAGATTTAATAAGTTTGGATGCGCCAATATTTGGTAATATACATATATCTTTAACAAATATTGGTTTATATTTAACTATAGGAGCTTTTTTAGCATTAAGTTTAAATATTTTGGCTACTAACAACAATAAAATTATATCTAATAAATGATCTGTTAGTCAAGAATCAGTATATGATACTATTTATAGTATAGTAATAAATCAAATAAACTCTGTAAGAGGACAAATATATTTTCCTTTTATTTATAGTTTATTTATATTTATATTAATAAATAACATTATAGGTATGATTCCTTATAGTTTTGCATCTACAAGTCATTTTTTGTTAACATTTAGTTTAAGTTTTACTATTGTGTTAGGTGCAACTATATTAGGTTTCCAAAAGCATGGTTTAGAATTTTTTTCTTTACTAGTACCGTCGGGTTGTCCTTTAGGCTTATTACCTTTATTGGTTTTAATAGAATTTATTTCATATTTAGCTAGAAATATTTCTTTAGGTTTAAGATTAGCAGCTAATATATTAAGCGGGCACATGTTACTTAATATATTAGCTGGGTTTACATATAATATAATGACTTCTGGGTTTATATTCTTTTTTTTAGGATTAATACCTTTGGCTTTTATTATAGCGTTTAGTGGATTAGAATTAGGTATTGCATTTATACAAAGTCAAGTTTTTGTAGTGTTAAGTGCTAGTTATATTAAAGATGCTTTAGATTTACATTAATAAAATAATCTTTTTTTTTTTTTATACCTTATAGTATAACACAATAATATAATTTTATTTTTTTTTATTCTTTTAGGTGTGACTCCAAAAACTATATATGGAGTAAGGCCAAAAAGAGAGTAAAGTCGTTAATAATACAAAATTTTTGTGATAAATAAAAAAAAAATAAATCTAAAAATAATTTTATTATATTATTTTTATCGTTTTGGCTGGGAAAGTCCATTGTTTGTTATACATATATTTAAAATATTGGCTGCGCAGCTAGCTATAAGAAGGATTAAATTTTTGGTGTTTTAAAGAAAATAATAAAATTTGGCGTTACTTGTATAGTTTTTAATAACTAAATGTATAAATTATACTATTTATATAGTAAAAGAAAATATGAACATATAATCCTATGTAAAACCTTAATTTAGATTAAAACTATGTGTTAAACACTAGAACTGGCTTAAATTTGTTTCCAAATTAATTATTAAATTAGTATATTTAAAATATACTAATTTAAAATATATACTATTTATAATAGTAATGGCATAATACCATTATACCTTTATATACTTTAATAGTGTATATATATATATATATATTTTAATAGTATATATATATATATATATATATATATATATATATATATGCTACATGTATAAGGTATTTAATACCTTAAAATAAAATTTTAGGGTATTAAATTTAAAAAGCTAATTAATTAGTAATTGAGTTTGATGATGGCTCTGAATGAACGCTGTCCAAATGCTTGACACATGCTAATCGTACGTATAGTTTTAGAGAGATATATATATATATATAAAACTATACGTGGTGTACAGGTGAGTATATGGTATTTTGGCTACCTTAAAGTAAAGAAAAAAAATTCTTTATAATAATTAAAGGAAGAGAATCAATCTTCTGCTTTAAGATGATAATAAATACCTCGGATAAGTAGTAGTTAAGGTAATAGCTTAACTAGCTTATAATTCCGTAATCGAGGCTGAGAGGCTGATCGATCACATTGGGTCTGAAAAAACCCCAATACGTATAGTACAGCAGTGAGGAATATTGGTCAATAGCCTAACGGCTGAACCAGCAACTTGGAAGAATGTATGTGAAAGCTTATTATTTTTATCGTAAGATAAAAATATAGTTGCACAGCTTCGATTATATCGAATAAAATTCTAGATGAAAACTGATTATGACAAAATTTTATCTACAAGTCTTGACTAAATTACGTGCCAGCAGTCGCGGTAATACGTAAAAGACTAGTGTTATTCATCTTTATTAGGTTTAAAGGGTACTTAGACAGCACTATTAGCCTAAAATAAGGTACAGTATTGCTAGAGTTTTATTTAAGAAGGGAGAACTCATAGAGTAGAGATAAAATTCACTGATACTATGGGGACTGGTAATGGCGAAAGCAACCTTTTATCTAAAAACTGACGTTGAAGGACGAAGGCTTAGGTAGCGAATAGGATTAGATACCCTAGTAGTCTAAGCAGAAAATTATGAATGCCATAAACTAGACCTATTTTAGTTTATAAATGAAAGTGTAAGCATTCCACCTCAAGAGTAATGTGGCAACACAGGAACTGAAATCATTAGACCGTTTCTGAAACCAGTAGTGAAGTATGTTATTTAATTCGATAATCCTCGAAAAACCTTACCACAATTTGAATATTATTTTATTAGTGTTGCTAAAGCAGGTAACCACCCCAAAAGCAGCTACACACTAGCTAAATTATTACAAGTGTTGCACGGCTGTCTTCAGTTAATGTCGTGAGATTATGGTTAGTTCCATAAAATTAACGTAAACCCTTGCTTTATTTTTAAATTTGTTTTAATAAAGCTGTTCTCCATAATATTGGATATGATAATAGGGACCAAGACAAGTCATCATGGCCTTAATATTGTGGGCTATAGACGTGCCACATATTTCTACACAAAGAGATGCAAAAATGTAAATTTGAGCTAACCTCAAAAAATAGGATATAATATGGATTGTTGTCTGAAATTCGACTACATGAATAAGGAATTACTAGTAATCGTTAATCATTACGTTACGGTGAATTTAATCTCAGATAGGTACTAACTACTCGTCAGGCGCCGAAAGAAGTATGTGCAATAAGTTTGATAAACTATTGTTGGTTATTTTATACAATAAGATATATATACTACAATGGTAAGTTTTCGTATGTGTGACTTCGATTGGTGTTAAGTCGAAATACGGTTCATGTAGGGGAACTTGCATGGGACTAATTATTATTAACAATAAACTGTATATATTTATATATATATACATATTCTATATTTGGAACCCCTTAATACAAACCTTTTATGTTTGTAAAATTAACTTTGGTTCAATTCCAAAGATAGATAGTTATCACGGCAAAACACTAAATATAAAGTGATATATTTAATATTATATATATATATATATATATATATATATATATATATAATATATAAAA